>OLWB01000268.1_pt1 | contig 56840 bp, 57 predicted proteins | sample 1673331 | NCBI WGS metagenome assembly OLWB01 (sample SAMEA3178943, study PRJEB25190) | human gut metagenome | biome: human gut; feature: human-associated habitat; material: faeces | place: Austria | collected 2013
TTTTTTATTTCTTTCTGCGAAATTTTCTTTATTCTTTTTCATCTTCTAGGTCCTCCTACTCTATATTTTCATACTAATTATACTTGTTTATTTTTTAAATTGCAATTATTATTTTAGAAAAAAAAAGGACTATTAGTATAGTCCGTGTAATTTCTGTCTATCTGCATCAGTGATATCATCAATAGTCCATTCACCGTCAGTTTTAGTTAAATTAAAAGTAATTTGATATGTTGTTTTATCTGTAACATCTTTCATTTCTTTTATCTTATAGTCAATATATGCTTTACTAGTAGCTGCATCATCGCTTTCATCTTTTACAAATTCATCTTTATGTTTATCGAAATATTCTTTTGATTTAGTAATAGATGTAGCATAGTCATATACTTCTATTTCAACTTCTACTGTTGCAGTATCATTTTCTTGTTTTTCGTCTGTAATTTTATAAGATAGATTTTGATATTGTTTAGTCATAAGAGCTTTGTAATCTTTCTTTTGTTCAGCATCCATAGTTGTATCACTATCTAGTGTTAATTCTAACTGGGTTAAGACATCTTTATCTTGATTTTGATACTTTGCTAGGAAATCCTCTACTTTTTTACTTGGTGTATTTGTAGTGTCGCTGCAACCTGCAAAGATAAATAAGCCTATAACTAACATAATTATAATTTTTTTAAATTTCATAATTTTTCCTCCCATTAATATATTGAGAGTTTTTTTATTATTTATACATTTTTTATTCTACAGTTACTGATTTAGCTAAATTTTTAGGTTGATCTATACTACAATTTTTAAGTAATGCTGTGTAATAAGCAATTAGTTGCATGGTTGGTATAACTAGTAATCCTTGCGTAAAATAGCTTACTTTCGGAACTAATATTTTATTTTTATAATCTATTTTTTTATCATTTGTAATTACTATTACATTGGCACCTCTTGCTTCAGTTTCTATTATGTTAGATAGTGTTTTTGGAATTATTTCTTCGTCAGTTAAGATACCAAAGACTACTGAATTATTATCTATTAAGGAAATTGTTCCATGTTTTAATTCTCCTGCTTGATAAGCTGAGGCATTGATATAAGAAACTTCTTTTAATTTCAAACTTCCTTCTAGTGAGTATGCATAATCAATTTTTCTTCCTATAAAGAAAGCATCTTTACTATTATATATTTCTTTAGCTATTTTTTTATAGTTTTCTTCTTTATCAATAGTTTCTTTAATTAGTTTTGGAATAGTTTTATATTCAGCTAAGTATTTTTCTATATCTTTAATTATTCCTTTATCATAGCATAGTTTAAGAGCAATTAAAGATAACAAAGCAGTTTGTAAGATGTATGCTTTTGTCGTAGCGACTGCGACTTCTACACCTGCTTTTATAAATAACACTTTATCTGATTCTTTGGCAATAGTTGAGTTTTCTACATTAACGATTGCTAAAGTATCTGCATTATTTTTCTTGGCAAATCTCATAGCTGCTATTGTATCTGCTGTTTCTCCTGATTGAGATATCAAAACGACTAATGTTTTTTTGTCATAATTTATTCTACGATACCTATATTCACTTGCTACTTCAATTAAAACATTGCACCCTGCTATCTCTTCTAATAGATACTTAAATACCATACCAGCATATAGTGCTGATCCACAACCAACGATATGAATAGCATCATATGATGATATATCTGGTAATAAGTTAATATCTTCTAAAAATGGTTGTAACATATTTTCTAATAAGACTGGTTCTTCATTTATTTCTTTTAACATATAATGGGCAAATCCATTTTTATCATGACTATCATTTGATACGTTAATAGTTTTTACTTTTTTTTCTTGTTTTATGAAATCTTTATATACTTCTACCTTATCTTCTTTTAGTATTCCTACCTCTCCTTCAGAAAGAAATATAAAGTTATTAGTGTAAGAGTTAATTGCTACTATGTCACTAGCAAAGAAAACTTCACCCTTACCTATTCCAATAATTAATGGTGAGTCTTTTTTTACTATATACATCTCATCTTCTATACCTTCTATAACTATCCCTAAAGCATAGGAACCAATTAATTTTTGTTTTGCTTTTTCTATTGTTTTTAAAATATCGTCTTCTAAATAATAGTCTAGTAGGGCCGCAATCACTTCTGTGTCAGTATCAGAATAAAATTTATATCCTTTTGTTTTTAGTTGTTCTTTTAATTCTTTAGCATTTTCTATTATACCATTATGAACAACAATTACTTTTCCTTGTTTATGTGGATGGGCATTTTCTAAAGTTACTCCACCATGAGTAGCCCATCTTGTATGTGCTATTCCTCTTGTATATGAAGATGTTTCATCATAATTTATTTTTTCTTTAAGATTACTGATTTTTCCGATACTTTTTATTATATCCATTTTGTCTTTACTATATAAACAAACACCTGAAGAGTCATATCCCCTATATTCCATTTTTTCTAAACCATTAATTAATACATTAATAGCTTTATTTTTACCTATATATCCTATAATTCCACACATATATATACCTCCATTATAATTATAATACAACAAAAAAAAGAAAAGATTACACATTTTTATCTTTTCTTAACAAATATAAGTGACAAATTGTCATAAAAAATGCTATGGAAATAGTTAGATAGTTATTTTTACAAAAACTAATATCTACATCATAGTATAGAGATGTTGAAGTTGGATTAATGCTATAGATTTTATAATAAACTAAGCTTAAATACATTGCTAAAATAATTATAAATATATTATAAGAATATAACTCTTTAGGAGATACTTTAGATATAAGAGTAAAGAGTTCAGCAATAAATAATAATAGTGTTGATATTATGAATATGTTTCCTTGCCAACCTGATTGAACTATTATTGGTAACATTTGAACACTTAAATAAGTGATGAAACAAAGTGAAAGTATACTAATTGAGTAAATAATATTCTTTATCATATTATTATCCATCTAATCTTTCATATGGAGATTGTTCACTTTTATGTACTTCTTCTATTTCATCTACAAAGATTTCATCAAAGTGTGGTAGTTCTTTTTTTATTACATCTTGATATATGTTTTTACTTGATTCAATTGCCTTTCTAAAGTCTAAGATATTAACATGATCACGGTTATCAAATAAGGCGTTAGAGAATGCTTCTTGTACTAGAGTTAGAGAAACATCTGGATATCTTGAACCAATTTCATATATTCTTTTATATTCACTTGTAATATCTGTAATAAATTCCATTATTCTTTGTTGAATAAATGGTGAGTATGACATTTTGACTCCTGTTCTTTTTTCCATTTTTGGTAATGTTCCTACTAAAATAGCTATATTTTCTTCTCTAGTTGGTTCAAATATTTCTACTTTTTGGAAACGTCTAACAAAGGCTTTATCTCTTAAAACATATCTTTCATATTCTTCTGTAGTTGTGGCACCTATAACTTTTATATCACCACGATCTAGAGCTGGTTTGAACATGTTAGCAAAATCCATTGCTTCACCTTTAGTACCCATTAATGTATGAATTTCATCTATAAATAATATTAAATTGTTATAGTTTTTTAACTCTTCAATTAAGTTATTGACTTTAGCTTCACCAGTAACGGGATCAACACCTAATAGTGATGAGGTGTTAATTTTTATAACATTATAATTTTTTAATGAATTAGGAACAACATCTTTTTGAATACGATAAGCCAATCCTTCAACGGTGGCAGTTTTACCTACACCAGGTTTACCAACTAAGACAACTGATTTATCTGGTGTTAATAGAACTAGGATCATTTCCTTTATTTGTTCATCACGACCAATTGCGGGATTTGTTATGTATTCTTTATCACTTAAATTTTCTCCATAGTTTTTTAATATACTAATTCTTTTCTTTTTTATATCAAATTCTTCGTTCATATCATTCACTTCCTCTAAGAGTATATCATGTTTTTATATTTATTGAATAGATGCTTTATATATTTTATCGATAGATTCTGCAAGTTTACTATCAAATTCTTGATCAGTATCTGATACTTTCAAGTTTTCTAATAAAGCTCTAGAAAAACTTGCTATCATATTGTGGTTTCTTGAAAGTTTTAGACAAGCATCTTCTCTTTTATATCCACCTGATAAGGCTACTACTCTGATTACTTTTTTATTTTCTATAATATCAAAATAATAGTTATCAATAGTTGGTATAGTAAATTTAAAAATAACTTCAAAATCTATTTCATCTAGATATCTTAATACTTCTTTTTTTAATAATTCTTCACATTTTTCTTTATCTTTACTATCTATTGAAACTTCTGGTTCTATTATTGGAATAAGTCCATTATTATATATAATTTTTGCTAGGTCAAATTGTTGTTTAACTATTTCTTTTATTCCGGTTTCATTGTATGAATGAATAACAGATCTCATTTTTGTACCAAATATACCTAGATCATGAGCTTTTTTTAATAAATCTGATAAATTAGGTATATGTTTCATTAATTGTACGCCGTTTTGTTCTTCTTCTAGACCTTTATCTATTTTTAGAAAAGAAAGTATTTGTTTATCTTCCCATAAATAATCAGAAGTAAGTTTGTTTAATATTTTTCTATTCATTGTTTCTTCAAATAAAATTACACCAAGTATCTTTTCATTTGTAAAACTTTTACTTGTCATTATTCTAGTACGCATTTCATGAATTAAATCAAACATCTCTTCATCAGTATTATAATCACTTTCTAATATTCCATAATTTTTTAATGTTTTAGCGCTACTACCTCCACTTTGATCAAGGGCTGCGATAAATCCTTCTTTATTTTTCATTATATTTAATTTTTCTTGATTCATAACTATTTCCTCCATTATATATTTTACCAAAATAAAGAAAAAAAGTCACATGACTTTTACTTTTTATAATATTATTATTTGCTTGCTTCTTCTCTTACTTTTTTTACATCTTCATTACTGATATATTCATCATATGTCATATATCTATCAATAATTTTACCATTAGGTAGTATTTCTATAATACGATTACAAACTGTGGCATTAAGTTCATAGTCTCTTGTAGTCATTAATATTCCACCTTTAAAGTTTTCTAATCCTTTATTTAGAGATGTAATACTTTCAAGATCTAAGTGGTTAGTTGGTTCGTCTAAAACTAAGAAGTTTGGTTCTTCTAACATCATTTTAGATAACATACAACGAGCTTTTTCTCCACCTGATAATACGTTAACTTTTTTAAAAACATCTTCACCAGAAAATAACATTCTACCTAAGAATCCTCTTAATACTGTTTCATCTTTTATGTCATAAAATTGTCCAATCCATTCCATGATTGATTTATCAGTTTGGAAATATTCTGTATTATCTTGTGGTAGGTATCCATAATTAATTGTTTTTCCCCACTCTATCATACCTTTATAATCTTTATCTTGATATGTTAAGCAATTAAACAAAGCTGTTTTTACAAAATCATCGTTAGCTATAAAGGCAATCTTATCTCCTTTTAATACACTGAATGAGACTTTATCTAATATTTTTTTACCATCTATTTCTTTAGTTAGGCTTGTTACTTTTAAAATTTCTTTACCTACTTCTTTTTCTATCTTAAAGTCAATATATGGATATTTACGTGATGATGGTACAATCTCATCTAGTTGAATTTTATCTAGCATTTTTTTACGTGATGTGGCTTGTTTTGATTTAGATGCATTAGCAGAGAATCTGGCAATAAATGATTGTAGTTCTTTTATTTTTTCTTCTTTCTTTTTATTTGAATCTCTCATTTGTTTTTGTAATAATTCACTTGATTCATACCAGAAATCATAGTTACCAATATATAATTTTATTTTTCCATAATCTATATCAGCGATATGTGTACAAACATTATTTAAGAAATGTCTATCATGTGATACTACTATAACAGTATTGTTGAAATTGATTAAGAATTCTTCTAACCATTTTATTGCTTCAATATCTAAGCTGTTTGTAGGTTCGTCTAAAAGTAGGATATCTGGATTACCAAATAATGCTCCTGCGAGTAATACCTTTACTCTATCTTTAACTGGAATTTCTTTCATAAGTGAGTAATGATAGTCTCTATTTACTCCAAGATTATTTAGTAGTGTTGCAGCATCAGCTTCAGCATTCCAACCGTCTAAATCCATAAATTCAGCTTCTAAGTTTGCAAGACGCATTCCATCTTCGTCAGTAAATTCTGTATGGGAATAAAGTTCATTTTTTTCTTCAATAATTTTATAAAGTCTTTCATTTCCCATAATAACAACATCAATAACACGCATATCATCATATTGGTAGTGATCTTGTTTTAAAATTGAAAGTCTTTCCCCTTTAGTCATTATTACTTCACCTGTTGTTGTTTCAATCTCTCCAGATAAAATTTTTAAAAATGTCGACTTCCCTGCTCCATTGGCACCAATCAAACCATAACAATTACCACTAGTAAATTTGATATTAACATCTTCAAATAAAGTTCGTTTTCCAAATTTTAAACTAACATTATTTACTTGAATCATTTTATCACCTCAAAACTAGTAACATTTTACTATAAATCAAAAAAAAAGACAAGTTAATATCTTTTAGCTAGAGATTTTGTATATGAATGTAGGCTCTTAGATTTTACTAACTCATCTTTTATTACATCACCAATGAATTCGCTTTCTTTATGTAAATTATCAGTAATAATTTTTGCTTTTTTCTTGGATAACGATTGTTCTAATTCAAATCCAATAATATCATCTATAATAAGTCCATTTAATGATTCTTGATTATATAGAAAATTATTGATTCTTTTATTTTCTAGTTTTTCATAACTTCCTGGATCAGTTAAATAAATTTTTCCATCATAAATCATATTATCACGATGTAGATCACTAATTATGTAACCATTAGAAGCTAGCATATAAGCATCTTCTTTTAGTTTTAATATTTCTTCGTATAGTGTAATACCACTAATGTATTTTAATGCATGATTATAATTTTCTTTATATTCTTTTTTGTAACCAATCATCTCATTATTTTCATCGTATATAATTTCTGTTGGCAATAATATTCTTTTTGTATCTAATTTCATGAGTCCTAGTGCTGTTTCTTCATCTAATTTTCTTTCAAAGTCATTATTTTTATAAACTTTAACGACCATATTCTGATTATATCTATAAACAACAGCCTCACAACCATCGCCTAGGTACTCAAAATTATCTTCCATATATTTATGGACATCACTACTTTTTATAATCATATAAATTCCCTCTTTAAAGTAGGCATATTATATCATAAATATATTTAAATGTAAAGATTTAACTAAGTTTTATCATTGTGATATAATTATTATTGTTATCGAGGTGATATTTATGAATGACATTACGAAAAGAGCTTTAGCAGATGCCTTTAAAAACTTAGCTAGTAAAAAAGATGTATCAGAAATAACAATTAAAGAAATTACTGATAAGTGTGGATTAAAAAGGCAAACTTTTTATAATCATTTTAAAGATAAGTATGACCTTATCAAATGGATTTATTTAAACGAAGTAATTGTAAAAATAGAACATGATGATTGTTGGATAGAAAAATATCGTGATATATTTAAGTATTTTTTAGATAACAAAGAAATGATTTTAAATATTTATAATTGTGAAGCACAGCATTACTTATTACATTTTATACTTAGGGAATCAAAGCCAATTATTAAGAATGTAATAGATGAGAAAAGTAATAAATATAAGATTAAAGAAGAAGATAAAGATTTTTTATGTTTCTTTTATTCAGGTGCACTTGGGGCTTTAATAATTAATTGGATTGAAGTTGGTATGCCTAATAATGTTGATGAAATGATTGATAAAGTTAATCTAATATTAGACGGCAATATAAATAATTATATAAAATTGACAAATAGATGCAAATGTCAAAAATAATGACATTTGTTTTTTTGTGCTTTTTACTAGGCTTTCGTTTATTTGTAAAATTATAATGTAATACATAATAAATGATTGGAGGTATAAAAATGTATTATTCAAGTGGAAACTATGAGGCGTTTGCGACAGCTTCTAAACCTGATGAAATTGATAATAAAAATGCGTATATTGTAGGAAGTGGTCTTGCTGGTCTTTCTGCGGCTTGCTTTTTGATTAGAGATGCTCAAATGCCTGGTAAAAACATTACAATATTTGAACATTTACCTATTGCTGGTGGTTCATGTGATGGTATTTTTGATAAAAACAGAGGTTATATAATGAGAGGTGGACGAGAAATGGATAACCATTTCGAGTGCATGTGGGATTTATTCAAATCTATCCCTTCTATTGATAATCCTGGTGAAACTATATTTTCAGAGTATTATAAGGTAAATAAAGAAGATCCTAACTACTCATTATGTAGAGTTACAGAATGTCAAGGAAGGGATGCTCATACTGATAAAAAATATGGAATGAATAAAAAAGCTGAAAAGGAATTACTACATCTATTTATGGCAACTGACGGGGAACTTGCGGACAAAACTATTGATGATTTATTTAGTGAAGACTTTTATAAGACTAATTTTTGGATTTATTGGCAAACAATGTTTGCATTTGAAAAATGGCATAGTGCTTTGGAAATGAAATTATATTTACAAAGATATATTCATCATATAGATGGATTACCTGATTTAAGTGCTTTGAGATTTACTAGATATAATCAATATGAGTCTATGATATTACCACTATGTAAATATATTAAAGATGCTGGTGCAAAAATAATATTTGATACAACTGTAACTAATGTTGTTTGTGATTGTAGTAATGGTAAAAAATTAGCTAAGAGTATTGAGTATACTGAAAAAGGTGAAGAAAAAACAATTGCATTGAGTGAAAATGATTTAGTATTTATTACTAATGGTTGTCAAGGAGATGAGAGTGCATATGGTGATCAAACTCATGCTCCTGAAGTTAAGATAAAAAATGGTGAAGGTCCATCAATTGAGTTATGGAAAAATTTAGCTAAACAAGATAAAGATTTTGGTCACCCTGAAAAGTTTTTCAAAGATATTAAAGAAACAAGTTGGGAATCTTGGACTGTTGAAACTTCTAACAAACAGATATTGGAGGCTATTGAAAAAATTTGCCATAGAGATCCCCTATCTGGTAAAGTCGTTACTGGAGGAATTGTTACTTGTAAGGACTCTTCTTGGTTAATTAGTTGGACTATTAATCGTCAAGGACAATTTAAAGATCAGAAAAAAGATGATTGTCTAATCTGGATTTATGGTCTAAATTGTTGGAATGATAAAGGTAACTTTATTGAAAAGCCTTTATATAAATGTAGTGGAATTGAATTAGCAGCAGAATGGTTATATCATATTGGAATTCCTAAACAAGATATTATGACTTTAGCAGAAAAGGAATGTAACACTACACCTTGTATGATGCCATATGTCACTTCTTTCTTTGAACCAAGAAAATATGGTGATAGACCTCTTGTTGTACCAAAGGGTTCTGTTAATATTGCATTCATGGGACAATATGCTGAAACTCCAAGAGATACTGTATTTACTACAGAATATTCTATACGTACAGCAATGGAAGCTGTCTATACTTTATGCAATATTGATCGTGGAGTACCTGAAGTTTGGGGAAGTGTTTATGATGTTAGAGATTTAATTAAGGCTACTGTAAAGCTAAATGATGGGAAAAAGCTAACTGAAATGGATTTAAGTTTTGAAGAAAGATTAGCTTTAAAAGCAGTACTAAAAAAAGTACGTGGTACTGAAATAGAAAAATTATTAAAAGATTGTGATGCAATTTAAATATAAATAAATATATTTAATTTATACTAAGGATGATAGGAAGATATATATGAATGAAAAAGAAAGATTAGAAAAAATTAATAAAATTAATGATGAGTTTAATAAAATTAATGAAAAGTTAAAAGATTCTACTGATACAGTTATTATTAAGGGAATGTATGTTAAAGATGACTTAGAAGATAAAATAGAAAGTGCAAAGAGTAATTTAAATACAGCTAAGAAAAACTTAGAAAAGAAACAGGGCGATGATAAAAGATTATTTGCTAAACACTTAAATAAAATTCAAGAAAATATTAATGAAGCTAAGGCTAAGTTGGAAGATAAAAAAGAATCTAGAAATAAGGAAAAACTAGAAAAATATATTGATGATAGATTGGAATATACATCAGATTGTATTGCTCTTGCTTTAGTTGCGGTAGATGAAGCTAAACTTTCATTTTTAGAAGCTTTAGAAGCACAAGCTGAATATGACGGGTTATAAAAATATACTATTTATAATATAAAGAAACCTCTGAGATACCAGAGGTTTTTACATGTTATTTAATAATAGGTTTATTATTTATTTTCTTTAATACTTTTTTATGTTCTTTTACTAGTCTGTATGCTTCACTGCTTTCAGAACTTTTTTTAGCACTTCTTTTTTTTAATCCTAATCTATTGTAAAATTCAGATAACGGCATACAACCTATTACTTCTGGTTGTCCAAATCCAGAGTTTATACAATAAGAATTATTAGTACCAACATCATAAAATTTATTATCTTTTTTAGTACATAGATAGTAATTAGTTAGTCCAGATTTCATTGTTAAAGAAAATGTTTCTGGTATTAATACTTCTACTAAATAGTATCCATCATATTTCATTAAAATCATCTCCTATTGATAATATATGTTAGCACGTTACAGTTTTAAAATCAATAAAAAATAAAGAGACTAGCATTAGTCCCCTTTTTAGTTATAGTTTCCTCTAGAGTTGAATCCTCCAAATATGAAGAATATAATAAATAATATTATAATTATCCATAACCAACTAGAGCCAAAACCATCGTTGTTGTATCCCTGATTATAACATACGGGATATCCATATCCATAATACATAGATTAATTTCCCCCTTCACTATATTATATTAAAAAAAAGGATAATCTACTATAATAGATATCCATATTTTTAACCTCTAATATAATCTTTGGAAATTGTAATAACTGGTCTTAATGGTAACAATTCTTCAGCTGTTACTTCTGATAATTTTCCAGCTTCTAATTCATCATGTTTACCTATACATAGTGGAAGATTATTGGAGGATGTTGAACCAATAACTGTTTTTTCAGTGTATAACCAATCTACATTTTCTATAGTTGTGTCTAATTCGATTGTATTTAATCCAGTAATATTCTTAATATCTTCAGTATTTATTAATCTTACTTCTTTTATATCTGTTGATAAAGCACTTAAATTATCTTTTAATATCTTCATATAAGTTGTATTTAAAAAGTTATCAATTTCATCTTTTTTTAGTTCTGTATCAATCTTATCATCTTTTAATAAGGTCACATTTTCTTCACTTGTTGACGTATCTTTTATAACGTGCCAACTACTAGAATCTATTAAAGTAACTTGATCACCGATTTTATAACTTTTATATACAACGGAATTATCATCAACAGATGTATCTTTCTTTTGTTCAACAACAGTATCATCATTATTTTCTTTACCACTTGGTTTCTTTATAATATGATCTGTTATAGCCATAATTGAAATTAATATAATTACAGCAACTAATACAATAATCAAGGTTAAATTAGTTCTGTTTTGATCATTTTCCATATATATTCCTTACCTTTTTATCTTATTTTGATATGAGCTTCACGTAATTGTAATTCACTAACTTCACCAGGTGCTTGCATTAATTGGTCTGCTCCACTAGCATTTAATGGGAACGCTACTGTTTCACGAATATTATCTTCATCTAAAAGTAACATTAACATTCTATCAATTCCGGGTGCCATACCTGCATGAGGTGGAGCACCATACTTGAATGCTTCATATAAAGCTTTAAATCTTTTTTCAATTTCACTTTCTTCATATCCAGCAATTTCAAAGGCTTTTTTCATAATTTCTGTATCATGATTTCTTACTGCTCCACTAGACATTTCAATACCATTACATACAAAGTCGAATTGGTAAGCTAAAATATCTTCTGGATTTTTAGTAGTTAAATCTTTCATACCACCTTGAGGCATACTAAATGGATTGTGTGTAAAGATATATTTGTCTTCTTCTTCACTCCATTCATACATTGGGAAATCTTTTACAATACAGAATTTATATTCATCTTTATTAATTAAATCTAATTTTCTTCCTAATTCATCACGGATTTGACCTGCAAATTTATAAGCATTTTTACGATCTGCGATAAAGAAGATAACACTTTGTGGTTTTAAATTACCAACTTTAATTAAATCTTCTCTCTCATCATCAGTTAAAAATTTATCAATAGGTCCAACAAAAGACATATCATCATTAACTTTGAAATATCCAACACCAGCATTCATTCCAATGCTTTTTGCGAAATCACCTAATTCATTAAACCAAGAGTTTGATTTTGAAGCAATATCTTCAACAACAATACCTTTTACTGGTACTCCTCTGAATGGACGGAATGTTGTTTCTTCAAATACATCTGTTAAATCTATAATTTCAAGGGGATTTCTTAAATCTGGTTTATCAGTACCAAAACGTTCCATAGATTCTTTATAAGACAAGCGAACAAATGGATCTTCATCTAATTTAGTTTTTCCAAATTCGTTGAATACACTTCTGAATACATATTCTCCTAATTTTAAAACATCTTCTTCTTCAGCAAAAGCCATTTCAAAATCTAATTGATAGAATTCTCCATAAAGTCTATCACTTCTAGCATCTTCATCTCTGAAACATGGTGCAATTTGGAAATATTTATCAAAACCACCACACATTAATAATTGTTTAAATTGTTGTGGTGCTTGAGGTAGTGCATAAAACTTACCATGGTATTTACGAGATGGAACAATAAAATCTCTTGCTCCTTCTGGTGATGATGCAGTTATAATTGGAGTTTGTAATTCTAAGAACCCTTCTTCTTTCATTATCTTTCTTAAAAAATCAAATACTCTACTTCTAAAGATAATATTATTCTTAACTTTTGGATTTCTTAAATCTAGGTAACGATATTTTAATCTAACATCTTCTGATACATCCATAGAAGTCATAACTTCAAATGGTAAAACATTTTTACTTTTACCTAAAACTTCTAAGCTATCTACTAAAAGTTCAATAGTTCCTGTTTCAATATGATCATTGTAATCATCTTCATCACGTTTTCTAATGGTACCACTTAAAGTAATACTAGATTCACGTGTAATACCATCAAAGATAGAATCATCATTACTAACTGTTTGGATAACTCCTGTCATATCTCTAATATCAACAAAGATTACTCCACCATGGTCTCTAATATTTTCAACCCATCCAGCTATTTTTACACTTTCTCCTACTTCTTTTTCTCCGATTGTTCCACACATATGTGTTCTGTACTTATTATTAAGCATTATTTTTCCTCTTTTCTAATTCTTGTTTAATTATTTCTAACGATTTGTTTGGATTAGCTTGACGATTAGATCTTTTCATAGTTTGACCTATAAAGAAATTAATTATCGCCTTATTATCATCTTCAACATATTGTCTTACTTGTTCAGGATTTTCATCCATTAATCCACTAATTAAGGTTAATAGTTCACTTTCATCATTTATTTGATGTAAGTTTTCACGTTTTACGATTTCCATTGGATCTGTTTTTTCTTCAATTGCTTTATATAAAAGTTTTTTACCATGATCCAAGCTCATATCACCTTTATGAACTAAATCAATTACACCACTTAGCATTTTAGGTGTTATAAATAGCTCTTTAATATCTATTTCTAACTTCTTAATGGTTGAAAGAATTGCTGTCGTTACAAAGTTAACACTTAATTCTACATCAGATCCATATGATAATACTTCTTCAAAGTAATCAGATGTTTCTCTATTTGCTGATAATACTCCAGCATCATATTCTGATAATCCATATTTTTCAATATATTTATTATATCTTTCTAATTTTAATTCTGGAAGACTATCCTTCAAAGATTTCAAATATTCATCACTAAGTGGTACTGGTGGAATATTTGGTTCAACGAAATATTTATAATCAACAGCATCAACTTTTTCTCTCATTGCGTAAGTTTTACCATCTTCAGCAATACGACGAGTTTCTTGAACAATTTTTTCACCTTTATCTAAAAGTTCAGATTGTCTTTTAATTTCATATTCGATTGCTTCCCTAACACTATTGAAAGCATTAATATTTTTCATTTCAACTTTTGTACCAAGTTTATCTGAACCTTCTTCCATTAAGGAAATGTTAACGTCACATCTCATTTGACCTTTGTTACTACGAGCTTCACTTACTCCTAAAAAGATAAATACATCTCTTAATTCTTCTAGGAATCTAACTGCTTCATCTGCACTTTCCATACAAGGTTCTGTAACTATTTCCATTAGAGGAATACCACTTCTATTATAGTCTATTAAAGAATAGGTATTTCTATGTTCTAGAGATGCTGTATCTTCTTCTAGATGTAATTGATGGATATAAACCCTTTTTAATTTTCCATTTACTAAAACATCTAAATAACCATTTCTTCCCATTGGTTTAGTAACTTGAGTAATTTGATAACCCTTAGGTAGATCTGGATAAAAATAGTTTTTACGATCAAACATAACTTCATCTGGATTAGTACAATTAAGTGCCATTGCAGTAAGTAAGGCACGTCTTACAGCTTCTTCATTAACAACAGGTAAAATTCCAGGTAATCCTAAATCAACTGTTGCGACATTTTCATTTGGAATATTTGAAAATGTATTTAGTGCTGGTGAAAAATTTTTTGATTTTGTTTCAAGTTCACAGTGAACTTCTAGTCCAATAACAACTTTGTATTTCATTACTCTTCACCTACCTTACTATATATATCTTTTAGTCCTGTTACTTTTTCAATGTAATTAGCCATATTTAGAACTACATCATCTTCACATACTCTACCAGTTAAATTAATTCCAACAGGCATATCGTTAACCATTGTAAATGGTAATGTTATTGAAGGAAATCCTCCAAAGTTACCTATTGCTAGATGATTTTCTAAAATTAAATATCTATCTGATAGTTTTTCTGAATCATCTGAAAATTTAGGAGCAATACCACCACTTGCAGGTAAAATCATTCCATCATAAGTTTTAAATAAATCATTGATTTTATCTACAATCAATCTTCTAACACGACAAGCATTTAAAAATAATTTTTCTTGGTTTTCTTTTTGAAGAATAAAGCTTCCTAAAATGAAACGTCTTTTAATTAATTCTGAAAATCCTTCAGTTCTTGCTTTCATCATTAATTCTTGATAGGAAGCTACTCCCTCAGGTCTAGGTCCAAATTGAATTCCTGTTAAGTTAGCATTATTACTTGTAGCTTCAGCACAACTAATGCTCATGTATGATGGATATATTGCTTCAAGTAAGTTTTTATCAATTGAGATCTCTTCAATAATAAATCCTTCTTCTCTTAATTTATCTAAAGTTTTATAAAAGTCGTCTAATACTTTCATTAATACTTCATCATTGCTATCTTTATATAGTTCTTTATCACATACTTCTTTGATATAGAATAATTTTCTTCCCTTTATATCATTCTCTAAAGTGTCAACATAGTTTTTTAAATCATCTTTTAAGCTAGTCATATCAGCTTCATCTTGGCCTTTAATAATATCTGTTACGATTGCAGCATCTTTAACGTTTCTTGTTAAACATCCAACGTGATCAAGACTAGATGCAAAAGCGAATAATCCATATCTAGAAATTCTTCCGTATGTTGGTTTAAATCCAACTACACCACCTAAAGATGCAGGTTTACGAATAGAGTCTCCTGTATCTGAACCAATTGCAAAAGGAACAAGTCCTAGGGCAACACTTGAAGCTGATCCTGCACTAGAACCACCTATCATTCTTGTTTTATCCCAAGGATTTTTAACCACACCAGTATGACCTGTTGTACCAGTTCCACCCATAGCAAGTTCATCTAAAACTGTTTTTCCAACTAATACTCCACCAGCATTTTTTAACTTTTTATAAACGGTCGCATCATATACAGGAATATAATCTTTTAAAATATTAGATGATGATGTTGTTAAAATATTAGCTGTTGAAAAATTATCTTTTAAAGCATATGGAATACCAGTAATTAAAGTATCTTTTCTTGCTTTCATTTTGAATTTATCTATAATTGTAACAAAAGAATTATATTCATCTTGATACTTATGGCAATCTTCTACTACGCTTTTAAATATCTCTTCTGGACTAACACCTTGATTATCAATTAAATCTCTTAATTCAGTAATATTTTTTCCTCTATACATTTTATTCCACCACCTTAGGTATTTTCACTTGATCATCTACTTGATGTTTAGTATTTGCTAAAACCTCACCTGTTGTTAAATAGTCTTTTACAACATCTTCTCTTAATTTTGCATCCTTATTTATAAATGGAAATGTCATAGGTTTAACACTTCCAATATCAGGAATATTAGCTATTAATTCCATTTGTTTCAAAATAATATCAAATTCTTCTTGAAGTGTTGAATATTCTTCTTCATCCATATCAAACATTAATAATTTGGCATATTTCTTTAACTTTTCTTTTTCTATCATCGTTAAATCCTCCTATCAAACAAAAAACACTAGTTCATCCACAAAGGGACGAAAACTAGTGTTTCCGCGGTACCACCCAATTTATTATAAAGGTAAACCTTTAATAATCACTTTAAGTATGTATTAATAACGGTAATACTTCCGGTCTAGCCTACTTGTTAAAATACTTTCGGTAAACAACTCCAGAGTGTTCTTTCAAATAAATCCATTACTAGGCTCACACCAAATCCTAGCTCGCTTAAATTTCAAATATTTTACTTTTCTCTTTCTCAGTCAATATATAAATTATATATGTTTTTAGCTATATTTGTCAATACTTTTATCTCTATTCTAATATTATAATGCACATAAATTGGAAATATATTTTCAAATATCAAATTTTATTTTTTATATGTTTTATTTACTCCTTTTTCATCTATTAAATTCATTGGAATTTTTCCATTAACAACATAATCAACAAAGCCAACATCTATCTTTAATAATCCTATTAAAAATTTCTTACTGGTAAGCCAATTTTTTTGTTCTTGTTCTTTTAATGTAGTTGTTGGAAATAATCCTTCTTTTTGTTCAAAAAATTCTTTATATATACTACCTGGTTTAAATAGATATCCATCAATATTTTTCCTCTTATTTAAATAGGTTAAGGCGACGTTTGGATTGCTTCTTAAATTTGTTTCTGTCATTAAAAAACTATTAATATTAGGTGATCTATCATGTTTTATGGCATAGTTCATATATTTTGGATCATTCCTAAATTTCTCGTTCATATATCTTATATTTTGACCATCCAACATTATAATCAATTTTATTAAGTCCTCATTTTGTTTAATTGAATAATCTGCAAAGTCTTTAAATAAATCTCCTACTTTTATATCTCCTAAAATAGATAATTTTTCACTTTCTTTATCTATACTATTTAATAAGAATAATTTTAAAAATAGATTCACTTCATCCTGTTCAGTTTCAATTCCAAATTTCCTCTTTTGAGATTGTTTTTCTTTATTTCCTATACTCATTAGCATATTTGAGTGTTCTATACTGCATAGATAGGTTAATAATAACTGCTCTTGCCCAGTAATTGTAATACTATCATAAAGTTTTTCAATTTGTTCTTGTGATAAATTAGGATACTTCTCAATCAATTCATTTATTCCGCGATCTTTTTTCATAATAACTCAACCCCTTTAGATAGTTGCTTATTATACCAAAAATTCTTAGATAAATCAACTTTTATTTAGAATAATATTATGATAGAATATTAACAGGAAGTGATAGTATGAAAAAAACAATTTTAACAGGATTAAGACCTACTGGTAATCTACATCTTGGTCATTATTTTGGTGCAGGTATTAACTATGTAAAAATGCAAGATGAATATGATTTTTTCTTAGAAATAGCTGATGTTCAAGCTTTAACTGATAATTTTAATAATCCTGAAAAAGTAAGACACAATGTTTATGAGATAACGATGGATTTATTATCAATAGGAATTGATCCCAAGAAGGTGCATATATTTATTCAGTCTAAGATACCTGAAATAGCTGAACTTACTGTATTTTATTCTAATTTAGTTACTGTTTCTAGATTATTTAGAAATCCGACAGTTAAGAACGAAGTTGCACAAAAAAAAGAGTTATTTGGTAATAATGGAGAAAGTATAACTTACGGATTTTTAGGATATCCTGTTTCCCAAGCTGCAGACATTACAGCTTTTAGAGGTGAAGTTGTTCCTGTTGGTGATGATCAATTACCTTTACTTGAACAATGTCGTGAAATAGTTCGAAAATTTAATAGTATCTACGGAGATGTCTTGGTTGAACCAGAACAAGTATTGAGTACAACATCAAGACTTAAAGGACTTGATGGTAATGAAAAAATGGGTAAAAGTTTAGGAAATGCAATTTTCTTAGTTGATAATGAAGAAACAATCAAGGATAAAGTAATGGGCGCTATTACTGATCCTAAAAAGATAAAGAAAGATGATCCTGCTAATCCTGATGTATGTATGGTTTATTATTATCATAAGTTGGTTACTCCAGAAGATGATGTTAAAAATATATGTTCAGAATGTAAAAAAGGTGCACGTGGCTGTGTTCAATGTAAAAAAGAATTAATTAAGAATTTAAATAATTTCTTAGAACCAATTAGAGAAAAAAGAAAATATTATGAAGAAAATAAAGATGTTGTAGAAAATATTCTAAAAGAAGGTACAACATATGCTAAAAATATTGCAAAGGAAAACATGAAGAATATTAAATCTGCAATGAAAATAGATTACTAAAAAAGGGTTACTAAAAAGTAACTCTTTTATTTTGTATTTTGAACTCTTAATTTACCAACAAAAGTTTTATTCATAACATCGTTTTCAGCATCTTTATTAATCCAAACTTGTAATGTATAATTATTTACCGATTTAGCATTTATTATACCGCTTTCTATTTTTCTATTTTCTAAGTCGTTTAAATTACCAATAGTCTCTACTCCATTATTAACTAATTTATATCTTACATCTTTATCTTGTAACTCTTCTGTTTGATCTGGTATTATTTTATCAATAAACATATCATATTTAATAGGATTTGAACTTTCATTTTTTAATCTAAAAATATATTTTTGAGTTTGTGTTCCTTTAGCATCAGACATTGGAACTGCTTTTTGTAAAAGAATTTCGGTATCTTCTTCTAATTCTAATGACAAATCTCCAGAATTAATAATATTTACTTTGTCAGATGTTTTACTAAATGTTAACCAACTATAACTACCTGCAATTAAAAGTATTATAACAATAACTAAAACTAGAGCTTGTCTTGTTACTTGATAATTTTTATTTTTACTTTCTACATTGCTCATACTATATCATCCTTTTACTCTTCTATATTACATATTATACATTCATATGTAGTTTAAAAGCAATAAGAATAGATAAATTTATGTATTTATTTTTTACTTGCAATTTGATATTTTTTTCTTTTCTTTGTTTGGATTAGTTTTAAAATTTTATATAGTTCGTTATGGATAGATGAAAAATTATTATCTATATCCTCTATTAATTTATTATACTTTTCATCTATTGTTTTATTATTTTTAGGATAAACTTCTTCATACAAATAATTTATTTTTTCATATAATTTTTTTCTATAAGCATATTTTAGTTCTCTTAATAGATAATTTTTTCTAAACTCTTCTTCTCTCGTTAAAAAATTTATTTTCTTTAATTTCTTTATTATTTTATATGATATTATTTTTCTTTCTAATTCGTTACTTATATCAAGTATTTCTTCTTCTTCATCTATTAATAGAAAGCTTTTGAACAATGATTTTCCTTCTTTATTAAACTCTACACCTAGTACTTTATAGTTATCAGTTAATAAGCAAGCATAATCTATTATACTGGTTTTTTCTCCTGAGTAAACTTCGGATTTTTGATATATTTCATCTAAAAACTGTTGATTAACTGATACTAAGTTATATATAAAATCATCTAATGTGTTACTGTCAACTTTAAAAATCGGAATTTTTTTTATATGTTCCAAATTATCTTTATTACTCCATTCAAAAGATTCGTATACCCTTTTACTATCTAATAAATTTAATACAATATCATAAACGTTTGTCATGTTTCTTCCCCTTTCTAAACAAAGATATAAGTATTATTAGTAACCCTAATATCAAAGACCAACATTCATATCTGGTTGTTAGATATAAAAAATATTCTTTAATATTATAACCAAATGAAATTAAATTAATATATATAATTATATAAAAAAAGCCTAATACCATTAATATAAATCCAAGTAAGAAACAAAATATCCTCATCATAATTTTGACTCCTTACTTAAATTTATGAAACATCTATTTATAGTATACAAATATTTGTTTTGTTTATACGAAAAAGAAAGTAGAATTTAGTCTACTTTCTCTGTTGTTAGTTTTGCTACCTCAACTTGATTAATTGTTTGAAATTTTTTTGTTATTTTATCAGTAGTTATTGATACGTTTTCAATATCTTTATTAACAGTTTGAATACTTCTAGATAATTTATCCCAACGTTCTTTGTATCTTGCAAACTCTAGTCCTAGTTTATTTAATTCTTCATGGATAATAGATGTATATTTATCTCTTTCCATATTTTTGATAATCATTTCTATGACAGTTAATGTAGAGATTAATGTTGTTGGTGAAGTAATCCAAACTTTTTTCTTATATGAATATTCAATAATATCTGGATGGTAGGCATTAATTTCTGCAAAAATTGCTTCTGCTGGTAAAAACATTATAGCTTGATCTGATGTTTCACCTGGTATTATGTATTTAGTGCTAATGGCATCTATATGTTTTTTTACATCCATTTTAAACAATTTTTCATATCTATCTCGTTCTTCTTGAGATAATGTTTTATCAACCATTAATTGATAATGCTCTAATGGAAATTTAGAATCTATGGCTATTGTACCTAATGGTGATGGAGCAAATAAGCAGCAGTCAGCAATATATTTATTACTCATTGTATATTGTAATTTATAAATTTTATCATTATTTTCACCAAAGACACTAGTTAGGATATGTTTTAAATTGACTTCTCCAAATATTCCTCTACTCTTCTTATCTGTTAAAATACTCTGTAATGATACTATATCCGTAGATAAATGCTCTATCTTTTTTTGTGCCTCATCTATCTTTGATAATCTCTCTATTACAGACATAAATGTTTTATTTGTTTTTTCAAAGTTTTGATCCAAGCGTTCATTTACTTTTTCATTAATCGCAAGTAGTCTTCTTTCAACTTGCTCATTTAAATTGGTAAAGTCTTCATTCATATTTTTTGTTAAATCAGATTTAAATTCACCCAATTCTTTAACCATGCCAACTTCTAATTTTCCAAGTCTTTCAGTTATATTTGACTCATTTATATTTTTAAATAAAGAAATTACTATTAATACTAAATTAACAATTAGTAATCCTATTATAATATAATCCATTTTACCACCTACTCTATCTTCATTTTTTTACTAACTATTTTTGATATGATATACGCTATTATAATAAATACTGAAACTATCATTATTGTTTTTATATCAGTAATACTTTCTAGTAAACTTTTACCAATACATCCCCAGAAAATAACCATAAATATTTTACCAATCAGTATAGCAGTAATGAATTTTCGCTTACTCATATTAATAACTCCACAAGCTATGTTTATTAAAAATGCGGGAGTAAATGGTAAGGCAATTAATACTACTAAATTAGAAAACTCTATTGTTTTCATTTTCTTGATAACTTTTTCTAGTTTTTTACTAGCTAATATGTTTTTTAGTATATTTTTAGATAAAAATTTATAAAAAGAAAAAGCTAAGTAACAGCCAAAGCAAGTAGATAACCATGAAATAATAATTCCAATAATTAAGCCAAATGCATTAATATTTAAGGCAATGAAAACTCCTAATGGTAATGCTGGAATAATAGATTCTAGTATAACTAAAAAAACTCCTAATAATATTCCTGTATTTTGTAATATTGTTGTTAAATATGCTACTGCATCGTTTACTATTTCCAATCTTATCACCTATTAGTATTATAGTATAAAATTGTTATTTTTAAAAGAAAATAACGTAATAATATGTTACGTTATTTACATAATTTTATATCAATCATTATTTTTATATGATTGATAACCACCAATCAAATTAACTGCATCATATCCATTATTTCTTAAAAATGAACATAATCTTGAACTTGTTGAACCATAATTACAGAAAATATAATACTTATCATTCTGATTTAGATATCTTTTATAATTGGCAATTAAAGTATTTACAGGAATATTTATAGCATTAGCTATTGTTCCACTTTGATATTGAATTTGATCTCTTATATCAATCAAATTGATGTTTTCATTTTTGAGTTTTTCTCTCAATTCCCTATTTGTAATATTCACTTTTACTACACCTCAATGTATATTATGCAAAAAAAAGAATCTATCAAATGATAGAATCCTAGTTATCTTATAATATATGGATTATTCTGAGTTCCTTTTCCTTTTTCTAGCATTACTTTGTCTGATAAATGAATGATAGGTCTTATGTAATTTGTTTCAGATGCTTCTGTACTTCCAACATATCCTAAATATAGCATATATGCCAAATCTGATTCTTCTGAGTCACCATTGGCAAACCATGTTGAAGAACCTTCTGATATATAATTATAATTTTGACAACTTGGTGATGTTGTTGTTGTGCAGTTTGGATCTATAGAAGCATTTAAAAAATCATAAACTGGTAATAATCCTATTTTTGTATCATAGGTGGTTGAGCAATCAGTTGAACCATCCCTAGATGTGTCAGATTCACTTCTTTTTCCAACGCAACTTTTAAATTCCACTGTTTTTGCTTTATCTTCTTTTGTTAAAAACTTTTCTTCTTGTGTATATTCATAATAATTGTACTTATCTTCTACTTCACGGCCTATTTTTCCTTTATAATAGTAATCTAAAATGTCGGAAATTTTACTATTCCTATAATCGTTTATACCTGAATTATTTTCATAAATTTTATTATATCTATCATCCCATGGAAATTCATTTTCACTTGCATTTTCTTGTATCAAAACTACTTCATTATTTTTAGTAACTTTAACAATTCTAAATATTCTTTCAGAATCACTAAATTTAACATAATTATTTACATTTGAACCTCTATAAATATATTCGTCATTATATAAATACAATCCATATCCACTTGTTACTAAATTCTTTTTATTTTTTATTGCATCATAGAATGTAGTTGTTTCATAGTCATTTCCACACTTTAAGTATGGAGTATAGGTGTATTCTTTATTTGATACTTTATCAACGGTAACATTTCCTTTACAATTTTGATCCTTAAGATAATAATCTAACTCTTTCATTTTTTTATTTTCAACTAAAATCGTAGTAGTAGCTTCTATTGATTCATCAGTTGTTTTTGGTAATTTTTTTGGGTAATCTTCAAAATAAGATATAGCTGCTTCTTTCATTATATCTTCTACTTCAGCATATGTGTAATCTTTTTTGGAAAATAAAGAAAGTATAAATCCTAGTCCTAAAACTATTATTAAACCAATTATGACAATTCCAAATAACTTTAGCATTTTGGCACGAAATTGTTCTTGTTCTATTTTTGATTGATTATCATTATCGCTTGCTATTGTTTCTTCTTCTGTTTCATATTCTAAATTTTCTTTTTCTTCTGAATCGTTTTCCAATGCATCTTCAAATTCTTTATTTTGAAAATTTTTTTGTGAATTATTATTCATATTTTACCTCTTTTCTAGTTATCAAAGAAATCATCAAAGAAATCATCATCGTCATCGTCGTCATCATCTAAACTTATTTCAGGTTGCTTTAGTTCTATATTTTGAATAACTTCTTTATCCTCATCACCAATAACTTCTATTTTTTCATTTTCTTTCTTTTCTTCTTTTTCTTTATTATTTCTTCTTTCTTCTTCTTCTAATTCAGCTATTTTTGCATCTATTTTCTTAACTAATTCATCAACATTAAACTCATCATCATCATTTTTCTTTTCAGGTTCTCTTGGGATACTAAATGGAACATTTTTTTGTGGTACATTATTAAAATCTGGTTGATCCATCATTTTATTAAATAATGGATTTGAATTAAATGGTGGTGTTTTTACTGGTTCATCATCTGCTTGATTCATCATTTCTAATAATTTTTTCTTTTTTTCACTTTTTACATATTCCTTGATATCAAAAGTATGAACTTTATGTTTTTTTCTTATAGGATATTTAGCTTGTGGATATTTCTTACCCCAATTTATTTTATAATCCGGTGTAAATGTAGTTTTAAATGGATTCATACGAAGTCTCATTATGATTACATCATTTTCTTTCATACGTTGTAAGTCTGAAACGGTTACTAGTGGAGTGGAAGCGGTTTTGTCATTCTTTTTAGATTTTACCTCACCACACATTTTAGAAATTTCCTCTAAAGCTTTCAATTCTGTTGTTACTAGGTAAATTAAGTTACCACAGTTACCACGTAAAGTCTCAGCATCTTCCTTACCATAGACACTATCTAATTGAGCAAAGTTTTGAATAATCATTGTAAATCTAATCTGACGAGAACGTGCAGCAGTTATCATTGTGGTAACATCTTTAAGAGGGGGCATATTAGCAAACTCATCAAGTAAGAAATTTGTCCTAACAGGTAATTTACCACCATGCTTTTGTGCACTGGCTATTAAAGTTTCATATATTTGCTTTAATAAAATCGTAACTAAAGAGTGATATGTCTTTTTTTCATCTTGAATTACTATAAAAACTGCAGTTGGTCTTTCACCTATTGTTTCTAAGTCTATATCACTATATGACAACATTTCACTTAAATTTTCACGTGAAGCGAAAAGTTTAACTTTTTGACGAAATACGGATAGAATGCTTCCTTTAGTTTCATTTGGAGCGGTTATTGTTGCTGAAACATTAATAGATGCTGCTGAAGTTGGATCTTTAGCGTTAAAGTATTCTTTGATATAAGTAGAACCTCCAAATTTATCTTCCCCAACTGTGCTCATTAAATTAATACTATTAATGTTAATTTCATCTTCCTTAGCATCTTCAAATAAAGCTAAAGCAAGTCCAGAAAAGTAATCTGCTGAAACTTTTTCCCAAAATGGATCAGCATTTTTATTGGATTCATCATACAAAATATTTAAAGCTAAATCATCCAAAAGCTCTATTGCTTTATCTTGAGCACCAGATTTATACATTTTATATGGTAAAGTCATTGGGTTCCATGAGTTACCATTTTGTGGATCACGGAAATTTAATAATAATATTTGATAACCTTTTTCTCTTAGCATTACACTAGTTTTTTCATAAATTTCACCTTTAGGATCAGTAATGATCATACTTTCACCTTTTTTTGATAAAACTTTGACCGTTGGTAAAATTACAGTTTGGGTTTTACCTGAACCAGTTGCACCAATAACTAAAGTATGACTTTCTCCATTATCAACCCAAATATTGTCCTTTTTATACATCAATGGAGTTCCAGCAAATTTAGTTTTTTTATCATTAATATTAATTACTTCGACATTTTTTTGATTTTCTATTTCTTTATCTTTTGCCCATCTACTATATCCTTTATCTTTTTTATCCATAGTAAATCCTATTCCTTTTTCCATTTCAAAGAATTTTGAACTAACACTCATTATAAGTGCTAAAATGGCCAAGAAATAAAATAATAATGTAGCTGCAATGTATTCTGGTTCAAAAGCTGGAAAAGGATTTAATCCAGAAAAAGTTCCATCTTTTGCTAATGTAGAAAGATTTACAATCGCGATTGCTATTACATATAATAGAAAGATAGAAAATGATATAAATATTGCTACGTCTTCTTTATCCGCTCTAAATTTCAATTTCATAAAAGATTACTCCCTTTCTTCTTGCTATATATATTAGCATAAAATCCCCTCCAAAACAATAAATTTCAAAATATCATAGTTATATTAACTACTAATTTTAACTTTTTTAAAGTTATCTGAATTTAACTGTTGATATAAAAGTACTGATTCTGTTGGAGTGTCAGAATCTATTCCAATTGTCTTTTTTATGACTAAATACTTATTTCTATTTAATTCAAATAATGTTGACAAATTGTAAACAGGTTCTTCCATAATTTTGCTATTAGAACTATTTTGATTTAATATTTCTATAATTTCGTCATTTAATTTTATAAATATTAAATTATAGTATTTTGATTTATATTTTTTATCTATACCAATATTTGAAACGCAAACAACTTCATCCATAACTCCGTTATTGTCAATATCAACTGTAATAACATCATTAGTTATTAAATTACTATAGTCATCATAATTGAAGTACTCTGAAATAATTTTTTTGTTTTCATCAGACAGAAAATTATTCTTTTCCAATGTAACTACGTTTATATTAAAATTATCAGAATATGCAAATAAATTTCCTTCATAATCAATGTAATCGTTTGCATTATTAAATAAATTCCATGTAGTACCATATTCAAGCTTGTAATTTCCAAATGGCTTATTGTTTATCAAAACTTTGTATTCTCCATAACTCTCTATTTCTGATGTTGATGCTTTACTCCAAGAGTTATTAGAAAAAGACAATCTAGCAAAATTATCAACAACTATATATTTTTTTTCATTATTCTTTGTATTTTTTTCTTCTGTCTTTTTATTTCCAAGAAGAATAACAAATAATGCTACTACATAGACTATAATAATTACCAGTAATATAATAATCTTATTTTTTTTCATATTTATTTTCCTTTTCTATTTGTATGGTCTGCAAAAATATGATCCTACTCCTCTAGTATAGCTTTTTACACTAACTTGATCTGGCTGTGGATATCTAGATGAATGAGCAGCAAATTGTTTGTTGTTTCCTATATATATAGCAACATGCCCAATATTTTTGTATCTTCCTGGGTGTGAATATGATCCTTGACTAAAGAAAATCAAATCTCCTGGAGCTAGGTCTTTTTCTTTTATTGCTTTTCCCTTAGATTCACACCATTTGTATTCATCGGCTGCTACACCTGATATATTAATATTAAAGTGACTATATGTTCTGGTTACTAGAGACGAACAGTCAACAGATGAAGGTCCCATTCTGTTAGTTTGACTATATGAGAAACTATCAAAAGTTTTTACTGCATACTCCGCTGCTTTTTTTCCGATTTCTCCACCACTTGTATCCTTATCAGAAGATTCACATTTATCAGCACCTATTCCAAAAATATTAGAACGTTGATTTGTCATTGTTTCAACTTGATATAGTGTATAAGCTTTACTATCCTCAGCATTTGTTTTCATACAACTGCTTTCAGAACAACTTTTTGAACAAGCATTTTTTACAGTCTCAGCCCTTGAAGCACTCATATATTTTTTTACATATGGATAGTAATAACAACCTCCTCTAGATGAACTACCAGGACTATACCAATAAGCACCTATATATGCATACCTACTCATCATTGATTCCACACTGTCATACTGAGAAATATTTTTTATATAACCTAAAACTCCTTCACTAAATGAACTATATGATATACATGCAGCATAACCACCGGAATTGGTACATCCCATTCCCCAATAATTATTTTTTGATGCTCCTGGAGAAAAACCTTCAACAGCGGCTCTTATAACAACCATTTCTGGATTTATATTGTTTTTAACTGAAATATCATAAATTGTATCGGCATTAGCTGCAAAAGTTTTATACCCTATAATACCACTCGAGTTGGCCTTTACTTTTAATTTTTCTGCAAATTGACTTTTTGTTAAACTTGTATTATGAATTGAAATCATGCTACAAGTTGTTGAATCGGATGATTTTTCAACGGTATTTTCTTCTTCTCCTGACTTTCCAGAACCATCAGAGGCAGAAGACATGATACAAGTCATAAATGCAAAGAAAGTAATTAAAAAGATGGAAGCCATGATAATTGCTGTTATTGATACTACCGGATTTTTTGCAATGATTCCTTTTAAAAATGAATTAGCGCTGAATGGAGCATCAGAAACACTTTCATTATTACTTTCTTCTTTTTCATCACCTTTTTGAGATGAGTCACCTGAGAAGCCATCTTTTAATCTTTGAATGAAGTTATTCTTTTTGCCTATATCAGATAAAGCATTAAGCCCTTTTGATGATCCAGAATCAGAATCAATCTGACTGTCTGATTGATTAATATCTTGGTTACTTTTGTTACCTAAACTATCAAATTTATCTGCTAAGTCTAAAGCACCTGCGTTATTTAATTTTTCTGCAATTTTTCCAATACCAGGATTTTTTTTAACAAAACTATCTCCCATCTTTTGCATCGCAGCACTGCCAAGTTTTGTATTTGCAAGTTTATCAACAACTTTTCCGCCTTTTCCTCCTGTGAAATAGTTTGCGGCCGCTTTACTAGCCATTTTTCCAATTTTTTTATTCACATCTTTTGAAGAACTTCTGTCATTTTTACTATTGCTAGTTTTTGGTTCTTTTCTTTTTGCCTGATATTTTTCATTATTATTTTGATTTGGCATAACGGTCACCTACTTCTAATGTTTTTCTACAGTCCTCCTCCATCACCGAAAGAATCTAATTCTTGTTTTGTGACTGTCACATTAATCCTCATTCGTCTATTTCCACAAACAAATAATGCTTCACCTTGTGAATACCTTTTTATACTTTCTTTTTCACTTTCATTTAAATCAATTAATAAACTTAAATCATCAACAGCCTGCTTCTTTAATCCCATTACTAAGTAGTAAGAAGCATTATCAAATATTGCTTTTCCTTGTGTAATAACGGATGGAGCTGAGAAATCACTAGGTTGTTGTGTTATTATTATAGTACCAGTGTTATATTTACGTGCACGACGTTGAACTTGAGCTAAGAAATCGGCTCCAAGAGTATTTTGTTCTCCTAATAGGACATGTGCTTCATCAACCATTAAAATTGTATTCACACCTGTATCTAAACATAATCCCCATGCATATTTAAGTACGTTGAAAAATAATGCATTTTTTACATTTGAGTCACTATTCATCAATTCTTTTATGTTAAATACCATGAAATCGCTATTGCTATCTATTGTTGTATGTCCATCAAAATAGAATTTTAATTCTTTTGTAATTGGTCTTAATTTTAATTCAAGTCGTTCCATAATATCACGTTCTTGCGTTTGTTCAGTCATGGACATTAATCTACCTTTAACAGTAGCATAGACATCACTAAAAATCGGATAGTCGGCAGACGTAAATCCAGAGAAATCTGTATTAAAATCAATTCCAAATCTTTTATAAGTATCTTGCACAACTTCACTAAACATAGTAAGAACATCTTCTTGAATTGATGGATCATAATATTTCATAAAGGCTTTTAAAAATTGCAAAGTACGAGTTAAAACAGTGTACCCTAGTCCGTCTTTTATCTCTTGTTCATCAGCATCAATTACAACTTCCAATGGATTAATAAGTCCAAACTCTCCACCTTTTCCAATATCTACTTGATCTCCTCCAAATGTTCTAGTTATTTCTTCAAGTTCGTTTTCTGGGTCGATTGCTACTATTTGACATCCATTTCTAATGTGTGTTCTAAGCATTAATTTAGCTGCTGTTGATTTACCACTACCAGAGGTACCAAGGATAATCATGTTAGCATTATTTCTATTATTTTCTTTTCTTATTTTATATAAGAATTGATTAAATAAAATAACTCCACCTGAAAAGTCAATACCAAGTAACGTTGAAAGCCCCGGATCTTTTATACTATCAAAAATGAATGGATACATAGCTGCTAGAGTTACTGATGGAATTGGAGTTCCAATTCTTTCTTCAACATCTTGTGGTGGGAAAATAGGTAAAATTGATTTTAACACTTTTTCCTGTTCAAATCTAAGTGATATAGCTTTTAAATCCATTGCATCTAAGTAGTTTTTTACGTTAGTCTTTTTCATTTCCAAATCTTCTTTTGTATTTGCAGTAATCATAATGTGCATTTGAAAATCAAAGATTCTAGCTTGGGATGCTGCTAGCATCGAAATAAAATATTCCAAGCTCTCAGCATCTTGACGGATACTTTCTCTTAGAGTTTGATCTCTTTCTTTACCATATCTTTCTCTTAAATCAGCGACTTGTTTATTTAACATTTTCGACATAGTTGAAAAAGGTACAGGGATATGCTTTATTACAATTTTAATTCCTGACATGCTTGTAAGTGTTGATAGATATCCTGGCTGTATATATCTTGGATATGATATAACAGTTAATATAGTTGCATATTTATCACTAATTACAAAATCACTTGCTGAAAAATCTAAACCTTTTGGTGCTAATTGTCCTCTTAAAGATATACTCATACTGGCATCACCGTTCCAAATTCTGTAGTTTTACCCCCATTTAAGAAATTATCTAATACAATCCTTAAATCATCATTACTAACTTGCGTCGCATTTAACCCACATGTAGCTAAACCATTTATTAATAGTCTAATCTTCTTTTGAATAACATCTTCATCTTTGTCTTTAAACAAAATGAAATACTCAGTATCAACAATGTTATTGTTTATAAACGTTTGTCCTTTTTCTATATCTTGAAGGATTAGCTTTCTAATAGCAGGTGCTTGCGTGTTATTAAGTAAAAGTTGTAATTGTGACATATAAACTGATATATCAACAGGTCTATCAGCTACTACAAGCCAAAACTCAAAATCAATCATATTGTAGAAATTTTTTAAACTTATTAAAACATTTTGCTGCGAATTAGCATCCAAAATAAATATATTTCTTGGAGTTATCTTAACCCCCGTTACTTTATTATTACCATACGTTATAATCATACTATTTTGAATATTTTTTACTGGTAGCCAATCCTCTGTTGACTTATTATTTTTTGTTGCCACTTCTAATACACCAACCTTTCCATTTATAACTCCTTTGATTTAATAAAAACTCAATTAATTCTGAAATAACAGTTAACATATTATGATAATTAGGTACTGGAACAACCAGAAATCCAGTCACTAGGGCTGGCAATAAAATTATAATTGTAACAGCTGTAGATGACATGGGAATTATTAGTAAAAATAATAAAGTTATACAACAACCAGTACCAAATAATATCAAATCAAATGGTTTAAATATTCCTAAAATTAATTGTCCTTTTTTTGTATTTGCAGGAATTAAATAACTATTCACTATATATCACACTCTCCTTTTTTATATTAAAACTATGGATGTGGTCCACCTGGTGGAGATCCAGCCTGTGGTGTATCAATGGTTCTATCAGGATTGTCATGGATTGCATTTTCATTACCACCTCTAGTTGTTCCTGGGCTCCATCTATTATCTACCCTTGGTGAATTCACATCACTCCACGTTTCTCTACTACCTTGTATTCTATCCATTATATTTTGATGAGCTGTTGCTCCTTCACCTCTACTATTAAACATATCAGGTCTGTCTCTAAGCCTTGTTGTTCTTCGTACAGCATGAAATCTTTCTCGCCAGCTAGCCCTATGTTCCTCTTCAAAACTAGGTGTAACACGATGAGAGTCACCAAATTTCTTAGCTTCTTCATAATTTGTTTTAGACTGACCATATTTCTTTTTATTAGATTCAACTGTACTTAATAGGGCATCACGAGCATTTTCTGCACTACCATATTGTGCAATTAGACTGTCTCTTTCTGTTTGATCCATTTGACCTCTAACAAATCTATCATATCTATCTTGACTACGATTAAGTTCTTTTTCATCATCAAACATTTTGTTTTTAGCTAAATCTAGTCCTTGCGCGGTTACGCCATATTTTTTTCTAGCAACATTAATACCTGCATCACGCATCAAACGATCATTTATTGCATTCATAACTCCACCACGTGCTTTTGGATCACCAGTTTTTATTTGTGCAGCTAAATCAGCACCAGCTTGCCAAGCAGGTGGAGCAGCTTTTCCTTGTGCAGCTGCCGCGTTAGTAGCTTGAGCTGTACTCATACCTGCTGCTAGAGCTCCTTTTATTCCTGCTCCTCCTAGTAGTGCTGATGTTCCACCTAGAACACCTGATAAAATGCCACTACTTAGGCCTTTTATACCTAGGGCTTCACCAATAAATTTAGGGGCTTCTTCTAAAAACTTAAATAGTCCAATTATTACAAAAATAGTTGCTATAATACCAGTTACGTTACTTTCAAATCCTAAATCAAGCTTATTATCAACTATCGCTGCTATTATATATATGACAAAATATGTGACCATTAATCTTACAAACAGGTCTAAATATGTTGAAGTTAGTGTTTTAACCCAGTTAGCAAACATTCCATTTTCAGACGACTTAGGATCTATATAACTAATAATTGGAATCGGAGCAATTAATCTTAAAACTGCAAGTTTTAAAGCTCGTATTGCTATATTTATACAACAACCTATTAATGATAGCAATAAAATTATTCCACAAACTGATGATATAATAGGTAAATAAGAAAATGCATAACCGTCATCACATTTAACATTTACAAGGCCAATCATAGTAGAAATGGTAGTATTTTTTAATGAATATGATAAATATAGGTCCCCAAAATTTTCACCTGTAATCAGTTTAGTTATGGCACTAGTCAACCCCCCTACTAATCCAGCTGCAGTACCAATTGCAGTACCGACAGCAGTCCCCATACCAGGCACAACACTTCCTGTAACAGCTCCAGTTCCCGCTGCTACTGCCACGTGTGTTAAAACAGTTTTTACGAATCCTGTTTTCTCCTTTATCTTTTCATTTGGTCCACAAACATAATTTTTTGGGTTACTAAGATTTGTTTTGCCTTCTTTTAGATTTGGCCGAATAAACGCACGTAAAACATAAGCTGCCATTTGTGAACCGCTGTTATTTGTTATAGTTACTTTTTTTTCTGTTCCATCATCATCTACAATTCCACTTTTCTTTACATTACTGCCGAAGACAAAACGTTCCAATGTATTATTTTCTAAAATTCTATGTTGAAATGAGTATAAAGTTCCAAATAATAGCCCATTGTTACTAATGTACCAATTATATGATTTTTCCTTTATCTCTCCCGGAATATTTAAAGGGATTATAGACGTAAATAACACTAGCATTATTAATATTTTAGATATAATTTTTCCGGTTCCCCTCTTTTGATCGTTTAATAAATCAGGATTAATAATTACCTGTAATATTGAAGTGGCAAGTTTAAAAATCATTACTACTCCTAATATTAATTGAATTCTGCCATATAAATTTTTTATTAATTCTGGTTTAATAATCTCTGAGTCAGCTATTGCGAATAAAACGTTATAAATATTTGCTATCAATGTATATACAACCATATCAACAGCAGAAAATATTGTTCTTAATATATTCATCCACCAACTAGGCTCAGCATTGTCAGATATTAAACCAAAGGCTAATTGAACCATATTATCACCTCTTTTATTAAGAAATTCCGCAGTCAGTAGTTAGTCCAAATACCCCAAATATTACACTTGTAAGTGTTGGAATAAAAAATAATAATACTGCCGCTATCATTCTTTTAACGAAATTTGAGTTTACTTTACTCATTTGCTTTTCATCAGAAGATACAATTACTTTTATATAATCAATACTGCTTAGAACAATCGTAAGTGAAGGTCCTAATATTTTGATATAATTAAATATTTTCTGTAATAGCCACGCTACTGAGTCTTCATCTGACACATCGCCTAATATTGAATCATTACCTGTACAACTGCTAACTGTCGCCTCTGTAGTTGTTTCCTCTTTTTTTTCTTTTTTCTTTTTGCTACTTTTTGCTTTTGCAAAATTATGTATATACTCTGTTTGAATAATAGTATTTTTTACTTTAGATTTATTTATCGACTTAGCTTCTATATTAACTGGTGATAACATTGTAATCACCATAAAACTAAATATTATTGATATAATTATTTTATGTTGCATAAAAACACATCCTTGCTTACAAAAACTCACTTTGATTATATCAAAAAAAAAAATATATATCAATTGAATTTGACATATATTTTTTATATCTTTTATACGTATATTTTTTTTATGTATAAAAAACTTAAAAACAAATCTCTTTTATACTATTATTTCTTTTTATTAGCTGCATTCCAACAATCGTTCCATCCATTTGTTCCTTTTTCTCCAGATGAAGCAACAATATTCATTAAAACTGTAACTAATAATACAACAAAGAATATAGCTGCTGCATATATACAACGTTTAATTAGTTTTGATTGAGCGGCTTTTATTTCTTTTTCATCACTAGATATTACAGCTTTACCTAAGTCAATCGTTCCAAATAAAATTAATGCGATTGGAATTAATATCTGAATAATTTTTAAAATATATACCACCATCTTAACTATTGGAAGCAACCCTTTACAAGCATCTGCAGATGCTGCAATTTGAAATAAATCTAACATACTTATCTCTCCTTTACTACAAATCTATTTTACATTATTTAGTACTTGTATGTCAATAAAAATACGATTAAAGGATTATATTTTAAAAATACCAAATATCTTATTTCCTTCAGCTTTTTTAGAAGCTGTGTCACTTAGTAATCCTAATCTAAATAATAAATCATTTACAGAATCATTCTTTTTTCTTTCGTTTAACGCTGGTAAATTATAGAATATTTTTGAATTAGATTCATATTCAAAGTCACCAACATCTTTATTATTTAACATACTTTTATTTAAAATAATTTTCTTACCATTTAATTTTTCAAATACTTTTCGATTTTTTCTTATCATTTTATTTAATTGTAAAGTACTTGGTTCCATTAAATAAATTATGTCTGTGCATACTGATGTATCTTGACAGTCATTTAAATCAATGAAAATGACGCTACAATTGTTTAATGATTTAACTCTCTCATTCAATTCACCTTCACCAATTGAAAACATATTTTTTTCATTAAAATAAGAAAAATCTCTTCTATTAACTTCTAATGCACATACACTATTCCCGTATATGTTATTTAATTCTTTCTTCATCATGTATATAAGTGTTGTTGCTCCTGCGTGTTCAGTAACATTTTTTACACCTATAATTTTTTTACCTCCAATGTGTTCTTCTGATGATGCAATTGAAGATGCATTTAGTTGTTGAATTTTGGCAACATCTTTATATGAATTTGGATTATCAATTAATTGCTTTACAGCATTAACATTATTTGTGAAGTTATAAATCCCCATCGAAATTATAGAAGATAAATAAGCAGATGAAGAACACTCTTCATCTGGTATAATTAAAATAAGTTTTTCTGCACTAAGCCCCATTGCTAGTTTTTGAATTACTTCTAAGTTTTTATAATTCTTAATCGCTGTGATATCAAGTATCATTTTATCGAAGAAGAAATTTTTAAACATAGCAACTAACTCATCTGCATCAAATTCTCCAGTAATACTTTTAATAACATCAACATCCAAATTTGAAAGTTCATTTTTATATTGATTAGCTACTATTACATTCAAAAATATCCCTCCTTAACTAAGAATGTTGGGTAATAGTTTTTGTATTCCCTGAAACTTGAAATAATTTAACATTAGGTAAAATCCTATTTATAATTGGCAAATCTATATTTACCGCTGTTACAACTGTGTAATATTTCTTTTTACCAACCTCTGATGAGTCACTAATTGTTACATCATTTTCTTTCCAACAGTATCCTTTATTAGATGGACAATTAAAATCAGATATGCTAAATCCTGAAGGAACACTATATCCAGTTTCTCTCATATAGGATTGAATTTGGGTATTGGCACAATCATTTAAATCTTCTGAAATTCCTTCACAGACTTCAATAGCATTTATTATTTTATTTTTTGCTCTGAAAGCCTTATTATAATTAACAGAAAATGCCAAGTATCCACTAACAATTACTAGGAAAGCAACAATAAAGGTTAAATTGACTATTCCACCATACGCATCACGCATTTTAACTCACCCCTATAACTTTATTTATTTTTGTAAGTTGAAATATTTTCCCACTGCGTATTTATAGAAGTTTTTATATTAGGCCACATAAGCCAAAAGAATCCAATTACAGCTGCAATTGCAACTAAAGTAATTACAGTTAAGTTTAATTCACCTGAAGCTTCTTTCATATATTCGCACATCCTTTCTTATTATTACATTTATATTATATCAATATCGTAGTAAATTAACAATATTTTTTAATTAATTTTACATAGTTTACATATTAAACATCATAAGCATTGATACTAAAATTATTAACATAACTCCAAAACCAGTGACAACTAACATAATCATAGTTTGGTTTTCCATATGATCTAGACGTTCTTTATATTTTACTTCTCTTGCTTTATTTTGCAATGAAGAAACGCTTTTTGAAAACATCATTAATCTTTCATGTTTCATTTCTTGTGAACCAATTCCAAGACGATATAAAAGTCTCATCATTCTCATTGAATCTCTAACTGGATAATCATTAGCAAATTCCATATAGGGATCAATACTAGAATCACCAGTATTGATTCTCTCAACTATTTTCTTTAGGCCTGGCCTAAATATTTCTGGAGCATCAGCAATACTTTTACCTATTGCAACTGGTACAGTATAATGTTGAATTAATATTTCTAAACTTTTTAGATAATATGGCAGTAATAAATCTATCTCATGAAGATGTTTTTTATAGAATGATTTTAATTGCATATATGGTAATTTAAATACACCAAACATTATAACTAGAACTATTATTAAGTTTACAAATGAAAAATCAGCAATAGTAATAGCAAGGAAAATAAATCCTACAATTAGAGCAGTTGAAATTCTTTTTTTATAAAGTTCATCACAATCTAGGTCATCACCATACTTAGCAAAAAGCAAAAAATTATAATCTTCTTCTCTTAATATTTCGAAGTACTTTTCGTTATCGGCAAGAAATTTCTTTCCATCTAAAGTTTTATTATAGAACAAGACAAATAACAAAATGGCACATACTATTACAATACTCATTACTCTGCACCTACATTCTCGTTATAATATTTTTCTCCTTTTAAGAGAAAGTAACTATTAATTATAATCAAACTATGCAAAACAAGGGCGATATACCATCTATTTAAAAGTTCTAGATATGTTTCTGTACCAAGCAAAACTTGGATTAACATTACTAATAAATATAACATAACACCAAATTGTAAAAATTTCTTATGGAATGTTGCTCTTTCAATTCTATCACGATAGACACTTTCAACTAACATATCTATATCAAGTTGTAGGTTTTCCAAACTATCCATTGCATCTTTGGCACCTTCTTTTGTGATTTGCAAAAATAATTGGTGCATATTCTTTACAATATAATATGGATATAAGTTATTCATATAAGTTAGAGATTCTTCAATATCTCCATTAGTGTAAGCCAAATCAATCATATGATTAACATCAGTTTTTACTGGATCATCTAAAATACCGGAATCTCTCACTCCTTCAATTGCCTTTACAAAAGATTGAGTTGTTGCAAACTCCATAATAGTATTAGATGTATATACTTGAATTTGCTCAAATAAAAATTCACTATATTCTCTTTTACATCTTAAATATGATAGATATGGGATAAATGCTATAGCGGCAACAATATATATTATAGTCCACATTATATTATAAAAATATAAATATGAAACAACTCCTGCAAATCCACCTAATATTAATGTTTGTATCATATATTGTCTTGGTGTATATTCCCTGCCTAATTGCTTTGTTTTTTCACGAACTACTTTAAACGAATAAGGAGCAACTTTTTCATAAGCACTTCCTACTTGTTCTGTAATAAATTTATTGACACCTTGTCCATCGTAATTACGATAAAATGCTATAAATACTATTATTATAAACAATAGAAAATATACCATAAATTATCACCCCTTTAATTCCTAATTCCTTGTGGAGAAACTACCTGCGGTTGTGCTACAACTACATTTGGTGAAGCAGTAACAGTTTGCACTGGTATTTGATTTACAGTTGGTGTAGTGTTTTGTGGCTGTGGCACACTAACTACAGCAACTTGTTGTCTTTGTTGAGGCTGTTGTGTTGTTTGTTGACTTTCTTTATTTGTGATGACCATATCTTCTGCCTTATATGGATCATTGTTATCTGTCATCCCTCTTGTTAATTCCTCAATACTTATATTTTGATTTTCTAAATATTCAATCAAATGGGCACTTGGCTTATTAATAATAGGTTTCTTACCATATATTTTTCTGTAGATTGTATGACTTTGTGGATTGTTATCATCATCTACATAAAATTCAACAACTTCATCTACCTCACGATGGAACTTACCATATGCTTTACTATAATAAGCTTTTATGTGCACTCCTAATTGAATATAACGATAAATAGTTGTTAAGAATTGATTGACATCCAGGTCAGTTTCCATCAAACTATATAGACGGTATGGGATAGCACTAGCTTTGTCAGCATGGATTGTAGATAAAATATTGTGTCCAGATGAGATGGAGTTACGTACAGCAGACACAGCTTCAGCACTACGAACCTCTGAAAGTAATATCCACTTTGGATTTTGACGCATACATGTAACCAAAACATCAGTATAACTTGCAACATTGTTTGTTTTCATTGCTACAATATCTCTTTGTGGAAATATTCTATCTAAGTGCAATTCCAGTGTATCTTCGATTGTTATTATTTTTTCATTTTCTTTTGTATGACTAGCCAGATATTTGACAAACTCTGTTTTACCTGAACCAGTTTCTCCAGCTACCATTATATTACAGTGGCCTTCAACACATTTTATTAAAATATCATGAATGTCAGCTGTAAAATAGTCTTCTTCTAAAAGTTTTTCTTTTTTTAAACGTATTTTAGCTGGTGTTTTACGTATAACACATGCAATACCATTAGTTGCAATTGATTGATGAACAAAGTTCAAACGTAATTCTGTTGATTCAGCATCCAAAAATGGTTTAGCATTATTAAATGTAGTTCCCATTACGTTAGAACATTGAAATGCAAGTTTTTCCATAAATTCTGGGGTAGCTCCAGCTATCTCTACACGTTGGGATCCTTGTGTTAGAGAACGAATCCATATTTGACCGTTATTACAATATGAAATATCTGTAATATCATCGTTATCTAATAAAGGTTTTAAAGGACCGAAATCCAATTTATCAAATATATTCTCGTTCATCTAACCACATCCCTTTTTAATTTTCTTTTAATTCTTTTATTGAGTCCAAACAGTAAGATTATTAATGTAATCTTTTAATTCGTCACTACTTAATTGTAATTCTCCAGCATCATCTTTTAAACTTTCATCTGTTGGCACTGGAATTAATGTTGAATTAACTGACTGCAAGTATTTTGCCTTGTTTAATAATATGTAATATTCTTGAGGTACTGCAAATATCAATTGTGCTGGAGTTCCTTTCTCATCTAAATTAGCAAATACATTATTACCATTAGAATCTAAAACAGCAAGAACTTTTACATTTTGTAATAACTTACCAATTAATATTTTATCATTAGTTGCAATATTTTCTCCTTCTGCTGTTGCACTTTGTGCCTTTAAGTAAATATCTATATAATTTCCTGGAAAGATTGAATTACCATATGTAGTTTCTGTATTAACTGACATATAGAATAATACATATCCTTCTGGGTAATCATATATAATTTCATCAGGTAATTGATTTTTTTCTACAACTGAACGTTTATAAAATAAACTTCCCTTTGGAATTACACTATCAGCATTAGCATATTTATCTAATACATCACTTTTATTTGTATATGCAAAACCATCACTTACTGTTTCTGAAGAAACGTTTTTTGTTCCAATCATATCCTCCGTAATCTGTTGTCCTGGAGAAATTGTATCTTTTGCATATGGAACAGAAACTGGAGTAATTGCTTTATTTACTGTTGAATTATATCCAACATATAAAACTATTAGCGCTGCAAATACTCCTAAAATTGTTACTGTGTTTTTATTTGATAAAAACTTTTTTAATCCTACACCCATTTTTATCCTTCCTTTCTTTAATTTGCCATTGTACCACTTAATAATTTGTAACTAATAGGATCTTTTTTATTATTAGTTTCAACTATTGATGATAAACTTGTAACTATGTTAATACTTTCGTTATTGAATGAATAATTTGTTCCAGATTGGATTTTAATAGTTGCTTTAGGAGGAACTTCATGAATATCATACATTTGAATATCATAAGCTCTACTTGTATCTACTGTATCTGCAAATCTCAAAAGAAAGCTTTCAGTAAATTTTTCTTTATCCATTCTTATAACTCCCTTTTTTCTATAATATACCTGATCAACTGCATCAGTCATAGATGCTTCTGTTGTTTCTTTTAATAAATAATAGTCAAGTTCATTACCGGTGGTATAATTCTGCACTAGATTGATAGCACCTAGTGCAAGAATACTCAAAATAATAATACCCACTGTTAACATTGCTTTATTCATATATTATTCACCACCTTATTTATAATTCTTTCCTCTTTCATATGATATATCTAACATTTTAATATTTCCATTTAATTTCTTTAAGATGTCACTAGTATAGTAATATAAAAATTCAATATCAGTTGATTTTGTATATCCGTTACCTAAACTACCATCAAACTTAGATATATTAGATGTATATTGACCTATTGTATCAAAATCTTTTCTACCATTAATTTGGATATGAACCTCTGGTGTTTCATCATAGACTTTATCTCCTTTTGTTTTTATTTCTTCGGCATAAGCTCCAGGATCAATATCATAACCTTTAGTTGCGGCACAAGTTGTTGTCTCACTATTACATTTTTCCTTTCTAAGTGCTATATCTGTTGCATCACTAGTCCAGTTAAATCCTGGTTTTCGGTTATTAGGAAATAATTCTTTTCCTGTCTGCACAAATCTCGTATCAACATTATCTATTGATGTAGTAGTACCACAGTCTTTACAAGTGTCATCATCACCACCACCAATAAAATCAGATATTGCATAAAAGCATTTATAATCTATAGTCCAATGGTATTTACCAAATTTGGCATTATTTTTTCCCATTGTTGCTGTGATGTTATATGAATCTGGTTTTGGTGCTGAACCTGTTCTATTGGAGTTAATTCTCCATTTCCACCAATTTGTGTTTACATTTGCAGAATCATACATTGAGCAAAACATTTCGTCTTGATAATCAAAATAGTTAGCACACTTATCTTTATATGAAACCTCACCTGTTTTTAAGTTAATCCAACTACCTGGGAACGTTATCGTTGTTTTATAGTGTGGAGATTTTACATTTTCATCATAACATAGTCCGGTTATACCTGTTGTCGTTTTATTCACATCATCATCCCTTGCTGGAACAAACATTGAGAATGGATTATCCCCACTAGAACCAGAACCACATTCTATGTCAGAATCTGAAGTTGTAGATCCTGTACTACTGCTTATTGTTGTTTTTCCATTAATAGTTGTTGTTTTTGTATCTTTTTTCTGTCTAGGATTTTCAACTTTAATTTCAAACTCAGAAGTATTATTAGCACCTTCACATTCAGAGGTTGCTATACACTTATCTAAAGCATCATCTATCTTAGCCATATCATCTTTGTCAATAGATGACTCAGAATTATCAGAAACATTTAAACTGCTTATAAATGAACTTGGAGTTAAAGCATTCTTTGTACTACAACCAGTATAGGAACAAGATTCACTGCATACAAATATGCCACCCCTATATTGCCTTTTTATACCATTTTCATCTATATTATAAGTTTTTCCACTATGAGGGTCTGTAGCTAAAATAGATTGAATTAACTCCTTAGTTGATGATTTATCTCTTATATAAAATGGTGAGGCTCTTCCTATGGCATTCCAAATATTATTTTGATTTGCTAATTCTGTATGCCAAGCTGTTCCATTTTTATTGTATTTACCTTTTGGATATAGTGTTTTTGCTTCAAAAAAGTATTCTGCACATTCATCTATATTCTTTAAAACTTCATCTTTAGTGTCACATTTACTAATGGCAGTTGATTGTTTATAATATCCTTTCAATTTAGTTTCTGACCAAGTTCCTAATCTTAACATACTAGATTTTGACGTTTTTGTATTGTATGTTAATAAGCTTGCACTTACTTTTTCATTTTTTTTCTTTGATGTTTGCTTAGTATTACCATCATTCTTTTCTTTTTTTGATTTATTGTTATTCTTATATACATCGTTATAACATTTATTTATACAGTTTTGACTGTATTTTCCACCATCACATTCATTAATACAGTTATCAAATTCTTCTGAAGGTCCTGCTTGTGTATGTGTTTCTTTGGCTGAACAAATTGGAACTGGGGCACACATATCTTTTTGAAGTTTTCCAACCAATCCACCTTCCATTCCATTTCCTTCTATAACCTCTTTGTTGTATTTTACTCCGCATTTTGTTTCACTTTCTACGGTCACTTTATATGTAAAGCATATACCTGCTTTTGAAGCAACTGGTGGATCATAGGAAACCTTTAAATGTTCATAGCATTTTGTCTCACATACAGTTGGAGTAGAGCCATCTGATAGAGGTACTGTTTTTATTTTATCATCTTTGACATATAAGTATTCTTTGCTTTCGACTGAATTGGAATTTTCGTCACATGTCAAACCACTAACTTTTGGTTCATTAACTTTTGTTACTAATTTATTACCATTTTCATCTGTTTTATTTAATAATTGATTTACATAGTTATCAACCTCAGTATAAGTATCGCTATAACCTGCTGAACTACTAGTTTTTTCTGAAAGTTTCCAACTTTTGTAAAACATTCTTAGTGCTCTATTTGATAGTTTTGCTATTTGTGCTTCGGTTAAATTGAATGCGACATATGGTTTTTCACAATAGTATGTTCCTAACATTTGTGGGTAGTAATGTTGTCTATAATATGTTAAGGCATTTGGATCTGTTATAGTATATTTTTTATCTGCTGTATCATTTTTTGTTCCTGTTGCAGTCTTAGAATCATATTTACCATCATATGCATTATTACATGTAGAACCATACTCTTTTCCTCTACCTCTCAAATTCTTAACAAGTATAGTTGCGCTTGGATTTTGAACATATTGAGAAGCTGATACACCTGCTAACGATATTGTTCCGGCATCTGATTCAGTATCTTTTCCGTTTTTACAGGTAACATTAAATTTTTTCTTATTATTATTCTCGCACTTGCTATTTGTTTCTACATCCTTATTTAAATAAGCAACAATAACGGCTTCTTTTCCAGATTTTATTGAAATACTAACAGAATTGGAATTAGCTGCACGAACCACTTTGATTGCGCTGTTCTCCTTATTTACAGCATTCATATCTTTTTTTATGTTAGTTTTAAAAACTTTTAATCCATCATCTAAATCATCATTGTCTAGATCATCCAAGTCAGATCCTAAATTAAAGAATGAATTATCTATAGTCCCATAGTCAGAATAGAAAATCCTGATTCTATAAACGGCTCCTTGATTAAGAGCGGTTTGAGGAACGGAAACTGTTATATCTCTAGGTTTATTTGAATTTACATAATTCCCACCGCCAGCATAATAAGAATTATGGTCATATCCACTAACACTCATTGAAATTTTAAAATCACTTGAACATACATTTTTAGCACAAGTCTTGCATGCACCAGTACAGTTACTTTTATTTGCTGGTTTTGCACTATTTCTTGCAAAAGTATTTACAGGTGCAATTAGAAATAATCCTATAATTATAAGATAAGCAATTTTTTTATTTTTTATCATTTTAATCATCTCCTTTTAAGATTTTCTTTATACTTTTATAGTTTTGTTTTTCAGAAACTTTATAATTATTTATTATTTCTAAATTTCTTACCTGTCTAGCATCTACTACAAATGAATAATCCGAATCTCCATAAAATCTTGTACATGTTACAAGAGTTAATAGTTTATCATTTTTATTTACATCAACATCAAAATCGAAATAGCTGTTGTCTTTTGCATCTTTAATATAATTATTAACTGTTTTTTTATCTATATTATGTAATTCTAAATTATCTTCCTCTTGAAGGTATATAGCATATATTTTAAATAAATAATTTTTACCATCTATTGTGTATTGAATATATTTATTATCTTTAACAAAATCGTAGTAAATATATGACATTAATTGTTCAAACCTTGCGTGATTTTTATCAGTAATCAATGGTTTATTAGATACATTTCTCATATTATGTGATAATATAACGGTTCTATTTGTTAATTTTTTATTATTGTCAAAACTCCAACCTAAATCATATTCTGGATTTCCAATATCCTTAACATCATTGTAATAGAATATTGGAAAATCTATATTTGTTCCTTGTACTCTGAGCCACCCTAACGGTTTATCAGAAACATTAGTAGAAGTAAACTTTTTTATATTACCGACTCTATTCTTTATTTTGTAGTATGGCCTAAATAACAAGAATAAAGCCATAATTACTACTATAGCTATTATAATCAAAATAACCACTGAACTATTTTTATTTTTTTTATGTATTTTATTATTCATAACTTCCCCTACTTTAATAACTATTTTGTCAATGTATATGGATTATCAATCGTTCCTTTTCCACCTTTTACGACAGTTTTTTTATCAAAGTATCCAACTAATCTAACTCCTGACTTAGAATCCGGATTATATTTTCCGCAATAAAGTTTGTGATCATATGTCATAACACATCCAATATTAGAGTCAGACGAATAGTTACCATACCAATAACTTGCTGCTATACTAGCCCCAAACAAGTCATACATACTTGGTAAATGCAATTTTGATGAATAACTGCTACCTTTTATTTCACTAGAATAGCTAATTGATTTTTTATAATTTAATGAGTTTAATTTTTTTCTACTAAATAATCCTGTTTTAATATAAGAAGTTATATTGTTATTTAGTAAAGATCCCATGTTATCTTTTTCATTAACATTATAACTAATTTTTGATTGATTAGAAAATGATATATCATAACTTTCACCATTTATTGATATAGTTTCATCCATGATTGCTTTTGTAGTTCCATCATTTTCTTTGTCAATAATTCTCCAGCTATATCCTGAATATGTTATATATTCCCCACTTTTTGCCTTTGATATGTTATTTCCAACTTTTAAACTAGAAGAATTACCTTTTAATATATATGGATTATCAATAGTTCCGCTTCCTTTTGCTATATATGAGTTTTTATTAATATTAATTGTTGGGTAAATACCTAAATTTTTGTTTTGTTTTAATTGACTATATCCATTACTTGTATAATAAGTAACCGCTTTTTTTGATGGAGCTAAATTACTTGTCCAACTTTCCGTAGCACTTAATATATTAAAATTTCCATCTTTATCTTTAGAATTATTAATATCTGCAACTGATAGGAGTCCCACTGCTTTCTTTTTACCATATTTATTGCACTTTGTATAATTATCTGTATTTGATATTACTTCATTACACCATTTGCTATCAGTTTTTATATATTTTTTTACATTATCACTTAATTTATCATAAAAATAATCATTCAACCAAGTATCTACACTATTGTAATCTACAAAGGCTAAAGGTTCTGAAGACGTAACCTTAACACTTCCATCTTCATTTAAGCCTACTATTTTAAATAAGATACCATCTAACTTAATATAATTATTATTATCATTTCCTTTATAATAATTTGTTTTGTCGGTTTCTTTTTTTACTATCTTATCTAGTATTTGAACAACCTTAACAGTTCTAATTACTTCTGTTTTATTATCAAAACTATCTTTTATTGAATACTTTATTTCATATGTACCATTTTTATTTATATTTACATTTGAATCAACTTTAACTTGTTTTGTATCTATTTTTCCATCTGTATTGTCTGAGACACTTGCAATTCCAGGATCTTTGAACTTATCACCTTTATTAACTGTAATCTCATTTTCACCTTTTAAAGTAATAGTAGGGCCTTTATGATCTACTTTTGAAGAATATATACCACACTTTAAGTAAACATTATAATTATATTCATTATTTTTCTTTTGAACTTTTACCCAACTTTCATTTTCATCACACATGCTACTGCTATTTGGTATTTTTATATCCTCTTTTATAAAATCTTTATTATATAAAGTTTTTAAAGATATTGTTTTTATTCTATTACCTGTTGGAAGATAGGTTTTATTAACTTCAAAATATCTTTTTCCTGCATTCAGAACTTCTTTTTCTGATTTTTTAAACTCAATTAATGGACTAATAATCAAAAACCAAATTAAAGCTACTGCAATGACAACAATTAATGATATTGTGATCTTCTTCTTATTCTTCTCACTCATAATTTTCTCCTATCGTATTTTATAATTATATTTTTGATTTCTTACTGTGTATATTAATGTTATATTATTTGAATTTTCTATTTCAAGTGGAACATCAATATATAAGTATTTACCAAGATATTCTTTATTCTTCAGAGCATTCTCTACATTTATCTCTTTAGTCATACCCTCACTATCTATATATTTAATTTTACCATATTTGCTAGAAAAGTCAATTAGTTCTTGACCTTCATAATCATTTGATATAAAAGGAATTTCAATAATTTTCCTGCCACTACTTGCTTGTTTTTGTTCTTCTGTAATTCTACAATCAAAATTGGCATCACAAGACTCAATATTATAATTTATTTGATCTTTAAATTCAGCAGATTCTAAAGTAAAACTTTCTTTTCCTTTGTTCGGTCTTTCAATAACTAATTTCTGTCCTATTTTTTTTTCTGTATTATCATTATTGATATTTGATACATCTTCTAATTTTATTTTAATTTTACGTAAGTAAGCAGTTTTACCATTCTTATATTGTTGATAATAAAGTACAAATCTATCTGATGGTAATTTATTGCTAACCTTAAATATTAAAGCAAAGGTCACAACTTCTCCATTACTAAGTTTTCTAGTTGGATATGGATTACCTAAATCTTTAAAACTATTAGTATAAGTACTACCAGATTGAGAATAATCATGATTTTGATTAACTAAGTGGAAATTTTCTGCATCAAATGCTCTTTTTGATCCATTATTTTGTACTGTTAAGTTTAGAATAACAAAATTACTATTAGCTTCTAATTTATTACCTGCCATGTCTTTATTAGTGAAATAACTTTCATTTATTTTTATCAAGTATCCATTAGCATTCAATGTTTGTTTTTCTTTTATTGTTTTATGTTCTACTCCAAAGTAGTAGAATATATTACCAATTATAATAACTATAATAACGGTAAATAAAACATTAGTTATATAGCGATGTTCTTCATAAAAGTATCCTAGTACTCTCTGTATTTTTTTTATAGTTCTTAGTAATGCATGTTTATCAAAATTAATACTAACTTCGAATTCTTCTCTATCATCTTGATCAAGTTCTAGGAACTCTTTATCACTTGAAAAGTTGAATTTTCTTAAATCTAACCCTAATATTCTGACTCCTAGTATTAAAAATGTTATATACTGTGGAATTCTTAATAACAATAAAAAGTTTTGATAAGCTCTTATTGTCGTAGTAGATGTAGATCCTTCATATGCTGTGAAGAATTGTTGAATTAAGAAAAACATCACTATTAATAATAGATAATCCAAAAATGGTATTAAGTATAATTTCCATGGTTTTTCCTTTCTTCTTAATAAAATTACTAAGCTTCCTGTTATAACTATGACTAGTACTGCCATTAGATAGAAAAGTGGACTTGTATATTTTGTAATTGGTTCTAGATAAGAATCATATGTTAAATAAGAAATGAACTCTGACACAAAACTATCTAATTGCATTGTTTTATAATAAATAAAACCACATAAAATCAAAAGAACTATATGTATTTTTTTGAAGTTCTTTATTAAAAACGCATAGGGTTTTCTAAAAACCATCATACCCCTCCTATTCTCTTATTATTATAGCTCATAACAAAAAAAAATAAAAGAAATTATCCTTATTTTTTAGGATTACCACTTTTATTTTCCATTGGTACAATATTTTTCTTTCTTATTTTTGATAAATCATCAATAACTGCACACAAATTATTAGCATTATCTTTCTTTATATTTGATAACATATCATCGAAAGCATCTTTTGTATTTGCACTCTCTATTTTTATTCTAAAATTTAATTTTGTCGCTAAGAATCCTTCATTTGGTAATAAATAAGCATCTCTAACTTCTTTTAATATATCCTCATATACTTTATTTATACAACCAGATTCAAATTCATATTTGGGGAAGTTCTTATATCTTTTTTCATCATATAATTCATTTTCCAAAATATTTTCATTCTTTGCTGATAACATAGCTCTTTCTGTTTTAGTTTCCTTTTCTGCCAAAGACGTTAGTCTTTCTTTTATATCAGTATCAAGTATAACTTCTAATAATTGTCTCTGATCTTCATACTCCTTAGGCAAAACTTCAAAGATTAAATCAACCAATTTAGTAGCACTTTGATCTAACTGTCCTATAAATTTATCTTTATGTTTTAAGATTGATTTATCTAATAATTTATTAGATGTTTTAAGTGCCCCCTCTACTAATTTTTTTTCATACTCAAATTGTTGCCTTGTTTTTCCTTTTCTTAAATCTTTATTATATATTTCTCTTTCTATTATATCCTCTATAATTTTTCTATTAGCTTTATTTGTACCACCAATATCTATCTTAAAATCACTTATAAATTTTTCTCTATATTTATCAACTATTTCTGCTAAATCTTCAACCTCTTCTAAATCTAAGTTATAATTAACTTTAGCTCTATTAATTAAATTTTGGAATAATTTATTAACCTCTTCCTCTCTATCTTTTATATCGTCAACTTTCTCTGATGACTCTATTTCTTTTGTAAAATTATTTGCCCTTTTATCAATTTTCTTAATTATATTTTCTAAATAGATTAATTGACGTGTATTATCGGCACTTGATGAAAAAATCAAGCTAACTGTTTCCATCACCTTACTATAATATTTTAGTTCCTCATTTTCATAATCATCCGTATAAGTATTTAATTTTTTATTTAATGGTTCCCCCAACAATGAATTTATAATTTCTTCAAAAGATTCCTTATCTATTTTTGAGCTTATAGTTATTGCTTTTGATGAAATAAAATTTTGTAATAAAACTATCTGTTTTTTTATTATTGCTTTTTTTTCAATACTATTTGTTAGTATTTTTTTCATTGCCTCTTTTTCTAATGTTTTATCCATGGTCCTAATCCTCTTTTTCTAAGTAATCTTTTCCTTTATGGGGTTCTTCTCTTAATAAATCATTATACTCTTGTTGACGTAGTGCTTCGTATATAACAATAGCGCAACTATTTGATAGATTTAGTGCTCTTACATTTGCACTCATTGGGATTCTCATACAATGATCTAAGTCATTTTTTAGGATACTTTTTGGAATACCAGTTGATTCTTTTCCAAATATAAAGTATAAGTTTTCGTTATTTTTATTTGAGTAATCAAAGCTTGTATGTGGCTTCTTACCATATCTTGTAAAGTAGTAATAAATACCTTTATTTTTTAATTTAAAATCATCAAAGTTTTCATAAACGGTATAATCTAATTTATCAATATAATTAACTCCACATCTTTTTAGATTTTTATCATCTAAAATAAAACCTAATGGTTTTATTAAATGAAGTCTAGTATTAGTCGCAACACAAGTTCTCATAATGTTTCCTGTATTTTGTGGTATTTCTGGTTCAAATAATACGATGTTATTCATAATGTGCTCCTTCTATAGTTATTCCCCTATTTTATTCACTTTTAAATATTTTGTAACTTCGTCCATAGTTAATTTATCTTTATCATTTTCTGGTTCTAAGATATCTGTTACTTCTCCATCTTCAAATGTAATAAAAGCTGGAACATCTTTTGTTAGTTTAATTTTATATTGATACTTATCATTAAAGTCTGATACAAATTTGTCAATATCTTGATCTGTAATATTAACATAGATTATATATTCTTTTAAAGCCTTTTTATCAACTAATTTTTTAAAGTTTTTTTCGAATGATCTACAATTTTGATTATCTGCAGTACAAACATAAATAGTAGCTGAAGTATTTTCTTCTACATAATGCTCCATTTCTTCCTTTGTTATTTCTGTTAGACTATCTTTAATTACAGGGATATTATTTTGATAATCTGCATAAACTTTATACCAACGATATAGATAATATGTTAATAGGAATGTTCCTATAAAAATAGCAAGTAAGATTATATAGTTTTTTAAAGGTACATTTCTAATTTCTTCCTTTTTCTTTGTCATATTACCACTCTCCTTATCTATAAAACATTTTAACATATAATTAAGTATTTAGTAACCTAAAAGTTAATTATTTTAACTCATTGACAATTTTTTCTATTGTTTTATCATCTTCATCATAAAAATCAAATCTTTTAATTACTGAAGGTGACTTTATATTTACACTTTGTGTTTTACTATCTAGGATATATGTTTTGTTATTTTCAAAGTAGACTTTGAATTCTCTTTTTCTAAGATCTAGTAATGAATATCTATATTTATCATTTGTAATATTTAAAATATTACCTTTTATTATCATATTTTCACATCTTCCATAGACTAGAATTTCAGGATTAATATCTATTTTAAATTTATCTTTAAGTGCTTTAATAATTTCTATTTGTTCATTACTATCAAGTTCTACAGATAAACATATATTTTTAAATCCTTTTTCTAATAGATAGTATGCACTATAACTATTATAGATATTTAGAAAATAATTTCCTATTAAATTATCTTTTTTTGGAATTAAGTACTCACTAACTAAGTTTTTTTCTACTAAATTATTTGATATATTAAATGTATTTCTTTCTACATAGTAGTATACTTCTTTATGATTTTTATACTTTTCATATAAGTTGATATCTTTTACGTAGATTCTAATAAATCCCATAGAAAGGCATTTTAGAAGTTGGGTCTCTTTGTAACATGTTGCGACCATACCTGATTCTTTTTTTACTTCTATATTTTTGAAATCTACTTTTTCTTCTATTACATCTTTTTTATAATTACTTCTTATATCTATTAAACTATTAGTTAAATATCTTCTTATCTCATTTATTTCACCTATAGAAATAAATATATCATTATCCATCTCTATATTAATATTATTAGTAATAAATGGAGTATTACCTAACTTTTTAAGTTGTATTTCTATTCTTTCTTTTGTTATAGGAGAAGTTTTTGATTTTTCTACTGGTGAACCTTCTTTTATAATTTCGTTTTCTCCATCACTTATCTTTATAAAAAGATTACTACCACATTTCGCAATAACTTTATATTTTACTGGTATCTTTTTTAAGTCATATTTTTTTAAAGAATCTACTAATTTTTTATCTATTGTTTTATAGATTGTATCTTTTCTTTTTAAATCTACTTTATTATCAATATAAGCTATATCATTAGCTTTTACGCTATTAGTTAAATTCATATTTTTATCATATAAGAAATTAACAATCATACCACTATTACTTTCATTAAAACGAATACCATCTTCTTGATTTAATTCTTTAGTTAATTTTATTTTTATATATTTATTAGTTACTTCTAATACTTTTCCTATTTCTATACCTATGTGATTAGGACTTTTAGTATTCATTAAATTATCTGTTTTAAAAAGATTACCTTCAGTAAATTTACGATTGAATAGTACTTTTAGTTTTTCTGTTTCTTCTTTTAAATTAATATTCTTATTATCAATAATGTTTCGATAGAACTTAGTAATAAATCCAACGTATTCAGCACTTTTCATTCTACCTTCTATTTTAAAACTTGTAATATTACTATTTAAAAGTGAAGAAAATTTGGTTGAAGTATTTAATTCTTTAGTACTTAATAAGTATTCGTATGGGAAAGTTTTGTCATTGTCTTTTAAAGCATATTTTAATCTACAACTTCCTGCACATTCTCCTCTATTACCACTTCTTGTTCCTATCATAGAACTCATTAAACAGTTACCTGAATAGCAAATGCATAAAGCTCCGTGAATAAATGTTTCTATCTCAATTGGAAAGTTTATTTGTTTGATTTCTTCTAGAGTTAATTCTCTAGATACAACAACTCTTTTTACTCCCATTTCATAAAACATTTTTATGGTATCTAGACTTGAATTATTGGCTTGGGTAGAAGCATGTATTTCTAGATTAGGATACATTTTTCTAACTAGTGAAATCATTCCAAAATCTTGCATAATAATAGCATCTACACCATTAATATGAAGATATTTTACTTGTTCTAGAAAGTCTTCTACTTCACTTTCTTTTACTAGTGTATTCATCGTAACATAAATTCTAACTCCATATAAATGGCATAATTTAATAGCTTCAATAATTTCTTCTTTGGAAAAGTTTTTAGCAAATTTTCTAGCGCCAAATGATTTCATAGCTAAATAAACAGCATCAGCTCCGTTATGAATTGCTTCTAATAGGCTTTCCATGTCTCCGGCTGGAGAAAGTAATTCTTTTTTCATATAACATCATCTCATAGTTATCATATCATATTCTTTATTTAATATAAATGAAATTTCAACATATATTTTACTATGAATTATGAAGCGGAAAATACAATTAAGAGACTTAACTTTGAAAACTTTATTTGGGTTGTTTTTATAGTTATATCTGCCTTAGATATTTATGGTGATGAACTTATTAAAAAAGGGTTAAAAGAAAATGATAAGTCTTGTCAGGCAAGAGCAGATAAATTATTTTTATTTCTTACTTTTGTATCTTTAATTATATATGTTTATTTCTTTATGAGAAACTACTCTGACTATCAAAAATATAAGAATAAGAGTTATGAAGTAAGACTTTTTGGAAGTATTCTTGTTTTAGTCGCTAGTATTTGTTTTATTTATTTTCAATTAACAACAAGAACTGAAGATTCTCCATCTATTGCTTAGCTTTTAAATTATTAATTTCTTCAGTTAAGGCATTAACCATTTTCTTTAACATTTCTATTTCTTGATCTTTATTTATTTGACTAGTACTACTATTGTTTGTATTTGTCATTCTTTCTGTTTGAACTTGTTTATAATAGGCGTTTGTACATAAAACTTGTGCAGTTAACATTAACCAGTTACCTAGTGCATTTTGTTCATTCGCAGTTAAATCATCAATAAGTAAATAACCTACTACTATTGCGCTAAAAGAAAAAGCTTTTGGAGAAACGTCTGGAATTAAGTTCATTTTCTTCACCTAATTTATTATATTAAGAAATAATTTAGAATATATTTTAATATGAATGAAAACTCAAGAAGAATTGAACAAATTAAAGTTGAAAATATTGTTTGGATTATATATTTTTTCTTAATTGGTCTTTGTTTGTACGCTAATAGTTTAGAGAAAGATTACTTTTTGACAGGTAATTTAGAAAAAAAAGAATCTTATCGTAAAATAACTATTTTTATTTTTGTGGTTGCGGTTATTATATATTTATATTTTACTTATGATAACTATGAAGATTATAAGAGTTTGGGTATTAATGATTCTATCAAGAGAAAAAGACTCACTAAATTAAGTCTTTTTGCGTCTTCCTTGGTATTAATTAGTGGTCTAATATTTTTATATATTTCTATAGTTGATACGGAGCTAGAAATAGAATTAGCTTTTAATTAGTATCTCCTAAGTATGGATATAATATTTTGGTTACTTTGATATAACCTAGTGAAGATAAGTGAAGTCCCTCTTCAGTATATTCTAGTTTTAAGTTACCATTTTTATCTGTTAAGTTATTATAGACATCTATATATGTGTAGTCATTTTCATTACAATAGTCTTTTATTTCTTTATTTATCTTTTTTATTGTAGAATTTTTTCTACTTCCGACCATTCCGTGATTAATTTTTTCACTATTTGTATTATTTATTGGATAAATTGATTCTATATATATCTTTGTTTTTGGACGTTTTTTTTCAATTTTTTTAGTTATCTTTTCAATATTATTTACTATATCATTAATGCTTTTACCTTGTTCTATATCATTAGTACCAATTAGTAAGAAAACTTTTGTTGGATTATAAATGTAAACAAGTGAATCAATATTATCTAAAATCTGATCTGTTACCCAACCTGATCTACCGCTGTTAATGGTTGGTAGGTTATCATAGAATTCATCTAGTGGATAGTATTCTGTAATAGAGTCCCCTAAAAATACAAAGTTATCACCTGGTGATGTTTTAATATCATATGGATTTTTTAATTGATTTGATTTTTTTTCATTAACTATATAGATACTTCCTACAACAATAGAAATAACTAGTATAAATATTATGCTTATTAATATAGCAGTTATATGTGTTTTAAAAAACTCTTTCACTTTCTTCATAAAACCATCTCCCCTGATTTCTATTTATTATAACATATAGTTTGTAATAATGATAGAAAAAAGAAACCAGATAGTTTCTTTATTTGACAACCCAAAATGTTGACATGTTTCTTAAGCCGTTTTCTCCTCCTGCTACTGGAGTATTTATTATTTTATTATTAATTACTAATTCTGTTGAACTACCACCATCTAAGTTAGCTGCATTAACAGCTCCGTAGTTTTCCATAACCTCAGTTAGATCAGACATATCAGCTCCTATACTTGTTGCTAGACGACCATTTATAACTAGGAATAAGGCAATTCCATCTTTTCTTTGGCCTATTGCAGTACGTGGTGCGATACCCCAACCTCCATTACCTTTAACAAATGCACTTTTACCATTTATTATTAGGAATGGTCCAAATTCAACAGCATCTCTAAGTCCTTTCTTTAGGGCTTCTTCTTTTGAAAACTTTCCAAGGACTAATTTATTATCTTTATCAAAACCTATGAAACCTCCGCCCATATTGGCATCATCAAAGTCACTTACTACTTTTCCGTTTTTGATTACAGTTCCATGGGGTTGGGCACCATTACTATTCCAATCAGGATCATAAAAACCTCCTGCGTTCATAGCAATAATAGCATTGTTTTCTTTTGATACTGTTAAGATTGATTCTCCACGTTTTCCTAAATATTTACTTGTAGCAATTGATATTCTAGATGGATCATAGATAGCTACTAAAAAACCGTTGTAACTTTTTCCTTGGATATCAATAACTTTATATAAAGCATCTTTATCTCTATCAAGTATTTCTTCTTCATATTTATTTTTATATGAACCTTGTCTTTTATATTTTTCAAACTTAATTAAATTTGTATTTGTACTACCTTCTGGTTCTATTATCTCATTTTGCGCTAAAACTTTTCTTATTGTTTCATCACTATAGAGAGAAGTTGCTAGATAACGATGGTTCATAGTAGTCATAGCAGTTGTTATCCAAAGGTTTCTGAATCCACTCCAAGGACCATAAAACATAAATAGGAAGATTGCTGCTAAACTTCCAATACCACCAAAGGTACCAATTAGTAATTTCTTTTTCCTACCTTTTTTATTTTTACTTTTATTTTCATTATCTTCCAATGATAGTAATTGTTCTATTTGTTGATCATTCATTTTTATCACTTTCTTCCTTACCTGAATATTTACCATCATTGTTGTAATCTATATATGTTTTTTTTGTTTGATATGTTTCTAATTTTAAACTAGTAGTATTGCCTTCATCATCTAAGTACTTATTATATGCTGTGATATTTTTATTATATGTATTAATATCATCTACAAATGAATTTACCATTTCTTCATAACCTAATTTAAAAGAGTTACATTTATTATTAACATCACTTGATGAATAATAAATCCCATCTTTACAATATTCTCTAATCGTTTTTGTACTTTGACTGATTTTAGCAACTTGAGTCTCATAGTCTGTTAACTTTGTTTTATAGGCTGTATCGTTTTGTGTTAGAGTTTCATAATACACTTTATCTAAGAATTCTTCATGTAAACTTTTTCTTGTTTTATTAAATTCTTCTATATTCTTCTCAAACTTAGAATATTCAGTTACAATAGTATCCATTCTGCTATTCATTTCTTTTTGATCTTTTTTTACATTAGAAATAAATGATAATATAATTCCAAAAATAATTAGTGCTACTCCTACTACCCCTAGTATTATCGAAAGTTTCTTCTTATCTTTCATAACTTCACCTACTATCTACTACCCTATTCTTCTTAATTCTAGCAAATATTTATTATTTTGTAAATCAAAAGGGAAAATTTTACAAAGAAAAAGAGAAAAAATTGAAAGTAATTATTTCTCTTGAATATTAATTATTTAGTTTTCTTCTTTTATTATATAGATAGGTCTATGCTTAGTTTCTAGGTAAGTTTTTGATAAGTATGCTCCTATTATTCCTACACAAAATAATTGGATTCCACTGACAAAGAAGATAATACAGACCATTGATGGCCAACCTCCTACTGGGTCACCAAATACTAGTGTTTTGATTACTATTATGAGAATTGCGATAAATGATACTAAGCAAAATAGTAGTCCTATTATTGCAGCAATCCATAGTGGGGTTGTAGAAAAAGCTATAATTCCATCTAAAGCATAAATAACTAGTTTCCAAAATGACCATTTAGTTTCTCCTGCCACTCTTTCTCTGTTTTCGTATTCTATCCATTTTGTTTTATAACCAACAAAACTAAACAAACCTTTGGAATATCTATTATATTCTTTCATTTCTAAAATAGAATTTACCATTTGTCTTGTCATTAATCTATAATCTCTTGCGCCATCAACCATTTCTGTTTTACTC
>OLWB01000269.1_pt1 | contig 56816 bp, 45 predicted proteins | sample 1673331 | NCBI WGS metagenome assembly OLWB01 (sample SAMEA3178943, study PRJEB25190) | human gut metagenome | biome: human gut; feature: human-associated habitat; material: faeces | place: Austria | collected 2013
CCGGTGCTTCGCGGACCTAACTCACAGAGGTTGAAGTTGTTCTCGACAAGCGGCATCATACGGGCAAGCAGAAGCCAGCGTTCGCGGTCGTTCAGCTTATCCGGCTCATAGCCGCAGGAGCGCAGCATGATTTCAAGCCACTCTTCTTCGGTGAAGTTCTTTCTGCCTTCCTTCAATTCCTCAATGTCCACATGGGGCATCTGGATTGGTGTCAGCTTGCGAATGTGGATAGGAGAGGCATTTTTCTCTTCTTCCAGAAACTCATATTCGAGCTGCACAATGCACCAGATACCGCCGCAGAGCAACCGGTCGAACTTGGCGGGATAGTCCTCTGAAATGGGGATATTCTTGATACCAAGGTTGGAGAACTCCGCCTCATAGGTGTCTTTTTTCATATTCAGATTGACGGTGATCTTGTCGATGACCGTGTGCATCCCACGCTGACGCAGCATGGAGAGGATCTTCTGCGCCTCGTCTGGACGGACATAGTTGTCCGCCAAGATGCGCTTGACGTTCTCCACGCCGGTCTCAATGACCTCTGGATCATCCGAGCTGCAATACTGACCAAGCAAAAACTCAAGGACATAGACCGGCACATTTGCGCCTTCCTTGATCTTCTTCGTCAGGTCTTTCCGGACGATCTTTCCGTCAAAGAACTGCCGTAGTTTTTGGTCGATCACTGCGTTTTTATCGCCGGTTTCTCTGGTCTTCATCTGCTCATCCATTCTTTTCACCTCACAGGTCAAATCCAAAGTCATCAGCAAAAGCAATGTCGATGTGGAACTCAATCTCTTCCACGTCAATCTCGTTTGTGATCACCAGACGGTAGACTTTCTTCTTATCATACGTTCCGGCTTTCAGATTAAACCGGACGCGGAACACGCGATCTGCTGCGTTGTCGCTGGTCTTATCCGCAATGACCGTCTGCCGGTCGCTGATCACCACGCCTTCATCATCTGTCATGTAGATGGAGTAGGTGCAGGGCTGGATCTTATCGCCCACGGGCTGACGCTGGTGGAACTCCAACGAGAAGATCAAGTTGGAAATCTTGCGGCTTTCGCTCAGAAGTTTCAGCTCCGCGTTTTTAACCTCAACGTAATTCTTATTGCTCGTGCGGAGATTCTTGAAGGCGATCACAGGTACGACGAGTTCCTGCAAACTGATACCGCCGTGGACATAGTTCTCACCGCCGCCCTGAACCTTCATGCGGATGGTGTCCTGCGGGGCATAGCCCTTGATGGGCGTTCCGTCCAGCTCCCGTTCCAGATTGACGGGAAGCAGGAAATCAGCAGTTGTGTCAGGAGCAGTCAGCGCATAACGCCGTCCAAGCTCGTACACATCGCCGTAGAAGGTTTTCCGGTCGATCTTGTCGCTCTCACTCAGCGGCTTATAGGTATAGAGGAAACCGTGATCCGCCGTGATGAAAATATTCGTTCCGCTCAGTTCATTCACAATAATACGCAGGACGCCGGAAAGCTCCTGAATTGCCGTCTCACAGGCATCAAAGACTTTGGACTCCGTAGGGGCTTTGTCTCCGATGGCGTCGATGGAGTTGTGGTAGATGTAGATTACATCTTTTCCGGCAACCAGCTCCCGCCGCTCATCCTTCTTCATGTTCAGAAGATCATTGTATTGAATGGCAACGCTGGCTTTCGGCGTCGAGTTCAGGATCGCGTTTCGCTCCACGGTGGAACGGGTGGGATTTCCGTCAACGAGAACATCCATACTGTCGTTCACAGAAATGCTCTTTCCCGGAAGAAGGGCTGCCATACCAAACTTCGTGATGGACGGGAAGACCGCCTGCATCGACTCCAACTCGGCGGTACCCTTTGTGTTGCGGACAATGCGTTCGGAAAGCTCGGAGGCGACCTCATAGCGAAGCGCGTCCGAGATGATCACAAACGCACGGGTGTTCTTACTGCTTGAGGGAGCGACATATCTCTTATAGAAATCCCGCTGCTTCTCGATCTCTGAGATGTAGCCAAGCGTAGCAAGGTCTTCTGCCGCTGCGTTTGTCCAGCAAGCGGTTAATTCACGCAGAAACCAGTTTTGATACAGCGCCTCGACAAACTCCGTCGAGTGCTTCAAGCCGTCTTCCAGAATGTCATTTGCATTCTTGAGAGAGTTGCCGAAGGCATAATGGAAGTGGCGATAGTAGGCATCCATGCGGTAAAGGTCGCTCGTATAGAGCTTCCAGATTTTCTTCGGCTCGACGATATGAAATCCGCCGCCGTGTTCCTGATAGAAGGTCTGCATCTTTCCGATGAAGAATAGGCAGTCAAAGTAATCCGAAAACCGCTTGTACCATCCGGCTGTCCGTCTGTTTTCACAGACTTTCCTAATGAGATCGACCTTCACAACATGGTCGCTGATCTCCGCGAAGAACTGTTTCAGGATGCTCTCGTTGATGCACGGGAAGATGTCTCCTGTAATCAGCGTTTCGGGTTCAAACTTGTCAAAGCGGGTCGGGAGCTGCAATTCGTTCTCCACGGTACGGCACAGTTCGTACAAGTCCTCGTTATCCTCGCGGGAACGCCATTCATGGACGATGCTGTAACAGTACGCCTTGTTGGTCTCGGAAACGAAACGCTCCAAACCTTTCAGGACGGAGGCGTTCATCGTCTGAGAAAGCGCGGTCAGCAAAACGTGCGCTGCAAAATAGCCCAGAGGCTTGTCATCTTCCTCGATGTAGCCGGTGTACTTCCGCGCAAGCTGCCAGAAGGCTTCAATGCTGCCAAACTTGCGGATGTTCTGCAAGACGCTATTCGTCTCTTTATCGAGGCCCGCGGCAAGGACGGCGATGATGACATCCTGCGCAGAACCTTCGCTCAGACCGGCGAGAACCGCCATAATGTCGATGTGGAGTTGGAGGGGTGTCTGATAGTCCCGCCCGATCCTGTGCAGCTTTTGAATACGCTCTTTGCTGTCGAAGAACTTTGCATAGAGCTTGACCGTCTTCCGCATTGCGGCAGACGGCGCGATATTCAGCTCGTCCATCTGCATGGAGATAAAATCCGCGCGGAAGGTCTCACTGTAATATTCAATGTCCTGAAGCCAGTTGTCTTCGTCGCTGGTATATGTAATCGGGCAGTAGACGAGGTAATCGCTCTCTAAATCATCGTGAAGCAGCAGCTTCTTGACGGCAAAATTGTTTGTGCCGGTCAGCTTGATAATCTTGACGCCTTTCAGATTCAGCTCGTCAACGTCCTTCTCAAACTCCCGATCCTCGTCCTTCCAGAAGATGATCCTGCGGCGATAGAACTCCGGCAAGGGGGCTGCAAAACGCTCCATCAGATTAAATTGTACGCGCTCATTTGACATAGCGTATATCTCCCTTACTTTATCTTCGCCAACACATCGGCAAACAGTTCATAGTTATGTTTCACGCCGTCATCAAGGTCGATCTCGATGTTCTGGTCGGCAAGGTGGTGAACCTTTTCCTCGTATTTTTGCAGCTCGGTCGCTTGGTCTTGGAACTTCTTCTGCTGTTTGGTCAGCTTCACGCGCTCCGATGCGCTGGCATGGTCAATAGCATCACCGAGCTGGGCAAGTTGGGTGCGGTAACGCTCCTGCTGTTCATGCACATAGTCAGTGCGCAGACGAGCGAGAAGATCGCGCTGATAGCGGTGCATATAGCACAGCGCCTTGAAACCGTTCTTCTTGCCGCTGTCAAAGAGCCAGTAGATCGGGCGCTTCTGATAGGTTTTCAGGTGGTCGGCATAGAAGTCGTTCAGGAAGTAGCTGCGGATCACCTCGCGGGGCGTACCCTTGCCGCCCAGCGCGTCGGCAACAAACTTGAGGTTTTCTTCCAGCGTATCCTTGCCGTAGACGGCTTCGACCCACTTCACAAAACGTCCGGTAATGTCATCGTCAAAATACTCGTCATCGCAGATCGGGATAATGTTGTCGCCGTCCGGGATGATGGTCTTATACTTGCTGGCGTCCCATTCGCCGCCCGCGTAGGCAAGTCCCTCCACGTCCAGAGAGTAGCGCCCGAACATACAGCCCACGGCATAGGAAATGAGCGAATGAATGTCGCGCTGCAAAATTGCTTTGCGAATTGGAATATCTCGTTCCTCGAATTTTATTTCCAAATCGTCAAGTCGATAGATTGCCTTAAATAGCTCATTGACAGTTGCCTCGTTTGACAACAGCTCGTTAAATCGCTCTAACTGGGTTGCTTTCCATGCGACAAAGGCTTCTTCGACTCTCGTATGACCGACAGTTAGAGGATGCTGCTTAAAAGTGAAACTCGTTTCAAAAGAGTCCCAATCATCTTTAGCAAGCTGAACAGAGCGCTGAGTAATGTCAGCAATCGTATCATTGTCTTCAACCAGGATTGGCAAAGCCTTGATGTCCTTTACTTGCAAGTTAATTGAAGGGTTTAGAACACGAAAATACAACTCCGCAGTCTTCGAGTTTAACAATGCGAGAAGGTAGTAGAGACTATCTTTAATTGCGATAGATGGACCACCTTTGTCAAAAATACAACCTTTGGGTAAATATCTAAATCCTGTCCCGCGACTTGTGACCGCTGAGTATGTCACGCCTTCACGGAACCAAAAGTGTTCACTTAGAAGGTTGGAGGTCTTATTTGTCGCGTAGAAATTCCTTGCAGAGTCTCGCCAGTCTATGACCATTTCGAGATTCCCGTAATATTTTCGATAGTCTCCTCCTTTTGCATAAAACACCCAGTATGTCTGACCCACCTTATCGGCTTCAACTTCCCAATGATAACGCAAGTATTTTTCGTTGTTCCCTGTGATGTTCTGAGAGCCAGTAAATTCGGCGTACTGTTCAATATTGAATCCTTTTTCAAAGTTCTCAATAAAAGCATCTTCCACCCAATACGCATAAGTAAATCCGGGGATCACTTTGAAAGAATCTGTGCTTTTCTCGGAATAGAGGTTTGGATTATAAAACTCCTGTTCCTTCTTTGCAGAATCTTTTACATCCACGAGTCGGCAAAATCTTGACTTTTGTCCTGCACAGGAAGTGTTTTGAAACACAAAGGCACAAGTTTGAACCACATCATTTCCAATTTCCTCAAATGCTTTGATGCCGAGATGTAGAAGGCTAACTAAGGAGCGAGAAGCAAGTCTAACTCTTAATCCCTCATAACTTCCCAAGAACATCCAAGTGTGCTGAGTAATCATAGCCTGATAGCCGTTCTTCTTTGCCATCTGCCCGCAGCGTTCAATGAACACAGCAAACATATCTGCCTTGCTGTCCGGGAAATTCTTCTTTACATAGTCGTTGACCTTCGCACCGGCGTTGCTGACTGCCATATACGGCGGATTCGTCACCACCACATCATACTTCTGCGCCAGCACTTCGGCGCACTTGACCAGCGGCAGCAGTTCCTCCAGTGCCGACATCTGCATCATGTTGATGTCATTGCGGATCTCGTCAAACCGGGCGTACAGTCCGGCAAAGTCTACGGGCGTGATGTTCAGGATGGAGCCGTACTCTTTGGCGTCCCGCATTTCGGTGACGATGCGCTCAATGTCAGATTTCAGCTTCGGATCATTCTTATGGAAATACTCGATGGTCATTGCCTGAATGCCGTTGCTCTCTCGGATGGAGTAGACATTGGGCTGAATCCCGCGTGTGAGCAAGCGCCGGTCATACTGCCGCGCCTTCATCATAACCGCAAAATAGGCAAGCTGCGCCGCACGGTCATCAATGTCGAGACCGTAAAGATTATTCTTGAGGATGCTCTGCGCCGCCTCGCGCTGATCCCAACCGGCAGAGGTATAAATCTGCATCAGTACATCGAACGCATAGACAAGGATATGACCGCTGCCCATGCAGGGGTCGATAACTTTGATGCCTTTGACATCCAGATTAGCGTACTCGCTCTGAATCTCATCAAGCTGCTTGCGCACTTCCTGCGTCTGTTCCGCTTCGGGCAGATAATACTTCCAGCCCATCTGCTCTGCGATGTACTTTTCGTTGGCAATTCTCTTAGCCTCAGACTCTTCCCATGTCATTTCATCTGCGCCGCGACCATCCGCATAGATACCCTCGTTCTTGCGCTTGTCTACATAGATTCTGCCAAGGCTGTTTTCAACCATATAGCGGACGATCCAGTCCGGGGTAAAGAGCTGCGTTGCGGAAGGAATGCGCTCTTTGGTGATCTTCACATTTTTCTTGAGCAGCGCAAAGGTATCATCCTTGAGTTCGGAGTTGTAATACTGGTACAGCCAGCCGATGATCTGCACCTGATCCGTCCAGTCCTCTTCGGGAATATCCGCGACCATGTGACCGAGAACGCTGTCCTGTTTCAGAATGTTGTTCGGCAGCAGAAGCTCGGTATAGCCGCCCATTTTCTCAAACATACGGGGAAGAGGATCGTTCAGGGCGTTGCACTGCGTCAAAAGCAGATAGCGATAGAGACCTTCGGTGTCGTTGCTTTCGATATACTCCGCAACTTTCTCCCGGTTCAGCCCCGGAAGGTCAAGGTGCAGGACATCGCTCAGAATCTCCGGCTTGAACGCACCGGTGCTGTCGGAAAAGACGCGAATATGGGAGGGCAGATAGTTGTTGACCTCCATGAAGCGCAGGGCAATAAAGCGGTTGAACCAAGTGTAGGCAACCTCTTCCATGACCTGCTGATAGCCCTTTTCCTTGATCTGCTTGATGAGTTCCTGCCGCTGGGACTTTTCCTCCGCCGTCAGCAGCCGACCGTTGAGGGTGTCCGCAGAGGCGTCACCAAAGCCGGACTCGTCAATTCCATATTGATAGGCACGTTGGGAAACCTGAGCAATCAGCTCGTTCCGCGCCCAGATCGCAAACTTCTGAATTGTGTTCTTGTTCATCCTTTGATACTCCCTTAGTTGATCTGCACACCGTCGCAGCTTTCGAGCGTCTTCATGAGCTTTTCGCGGATCGCCTCGACGTACTTATCAATGTCTTCCTTGCTTTGCAGACGCTTGACCGAGCAGAGATCATAACGGCGCACGGTCATGATCTTCGGGGGCTTCGGCGCGGGCGTTCCGGGCTTTGCGGTCGCTGCGGGCGAGGGCTTCTGCACTTCCTGCTGGCGGGAGGCAGACATGACCTCCATGTGGCGGCAGATCGTGTCCTTATAATTGAGAAGCTGGGTGATCATGGCGTCCAGTTCAGTGAGGGATGTCGCGGTTTTCGCCGCTTCACGCTTATTCGCGAAATGATCGTCCGCCTGACGGAGCAGCTTGCCAGCGTCCCGCGCTTCGCTGGCAAGCTGGTGAACATCCTGCATACACTGACGGATGTTCTCGGCAACCTCTTCACGTTTCATATCCAGCAAGCTGTCGTAAGCGGTCTTGACCTTCTGGACAAGCTCCGGCAGCTCCCCAATACGGGAGTAGGGTTTCGGCATAGCGAGGATCGTAGACATCGTGCTGATGACGCTTTGAGTTTCCGCGTCCGCCGCGAAGTAGTCTCTTTCCTTGAGAATGCTGGCAAGCCGCTTCTTGGCATCGTCGAACACCGTCCGCTGCGCCTTGAAGAACATCTCCACGCCTTCCATATCTTCGGCGGAATCGAGAAGATCATCCTGCCGCTGCACCATCCGTTTGAGCAATGCAACATTGTCCTTGCGCTGGCTCCAAACGTCGTTCATCAGGTCGCGGGCAGCAGTGACGGTTTCCTTTTCGGGGTAACGCTCTTCGGAGTAGAACTCGTCAAGGAGCTTCTGATAGCGGCTCTGCTTGGTTTCAAAGGTGTTCAGGACGAAGCGGATCAGTCCATCCTCGTCGGAAGGAATATCCATCGCGCCCAGATAGTCCCGCAGGAAGTTGACGCTCTTGCGGATCAGCTCTTCGGAGGGCGCAATACGCCGCGCGACGATGGCTTTGTCGATCTCGGTCTTCTTGCGCAGAAAGTCCACCAAACGGCGCTCTTCCTTGCCAACAACTGCGCCGCCATAGTTGATCTGGATTTTCTGCTGGACAATCAGACGGGCAATCAGGGCTGCAATGTCGATTTCCTTCCAGCCGTAGGGGATCGCCTGATACCGGCGCTGCACATCGCCCATCGAGGTTTTGAGCATCTTCTGGTTTTGCAGCTCCAACCACTGACTGATCTCATTGAGGGCGTCTTCGTTGTTCGCGCCCAGTCCGGTGAAGCCGACTTCTTCATACGCGCCGTTGAGGATGGCGAGAATATCAGCGTCGCTGTCCACAAACTGATTGACCATGTTGAGCTTGGAATAGACGCTCTCGACAAGGCTCTTCATCGCCTCATCCAGCTTGTCCTTCGCAGAGCCGTATTTCAGGTCGAGGATTTCGCAGTGAACATAGAACTTGCCCTCGACGATGGCTTTTTCAATCAGGCTGCGAGCATGGCTTTCCAGCTTCCGTGCCTCGTCGTTGCGGTCGCGGATGATCCGCTGGATGCTCTCTGGCATCTGCGATACATTCCGCTGCTTGACATACTTGCGGATCTTCATCGCCTGTTCCAGCTCATCAAAGTAGGGCGTGTCCGCCGAGAGAACAACGATTGCCTCGTTGTTGACCTGCGAGTCCATGATAAGCTGCTGGTCTCCAACGCCGTAGAGGTCGCTTGCCACGGTGACAATGCGAAGCCGCATTCCGCCGGTGGACGCGCCGTTCAGCGTCTCGTCAACGTACTGATCGTAGGCAAAGTCATACTTGCCGTATTTATATTTCTTTGCCGGATAGATTTCGCCGTAGACCGTCTGAGAAACACTCTGGACGATCTGTGCGCTGTCAACCGGCGTATTCTTGATGTCGATGGCAATATCCTGTTCCTCATCTGTCAGGAAGGCATAGGTATCGCCATTGCGGGAGATGTAGTTCTGAGACAGAAGGCGTTCCAGAGAAGCCGTGATGGACGCGCGGAGGGCAATCTTGTCCGTGTGAATATCGTCGATCATCAGGATGGCGATGTTCTCAATGTTCGCCTTGACATCCTCAATATAGCGGACGAGGTAGAGCAGTTTGAGGACGTTCACGTCCTGCTGCTCCAAGCCGTCGTTGGCATCCGCCGCATTTTGGCAGCGGTCGATGACCCGGCGGATGGCACTCTCCAAGAAGGTATGTACCGTGTCATAGAACTGATAGAACGGCACAAGGGCGTTTTCATCCTTGTTTTCGATTTTCTGCGCTGCCTCTTGGAAGCCGGACAGCATGGAGCGTTCGCCGCCCGAAAGGTGCTTGCCAGAATTGCCGTGCTTGCGGATCTCTGCGAGAACCTTCTGGATGACGATGAACTGATACGGGACAAAGGGGAAGGTCGCGCTGAACTCCGCCGCGCTGGTAAAGCCCTTGATGTCGAGGATCGGATTATCAAAGGTAAATAGGCTCTTTAAGCCTGAAGCCTCTTTCTCATACTCCATTTGCAGAAGGTGATCTGCGTCCTCTGTCTTCGTCAAAACACGCTTTTTGATGACCTCATCGACGGACGAGGAAGACAGGCTCAGGCGAGTGTTGAAGCGTCCCTGAATCTTGGAGAAGTCATCGCCGGACACTTTCACAACGGAGTCGATCGCTTCCTGACTTGTCACCATGACCCAGACCTTGCCACAGCATCGCCGACCAATTTCCTCTACAATGGCTTGTAAATTTCCCATCAGATCACTGTTGTCTCCAATAAAGAAGCCAACTTCATCCACCATAAACAAAAGGCGGAAATTATTCGGCTTGGTGTCAACATACGCGACGATGTCGTCCACCAACTGAGCGACGCTTAACTCATTTGTTTCCTCTCCGTTAAACCAATTATGTGCCGCCCGTTCGCTCATTCCAAGTACATCTTGTAAAACTGTTACAAGATCATCTTCAAAAAAGGCAAATGCGTCACGATCATCCACCCACGGCGCACCATGTACACTTTCAAACGCCGCACGAAACGCCTCGGTTTTACCCTGTTTCTCGATAAAACGCTCCAAACGAGCAACCTTCAGATCATCCCCATAAAAGCCGCAGTGCCGATAAAACATCTTTGCAAAAACACGCAGAATCGCAGTTTCATCCTTGTTCACTGGCGCCTGCTTTAGAATATCAAACAAGATTGTCTCAGTCGGCATTGATGAGCTTCTGACTGCATCGGCGTACATCATCGGGTCGTCGAATTTGTTTGCGAAGTAATCAATGGCGTGTTTACCATCCACCTCTTTGTTGGAGAGCAGGTAAGACATCATTTTCAGAAAGTGAGATTTACCGCTTCCAAAGAAACCAGAAATCCAGACGCCAATTTTTCCTGTCGGATAATCGATGGCTTTGACGTAGTTATCAAAGAATGTGGCAAAATGGCGCCGTAGTTCTTTCGTGATAATATACTCGTCAAGTTCCTGCTTCAAACTCCGCTGATCGTCCTGCGATACCTGAACAACACCATTAATGTCACGGTCGATGTCCTTTTGGAACATACTTTGTATTTTCATGCCGCTTTCCTCCAATTACAAAAGGTTGAATGCCCGGTAGTAGTGTCCGTCCAGAAACTTTCCAAACAATCCAAGGTCCTGCCCGTTGAACGATCCCGGATAAAACATGACGATGGGGATGTCCTCAAAGAGATGCTGCATACTGTCCAGCATTTTATGAGAGCGCATAAACGGGAAGATTTTTCCCACGCCAGTCAGGAAGAGAACGTCACCGTACTCATGCGGCTCATACTTCATGTATTCCAGAAGTGCCTCCGGCGTTGCGATCTTTTGAAGCTGCTTGAGAAGGTATTCCTTTCCGCGTTTTTCTTCCAGCCCGTCCACGGATTTCAGAACACGCTTGTCCTCCAAGAGTCTCAGGAAAATCTCGTAGAGGTCACATTCCTTAATGTGGTACGGCGTTCCGCTCTCCGCTTTCAGCCGGGAAACGAAGTCTCTGATGATTAACTCGTCTGCCGGATCATAACAGAACACATGAATGCCGACCTCGTTGCTCAAGCCTTCGTTTTTCAGAAAACTTGGTTCGGAAATACGTCCTCTGATTTTATCTAACTCTTGCTTGATGTTACTCATGCCAGAGCCTCCTATCTAAAGCAGTTAAAAGCCGCAAGTGCTTCGAGATCATTATTCCTACGGATGCCTTCTTCCAGCTCTTCACAGAGGAACAGCGAATTGAGCCGCGTGGATTTGAAGGTGTCAAGGATCTCAACCTCAACTAAAATCTTCGTCAGCACTTGCTTGATCTTATTGACCGTTGATTCACTCCATCCGGCGATGTCATCGTTCTGCTCCTGCAAGTGAGAGAAGAAGACATTCAGGTCTTTCCGCGAAAACTCGAAGTCCTGACTCCGGAACTTTTCTCCGATCACGCCGACCATGAAGTCCCAGACAATGCGGTTGTATCGCATCATGGCATAGAGATTGATCTGCTTTGCAATCTCAGCCGGAGCCGATGATAATTCCTGCCGGAGTTGTTCATCGTCCAAAGCGTCCAGCCGCTTGTAGCAGCTTCGCACCATGCGGGCAACAAGCCGCTCAGTCGGGTATTGAAACAGATTGTTCTTTTTGATTTCTTCGATAGCATCCTCCACGGATGTCCCGTCGAGGTAATACTTCGATGCAATGCGGATTTCATAAAAGAGGAACTGTTCTGCCGTGATTGTTCCGTTATAAATCAGAGATCGTTCCATTCGCTTCTCCATCCGAGCCGGTCTCCCAAGCTCATTGTTATCATATCATATTGCCTGTCCTATAAAGCGGACTCTTACTTGCTTTCGTCTACAAATTCCACGATGTCACCGATATTGCAGCCGAGGCAAATGCAGATTTTTCTTAGAGCTTCCATTGACACGTCTTCGCCTTTTCGGAGTTTTGTCATGGTACTAGAAGACAGCTCCGATGCTTTATGAAGATCGCCCTTGCTCATCTCCTTGTCAACGAGTAGCTTCCATAATTTTTTGTAGCTGGCTTTCATGCTTTTCACCTCAGCAAAGTATGTAGAATAAACCTAACTTATATTATAGCACAAGCACGTCTTCTATATCAATATAGTCTCTTATACTTCGGGTAAATATGACCGTTTCGCAGGAATTATTCAGCATTTAAGCGCGACACTTGTTCTCTTTCATTCTATCTGATTATTTCGTTTCTGTTCCTGTTCTCTCTCCGAAACTGGCTTTAGGAAATCATCCACGTTTGCTTTCAAGGTGTCGATCATCCGTGCTTCCTTTTTGAGCTTCGCACGTTCATCATAGAGTCGCTGCTGCTCTTTAAGGAGTCTCTGCTGTTCCGCTTGCAGCGTCTTCAAGCTCGACAGTTTTTCATCGCCCTGCATGGCAAGCAGTGTACCTCATGCCGCCTCGAAAATCACAAGCTTGGCTTCATGCTTCGCCTTGAAGCTCTGTTTGTCTTTCGTCTTCTGGAAGGCGTCATATACGGGCTTGAGGCGCTGGTAGTTGGAGATATTTTTGATAAGCGGCTGGACTTCCCGCAGACGTGCTTCAACGCCTTTCAGCTCCTTGCCGGTGCGGTCATAGGAGCTGTGAATGTCCTCGACCTTCTTTTCAAGATCGGCGTATTGGAGCAAGTTGTTTTCCGTGAGATAATTGAGTGTCCGCGCCGCTTCCTTGAGGATCGTGAGCTTGGCTTTATACTCATAGCCCTTGCTGTCGATAAGTCTGATCCGCTCCTGAATATCTCCGATGAGAGAGATGCCCTTCGGCACGGTCTGCCTCCGGTTTCTGCGCGGCGTCCGTCCGGCAATCCGCTCCTTGATGCGTTCCTCGGTGTAGTTCTCTCCGATGGTTTTAGACCGGGTAAACCGCTCCTGACCTTCAGCTCGGAAGGAGATGTATTTCCCGGTTTTGATTTCATAACCGGCTTACTGATATTGACAATATCAAGATGCATAATTACCAGAACCACGAACAGGAATATCACCTGGTTCACGGAAGTCTTTCAGCCATTTTGTTAATGTGCTGTATCCGATGCCGAGATTTTCTGCACATCCACGTACTCCGAGATTTTTGTGATCCTTATAGTAAGGCATTCTTGTGCTCCTTGCCCTGCGTAGATACCAAGTATGTTTGCCATTGCTGCGGCATCTGGTGGAAAAATCGAGTGCTTTCAATTGCTCTGGGCTTTTTGCAAAGGGTAGACACATACTGCGTCCAGTCATAAACCTCATCATTCTGCTTGTAACTGCGTCGGAAGGTGCCAGCAGCACGGTGGTCGTGAAAAAATTCAATGTGGTCAAAGAAGATTTTTGCTTGTACCACCTCACCAGCCAGCGCCGGAGACAGTCCGTACTTGTTGGTGTCAATCACCACAAAGCCTGTTTTGCTCACGGTCAGAGAAGCATAGCGAAACACCGAGAAAGGATACTCCGGCAGGGTCAGCAGCGCAGCGGCGTCTGCCTGCCACAGTTCCTGAATGGGAACCTTGTGAATGTAGTGGTCACGCTGGGCATCCGTTTCGCACCAGTCCCACAGGTAGTCCTCGTTAAACTTCTCAAAGGAGGTAATGGTGGGAACCGGCACAAAAGCGTTCTTTCGGCTGTACCCAACCTTGTTCTCTACATTGCCTTTCTCTTTGCCAGAAGCCGGATTGCAGAACTCAGCCTGGAAACGGTACTGAAAGGCATGAAGGACGCAGGTGAAATCAAAGGCGGTTTACAGACGCGGCTGATGCAGCTTCTCGGCGTTTCCGAACGCACGGTGCGCATTTATAAGCAGCTCTCAGAACAGCTTACCGGGCGAGAAAAGCAGCACTTAATGCGCGGTAAGCTGCCGTTTGTGCAGGCACGTGCCGTTGCCGCAGAGAGAAATCAAAAAACGGCAATGTTGCCGGATTTTGAAGAAGCAGAGGACAACAAAGACAAAAACCTACCCGCCAACAATGGTGAGTAGGTTTTTCCATTTTAAAAAGCGGCAATATTGCCGCTTTTGCTCCGAGAAATTTGTTGCAGCGACTTATTTGCATTTCGTGTTATTGAACTTAATGAGTTTTCACACGTGGGCAATAGGAAACATACAGGGGTAATGAACTTGTTATGCAAATCTTGAAAAATTTCTTGATTTTTTCACTGATCTTGAATATAATAATATCAAATCAAGATTTACTAAATCTAAATTTGTATTACTTGGAGGTGTGCCGATGTTTATCGGGAGAGAGACAGAATTGAAATTCCTGAATGATAAATATTCAGAGAATGGCAGTCAACTCATTGTGCTGTACGGCAGACGGCGTGTAGGAAAAACCGAGACGCTGCGGGAATTCTGTAAGGGAAAGCCCCATGTTTTCTTTTCCTGCACGCAAACGACTGATCCGGTACAGCTTCGTAACTTTTCTGCTCGGGTGCTGAGAGAAGACATTCCTGCAAAAAGCTATATTACTGAATTTACCGATTGGGAAAGAGCATTCCGTGCGGTACGGGAGCTACCATACGGTGACCGGAAAAAGTTGTTGGTGATCGATGAATTTCCGTATATGTGCCGTGGTAACAAGAGTATTCCCTCTATTCTTCAAAATCTCTGGGATGCGGAGCTGCGGGATGCCAACGTAATGATTATCCTTTGCGGCAGTGCCATGAGCTTTATCGAAAAGGAATTGCTGGCAGAGAAAAACCCACTTTACGGCAGGGCTACGGGTATCTACAAGATGAAGGAAATGGGATTTTATGATGCCGCAAAGTTCTTTCCAGATTATTCTGACCGTGATAAGGTGCTGGCTTATGCTGTTCTTGGTGGTATCCCACATTATCTGCGCCAATGGAATCCCGGGCTGTCCATTGACGAGAACATCAAGCGCAATATTCTGACCAAAGGCTGCATCCTTTACAGCGAGGTGGAGTTTTTGTTGCATCAGGAGCTGCGGGAAACACCTATCTACAACTCTATCATTGAAGCTGTTGCGTTGGGCAATACCAAGCTCAACGACATCAGTCAAAAGTCGCTTGTGGAGGATACTTCCAAAACCAGTGTTTACTTGAAAAATCTCATAGAGCTTGGTATTGTGGAACGGGAGTTTTCCGTGGATGCTAAGACCAAGGAACAGGCAAATTCCGGTCGAGGAGCCTATCGTCTGACGGATAACTTCTTCCGTTTCTGGTATGCCTTTGGTTTTGCAAATTTTTCACAGCTTGAGGACGGCGATGTGGACGGCGTATACGAGTATGTTGTAAAACCGGCTCTCCACAAGTTTGCTTCCTTTACTTTTGAGGATATTTGCCGGGAATTTGTTCGTGAAATGCAGAAGAAAAACGAGCTGCCTTTCCGTTATGCAAAGATGGGACGTTGGTTTGGAAAGACTACGGTACGAGACGAGAAAGCAGCTTCCGGACTGCGGACAGCAGAGACGGAGATTGACATACTCTGTATTGACCGAGGGGCAAAGGAATATCTGGTGGGTGAATGTAAATTCAAAGGCGTACCGTTTTCTTATTCTGAGTACTGTGACACGGTGGCAAAGCTTTCTCCGCTGAAAGAAAAAGCCAAGTTTCACTATGCACTATTTTCTGAAAACGGATTTGACAAGAAAATTATCGATCATGCGGCAGAAAACGAAACGCAGCTCTATACCCTTAACCAAATCGTTCATTACGCATAAAAAGCAGAGGATAGCAAAGGTAAAACCTACCCGCCGATAGTGGTGAGTAGGTTTTTCTATTTTAAAAAGCGGCAATGTTGCCGGTTTATTGCTGTACGCTTGAAAGACGGCACATTTGCTCGTAGAGGGATGTGTGATCCGGGTGGACGTACCGGCGGAGCGTAAAGGCCGGGTTGGAGTGGCCAATGATAAGAGCAAGGCTTTTTGCATCCGAGCCGTTTTCAATCATTCGGGTCGCGAAGGTATGGCGCAGCATGTGCGGCGATACGCGGCGAATTCCGGTGCACTTTGAAGCGTGTTTTCGATTTCCGGGAAACGCCGCGATAACCTCTTTCGGGCATCTCGGTAGATTTTGAGCGTTTTCGAGGCATATTCCGGCACGGCGTATACCTCATACCAAACATCCAGCCATTCTCCGATGGTACAGACTTTTCTTTCCATTGTAAACCTCTCCTGTTAGATAAAAATTCCCGTTAGGGTTAATTCAGTTTAGCAGTGAAAGGAAAGAAAAACAAAAACCGGAAACGAAAAAGTAAATTTTGATTGATTTAAGCAAATATTGTTACCTATTTTTCATTAACTATATTGACAGCTGTAATTTTATGTGATATTATGACCACAAATTAAGGGATTGGTAGACACATTCCTTGCGAAATCTACATAATTTAAAGAGGCAATTGTATGTTGAAGAAAAGGCTTATAGCCGGTGTGGCAGCTTGCTTAATGGCGGTTTCTGCGTTTTCCATGTCTGCAAGCGCGTATGCTTGGACAGACACGATACGTGTGTACAAAAATCAAGGAGCTTATCTTACAAATGCTTGTGTGAAATTGAATACACAAAATTATTTTAAGGTTAATATCCAACCCGATAAAAATGTTTCTGATGCGTGGAGTCAAGGGACAGAGTTGATTTATGCTCGAGCCCGAGATACAAATAATGTATATGCGTCTTCATTAGTTGAAACGAGATATGCGGGTAATTTTACACCCTTGTATTATTCCGGATATGGAGTATTTGGCTATTCGTACAAATGCGCAGCGCAATATGCCGACAGCAATCCATATCAGTATGCAGCTTTGACATTGAACTGGGAGCCGTAATAGATGATGCCGGAGTGAAGCAAAATTTAATTTTGCTTCACTCCTATCAATAAAGGAGCTTATTATGAAACAAATTAAATTACTGCTTATACTGTGTGTGTTGATTTTACTGGCTTCATGTAGAACAACAGAAAGTACAAATAGTTTGAATATTACTAGTGAATCCAAAGATATTAGCTCTGGAAAAGAATTTGTCAGCTCACAACCAATACTAAAGGATAATGTGAATTTATCAATGTCGGTGTTTAAAGGAGTTACTTCCATATTTTCTGAAGATGTTATAAATAGTGCTTTCAAACTTAGTGAAAATAAAATTACACAGTATGGAGTGGGACCGAAAGAGAGTGGATATATTATTACAGATGAAAAATGTACAGTTACAGTAGATGAAGGCATGGTTTCATATTTAAGTTCAGATGTAAAAGAAGTTTTACCTGTTTTACAAGTTTTTCGATATAATGAAACCGATCAGATGTATAACGCAAATCAGTTTGAAAAAGATGGAGACTTAAACTTCAAGAGCCATAATGAAGTTTTACAAGACTTTTATAAAATATTACAGGCTATTGGATTGAAAAACAATTATTTGGTGAATTGCTATAATCTTGATTCTGAAACACTCAAGGAAAAAGAAAAAGTTATGATAGATAAATTTGGTGGCAATGAGAATTTGGATGGATGGAAAGACTGTTATTTCTTATATGCTGTACCGAAGCTGAATGATAAAAAAGTTTTTACGGATGTTCATGGAAGCTCTGAAAAAGGCACTATGATAACTGGAGAAGAAATAATTTCAATAGTTACAGAAAACGGGTTACAATTGCTTGTTGTTTCAAATAGTATAAATATAGTTGAAGAACTCGAAAAGAAAGAAATTATGACCGAGAATCAAGCGAAAGAGGAAATAGAAAGGCAGCTTGGTCAGTTGATTGTATCAGAACAGTATACAATTAAAAGTATAGCGCTAGGATATTATCCTCAGTTTGCTGATACGGCACATAAAGAGGTACTCTTCTATCCGGCGTGAAAAGCAGTTGTACTTGCGGAAGGGGATGACACAATGAGGTCATCAAATGACACCGCCTATTCTTATGAATTTTCATATATGATCGATGCTCAAACGGGATTAGAAATTTCGGAGGAGTAATATGCAAAAATTATTTAGCACTTTTATACAAGATGCATATCGTAGCTATTGCACTAAGCGATTTGTATTTGCTGTTTTAGGAGTTGCTTTCTTTAATTTCCTGAGTGTGTATTGGGATATGCTTTTAGGTTCAGCTAATTGCGTAGCTTATTTATATATGATTTCAGGTATAATGGGCATCGAAACATTGTATCTCTTGTTATCTGTTTTACCGGGAACAATTCTTTTTAGAGTTGATAAAAACGAAAATTATCAGAGAAATGTTTTGTTGCGTTCTGGTAAAATAGCATATCTACTATCAAAGGTAGTAATAACAGTATTTACGGCAATATCAGTTTCTTTGATCGGCGATTTTTTATTTATATGTGCGTTGGAAATGCGCTATCCTTTTACAACAGATGAGTTTTCTGAACAGGTTTTATCGTTGTATGGATGTAGTGTATTGGAATATATATTTAGAAAAAGTTTTATTAAATCAATATCTGCATCTGCATTTTCGAGTATGGCGTTGTATATATCATCCCGAACTAAAAATATACTTATTATTTTATTTTCCCCGATTATTCTATATTATTTGTGGTTGCGTTTATGCCGGATACTGGGGTTACCTCAATGGCTCGATATTGCTTTATTGATAAGAGGGGAAACACTTGGTACCGCGACTTCTTTGGTAGTTTTTGTAATAGTTATAGTAGCTTCCAGCGCGTTATTTATAATGGAAGCGAATAGGAGTATGGAATGAATAATTTGCTTAATATATACCATGTCTTTCTATATGGTGTGCGTCGATTGCTCTCGGATTCACGAATATTTATTGTTGGAATTATTACAATACTATATTTGTTAATGATTGGGGATGCGCTGCATCAGTATATATTGATAGCAGGAGAACCGATAACCCCTTGGCTCTTTCCTTTTATAATGGCAAACCGAAATTGTGTTTTGGTGCTATTTTTACTCCTGGTTTTATTATTTTGCGATGCACCGTACATTGAGGAGAATGCTTATTTGCTTTTTTTGCGATGTGGTCGTACTGTATGGATGTTCGGTCAATTATTATACACGATTATAATATCTATTTCGTATGTTCTATTTGTAGTTATTATTACAATAGTAATGAACTTATTTGATTGTGTGGCTTTGCAAGATTGGGGCCGGGTGTTTTATACGCTTGCGAATACAAATGCTGCGGAATTAGTCGATTTACCGATTCAAATTTCTAAAGCGTTGATTTTACATTTTAGTCCTAAAAATGCAATGGTATTTTCGATTACTTTATCGTGTCTTGCTGCAATTTTTCTTGGTAGCATAGTGTTTTTATTAAATTTAGCTTTTAGTAAATTGATAGGTTCTATCGTTGGTTCGATGTTTGTTCTGTTTCAATTTCTTTCATCTAACGCTTCAGGCTATACGATGACATATTTTTCTCCAATTTCATGGGTTAATTTAGATTCTTTAGATTTTTTAGGAATTAGTTGTATGCCATCTATTCAATATGCATTTGCTTTTTTTTGCCTTTCAATCTTAATCTTCTGGTTATGTTCTTTTATGATTATACGAAACAAAGATATTATAATATCATAAGGAGAAGTTCCTATGGAAACTTGTATTGAAGTACAAAACGTGGTGAAGCGCTTTCGCGACCAAGTGGTTTTGAAAAATGTGTCGATCTCGTTTGAAAAGGGAAAGATACACGGCATTGTGGGGCGCAACGGTTCCGGCAAAACGGTGCTTTTTAAGTGCATCTGCGGTCTGATGCACCCGGAGGAGGGCGTGATCCTCGTGAACGGCAAGCGCGTGGGACGTGACGTGGACATGCCGGAGGACATTGGAGCCATTATTGAAGCGCCGGGCTTTCTGCCGAATTACAGCGGGTACAAGAATCTGCGCTTTTTGGCGAACATACGGCGGAAGATCGGCAAGGAAGAGATTTTGAATGTGCTGAAGACGGTGGGGCTTGACCCCGAAAGCCGCAAGCATGTGGGAAAATACTCGCTCGGCATGCGGCAGCGCCTTGGTATTGCGCAGGCAATCATGGAAGACCCGGAGATCCTTATTTTGGACGAGCCGATGAACGGACTGGATAACGCCGGTGTGCAGGATATACGGGCACTGCTGTTGGAGCTCAAGGCACAAGGGAAGACGATTTTGCTCGCAAGCCACAACCACGAGGACATTGCGGCACTGTGCGACACGGTGCATGAAATGGACGGCGGGGTGCTGGAATAATAAAGGCTACAAGATAAAACCTGCCTGTTTTAGAATAGGCAGGTTTTTGCTGTAATCTTTGAGTGTTTATAGATATGAGAATGTTAAAAAAGAAAGGCGGCTGTTTCCAACTGAAAGTAGCCGCCTTTAATATGGGATTTGAGTGAAACCTTGTACGCAAATTAAGAAATGTTACCGTATTTATCGCAGGTGATGCTTAAAGAAAGAGTTTTGTTTCTTCCTGCATAGGAAACAGTTCCTGAACCATACACGGTCGCGCCAGAACGAGAAGAAGTTCTAGTTACATACGATGCAGAGCTATCATAAACGGAAACAGAAACACTTTGGCTGGTAGCGGTGCAGCTTACATTGTACGTGTAGTTAAAATTTCCTGTCAAACTGACCGCAAAAATTGCCTTATCGTTTGCCGTGTAGTATGTGGATTTTTTGGTATAGCTTCTTGCAGTTCGTGCCATGCTTGGCGCAGCTTCAAACTCTGTGACCACGTAGCTTCCGTCTTCAAAATACTCTGTGGTCGTTTTGTTCGAAGTTGATGTTTCGGATGCTGAAGCATACATAGGAACGATGCCGCAAAAAACGATCAGGCAGCAGAGAATCGAGATTAAAGTCTTTTTCATAATTAAGAAATTCCCTCCGTTTCATCACTATAAACTTTTGCACCTTCCGGTTCTGGAGGAGGTGTACCTTGAACAGTGTCATATTCGTATGTTTGTGTAACGATATAACCATTTTCAAAAGCATCTTTTTTCTGGCGGTCGTAAATCAGATAACCTACAACCCCTAAAAGCACAAGAACACATATAACGATCACAAAAACGCGCACAGCCTTTTGGTGCTTAAATGTTCATTTTACTTCATTGTACGGTTCAGTGCTCAGAAAATTTTCGGCTATGCTTTGTGGTGTGCCGAAATGTTTTTCTAAGTCATTTTCGGTCAGCGTAGTTGTTGTGCTATCAGCAAAATCTTCCATGTCATTTTGCAGTCGCTGCAAAAACTGCTTTTTCTTCTTTTTGTCACACGTCATTTCTTTGTCTATTCGACGCAAATAGTCGTGGACAACATTTACGGTTTCGCTCATCCCATATCCCCCCAATTTAAGAATCAAGAATGTTATGAATTCCTTGCTGAACGGTTTTGTAATCCCTTTTTAAAGATGCTAACCGTTCGCGCCCGGCATTTTCGATATGATAAATCACACGCATACGGGAGCGCCCCGTGCTCATGCGTGTTACGATCTCCTGACCGGTGATGTACCCATCGTCTGCCAAGCGATACAGAAGCGGATAAAATGACCCCTCCTGCACTGTGATTAAACCTTTGCTTCGCTCTTTGATCTTCTGCACAAGCTGATAGCCGTATGTGTCTTCTTCACACAGCAAAAACAACGTGAGCATTTCGATTGAGCCTTTTTTCATGGTATCGATAGCCATAGTGGAGATACCTCCTGTCAAGTAATAGATTACAGTAAAACGATTTATAAGTCAATACCTATTTTGAATAAATTATTTGACAAATAAAAATTGCAATGCTATTATGATATTGGCTTAATCTCATAGAAAGAACGAAGAAATTGTAAGTTTACTTGATTGGAGATGAGTTATAGTGCTTAAGGAAGAATTGTATCGACAATATTTGCAATGGAAAAAAGGAAAAATCGCGTGGTCAATAGAAGAAATGTTTGGGTTTCCGAAAGTCGATTGCGATGTATACGAAAATGAAGATGTTTTAGTTAGTCGCCTTTTTTATGTTATTCCCGATATTTTTGAAGTAAAGTTACGCGTGTTCATTTTTTACGAAGAAAACACCTTTCTTAAGACAAAAGGCGATGACTTAAAATTGATCCACAGTGAACTAAAAATACAATAGTTGATGCATAAAGGAAAACCGGCAATGTTGCCGGCTTTTTCTGTGTGAATATAAAACTTGCCAGATAAAAGAATTTCTGGTAGAATTTAAAAGGACCGTGATAGCGGTTCGGGTGCTGCCATAACGGTGGGCGGTTCAGCCCTCAGATACACTTCGGTGTACCGTGTGAGGGAACATTTCTGGATATGAAAAAATCCCTCAATCCAACACGGAGAGAGGGATGACGCTTATGAAGCTCGAGCTGAACTTTAGCGATTTGTGCCAGTTGGCACTTGTCGTTATTGCGTTGATCGAACTGTTTCGTGATCGTAAACATAAAAAGAGATGAGCCGCCCTCTCCCAAGGTCTCGGCTCATTTCTTTAAGCTGAACTGAGGGCTAACCGTTCATCGGCAGCACTCTTTCCATTTCTAATTATAAACGCTTTTGATGTTTTGTCAAGCGCGAAAAACGGCAATGTTGCCGGTTTTTGATGAGAGAAAAGGCAAGGGCGGGTTACGTAATGAGCAAAATTGCGATACCTTGTTGAAAATACAGAAACAATCTTATTTTGCGTTGACGAGCGGGGAAAGAAGTGCTATAATTTTAGGCAGAAATAAAGAAAACGTCCGCTACGGACGCTTCTCGGTCAATAAACGATCTACCAAATCTTTTATTGATTCCAGATGTACGACCATCTGAAAACTTCGCGAAAAGACGCCGATAGGACGTTTTTTACAAGAGGGGTGCTTCATGTCTAACACTTAGTTAGATTATAGCACAAGCCAAACGATATTTCAAGGCTTTTCAGATGCTTGTCTGGAGAGCCTTTTTTATTTCTGATTTCGCACCTTGAAAACCGAATGAACCCACAAGCGAGAATACCCGGCGCAAATCAGTGTGCATTTGCACGCCTCTGCAAAGGGAATCACGCGGAACAACACGACCGGACAGAACTGATCGTGCCGCACGTACAGGAAAATCGTTTGATGAAGGGTCACCAAAATCAGGATTATTAAAACGAAATACTTTGTTTTAATCGATATGCACAACCGAAACGCAAATAACAGTTGTGCATATACATTAGAACAAAATTTGGTGGAAACGCGCGGGCTCGAACCGCGGACCTCCTGCGTGTGAAGCAGGCACTCTAACCAGCTGAGCTACGCTTCCATATCAACTGTGTTATGTATTCTACCACAGAAAATGGGATTTGTCAAACGCTAATTTGGGGATGACGTGATTTTTGCGGAGGGATTTACAGAAAGTTTCAGTAAACTTTCCTTTTTCCGACACTGTATTTAACGCGGGGGCAGTATACTGAAAACACAGAATACACGGGGAACGCCGCAAGTGGGCTGAAATGCGGCGGAGAAGCTTGCCTTTATGTGGGTTTTATCGGTGGTTAGTTATTGAAACTATACAAACCGAAGTGAGTTTTCATGGATTATTGTTAGAAATTAGCTAAAAACCCTTGAACTTTTTTCTTGTTGTGGTATTATTAGTATAAACATTGGTGCAGAGCGTCTTTTATTAAATTGAACGGCACGGAAAATAGGAAAATAAGACGCTGTGCGGCAAAAAATTCGGACGGACTGCGGGTGCAAAAATGAGAATGACATGCACCGCCGGCGTTTGCCGGGTTGTTCCGAATGGAAAGGACAGGACGTATGAGTGAGATGATAAACAAAACGGCGCCGGAAGGCAATGTTCCGCTTTATTTGTTCCGCAGCGGCAAAAACAGCCATTCCTACGAATACATGGGTGTGCACAACACGGTGAAGGACGGAAAGGCATGCACCGTGTGCCGTGTATGGGCGCCGAACGCGCAGGCAGTTGCCATTACCGGTGATTTCTGTGAATGGGATCCGGAAAAGTATCCGCTTACAAAGATCGACGACGCGGTTTGGGAGGGCTATACGGACGAACCCTTAAAGGAATTTGACGCGTATAAGCTCGTCATTACGGCGGAGGACGGCACGGTGACGTACAAGGCCGACCCGTATGCGTTCCACGCGGAGACACGTCCGGGCACGGCTTCCCGCTACTACGACATTTCGGGGTACAAGTGGAACGACGGCCGCTGGTTTGAACACAAGAAAAAATACCCGCATTATAACCAGCCGGTGAACATCTACGAGATGCACGCAGGCTCCTGGCGCAAATATGCGGACGGCAGCGTGTTCTCTTACGACAAGCTCGGTGACGAGCTGATCCCGTATGTGCAGGAAATGGGCTTTACGCACATTGAGTTGATGCCGTTGACGGAGTACCCGTTCGACGCTTCCTGGGGCTATCAGGTGACGGGCTACTTTGCGCCGACCTCCCGCTACGGCACGCCGAAAGACTTTATGCGCTTTATCGACCGCTGCCACCAAGCGGGCATCGGCGTGATTATGGACTGGGTGCCGGGACACTTCCCGCGCGACGAGGCCGGCCTTGCGAAATTTGACGGCATGCCGTGCTATGAATATGCAGACCCGAGAAAGGGCGAGCACAAGGAGTGGGGCACGCTGGTGTTTGACTACGGCCGCACGGAAGTCATCAGCTTTTTGATGAGCAGCGCACTGTTCTGGGTGAAGGAATACCACATTGACGGCTTGCGCGTGGACGCTGTGGCCTCAATGCTGTACCTTGACTACAACCGCAAGGACGGCGAGTGGATCCCGAATAAGAACGGCGGCAAGGAAAATCTGGAGGCCATTGCGTTCTTACAAAGACTGAACGAGGCGGTTTTCGCCGAGGTGCCGGAGGTCATGATGATTGCCGAAGAAAGCACCGCGTGGCCGATGGTGACGAAGCCGACTTACATGGGCGGTCTCGGATTCAATTATAAATGGAACATGGGCTGGATGAACGACATGTTGCGCTACATGTCGTTGGATCCGCTGTTTAGAAAGGGCAACCACAACAGCCTGACGTTCTCGTTCTTCTATGCGTTCTCCGAGAACTTCATTTTGCCGATCTCGCACGATGAGGTCGTTTACGGCAAGGGTTCTCTCTATAATAAGATGCCGGGCACGCCGGAGGAAAAGGCTGCAGGCGTACGCTGCTTTGCGACCTACATGATGGCACACCCGGGCAAAAAATTGCAGTTTATGGGCACGGAGTTCTCGCAGCACGACGAGTGGAACTTTAACGAAGAACTCGAGTGGAATTTGCTGCAATACCCTGAGCACCAGATGGCGCAGACGTTCTTTAAAAAGCTCAACGCGTTCTACCTCGGCCGTTCCGAGCTGTGGGAGATCGATTTCTCGTGGGAGGGCTTCTCGTGGATCTCGAACGACGACGACAGCCAGAGCGTTATTGCGTTCCGCCGCTTTGACCGCGAGGGCAACGAGCTGATTGCCGTGTGCAATTTCCTGCCGGTCCGCCGCGAGAATTACTGCATCGGCGTGCCGTACGCGGGCGTTTACGAAGAGGTGTTTACCTCCGACGCTGCGGAGTTTGGCGGCACGGGCTTTACGAACGGCAACAACATACGCACCGTGGATGAAGCGATGCACGGCTTTGAGCAGAGCATTTCGCTGACGCTGCCGGAGAACACGGTATTCTTCCTGCGCTGCAAGCGCAAGGCGGCAAAAAAGCCCGCTGCGAAGACGACAAAGACGACGGCAAAGAAGCCCGCAGCCAAAAAGCCCGCGGCCAAAAAGGCGGCCGGCACAAAAGCCGCAAAGAAAAAAGCCTGATTCATTTTACATGAAACAATATACGGGCGGCGGCAAAATGCCGGAACGCCCGAAATCTACCAGAGAGGGGATCATCAGTCATGTTACCTAAGCAAGAAGTAGTTGCAATGCTGCTGGCAGGCGGCCGTGGCAGCCGTCTCGGTGTTCTTACCAAGAACCTCGCAAAGCCGGCTGTTCCGTTTGGAGGCAAGTACCGTATTATCGACTTTCCGCTTTCCAACTGTGTGAACTCCGGCATTGAGACCGTGGGTGTTCTGACACAGTATCAGCCGCTCGAGCTGAACGAATACATCGGTTCCGGCCAGCCGTGGGATCTCGACAGTATGAACGCCGGCGTACATATTTTGCAGCCGTACGAGCAGAGCAGCGGCTCTGACTGGTACAAGGGCACGGCAAATGCCATTTACCAGAATATACCGTTTATTGAGCGCTACAACCCGGATTACGTGGTTGTGCTGAGCGGCGACCACATCTACAAGATGGATTACTCCAAGATGATTGCGTATCACAAGGAGCACGATGCGGCCTGCACCATCGCCGTTTACGAAGTGCCGATGGAGGAGGCTTCCCGCTTCGGTATTCTGAACACAAACCCGGACGGCTCTATTTATGAATTTGACGAGAAGCCGGCTGTGCCGAAGAGCAACAAGGCTTCCATGGGCATTTACGTCTTCTCCTGGAAGAAGCTGCGCGCGTATCTGGAAGCGGACGAGAAGGACCCGAACTCCTCGAATGACTTCGGTAAGGATGTGCTGCCCACCATGCTGAACGCAGGCGAGCGTATGTTTGCGTACCGCTTTGAGGGCTACTGGAAGGACGTCGGCACGATTGACAGCCTGTGGGAATCCAATATGGACCTTTTGAACCCGAAGGCCGGTCTTGACCTTTCCCGCGAAGACTGGAAAATTTATTCCAGAAACCCGGTCATGCCGCCGCATTACATTGCAAAGGGCGCAAAGGTGCAGAACTCACTCGTAGCAGAGGGCTGCAACGTATACGGCGATCTTGAGTTCTCCGTATTGTTCCACGGCGTTTATGTGGCGCCGACCGCGACTGTGACGGACTCCATCGTGATGCCGGGCGCTGTGATTGAAGAAGGTGCGAAGGTGCAGTATGCGATCGTGGCGGAGAACGCCGTCATCGGCAAGAACTGCGTCATCGGTAAACGCCCGGAGGACATGGAAAACAGAGACGATTGGGGCGTGGCGGTCGTAGGCCCGGACTGCAAGCTCTCTGATGGCACCGTTGTGGCGCCGAAGGAAATGATCGATAAGGAGGCGCAGGCATAATGTTTGGAAATAATGTTTTGGGCATCATCTTTGCCTATGCACACGAAGAAAGAGTACGCGACCTGACGGAGCTGCGCGTGATGGCTTCCGTGCCGTTCGGCGGCCGTTACCGTTTGGTTGACTTCACCCTCTCCAACATGGTGAACTCCGGCCTCAACAAGGTCGGCATCATCACGGAGGATAACTACCAGTCCTTGATGGACCACCTCGGCTCCGGCAAGGCATGGGACCTTTCGAGAAAGCGCGAGGGTCTGTACCTGCTGCCGCCGTTCGGCAAATCGACTTCGAGAACCGACGGCAAGATCGAATCGCTCGATTCCATTCGCCGCTTCCTGAAAAATTCCCTTGAGGAATATGTGATTCTCTCCGATTGCGATATGGTCTGCAACATCGATTACCGTGAGGCACTGGAGCAGCATGTGCGCCAGAACGCGGACATTACGGTCATTTACCGCCATGGCACTTCGCCGGACGTAGACCGCAACAACATCTATATGGTAGACTCCGAGAACCGCATTCGCGAGCTGCTTCTGCACCGCGGAAGCGAGCACGGTGTAAATTACGGCATCGGCATGTATATCCTTAGCCGCGAACTGCTGCTTCAGCTCGTTGAAGGATGCATGAGCCGCAACGAATATGACTTTGATAAAGATATGGTTCAGCGCGTAATTCCCGAACTGCGCGTGATGGGTTATGAATTTAAGGATATTGCATATCAAATTTCCTCGTTTGAAGCGTACTTTAACGCTAACATGGGTTTGATGGATCCGCGCGTGCGCGCAGAGCTGTTCAATCCGAACCGCCCGATCTACACGAAGGTGCGCGATGATATGCCGGCGAAATACGGTTTGAATTCGTATGCCACCAACTGTCTTGTTGCAGACGGCTGCGTGATAGACGGTGAAGTGGAAAACTGTGTGCTGTTCCGCGGCGTGAAGATCGGCAAAGGCGCGAAGGTTCGCAACTGCGTTATCATGCAGGACACGGTCATCGGCGCGAACAGTCGGCTCGATTATGTTGTGGCGGACAAGAACGTGGAGATTGAAGAAAACCGCACGCTGATGGGCTATCAGACCTACCCGGTGTACATTGCAAAGGAAAGCAAGGTCTAAGCTGCCCCGAGAAACGAAGGAAAGGAAAGCGGTGTAATTGATATGAAAGTTTTGTTTTGTGCCAGTGAAGCGTTGCCTTTTGCCGCAACGGGCGGCCTTGCAGACGTAGCGGGTTCTTTGCCGCAGGCGCTGCGCGCACGTCTGATTGGTTGCCGCGTGGTGATGCCGTTGTATGAAAGCGTGCCGCAGGAATTACGCGACAACATGAAGTTTTTAACAAGCATCAGTGTGCCGGTGGCTTGGCGTCGCCAGTATTGCGGTATTTTTGAGGCGAAGGTAGGCAATGTCATTTACTACCTCATCGATAACCAGTACTACTTTAAGCGCCAAGGACTTTACGGTCACTTTGACGACGCGGAGCGCTTTGCGTTCTTCTCCCGTGCCGTTTTGGAGATGTTGTCGTACATTGAATTTAAGCCTGATGTGATTCACGCGAACGACTGGCAGACGGCGCTGGTGCCGATCTACTACCGTTTGTTCTATGCAAACAACGACTGGTACAGCGGCATTAAGACGCTGTTCACCATTCACAATATCCAGTATCAGGGCCAGTACGGCTTTGAGATTCTGGAGGACGTTTTCGGTATTCCGAAGAGCGAGCAGAGCTTACTCGAATACAACGATTGCGTGAACCTGATGAAGGGCGCGATTGAGAGCGCGAACTGGGTCTCTACCGTGAGCCCGACGTACGCGAAGGAAATTCTTGATCCGTGGTTCGCCCACAAGCTGGACCCGATTTTGCGCGAGCGTGCCTGGAAGCTTTCCGGTATTTTGAACGGCATTGACGTGGTGGGCTATGACCCGGCGACGGACAAGAACCTGTATGAGACGTATGACGCAAAGCACCTGGAGGGCAAAGCCGTCAACAAGGCAAAGCTGCAGGAGCGCCTCGGCCTTGCCGTTGACCCGGATGTGCCGCTCATCGGTATGGTGACGCGCCTTGTCTCCCACAAGGGACTTGACCTTGTAAAGGGCGGCGTGGACAACATCATGACGTACTCGAACGCGCAGTTTGTGGTCCTTGGCAGCGGCGACTGGGAGTATGAGCAGTTCTTTAAAGAGATGCAGGCGAAGTATCCGGGCAGATTTGTGCTGTGCCAGGGCTTTGTGCCGGAGCTTGCGCGCAAGATCTACGGCGGCTCCGATATTTTCCTGATGCCGAGCAAGAGCGAGCCGTGCGGTCTTTCACAGATGGTGGCGCTGCGCTACGGTTCCATTCCGGTCGTGCGCGAAACGGGCGGCCTGAAGGACTCCATTACGGACAGCGGCGACGGCAAGGGTAACGGCTTCACGTTCCAGACGTATGACACGCAGGATATGCTGAACTCCGTGCACCGCGCGATCTACGCGTATAACGAGAGCAAGGACGGCTGGAAGGTGCTTGTGGAGCGCGCAATGGCGTGCGACAACAGCTGGGGCCGCTCCGCAAACGATTACATTCGTTTGTATAAGCAGCTCATCAACAGCTGATCTTCTAAAACGTCTTTCGAGAAACAAGACGGCGTTTTGCACGACCGTTTGATTAGGTATCGTAGAAAATGGAAAATGCCCTGCTTGTGTTTTTTTAGGCACAGGCAGGGCATTTTTGCGTTTTTATGCTTTGGTTATTTCTCTTCCGGGTAGCGGACGGGGACAAACTTTGCGCGGTTCATGAGGGGGTGCTCGAGGCGGATGGCACCGTCGTGCGGGCACGCCATGACGCATGCGCCGCAGTAGTAGCACTCGCCGGGGTAGAGCACGATGGGGTGCTTGCCTCTTTCGGGCGAGGGGATGAGGATATCCACTTGACAGATGTTGACGCAGGCGTTGCAGCCGACGCATTTTGTTTCATCGTAAAGAATCGGGTGTGTGCTGCACGGCACGGGTTCTGCCGTGAGAATTTTGTTTTGAAGCTCGCTCATTTCCGATACACTCCCTTCTGCTCGGCTCTGATGTAATCCCTGTTGCGCTTTTCGTACTCGGTCTCGAGGTCGCCGAAATAGTAGAGCGGATGGCTGCCGTAGATGACTTCGCCGTTTTCTTGTCGGACGGTGATGAAGCGGCGGTCGCGCTCGGGGTCGGTCTCGGTGCTGTCCGTGCGTTTGAAGAACAACGGCTCGGACGACGTTTTGCGGGAGAGGCAGGCGTGCAAAATTAACTTGGAGACGGTCAAAATGTCAAAGACCTCGTGCGCGCGCATGAGCTCGTGCGGGTTTTTGCAGCTGATCTGCGGGACGATCTCGGTTTCAAAGCTTTCGAGCAGGTCGAGACCCTCATGCAAAAGCGCATCGCACTTTACGCCGCCGCAGTAGTTCTGCATGGCTTTGGAGATGGCCATGTTGAGTTCGCGCCAATCCATGCCGTCTGCGCGGCGGATGGGGGCGAGCAGGCGTTCGCGCTCGGCTGCAGCTTCCGCTTCATTATAGTCGGGCAGGGTATCGAGTGTTTTGGCAGCTGCGGCGGCTTTGCGGCCGGCGTAATAGCCCGTGGCGCAGGCGAAACCGGCGCAGTCCGAAGCGTAGAGCTGGTCGCCGGCGGCGTAGATGCCGTCGATGTTTGTTTTGAGGTCCCAGTCGTGCCAAACGCCGCCCGGCGCGCCGAACAGCTGCCGTTCCTGCTCAAGGAAGTTTGCGGACTGCCAGCCCGTGCCGTAGCTTTGCAACATGTGCTTTTTGGGGTCAAATCCACGCTCCGTGTAATTTTTGAGGATCGGAATTTTTGTTTTGCCCTCTTCGCCGACCATCATGCCCCAGATGACGCGGCGCTCCGCGTCGGGCATACGGCTGAGGTCTGCGTAGAACGGCAGCTGGTAGCCGCGGCGCATGAGCTCTTCAAAGTCGAGCGTTTCGGGGCCGCGGTACTCGTACTTGGGGTTATCGATGACGCCGCCCTTTAAGAAAAATTTCTGGCCGGGAGCGGGGTAGTAGCGCTCGGAGACGGTTTTAAGCTCATTACCGTCGCGGTCGACGTAGGGAATTTCCACGCCGCGGGCGTCGACCATCGTTGCGGCATACCACGTGTTGTGGTTATTGCCTGCGCCGTAGGGCGGAAAGCTGCGGCCGGCGGCGGAGAACTCGCCCTTGACGGATTTTTCCATCATGGTGAACTCGATGCCGGCCTTATAGCCCATGGCGTGGCCACTGCCGATGCTCTGCATGGGACGGAACTCGCACAGGCCGGTCATATCCGGGTTAAAAAGCCAGACGCGCGCCGGGCGGCTCATGGTGAGGACAGTCTCTTTGGCGCGGAGAATGTAGAACTTGCCGGTGCGCACGTCCATGGCGCAGGCGCCCGCGCCATGCTTTTTGCCGTTCCGGGCGGTGGTGAGCAATGCGGTGGCTTCGGTGCGGTCAAGCACTTTCACGCCGAGGCGCAGAAGCTCCTTGAAAAGAGCGGGCTTAAAGGTGCTGCCCCAGACGCGCAGAGTGAATTTGTTTTTATAATCGTAGGCGAACATCAGCTTCGTTTCGTCATCGCGGAACTCTGCGCCCTTGAATTCATCGTCGGTGTCGCGGACCTTGCCGCCGAACGACTCAAGGTCTAATAGACGGTCGTAGCCCTCGCGGCACTCGATGTAGTGCGCGATGCCGTTAGAGTAGCCGCACTGCTCATCGACATACGCTTCGGCGATTTCCTTCGGCGTGACGGTGGAGCAGGGGTTCGTACAGGCGGATTCCCAATGGTCGAAACCGGTGCCTGCGCTGCCGCTGCGGGCGGTGGCACCTTTTTCCACTAAGATGACGGACTGTCCGCGCCGTGCCGCCGCGATGGCGGCATAGCAGCCGGCAAGGCCGCCGCCGAGCACCAAAACGTCGCAGGAAAGCGTTTCGGTGATGTCTAATTCATTTTTATATGGCCAGTTATAGGTCTGCAAAGCAGATCCCTCCTTGTTTGAGTGTGAAAAGCGGAGCTTCAGCAAAGCTTTAGGCGGTGTGCGTCTTTTTATGCTTTGCGTGCCTGTATGCGAGCAGGCAGATGATGCTGCCCAGTACCACGAGCGCCAAGATCATCAAAGCGCAGTGCATGAAAAAGGTATCGGGCAAAATGGTGATGACGGGGTCTGTCGCGGCATCGAAGATCCAATAGTTGTTATGGAAGACAATCTTATGGAATAGGACGAACACCGTTTCCCAGTTTAAGGCGATGAGTACACCGAGCGCTGCGGGAATGGCGACCGTTAAAATGCCGGAAAGCAGCAGATACCCCGGGCTCTTTTTAAAATGGCGGTAGATGATGCCCGCAAGGCTCAAAATGCCGCTGATGATGAGCGTGATCTCGAAGACGCCGAACACGTTTTTGACTTCTTCAAAATGGATGCGGCCGCTCTCGCTCATGGCGAGCGTGGGGAAATTCAGGACCTTCGTGCCGAAAATGGAGTTATAATCGATGAGCACGTTGTAGTTCTGCAAAATTTCCTCGCGCGGCAGGCCGGACATGGCGGTGATGTTTAAATGGTCAACGTCAAAATAATAGAGCGGACGGAAATTGAGCGTGAAGACGACAGCGGCGCTGATAAGGAACAGCACGAGCGCGACGGCGAGCACGATATTGAAAACGACCGCCAACGGGGATTTTTGAAGTTTATCAGACACGGGAAATACCTCCGAATTTTTTATCTTGCAAAGGCAGACCCGCACGGTGCTTTCTGCGGGGACATGCCCTCCGGGATGGGCTTTTCTAATTTTTTTGTGGAGACAAACGTCATACGGTGTCCCTCCTTTTTTGAATTTATAGGAAACATGGTAGCACAATCCCTGCAAAATCGCAAGGAAAACGCGCAAAAAGACTATTTGATATCGCGATACTTACCGAAGCACTGTCCGTTTGGCGTAAAGCAGATGACGCGCATGACGGAGATTAAGGATTGCTTCGGTGAATGCGTCTAAAAACAGGATAGATATGAGAAAACCGCCGCATACCGAAATTTTTCCGGTATGCGGCGGTTTTGTGCTTTTTATGATTCTTTGACGAGCACATCGATGACTTCTGCGATGTACATTTCGTGGTAGTCCTTGTTCGGGTACCAGCGTCCGTCTACGGTTTCGTCGAGGAACTGCTCGGGTCTTAACGGCGTGCGGCTCATTTTGCGGCAGACGAGCACGAGCTCCGCTTCTTCAAAATACGCATTGCCGTTTGTGAACGCCGGGGTGAAGCCGACTTTTTTGACCTTGTCTTCATCGCGGCCGGAAACTTTACCGAGGTAGGAGAGTGCGTCTTTTTTCTCTGCGGGGTAGAACGAGAGCGTGAAAGTATCGCGGGTATCGACAAACTCTTTCGTGTAGCGCTGCGGGCGGATATACACGGTGACGGACGGCTTGCCCCACATGAAGCCCATGGCGCCCCAGGAGACGGTCATGGTGTTGAATCCGTTTTCATCGCCGGCAGTGAGCAGGGCCCACTCTTTGCCGATTTTTGTGAACGGGTTTAAAGACAGGGAGTCATACGGTACGGAATGAAATGCCATTTAAAACAGTCCTTTCGGAAAAGATTTACAGAAGTCAGGCGGTCTGCTTTTGCGGACCGCGGTTAATAACGCGTTTGATGGTGAGTGCGTAGACCAAAATGGAGACGAGCGGCGGGAAAATATCCGAGATGGGCTCGCAGAAGAAGATCTGCTCGATAGGCAGGAAGCGCGGCAGAATGAAAATGCACGCAAAGAAGACGACCTTGCGAAAGACCGAAAGCGGCAGCGCGATTTTGACGACGCCCATGCCCGTAAAGCCGTCCACAATCTCGTACTGCATGCCAAGCAACACGGTGCCGAGCGTGTAAATACGGATGAGCCGCGCCGTCATGGCAATGTATTCGGGTTCTTTGGTGAAAATGCCTGCAAAGAGATGCGGGATGGTCTGCGCGGCGAGCGTCATGAGGGCGCAAAAGCTGACCGCGATGACGAAGATGTACCGCTGCGCGCGAAGGATTTTCTCCGGACGGCGTGCGCCTAAATTGTAGCCTAAAATGGTCTGCGTGCCCATGGTGAGGCCGCCGAGCGGCATGGTGATGAGCAGCTCGAAGCTTTGCACGATGGTGTTGCATGTGAGGAGCATGTCACTGTTGTCGCCGCCGTAGCGCTGAAGCATCATGTTGAGCGAGATGAGCATGACGTTATCGAAAAGAATAATGAGGAACGCGCTCATGCCGATGCTCGTCACACGGCCGATGACTTTTAAATCGTATCCGCCAAATGTGATGGGAACTTCGATATGTTTGCCGAACAGGACGCACAGCACGAACGCGCAGCTTGCAACCTGCGAAATGACCGTGGCGATGGCCGCGCCCGCGACGCCCATATGGAGAGCGAAGATGAAAATGGGGTCGAGCACAATGTTGATGATGGCGCCGATTAAAACGGAGAACATGCCGCTGCGGCTGTGGCCCTGTGTGATGATAAACTGGTTCATGCCTGTGGCGGTGAGGGCGAAGACCGTGCCGATTAGGTAGAGCGAAAAGTAGGTCTCGGCGTAGGGGTAAACGGCCTCGGTCGCGCCAAACGTGAGCAAAATGGGGCAGCGGAAGATATAGGCCAGCACCGTGACGGGCACAGCGAGGGTCAAAATGTACACGAAGCAGTTTGCGATGACTTTTTTAGCGGCGTCTATGTTCTTTTCGCCAAGGTTGATGCTGACAAGCGGCGCACCGCCGATGCCGACGAGAAACGCAAACGACGAGATGAGCGTGACGATGGGGCCGCACACGCCGACGCCCGCGAGCGCCTGCGTGCCGTTGCTCGGGATATTGCCGATGTACATACGGTCTACAATGCTGTACAGTACGCTGACGAGCTGCGAGAGCATGGAGGGAACGGCCAAGGTCCAGACGAGGCCTTTAATGTTATCCGATCCGAGGTCGTTTGTGAATTTCAAGGAAAAGCGCCTCCTCAGTGCTCGTGGCAGACTTGAAAAATATAGAACTTGAGGTAATAGGATTCGTCGGCACTCCACAAAATGGGATGATCCGGCGACTGGGTGCGGAACTCCACCTGACGCAGGCGGCAGTGCGCGGCACGCGCGGCCTGCCCAATGGTCTGGGCGAAGAGCTCGGCGTTCATGTAGTGCGAGCAGGAGCAGGTGGCAAGGTAGCCTCCGTCCTTGACGAGCTTCATGCCGCGCAGGTTAATCTCGCGGTAGCCCTTGACGGCGTTTTTAATGGCGTTTTTGGATTTTGTGAACGCCGGGGGATCGAGAATGACGACGTCGAACTGCTTGCCCTCGTTTTCGAGCGCGGGGAGCAGGTCAAAAACGTCGGCGCACTTGAACTCGACCGTATCGGAAAGATGATTTAGAGCAGCGTTTTTCTGCGCCTGCGCGACGGCGAGTTCGGACGCGTCTACACCAAGGACGTGCTTTGCGCCCGCGATGCCGGCGTTCAGCGCGAAGGAGCCCGTGTGTGTGAAGCAATCGAGCACATCCATATCCTTGCAGATGCGCTGCATGGCGAGACGGTTATATTTTTGGTCGAGGAAAAAGCCGGTCTTCTGGCCGTCTTTAACGTCCACGATGTAGCGCACGCCGTTTTCGACGATCTCGACATCGGTGTCGAATTCGTCGCCGATGAAGCCCTTTTTGCGGTCCATGCCTTCTTTTAATCGCTCTTTGGCGTCGCTGCGCTCGTACACGCCGCGAATTTTGATGCCGTCTTCGAGCAGGACTTTCTTTAAGATGTCAACGATCTGCAGCTTCATTTTATCGATGCCGAGCGCGAGGGACTCGACGACGAGGACATCGGAGAATTTATCGATGACAAGGCCGGGGAGAAAATCTGCTTCGCCGAAAATGACGCGGCAGGCGGAGGTATCGACCGTGCGCTTGCGGTATGCCCAGGCGTTGCGCACGCGCATCTCGAGGAACGCGTCGTCAATCTCCTGTGACGCGTCGCGGGTGAGCATGCGGACGCGGATCTTGGAGTTCTGGTTGATGAAGCCGCGGCCGAGCGGGCAGCCGTTTTGCTCCTGCACGGTGACGACGGCGCCGTTTTTGAACGTGCCGTGGATGCTTTCGATCTCGTTGTCATAGATCCAAAGACCGCCCGCTTTGAAAGCGCGGCCTTCGCCTTTTTTGAGTGTTACAATAGTTTCGTTCATAGATGGGTTCCTTTTATATAGTTGAGATGGGGGAGCTTTTTCTAAAGGCTTGCAGGGCAAGCCTTTCAAGGGACCCCCTAATTGAGTCCCTTGCGGTTCAACTGTCCACCGGACAGTTCTAGCAATGCGAAGCATTGCTTACTATCACTCCTGATTTTTGGGTAGGCAAAAGGGTTTCACCTTTGGAATCTGACCGACTTTTTGAAAAAAGTTGGATCAAAAACTTTTAACCAACGCTTTCGGAGAGATTGGCGTTCGCTTTTTCCGCTTCGATCTGCTTTGTGACTTTCTTCATGCAGTGCAGGCAGGTGGGGGTGATGTAGAGCACGGCGGCGATCCACGCGGTTTGATCCGAGAAACAGATAGCCGTATAGCCGAACGCGCCGACAAAGCCGAGGCTGACGATGGAGCGCGCGAACATTTCCGTTACGCCGGAGAATACCGCGCGGCCGGAGAAGCCGATGCCCTGTGTCGCCATACGGCAGATGTTGAGGATGCCGAGACTCCAGAAGAAGTAGCCCATGCAGCGCAGATATTTTGCGGAAGCGTCGAGCACGTCGCCTGCACTCGATTCAACAAAGAGCGTGGACATGCTGCGGCCGAAGAAGATCATGACAAGGCCGATGCAGAAGCCGTAGGCGACGCCGACGATGACGCCGAGCCGTACGCCCTGCCGAATGCGCTCCGGCTTTTTTGCACCGAGATTCTGACCGCAGAAGACGGAAACAGCAGAGCCGAGGGCATCAAACGGGCACATGCAGAACTGCTTTAAGCGCATACCGGCCGTGAAGCCCGAAACATACACGCTGCCGAGGCCGTTGTTCGCCGCCTGCATGACCATGCTGCCGATGGCCGTGATGGAGGTTTGAAGCCCCATGGGGATGCCCATGACGACGAGGTCACGGATGGATTCCGCATCCGCTTTGCAGTCTGCGCGGGAAAGCGTGAGGAGCGGCACGCGGAAGCGGATATAGATGAGGCACAAAATGCCGCTGACCGCCTGCGCTGCGATGGTGGCGATAGCCGCGCCCGCAACGCCCCACTTGAAGACAATGATGCAGAGCAGGTCAAGACCGATATTCAGGACGGTCGAGATGGCGAGGAACAGGAACGGCGTGCGGCTGTCACCGACGGAGCGCAGGATGCTGGAGAGCAGATTGTATAATAAGGTAAAGGGGATGCCGAGGAAAATGACGATGAGATACGCGTAGGCGTCGTCAAAAACATCCTGCGGCACGGAGAGCATTTGTAAAATGAGCGTGCAGCACAGTGAACATACCGCCGTGATGAGCACTGCGAATAAGGCGGTAAGCAGCACGGAGTTGAAAATGTACGAACGCATTTTATCAAGACGCTCTGCGCCGAAGCTTTTGGCGATGGGGATACCGAAGCCGATACAGATGCCGATGCAGAAACCGAGTACCAGAAACTGCACGCTGCTTGTAGCGCCGACGGCGGCAAGTGCGCCGGTGCCGAGCACACGGCCGACGATGGCGGCATCAACCAGATTATACATTTGCTGCAAGAGGTTGCCGAGCAAAAGCGGTACCGCAAATTGCAGGATAAGCTTGAGGGGCTTACCCTCTGTCATACTTTTTGTCACGAAAATCACCCGAAAATACATAGTCTCTTTTCAACTTTCTTATTTTATCATACCTTTTTTATTTTGGCTATGGCAGAACTGCGGATTTTGCACGTTGTTTTCCACACTTTTTGCGTGAATTGCGGAAAAAGCGCCCGATTTGCGAAAAAAGGAAAAACGGTGGGAGAAAAGGTATTTCCTGCAAAACTTACAAAAGAAAAATTTTGACAAGGCGGTCGAAAAGCATTGACAACGGGGAAAGCGGGTGTTATAATCTATTCAATTTCATAACAAAAAGCGATGACGAAGACTGTCTGTGCAAAGCTGTTTCAGAGAGCCGGTGGTAGGTGTGAACCGGTGCAGAGATGCAGAGATTTCTCCCTTCCGAGCCGGATGCCTGAACAGCGAATTCAGTAGGGTATCCCGTGATTGCTACGTCAGTGCATAGAAGTTATTGGACTTCGAAGAGTGGCGGAGGTTCTCCGCAATTTGAGTGGTACCGCGAGTGCATAATTTAGTTATTACACCCGTCTCAAAGCGTAAACGGCTTTGAGGCGGTTTTTTTACACTTCAAAGCGGAAGAACAAGAAAACAAGCTGCAAGTTTGAAAGCGCAAACTTTCAAATTCATAAGGCTTTAAACCGAACACAGCAGGAAAGGCAGAAGAACATGTTATCATTAGACAAAGTATTTGATGCACAAACCGTTCTAAAGAGCATCATCCGCGAAACAAACGTCGTGAAGACCTACGGCATCGCGCCGGATTGCGACCTGTACCTAAAGCCCGAGAATTTGCAGATCACCGGCTCTTTTAAGGTGCGCGGCTCTGCGTATAAGATCTCCCAGCTTTCCGCAGAAGAGAAAGCGAAAGGCGTTATTGCCTGTTCCGCGGGCAACCACGCACAGGGCGTGGCGCTGGCGGCAACGAAAAACGGCATCAAATCGCTCATCTGTCTGCCGGACTCCGCACCGATCTCCAAGGTGGAGGCCACAAAGGGCTACGGCGCAGAGGTTTGCCTTGTGGAGGGCGTTTACGACGACGCGTATAACAAGGCGATTGAATTGAAAGAAAAAGAGGGCTATACGTTCGTGCACCCGTTTGACGACGAAGATGTTATCGCGGGCCAAGGCACCATCGCGCTGGAGGTTCTGAATGACCTTGACAACATCGATGCCATTGTGGTGCCGGTGGGCGGCGGCGGACTCATCTCCGGCATTGCGTACACCGCAAAGCACATCCGCCCGAGTGTGAAGGTGTACGGCGTACAGATGACCGGCGCACCGAGCATGTACAACTCCATTCACGACGGTAAGATCGAGACACTCGATACCGTGCAGACCGTGGCGGACGGCATCGCCGTAAAGCGCCCGGGTGACAACACGTTTGAGATTGTCAAAAAATATGTGGATGACATCGCGCTGGTGAGCGAGGACGAAGTTTCGAGCGCAATCTTGGCACTCATCGAAAAGCAGAAAATGATCGCGGAGGGCGCGGGCGCTGCATCCGTTGCCGCCGTGATGTTCAATAAATTTGATTTAAAGGGCAAGCGCGTTGTGTGCATCGTCTCCGGCGGCAACATCGACGTGACGAGCCTTTCCCGCGTGATTGACCGCGGCCTGATGAACTCCGGCCGTTCCGCAAGCCTCCTCATCGAGCTTATCGACAAGCCCGGTCAGCTCAAGGAGATCTCTTCGATTATCGCGGACTGTGGCGGCAACGTGACCGGCGTGCACTATGAAAAGGGCAACACCGAAAGCATTAACGGCTGCTTCCTGCGCATCGAAATGGAGACGCGCGACAACAACCATGTGAAAACGATCAAAAACGCCCTGCGTGAAGCAGGCTTCAGAACCACCAAGGGTTGAGAGGAGAAAGCAAAATGATGGACGCAAGCAAATATAAGGTCGGGTACTTCCCGGTATCGAAAGAATATAACAAGTGGGTGGAAAAAGACCACGTTGAAAAGGCGCCGATCTGGTGCAGCGTGGATATGCGCGACGGCAACCAGAGCCTTGTCATCCCGATGAGCCTTGAAGAAAAGCTTGAATACTACAAAGTGCTTTTGCAGGTCGGCTTTAAGGAGATCGAGGTCGGTTTCCCGGCGGCGAGCGAGACGGAATATGAGTTCCTCCGCACGCTGATTGACAACAACATGATTCCCGAGGACGTTACCGTGCAGGTGCTCACCCAGTGCCGCGAGCACATCATCCGTAAGACATTCGACGCGTGCAAGGGCGCACCGAGCGCGATTATCCACTTCTATAACTCCGTCAGCGTTGCACAGCGCGAGCAGGTGTTTAAGAAGTCCAAGGAAGAAATCAAGAAGATCGCCGTAGATGGCGCGAAGCTCGTCAAAAAGCTTGCGGCCGAATACGAAGGCAACTTCCGCTTTGAGTATTCTCCGGAGTCCTTTACGGGCACCGAACCGGAATACGCGCTGGAGGTCTGCAATGCGGTTCTCGACGTTCTGGAGCCGAGCGAGACGAACAACGTCATCATCAATCTGCCGGTCACGGTGGAAATGAGCATGCCGCACGTGTATGCTTCGCAGGTCGAGTACATGAGCGAGAACCTCAAGTACCGTGAATTCGTGACTTTGTCTCTGCACCCGCACAACGACCGCGGCACGGGCGTTGCGGACACCGAGCTGGCGCTCCTTGCCGGCGCAGACCGCGTAGAGGGTACGCTGTTCGGCAACGGCGAACGTACCGGCAACGTGGATATCATTACGCTTGCGATGAACATGTACTCCCACGGTGTTGACCCGAAGCTCGACTTCTCCGACATGCCGTACCTTGTGGACGAATATGAAAAGTGCACGCGTATGCATGTGTACGAAAGAGCCCCGTATGCGGGCGCACTGGTGTTTGCGGCGTTTTCCGGCAGCCACCAGGATGCGATTGCAAAAGGCATGAAATACAGAGCGAAAAATAAGCTGCATCAGTGGAACGTACCGTATATTCCGATCGACCCGAAGGACATCGGCAGAACGTACGACGCAGACGTTATCCGCGTCAACTCCCAGTCCGGCAAGGGCGGCATCGGTTATCTGCTGGAGCAGACGTACGGCTATAACCTGCCGCCGAAAATGCGCGAGCACTTCAGCTATCTGTGCAAGGATATTTCCGACCACGAGCACAAGGAACTGAAGCCGGATGAAGTTCTGAATATCTTTGAAGAGAACTACCTCAATCTGACGAACGGTGTTACCGTGACGGATTTTGAGTTTATGCGCGACAAGGACAACGTGAAGATCGGCATCACGTTCGCGAAGGACGGCGAAGAGACCGAGATGGAAGCGGAGGGCAACGGCTCCCTCAACGCGATCAACAACGCGCTGCGTGCGTACACCGGTGCAGAGTACACCCTGCAGGTCTTTACCCAGCACAGTATGCAGGGACAGGGCTCGCAGAGCGTGGCGGCTTCGTACATCGGCCTTGAAAAGGAAGACGGTTCGATGTTCTGGGGCGCAGGCACCGACACCGACGTTGTAAAGGCGAATACAAAGGCGCTGTTGAGCGCTTACAACAATATGATCAAAGGGGGAAATTAAAATGAAAATGACCATGACGCAGAAGATCCTTGCGGCGCACGCGGATCTCAGTGAAGTTACTGCCGGTCAGCTCATCAATGCAAAGCTGGATATCGTGCTCGGCAACGACATCACGACGCCGGTCGCAATCCATGAGTTTAAGAAAGCGGGCTTTACAGACGTTTTCGATAAGGACAGAGTGACGATCGTACTCGACCACTTTGTGCCGAACAAGGATATTAAGGCGGCGGAACAGAGCAAGACGTGCCGCGAGTTTGCGTGCAGCCACTGCGTGAGCCACTTCTATGACGTGGGCAAGATGGGCATTGAGCATGCGCTTTTGCCGGAGCAGGGCATTGTGACCGCCGGCGACTGCATCATCGGCGCGGACAGCCACACCTGCACCTACGGTGCGCTGGGCGCGTTCTCCACAGGCGTTGGCTCTACGGATATGGCAGCCGGCATGGCAACGGGCATGGCGTGGTTTAAGGTTCCGTCCGCGATCAAATTTAACCTGACCGGCAAGCTGCCGGAAAATTGCAGCGGCAAAGACGTTATCCTCACAATCATCGGCATGATCGGCGTGGACGGCGCGCTGTATAAGAGCATGGAGTTCACCGGCGAGGGCGTGAAGAACCTCTCCATGGACGACCGCCTGTGCATCTGCAATATGGCGATTGAGGCCGGTGCGAAAAACGGTATTTTCCCGGTGGACGATATTACGCTTGCCTATTTACAGGACAGAAGCGAACGCGAGCCGGTTGTATGCGAAGCAGACCCCGACGCGGAATACGAAAAGGTTATCGATATCGATCTCGCAAAGATTGTGCCGACCGTCGCCTGTCCGCATCTGCCGGAGAACACGCACCCGGCAAGCGAGCTGCACGATATTAAGGTCGACCAGGTTGTCATCGGCAGCTGCACGAACGGCAGAATGGAAGACATGGAAGCGGCGTACAGCATTTTGAACGGCAAGAAGATTGCGGACGGCATCCGCTGCATCATCATTCCGGGCACGATGCAGATCTACCGCGAGTGCGTGGAGCGCGGCTACGTGACGGCATTTATCGATGCGGGCGCTGTTGTTTCTACCCCGACGTGCGGTCCGTGCCTCGGCGGCTATATGGGCATTCTGGCAGCGGGCGAACGCTGCGTCGCCACAACGAACCGCAACTTCGTCGGCCGCATGGGTCATGTGGACAGCGAAGTGTACCTGGCTTCTCCGCACACGGCGGCAGCCAGCGCGCTGACCGGCTACATCACCGAATATAAGGAGGCGTAAGCATGAACACACAGGGCAAGGTTTTCAAATATCCCGATAACGTCGATACGGATGTTATCATTCCCGCACGTTACCTCAACACCCCGAACGCACAGGAGCTTGCGCTCCACTGCATGGAGGATATTGACAAGGCGTTCGTAAAGAAGGTCGAAAAGGGCGACGTCATTGTGGCGGGCTGGAACTTCGGCTGCGGCTCTTCCCGTGAGCACGCACCGCTCGTCATTAAAACCTGCGGCACGGGTTGCGTCATTGCAAAGAGCTTTGCGCGTATTTTCTACCGCAACGCCATCAATATCGGCCTGCCGATTCTCGAGTGCGAGGAAGCGGCAGACGAGATCAACGCAAACGACGAAGTTTCGGTCGATTTTGATACCGGCATCATCACCGACGTCACGACCGGCAAGACGTATAAGGCACAGCCGTTCCCGCCGTTCATTCAGAACATCATCAAAGCAGGCGGCTTGCTGAAGTCCCTCAAGGAGGCGGAAAACAAATGACGAAGAACATCGCGGTGATCCGCGGCGACGGCATCGGCCCGGAGATCGTAAACGAAGCGCTCCGCGTGCTGGATAAAATTGCAGAGCTGTACGGACACACCTTTCATTATACAGACGTCGATATGGGCGGCTGTGCCATCGATAAGTGGGGCGACCCGCTGCCGCAGGAAATGCTCGATAAGTGCGTAGCTTCCGACAGTGTGCTGCTCGGCGCCGTAGGCGGCGACAAGTGGAACGACGTGCCGGGCCCGAAGCGCCCGGAAAAGGGTCTGCTGCGCCTGCGCGCGGGTATGGGTGTTTACAGCAACAACCGCCCGGCGAAGATCTGGCCGCAGCTCTCTGACGCTTCTCCGCTGAAAAAATCTATTGTCGAAAAGGGCATCGATTTCATCATCGTGCGCGAGCTCATCGGCGGCATCTATTTTGGCGAGCATAAGACCGATGATGCAGACGGCCAGCCGGTCGCGACGGACATTATGAAGTACAGTGAAGCGGAGATCGAGCGCATCGGCCGCATCGGATTTGAAACGGCAAGAAAGCGCAATCACCGTTTGTGCTCCGTAGAAAAGAGCAATGTGCTCGACACGAGCCGCCTTTGGAAGAAGGTCATGCACCGCTTGGCGGAAGAATACACCGACGTGGAGCTGACCGATATGCTCGTCGATAACTGCGCGATGCAGATCGTGAAGAACCCGGCACAGTTCGACGTCATCGTGACGGAGAACATGTTTGGTGACATTCTTTCCGACGAAGCTTCCATGATCACCGGCTCCATCGGCATGATCCCGTCCTCGAGCCTCGGTGCGACGAGCTGCGGCCTGTACGAGCCGATCCACGGCTCTGCACCGGACATTGCGGGTCAGGACCTTGCAAACCCGATCGGCACCATTCTTTCCGCCGCCATGATGCTGCGTTACAGCTTCGATATGGCGAAGGAAGCCGATGCGGTGGAGCATGCGGTTTCCAAGTACCTTGACGCGGGTTACCGTACTGCCGACATTATGGAAGACGGCATGACGAAGGTCGGCTGCAAAAAGTGCGGCGACCTCATCCTTGAATACTTAACGAAGGAGTAATTGAATGCAGCTTACAGGTGCAGATATCCTCATCAGAACTTTAATTGAACAGGGCTGCGACACCGTTTTCGGTTATCCGGGCGGGCAGATCCTGAACGTTTACGACAGTCTTTATAAATACCAGAATGAAATTCGCCACATGCTGACGGCGCACGAGCAGGGCGCTGCCCACGCGGCGGACGGCTACGCAAGAGCGACCGGCAAGGTGGGCGTGGTGATGTCCACCTCCGGCCCGGGCGCAACGAACCTTGTGACCGGTATTGCGACGGCGTACCTCGATTCCATCCCGCTTGTCGCGATTTGCGGTAACGTGCCGACGACACAGATCGGCACGGACAGCTTCCAGGAGATCGACATTACGGGCGTGACGCTGCCCATTACGAAGCACAACTACTTCGTCGGCTCCGTGGAGAATCTGGCGGACACCATCCGCGAGGCGTTTGCGCTTGCGCAGTCCGGCAGACCGGGCCCGGTGCTCATCGATGTGCCGAAGGACGTGCAGACAGCGGTCTGCGACTACGAGCCGCAGGCACCCGTACAGCCCGAAGAACGCCACGCGGCGAAGGACGTGCGCATCAAAGAAGCCGCGGCGCTCATCAACGCCTCGAAGCGTCCGTTCATTTACTTCGGCGGCGGTCTCATCACGTCGGAAGCACAGGAAGAAATGCTGGCGCTCGCCGAGAAGATTGACGCGCCGATCGGCTGCTCCTTGATGGGTCTTTCCGGCATTCCGACCGACCACCCGCGTTTTCTCGGTATGCAGGGCATGCACGGCCACTACGCTTCCTCCATGGCGATGCACGACGCCGACCTCATCATTTCGCTCGGCGTGCGCTTTAACGACCGCGTGACGGGTAACCGCGAGAAGTTTGCGAAGCTTGCGCAGATCATCCATATTGACGTGGACGGCTCTGAGCTCTCGAAAACCGTGAATTCCGCCTGCGGCCTGCGCGGCGACGTGAAGCTGACGCTGCAAAAGCTCATTCCGCTCGTCAACGCAGAGCAGAAGCCCGACTGGGAAAAGGCCGTGAAGGCCTTAAAAGAAACCGAAAACGATTATCTCGATATTCGCCCGGGCCTTACGCCCCGCAATGCGATCATGACGCTGAACAAGCACCTCGGCGAGAATACCGCCGTTGCAACGGACGTCGGCCAGCACCAGATGTGGGCGGCGCAGAACGTGAACTTTAAAAAGCCGCGCCGCTTCATTTCCAGCGGCGGCCTCGGCACCATGGGCTTCGGCCTCGGTGCGGCCATCGGTGCGGCGGTCGGCACAGGCGAGCGCAGCGTTCTCGTCACGGGCGACGGCAGCTTCGGCATGTGTCTCAACGAACTCACCACTGCCGTAACCTACAACGTGCCGGTTGTCATCCTTCTGATGAATAACGGCGTGCTCGGCATGGTGCGTCAGTGGCAGACGCTGTTCTTTAATAAGCACTATTCCAACACGATTCTCGACCGCAAGACCGACTTTGTGGCGCTTGCGCGCGCGTTCGGCGCGGACGGCGAGGCTGTTGATACCGTGGCGGCGCTCGACAAGGCGTTTGAGCACGCATTCAGCTGCGACGGCCCGTATGTCATCGATTGCAGGATCGATAAGGACGAATTCGTCCTGCCCATGCTCCCGCCGGGCGGCAGCATGGATGATATTATCATGAAGGTGGGTGAATGAGATGAATCGATATACCGTAGCGGTTCTGGTCAATAACCAGTTCGGCGTGCTGAACCGTGTGACGAGCATGTTCAGAAGACGTCAGTTCAACATCATTTCTCTGACCGTCAGCGAAACGGAATCGAACGCGCTTTCCCGCATCACCGTCACGTTTGAGGGCGGCGAGACGCAGAAGCAGCAGCTCGTGAACCAGCTTTATAAGCTGCCGGACGTTTGCTCCATTAAAGAGTTTACCCCGGACACCTCCGTCAGCTGCGAGCTGATGCTCATTAAGCTGAAAAACGATTCCAAAACGCGCAGTGACATCCTTGCCGCGGCGGACGCGTTCGGCGCGAAGACCATGGATTACTCCAAGGATTCCCTGATGCTTTGTCTGACCTCCGAATCGCGAAAAATCGATGAATTCGTCGATTTGATGCGCGACTACGAGATCCTTGAGATCTGCCGCACCGGCAATGTTTCCCTTGAAAAGGGCAGCACGACGATCCGTCAGGCCATCAATTTCTAATTTAGTTTGTCCATTTAAATTAACATACCAATTCATGCACAGAAAGAGGTAATTTATCATGGCAAGAATTTTTTATCAGCAGGATTGCGATCTGCAGAAGCTCGCAGGCAAGACCGTTGCCATCATCGGCTACGGCTCGCAGGGTCACGCACATGCACTGAACCTGAAGGACAGCGGCGTTGACGTTATCGTCGGTCTGTATGAAGGCTCCAAGAGCTGGGCAAAGGCCGAGGCACAGGGCCTCAAGGTCATGACGAGCGCCGAGGCTGCAAAGGCTGCGGACATCATCATGATTCTCATCAACGATGAAAAGCAGGCTGCACTGTACAAAGAGAGCATTGAGCCGAACCTGACCGAGGGCAAGACTCTGGCATTTGCACACGGCTTTAACATTCACTTCGGCTGCATCAAGCCGCCGAAGAACGTCAACGTCATCATGATCGCGCCGAAGGGCCCGGGTCACACGGTCAGAAGCGAGTATCAGGCAGGCAAGGGCGTACCGTGCCTCATCGCGGTCGAGCAGGATGCAACGGGCGACGCTTGGGACATCGGCCTCGCATATGCACTCGGTATCGGCGGCGCAAGAGCAGGCGTTTTGGAGACCACGTTCCGTACCGAGACCGAGACCGACCTCTTCGGCGAGCAGGCAGTTCTCTGCGGCGGCGTTTGCGCTCTGATGCAGGCCGGCTTCGAGACGCTGGTTGAGGCAGGCTACGACCCGAGAAACGCGTACTTTGAGTGCATCCACGAGATGAAGCTCATCGTTGACCTCATCTACCAGAGCGGCTTTGCCGGCATGAGATACTCCATCTCCAACACGGCAGAGTACGGCGATTACATCACCGGCCCGAAGATCATCACCGAGGAGACGAAGAAGACCATGAAGAAGATCCTGAAGGACATTCAGGACGGCACCTTCGCAAAGGACTTCCTGCTCGACATGTCTTCCGCAGGCGGCCAGGTACACTTCAACGCAATGCGCAAGCTGGCTTCCGAGCATCCGAGCGAGGCTGTGGGCGCGGATATCCGCAAGCTGTACAGCTGGAGTGACGAGGATAAGCTCATCAACAACTGATTTGAACAGAATCTGTTTTAAGGGGATAGCCATAGGGGAGTTTTCCTCTATGGCTTAAACCCTATTTACACACGGCGCGTTTTTCCATGTGGGACGCCGCGCCACAGCCAAAATTTCACGGATCGAGGAAATAAAATGAAAAGTGATTCTCTGAAAATCGGTACGCAGAACGCGCCGCACCGTGCGCTGTACCATGCTCTGGGCCTCACGGAGGAGGAGATCGAACGTCCGCTCGTCGGCATCGTCAGCTCCTATAATGAGATCGTCCCGGGCCACATGAATATCGATAAGATTGTGGACGCCGTAAAGATCGGCGTTGCGATGGCAGGCGGCACGCCGATTGTCTTCCCGGCGATCGCAGTATGCGACGGCATTGCAATGGGCCACACCGGCATGAAGTATTCGCTCGTCACGCGCGACCTCATTGCGGATTCCACCGAAGCCATGGCATTGGCACACGGCTTTGATGCGCTCGTCATGGTGCCGAACTGCGACAAGAACGTGCCGGGCCTTTTGATGGCGGCGGCGCGCCTTAATGTGCCGACGGTGTTTGTCAGCGGCGGCCCGATGCTTGCGGGCCACGTAGACGGTGCAAAAACGAGCTTCTCCTCCATTTCGGAGGCGGTGGGCGAATTCAACGCCGGTAAGATTACCGAAGAAAAGCTGCGCGAATATGAGTGCAAGACCTGCCCGACATGCGGCTCCTGCTCCGGCATGTACACCGCAAACTCCATGAACTGCCTGACTGAAGCCCTCGGCATGGGTCTGCGCGGCAACGGCACCATCCCGGCGGTATATTCCGCACGTATCGAGCTTGCAAAGCACGCAGGCATGGCGGTCATGGATATGCTGAGAAAGAATATTCGCCCGCGTGACATCATGACGAAGGATGCCATTATGAACGCTCTTACGGTCGATATGGCACTCGGCTGCTCCACGAACAGTATGCTGCATCTGCCGGCCATCGCGCACGAGTGCGGCATCGAGATCAACCTCGACATCGCAAACCAGATCAGCGAAAAGACCCCGAACCTGTGCCATCTGGCACCGGCGGGCAGAACGTACGTTGAAGAGCTTGACGAAGCGGGCGGCGTGTATGCTGTGATGAACGAGCTGAACAAAAAGGGTCTGCTGCACACGAACTGCATAACCGTGACCGGCAAGACCGTCGGCGAGAACATCAAGAATTGCGTGAACCTGAACCACAACGTTATCCGTCCCATCGAGAATCCGTACAGTCAGACCGGCGGCATCGCCGTGCTGCGCGGTAATCTTGCGCCGGAGGGCAGCGTTGTAAAGCGCTCTGCCGTTCTGCCGGAGATGCTTGTGCATGAAGGCCCGGCACGCGTGTTTGAGAGCGAGGAGGACGCACAGGCGGCCATCAACGCGGGCAAGATCGTACCGGGCGACGTCGTTGTCATCCGCTATGAGGGTCCGAAGGGCGGCCCCGGTATGCGCGAGATGCTGAACCCGACCTCTGCTATCATGGGCATGGGTCTCGGCAACAGCGTGGCGCTCATCACGGACGGCCGTTTCAGCGGCGCAACGCGCGGTGCGTGCGTCGGCCATGTTTCCCCGGAAGCGGCTTCCGGCGGCCCCATCGGCGTTGTGGAGGAAGGCGACATCATCAGCATCAATATTCCGGAGAACAAAATTGAGCTGAAGGTGGACGAGGCTGTCCTCAATGAACGCATGAAGAACTTTGTGCCGAAGAAGAAAGAGCTTTCCGGCTACCTGAAGCGCTATGCGGCGCTGGTCTCCAGCGGTGCTTCGGGGGCGATTTTGAACTGATGGGTAGTTTACAGGAGTTGAGCATCCGCCTTTCCACGCTGGCGGTGTTCAGAGAATTACAGGAAGATGCGGTTATAAATAGTCTGCGTAAGTATCTCGCAGAGCCGTCCCCGGCGCTGTATGCGTCGTTCGTCTCTGCGCTGTACCGCGCAAACGGCGGCATACTCGGCGCGTATGTGCGCGAAATCTGCGAAAACAGCGAGAACGTCTACGTGCAGGCCGTGGGCAAAAAGGAAGAGATTCCCGCTTACCTGCGCGAGGCCGTTTTGGAAGAGCTTAAAACGCTGCAGATGACGGCGGAGCTCACGCCGGAAACGCTGCGCAGCGCGATGGAGTATAGGGGCTTTTTACCCGGCTTTGTCAGCGAAGCGCCGGACATTAAAGCGTGCTACACAGAGCGCACCGAGAACATCGGCAAGTACGGCTACGGCATTTATGCCAAAAACCGTATGTTCTACCTTGGCGAGAATGCCGAGATCGTGCCGGTCAGCAACCCGGACAAGACGGAGCTTTCCGACCTTGTGGATTACGCCCGCGAGCGCCAGATCATCATCGATAACACAAAGGCGCTGCTTGAGGGTAAACCTGCGGCGAACATTTTGCTGACGGGCGACGCCGGTACGGGTAAATCGTCTACGGTGAAAGCCGTCGTCAATGCGCTGTGGCGCGAGGGTTTGCGTATCATCGAGGTGCGCAAGGATCAGTTACAGTCGATCCCGAAAATTCTCGATGAGCTTTCTGCGAACCCGCTGAAGTTTATTCTGTTCATCGACGACCTTTCGTTCCTCAAGGACGACGATAACTTCAATGCGCTGAAGGCGGTGCTGGAGGGCTCCGTTACGGCGAAGTCGCAGAACGTGGCAATCTACGCGACGAGTAATCGCCGCCATATCATCAAGGAGAAGTTCTCCGACCGTGAGGGCGATGACATTCACCGCAACGATACGATGCAGGAGCTTGCATCGCTTTCCGAGCGCTTCGGCATCCACGTGACGTTCAGCAAGCCGAACAAGGACACGTTCCTGCACATCGTGCGCCACCTTGCGGAGGAAAACGGCATCGATATGCCGACGCAGGAACTGGAGCTGCTCGCCGAGCGCTTTGCGCTGGAGCGTGGCAACCGCTCCGCGAGACTTGCCCGTCAGTTCATCGACGGACTGCTTTCCAAGGCGGAATAAAACCTTATACAGCAGACTGTTTTTGAAGCGGCACCTTTGCTGCTAAAACACGAAATGAAAAATGCTCCCGGTTTTTATGCCGGGAGCGTTTTTGTGTATACAGGTAAAGATGCTGGTGATGCAAAGGAGTGTTGCGATGAGGAACACGCCGGGAATGACGATAATCCACCACGCGTTTGTGAGCAGAACCTTTTCGCCGACAGAGACGCATTACGCTTCGTATTCGCCGCGAATGTCTTCTTCCGGGGCGGGAATGGGGTAGTCGCCCGTAAAGCATCCCGTGCAGATGCCGAGACCGTTCACCATTTCCGGCAGACGCTCTAAACGTAAATAGCCGAGCGTATCTGCGCCGATCTCCTTGCAGATCTCGTCGACCGTGTGATTATAGGCGATAAGCTGGTGGCGCTCCGGCACATCGATGCCGAAGTAACACGGCCACAGGAACGGGGGCGAGCTGATGCGCATGTGCACCTCTTTTGCGCCGGCGTCTTTCAGCATGTTCACAATCTGGTCGCTCGTCGTGCCGCGCACGATGGAGTCATCGATGAGGATGACGCGCTTATCCTTGACAACCTCGCGCAGGACATTTAATTTAACGCGCACGCTGGATTCACGGCTGCTCTGCTTCGGCTTGATGAATGTGCGGCCGACGTAGTTGTTTTTCACGAATGCCGTGCCGTAGGGGATGCCGGATTCCATGGCGTAGCCCTGTGCTGCCGCGTTGCCGGATTCCGGCACGCCGACGACGATGTCCGCATCCACGGGGGAATCTTTCGCGAGGAAACGGCCGGCAAGCAGACGTGCGGAATACACGTTGATGCCGTCAATGCGGCTGTCCGGGCGGGCGAAATAAATGTACTCAAAAATGCAGCGCCCCTGCTTTTCGGCGGGGAGGCAGTGCGATTTGTCGGAGAGAATGCCGTTCGGCGTGATGGTGACAATCTCGCCCGGCTCTACGTCGCGGACGAATTCCGCGCCCACGGCGTCAAGCGCACAGGTCTCGCTGGAGAGGAAATACGTGTTGTCGCGCTTGCCGATACATAGGGGCTTGAAGCCATAGGGATCGCGCGCGCCGATCAGCTTGCGGGGGGACATGACCGCGAGGGCATAGGCACCCTCAATTTTGTCCATCGTGCGGCTGACAGCCTCCTGTACGTTTTTCGTCTGTACGCGCTCGCGTGCGATGTAGTAGGCGATCGTCTCGGAATCGATGGTCGTTTGGAAAATAGCGCCGCTGTACTTTAGTTTTTCGCGGAGGTCAACGGCATTTGTCAGGTTGCCGTTGTGTGCTACGGCCAGCGTGCCCTTGATATAGTGGATGATGAGCGGCTGCGCGTTTTCGCGGTTGCTCGCGCCGGCGGTGGAGTAGCGCACATGGCCCACGCCGATATTGCCGTGCAGGCGATTGAGACGCTCCTCGTCGAATACCTCGTTTACAAGGCCCATGTCCTTGTAGTAATCCACCTTGCCTTTGGGGCCCTCGGTGTCGCTGACGGCGATGCCGCAGCTTTCCTGTCCGCGGTGCTGCAAGGCGAATAATCCGTAATAAATGGAAGAAGAAATGTCGTGTCCGTCAAAATCATATGCGCCGAAAACGCCACATTCCTCGCCGGGCTTGTCCGTTTCAAATGGTGTTTGATCGTAGTTCATAGAAGTCCCCCGTTCCTCCGCAAACCGCGGTATTCTGCTGTTTGTGTTCAGTTTATCTGCCGAAAATACACAGGCGGCAAACGCCGTGAAAACGTTTCCCGCTTAACAGAATTATTATAATCGGATTTTTGTGAAATTGCAATTCTAAGTTTTAAAAACTGCAAATATGTGTAGAGGATGACAAAATCCTTTGACAAACGGCGCGCAAAATCGTTGAAACAAAAAACAAAATGCGGTATAATAGCAAGCGAAAGAAACGACGAGCCCGAACAGTCCGGGGGACTGTTCAGCCGTAAGAAGCCCTATCAAGGGGTTTTTTAAACGGCGGTCAGAAACGGCCGTTAGAAAGAGCTATAACACATTTTTACATGTAGGATAAAAAATGAAAACAGAAAGGACCTCGCTATGCATATCGTTATTTTGGACGGCGGCTCTACAAACCCCGGCGACGTCTCGTGGGCGCCGCTCAGGGCGCTCGGCAGCGTCACCGTGTATGACTCCACTAAGCCCGAAGAAATTGTGGAGCGCGCAAAGGACGCCGAAGCTGTCATCTTGAACCGCAATGTTATAAGCCGCGAAATCATGCAGAAATTGCCGAAGCTGCGCTTTATCGGCCTTCTTGCAACGGGGTATAATACTGTCGATGTCAAAGCCGCAGGAGAACTGGGCATCACTGTGTGCAATGTGCCGCTTTATTGCGTGGAGACCGTCGCGCAGCAGGCGTTTGCGCTGCTTTTGGAGCTGTGCAATCACACCGAAAAAATAAGCGCCGCCACCCGCGGCGGCGACTGGGATAAGGCCGAAACGATGAGCCACAGCACGCACCCGCTGTTTGAGCTGTACGGCAAAACGCTCGGCATTGTCGGCTTCGGACATATCGGGCAGACCGTCGCAAAGCTCGGCGCGGCGCTCGGCATGAAAATTCTCATATACAGCCGCACGAAACGGGAGCTGCCCGAGCGTTATCAGTGGGCGGAGCTCGACGCGCTTTTCAAAAATGCCGATGTCGTCTCGTTGCATTGCCCGCTCACGGACGAGACCCGCGGGCTTGTGAATGCGGAGCGCCTTAACCTGATGAAGCCCACTGCGTTCCTTATCAATACGGCGCGCGGCGCAGTTGTGGACGAAGCTGCCCTTGCCGAGGCGCTGAATAGTGGCCGCATCGCCGGAGCGGGGCTTGACGTCCTTGTGCACGAGCCGCCGAAAAAGGATGACCCGCTGCTCACCGCCAAAAACTGTATCGTCACGCCGCACATCGCGTGGGCGTCCCGAGACGCGCGCGCCCGTCTCATTAAGACTGTCGCCGAGAACCTGAAAGCGTTCCGGAACGGCACGCCGCAGAACGTCGTTTCGTGATTTTACCGCTCTTTTCGCTTTTTGCGGAGACTTCAAAAGCCTTCTGTAAAAAGTAATGCAGAAAAGAGCAAAAGGCGAGAAATGAATCTCGCCTTTTGCTCTCTTTTGGGGAGGAGTTGTATTGAAAAGTCGCGGTAACGTTTACCGCAGAGCTCGTTGTCATTTGTTATGTCTCTATTATAGCGACTGAAATATCGATTGTCAACGGTTTTTGCAACAATCTCCCTTTTGCTATTGTCGCACAAATCAAAATAAAGATTTGTGTATATTTTGCACATATAAATTGACTGCGTTCTTCCACATAAGCCGTTTGAAATCGTATCTCACCCTTAAATTACCCGCATGTTCTCTGCTTTATGCATGAAAAAGAGAATTTTGTGTTTGACGGAGGTTTTTCCATGATAAAGAAAAATGATTTGTTTGAAGCGGAGATCACCGCCATGACCGCCGAGGGCAGCGGCATCTGCCGCGCAGATGGCATGGCCGTGTTTGTGCCCAGTACCGCCGTGGGCGACCGCTGCGTCGTGCGCGTCGTAAAAGTCCTCAAAAAGTACGCATTCGGGCGGCTCGAGGAGCTGCTTACGCCGTCGCCCGATCGCACCACACCGGATTGTCCCATTGCAGGCCCGTGCGGCGGCTGCGTTTACCGCCACATCACGTATGAAGCGGAGCTGAAGATCAAAACGCAGCGTGTCCGCGACGCCTTGGAGCGCATCGGCGGCTTTGAAAATATCCCCATGGAGCCGATCCTCGGCGCGCCGTCCCGCACGCGCTACCGCAACAAATGCCAGCTGCCCATCGGGCTTTCCAAAAACGGCGAAATGCAGATGGGCTTTTACGCCGTGAATTCCCACCGTATCATCGACACGCACACCTGCCTTTTGCAGCCTGAGGTGTTTGATCGCGCGGCGGAAGCGTTCCGCGCGTGGCAAAAACTGAGCGGGGAGAGCATCTACGATGAAGCGGCGCACAGCGGCGTTCTGCGCCACCTTTACATGCGCTGTGGCGAAAAGAGCGGTGAGGTGCTCGTGTGCATCGTCGCGAACGGCGCAAAGCTGCACGGGGAAGACTTGCTCGTCAAAATGCTGCGCGAGGCTGTGCCGGAAATTACCGGCATTGTGTTAAACATCAACCGCGAGCGCACAAATGTCGTTTTGGGTCGCGAGCTGCGCACGCTGTGGGGCAAGCCCACGATTCGCGATACGCTCTGCAGGCTGGAGTTTGAAATTTCGCCCCACGCGTTTTATCAGGTGAACCGCACGCAGGCGGAGGCGCTTTACAACAAGGCCGCAGAGTACGCCGGGCTTACAGGTGCGGAAACGCTGCTTGACCTCTACTGCGGCACCGGTACCATCGGGCTTTCCATGGCGAGCCGCGCAAAGAAGCTCATCGGCGCAGAGATTATCCCCTCCGCTGTTGAAAATGCCCGCAAAAACGCCGCGCACAACCATGTCACGAACGCCGAGTTCCTTTGCGGTGACGCCAAAGACGCCGCACGCATCCTCTACGAGCGCGGCGAGCGCCCCGACGTCATCGTCATCGACCCTCCGCGCAAGGGCTGCGATGCCGCCGTTATCACGACCATCGCCGCCATGCGCCCCACGCGCGTCGTCTACGTCTCCTGCGACCCCGCCACCCTCGCCCGCGATTTAAAGCAGTTTACCGCCGAGGACTATAATATTGAGGCCGTCACCCCCGTCGATATGTTCCCGGGTACCGCGCATGTCGAGACGGTAGTACTGCTTTCCCACAAAAAGCCAGACGGACATGGAGAGGGCTTGGCAATAAATGAATCTAATTTGGAAGATACAGATAAAAGCAGGATGAAGAAGGCATAAGACGAAGAGAGGCTTTTTATAAAATGAAAATAGAAAATTATGCAGAAAACATATATTCTTTAGGTGAGACTGTAACGGGACAGACACAGGCTATGTCACAGGCCGTACGGAAAACACTGGAAAATAATGGCGGGGTAGGTATAATGACAGGATCTTATGACCAAAACCTGTCTATTTTGTCTGTGAATAATCTGCTGTTGCATAGTACAGGATATACATTCGATACTTTCATGGAACAGACAAAAGGCTCATTGAGAAACTTCTTTTATGACGAGGAAGATATACTGGAGCGAGACCGTTTTTTGCAGCTTCACGGAACAGGGGAAGCACAGATCCTTGCAGCAGACGGTACAGTGAAAAATGTACGGCTTTGTAAAGAGGATGCGACAGATGAGGCGGGCAGACAGATCTGGGTTATGTCCGTACAGGTCAACTGGGATCATGTAAATTTGGCACTGCTCAATGAGGCTATCTATTCCGGCTTCTGGTATTTTGACTGTGACGAAAACAGTGAGATTGTGAATGCAAACTGGAGTCATGAATTCCGAAAAATGCTTGGCTATCATGACACTCTGGACTTTCCGAATAAACTGGAATCCTGGTCAGATCTTCTGCATCCACAGGATAAAGAAAGAGTAATGGTGCAGCTTCAGGCGGCAATTAAGGATAAGACGAACCAGATAAAATACCAGGTAGAGTATCGTATGAGAATGAAGGATAATCAATACCAGTGGTTTCGGGCATCGGCAGAAGTAATACGCCGTCTGGATGGTTCTGCCAGCAGGATTGCCGGGATTTTTATTAACATTGATGCGGAGAAAAAAGAAATCATGCAGGCACAAAAATCTGCTGCTTTCCACCGGGCTTTTACGAAAGCAGATCTGTGCGAGTATTATGTGAATCTGGAAGCGAATACTTTTGATACCTTTAAGGTTGAACCGTCCCTGATGACCGTCTTTGAACAGAGTCATACGTGGGATGAATTGATCCGGCATTTTGTGGATTCCTATGTTGTGGAGACAGATAAGAAGGCGGTATCCTCTTTTTACGACCGTGGTTATATTGCAGAAAGGCTGAAGGGTCTGGAAACCGAATTGGCTTTAGAGTGCCGTATCACTCTGAATGGAGAAGAACGATGGGTCCGCAATGTGGTCATACGTGGCGAAATAGAGGATTCAGAATATGCCATGATCTTTCTGCGTGATATCACAGAGGCAAAGGTAGAGAGCGCACGGCATCTGCAGATGGCAGCGGATAATGCTTCCATGGAGCAGCTGATTCAGAGTATTGTGCGTCTGGTTGACCGCTTTGTTGTCTGTGATCTGGAAAATGACAGATATGAATTCTACAATCTGAATGGACAGATGATATATAAACCTCTGGGATTTTATCATGATTTTCAGATGCAGGTTCTTGAAAAATATAAGACACTGGAACCATTGGAAGCTATAGATATCCTGATAGCCCCGGATAATATTCGGAAAAAACTGAAAAGTGAAAATGATATTTATAAGTTTGAGTATTGCAGCCTGGATGAAAAGACTTATAAAATCGCTTCTTATATTCCCTTGGAATGGAAGAATGGAAAGCTGGAAAAGGTATTGCTGGCATCCATGGATGTGACACAGGAGAAGAAAGCAGAGATTGAATCCCGTCAGGCACTGAAAGAGGCTTACCGGTCCGCAGAAAATGCAAATCGTGCGAAAACAGAATTCCTTTCCAATATGTCCCATGATATCCGGACACCAATGAATGCGATTGTGGGTCTGACGGCAATCGCAGGAGCAAATGTTGAGAGCCAGGACAGAGTCA
>OLWB01000272.1_pt1 | contig 56228 bp, 55 predicted proteins | sample 1673331 | NCBI WGS metagenome assembly OLWB01 (sample SAMEA3178943, study PRJEB25190) | human gut metagenome | biome: human gut; feature: human-associated habitat; material: faeces | place: Austria | collected 2013
AAAGACCGAGTCGTCCTCGCAGACGCTCAAGCAGGAATACCTCGATACATACGAGGGAGGTGAATGACATGATAGGCAAGAGCTATGCAAAGATAGCGATTGTTGGCTTTGTACTTTGCCTTGCAATGGTGCTATGTGCATCATTTGCCAGGTATAGGTCCGAGCAGTCGTTCATCGATGGCGCTGAAAATGGGTTTGGCATAGACGGGATGTATGTCAACGATGGCGCGACCAGGCCGTCTATGGCGATTCTTGCAGGCGAAGACATGGAATGGCAAATCTGTAATGACGATGGCTCTTGTATGAGTGGTCGTTTGGCCGCAACGAGCGATCCGAATTCGTTTGATCTTCTCGACAATGATGGATCGGATTGCGGTTCAGTTCACCTGTCGTATGCATCACGAGACGGGATGGACGGCATTCTCTACGTCTCCCACGAGACTGGCGATTTCAAGATGCGCAGGACTAACCGAGTGCCGGCTTTTATCGAGGAGTGAGAATTCCTGGCGGTCTGCCGATCAGGCCGCCAGGGTATCGAACCCCGCATTCATCCGTACACACACGGATGAATGCGGGAAATGCCCGGATGAAGTTGATAATCAAGAAAACAAAGCCGTTCTGCCTGGGACGGCTTTGGCCTGGACTTTAACTACAACATCGCAATCGACACTTATCAGCTCGCGCAACGTGCATGGCCAGATCTCGGACGCTGGTGCATGGAGGACCTTCGAGATTTACTGGACATCCAAAACGACGACGCACACCGCGTGCTCGCCGACTGCGAAGACGAGATGGCTGTCTACAATGCGATCAGAAACGGCGTGAAGTCCGGAGAGCTTTCTGTGGAACCGCCGCGCCGTCGCGCGAGCCGACCGGGCAACCCGGGCAATCTGGTCCCGGCTCTCCCGGTCGTATTCTTACGATATCGCCCCTAGATCACCAATGTGTCAGATAAAGAATGAGGCAATGGCTATGATCACGCCTACGGCAGATGCAACGACTGCGCCTTTTTTCCTCTCCTTTAGTCCGACGAATAGGGTTGCCGTAAAGTAAAGGGCGGAAATGCAGTCTATGGCAAGCAAAACGAGTTCCTCGGGCGGTTTCAGCAAAAGGTCGCTAGCAAAGAGTAATGCAAGCAGGGCAAAGCCGATTGTGTTCAAGTGTCTCGATTGATTTTGCGACAGCATGGCAACCGCCTTTTAGAACATGTAGGTGAAAAGTCGGTACGATGTCATTGCGGTTGCAAACAAGCCGCCGCCAGGACCTGTTGTCACGAGACCGGCGATAACTTCAGCGGTGCCAACAAGCTAGAGATCGCGCAGGCAAGCCTCCTCCTTCGCGTTCAGCTTGACCTTGTGAGGGACGGGGCGGTTATTTGCAGATCCGTGAGAATCGCTTCACGCCTTGGAATATGAATCCGCGCAGCGCCCGCGCTCAAAAAAGGGATATATCGTAATTTTCGTCGTAATTGACTCCGACGTAGATATCGCTGCTCTCGGCGGGAGATCCCTCGTCGGCATGGGCTGCCGCAACGGGTACAAATGGTGTCATGACAAGGGAGGGGCAAAGAGTTGCTGAGACGATGGAGGGTAGGCATTTCTTCATGGCTGGCTCCTTAATCTGGCCTTTGATAGTTACTCGATGTCGCCTCCTTCCGCTTTATATCCGTTGTATTTGGCGTATTTCTTTAATAAGGCAAGAGGTTCTTCCAGTCAAAGGTGAAACCCGTCACAAAGACAACCGATAACGTTGGCGGTAACTGGGGCGGTGCCCCCTCAGCGACGACCGACAAGGTTTTTCTGCTCTCGGCAACCGAAGTATACGGGGATATGCAATCCGACGGCATCCAGTACGAGTGCTACAAATCCAAGGGCGTGACGGGGTCGAACTATTCCGGTGCATCAGGCTATAGCCACTGGACTCGCTCCGTGAGACCGCGCAGCTCCACGTCCTTTCGCTATGTTCAAAGCGGCGGTATTTGCTACAGCTACAGCGCGACGGACTCGTTTTATGTTCTCCCCGCTTTCTGCTTCTGATCTCTTTTAGCGCAAAGCCCTCGCAATCCTGCGAGGGCTTTTCTTTTGGCGATTACTCGAACAATTCGAGGTTCATAGCACAGGTAATCGGGTTGAGGAGAAATGGGGTCATACAGCGGCTCTCAGAGCGCCTGCCGCACTCCCCCGCCATTACCTCTGCGGCGTCCTCGTATAGAGCCCATCCTGCTTGGCGTTTCGTTGCAACAGCCCACTTGTCCACCGATCAAGTGAACTACTGGAATAAATACAGCGACACGCTTGTTCGTTACAGTCGCTATACCTATGTAAATCGCCGCGATAAATACAGCCTGTACTCGGCTGTATACCAGCTACGCGTATGTAGATTCACATCGCGTTAATAAATCGGCTCAAGCGTGTGCAAAACACGCAAGTAACCGCAAAAAGCGAATATCGCGCAGCTAGATTTTGGCGTCCTGTTGCTTAATCAAAATTAAGCAATTGCTTAAAACAAAAAAGGTCAGGCACTAGGTGCCTGACCTGCAAACTTCTGGTCGGGACGACTGGATTCGAACCAGCGACCCCTTGACCCCCAGTCAAGTGCGCTACCAAGCTGCGCCACGTCCCGAAGCTTTTGTTTGTTGCTCTGCTCTCGCTCGCAACAGGAAGTATATTAACCCGAAACTTTAGACTTGTGCAAGAACTTTTTTACAATTTTTGAAGCAAGTCCAAAATTGTATCTGCGAGCTGGGGTTTTGTTAGTACGGGAAGTTCTTGCGTACCCGTTGTGCTCACAATCCAGGCCTTGTTGGTGTCGGTCCCAAAGCCCGAATCGGTGCGTGAGACATCGTTGGCGATTATTACATCGCACCCCTTGCGGGCCAATTTGCGCTCTGCGTACTCGACAACGTTATCGGTCTCGGCCGCAAATCCGATCACGCATCGCTCGCCCTTCTGGCGCGAGAGCTCGGCCAAAATATCGACCGTCTCGACCAGTTCGATGCGATCCAGGCGCTCGTTGGCCTTTTTGAGCTTATGGTCCGCAGGGGCCGCGGGGGTGTAGTCGGCGACGGCGGCCGCACAAATTGCCGCATCGGCCGTCTGGAAGGCGCTCAGGGCCGCCTGGAGCATCTCTGCGGCGGTCTGCACGCGCACGCACTCCACGCCGCAGGGCACATCGAGTGATGTCGGTCCCAACACGAGCGTGACCGCAGCGCCGCGGCGTGCGGCCTCCCCCGCCAGGGCGATGCCCATCTTGCCCGAAGAGCGGTTGCCAATGAATCGCACGGGGTCGATCGGCTCGTGCGTGGGACCGGCGGTAATTACGATGCGCTTACCCGCCAGGTCCTGTGGCGCGGGGTTGAGCACCTCACAGACAGCCTCTACGATGTCCTCGGGCTCGCTCATGCGTCCCGTGTCCACGTCGCCGCAGGCAAGGTAGCCGCTGCCCGGACCCACCACATGGACACCGCGCTCGCGCAGCGTGGCCATGTTGGCCTGCGTCGCCGGCGCCTTCCACATGCCATTGTTCATGGCCGGCGCGATTACAATGGGTCGCGGCGTGGCGAGCAGCGTCGTGGAGATGAGGTCATCGGCAATGCCGTTGGCCATCTTAGCGATGATATTGGCCGTCGCGGGCGCCACGACCACCAGATCGGGCTCCTGCGCCAGCGAAATGTGGTGGATGGGGTCGGAGGGATCGTCGAATAGGCCCACCGCGAGCGGCTCATTGGTGAGTGCGCGGAAGGTAAGCGGCCCCACAAACTCGGTGGCATGCTCGCTCATAACGACCTTGACGCGCGCGCCGCGCTTTTGCAGCAGGCGCACGATATTGCACGACTTATAGGCGGCGATCCCGCCGGTAATGCCCAGCAGGATCGTTTTTCCCTCAAGTTTCATTGAATTGTTGGATGCCGCCGTCATCATTTAAGCTTCCTTGCTGGGAAGCACCAGTAAGCGGTGGCAATACGGGCAGTGCGCGATCTCGCTACCGTCGTGGTTGAGGTCGCTCATGGACGATGCCTGCAGTGCGGTGTGGCAGATGGTGGGTATGTTGCCCTTGATGGTCTCGACGGCCAGGCCGCGGAACTGCTTGAGCAGTCGCTCGTAGTCGGTGAGCACGTCGGTCGGCAGCGTGGCAGCCAGCGCGGTTCGCTCCTTGGTGGCGGCATCAATCTGTGCCTGGAGGTCGGCGGCCTTGGCGCGGGCGGCCTTGGTGTCGGCCTTTACGCCCTCCTCGAACTTGGCGATGATGGCCTGCGCGCGAGCCTCGCGGTCGAGCGCCTCCTTGTGGGCGACGATGACATCCTTGCGGGTGTGCTCGATCTTGTCCAGACGCTTGGCCAGGGTGGCGAGCTCGTTCTCCAGGTCCTGAACCTCGCGGTAGTCAGAGCCATCAACGTGGCGCTTCTTGGCGGCCTCGATGGCGTTATTGGTCTGGATCTCGGTGGTGTTGAGATCGTCGAGCTCAATATCCAGGTCCTTGCGCTGGGCGTAGAGTTTGGTCATCTCGGCCTTGAGCTTCACATAGGTCTTGCGCTTGGAAGCGAGCTCCTTGAGCTCCGGCATATTGGCAAGTTCGCTCTTGTTGCGGGCGAGCTCCAAATCGATCTGTTGCAGCTTGAGTAGCGTAGCGCCGGCGCTCATAAGTTCTCTCCTTTTGTCACAGTCCACCATTGGCAAGGGTTCAGTATTTTAATCGCATGACGGGGGTCGACCCCGGCGTCAACCGCAGAGTTCATCAAGATATCAACGAACGGCTCCTCAGAGCGGTCGTGTCCGAGCAAGATCGCCGGCAGGCCGCGCAAGGCGAGGTCTTGCGCCACGTGGTAGCCGGCCTCTCCGGTCACAATAACATCTGCGCCGGCGGCAATGGCAAGCTCACCAAAATCGCCGAGGGAGCCGCCCAAGATGGCGACGGTGCGGCACGGTCGCTCGGCTTCGCCCCATACGCGAGGGTCGCTGCCATAGGCCGTGGCGGCGAGTGCGGCAAGGTCGCGCAGGCTGCAGGGGTCGTGGAGGGTCGCGAGTGCGCCCAGACCGGTGAGCTCAGGCTCATCCATATGCTCCAGCGAGCTCATGGGCTCAGCGCCCAGCACCTCACTCAGGCGGACGCGCGCTTCGTGCGAGCGGTCCAGGTTGGTGTGAAGCGAGATGATGCTCACGCCGCAACGAGCTGCCTCGTACAGCGCAGCGCTGCACTGGGGACGCTCGGAATCGGCCGGACAAAAGGCATCGGGCGCCTTGATATAGATGGGATGATGCGTCAGCAGAACGTTGGCACCGGCCTCGAGGGCGCGGTGCACGTTGGTCTCGGTCGCGTCGAGTGCGCAGGCAACACCGGTGATCTTTGCAGCGGGATCTCCCACAGATAGTCCAACATGGTCCCAGCCTTCGGCGTCCGCCTTGGGGTAGCGCGTCAGCAGCGCACGTTCAAGCTCGGAGACGATCATTCGGCGCCTACGATCGAGAGCAGCGTCTGGGCGAACTCATCCAGGTCGGCAGGGTTCACGCGATCATCAAACGAGATGCGCAGCGACCCCAACGCCTGCTCGCGACCAATGCCCATGGCGCTGAGCACGTGGCTCGGGTCCATGCTGCCGCTCGAGCAAGCCGATCCGGCCGAAACCTCAAAGCCGGCGGCATCGAGCTTGATGATGAGCTCCTCGGAGTCCATGCCGTCGACGTAGATCGAAACCATACCCGGCAGACGATCTGCCTGCGCGTAGTCGCCCATCGTAGCGTGAATGCGAGGATGGGCCGTAAGTGTGGCGTAGAGCTTATCGGACAGGGCCTGCAGCGTCGCGCGCTCCTGGGCCACGTGGGGCGCCAGCGTGCGGGCGGCAGCGGCAAAAGCCAGCTGCGTGCGCAGGTCCTGCGTACCGGCGCGACGGCCGGCTTCCTGTCCACCGCCAAAGATGCGCGGACGCAGCGGCGTGCGGTTCTTAAGGTAGAGCGCACCGGATGCCACGGGGCCGCCGATCTTGTGCGCGGCAACGGTCATGGCATCGACGCCCAGCTCGGTGACATCGAGCGGAATATGCAAGTAGCCCTGGATGGCATCGGTATGAAACAAGGCGCCGGCAGCATGTGCGGCGGCGGCCAGCTCGCGGATGGGCTGCACCACGCCGGTCTCGTTGTTGGCGACCATAATGCTCACAAGCGCCACGTCGCCGCCGAGCAGCTCCGTGAGCGCAGCGGGCTCAATGTAGCCCGCACGGCAGGGCTGTACCAGGTCGACGGTAAAGCCCGCGGCACGCAGCAGCGGTAGGTTGTCCAGGATCGAATCGTGCTCGATCGCCGAAACGATGACACGGTCGCGCTTGCGATCGCGCTGACGGGCGCCCTCGGCAAGTCCGAGGAGCGCCAGCTGGTTTGCCTCGGTGCCGCCGTTGGTAAGGATGATCTCGGACGGGCGAACGCGCGCGCCAAAGCTGCGAGCAATCTCGCGACGTGCCACCTCCAGGCGTGCGGCGGCCTTGCGTCCAAGCGAGTGCAGCGAGTTGGGGTTGACGCCGGCAAGCTCGCTGTCGTCGTACTCGCGCTGCGCAAGGAGCGCCTCGGCGCGCATGGGCGTCGAGGCGGCATAGTCAAGATTCACGGGTATGCGGTTTTGACCTGCGGTCATAAGGGTTTATGCCTCCTGTGCTGCCTCATTGCCCAGCTTCTGCAGCAGCGCAACCTCGGCGGCGGGATCTTCGGACTTAAATACGGCGGAGCCGGCTACGAGCACGTTGGCGCCGGCCTTGACGACCTCGGCGATGTTCTTGGAAGAGATGCCGCCGTCGACCTCGATGAGGGGCGAAACGCCGTGACGCTCGCACATGGCCGTAAGCTCGTGCAGTTTGGCGATGGTGCCGGGGATAAAGCTCTGGCCGCCAAAGCCAGGGTTCACGCTCATCAGCAGCACCATATCGACAACGTCGATGATGCTCTCGAGTACGCACACGGGGGTGGCGGGGTTGAGCACCACGCCGGCCTTGACGCCGCGCTGCTGCAGATGCGTGAGCGTGCGGTGCAGGTGCGTGGAAGCCTCGTAGTGCACGGTGATCATATCGGCGCCGGCGTCGGCGTACCAATCGACCGTCTCGTCGGGGTTCGACACCATCAGGTGCGCGTCGACCGGCACGTTGGTGGAACGCTTGACGGCCTTAAGAATGTCAACACCAAAGGTCAGGTTGCCGGTAAAGTGACCGTCCATGACGTCGAAGTGCACGTAATCGGCGCCGGCGATCTTGTCGAGCTCGCCCTTGAGGTTGGCCATGTCGGCCGAAAGGACGGACGGAGCGATTTTGATGGAACCCATGGTAGTAGCCTTTCTGCGCTAGTCGGTGAGTCCGTAGAACTCTTGAGAAGGGACGCGGTCGGTGAGAATCTCGAGCGCCCTATCCAAAGTAACACCGTTGTAGAGCGTTTGCTCCACGGCAAAGGTGAGCGGAATGTCTACGCCCAGTGAACGGGCGAGCTCGCTGACGCTGCGGGCCGCGACGGCGCCCTCGACCACCATATGCGTGCGTGCCTGGTACTCGTCGAGCGACACGCCATGGGCGAACTCGTAGCCGAAGGTGCGGTTGCGCGAATGCTCCGAAGTGCAGGTGGCGATAAGGTCGCCCATGCCGGCAAGTCCCATGCAGGTCATGGCCTGGCCGCCGCGGGCGTGCACCAGGCGGCTGATCTCGGCCAGGCCACGCGTCATGATGAGGGCGAGCGTGTTGTCGCCCGCACCCGAGCCGGCAGAAATGCCGCACACGATAGCGATGACGTTTTTCATGGCGCCGCAGACCTCGACGCCCGTCATGTCCTGCGACAGGTAGATGCGGAAGGCCGTGGAAAGCAGCAGCTCCTTAAAGGTCTCCCCCACCTGCTGGTCTTCACTGGCGATGACGGCGGCCGAAAGCCCGCCGCGGCAGATCTCCTCGGCATGGTTGGGGCCCGAGAGTGCCGCCACGCGTGACTCGTTGCCGATCTCGCTGGCGATGACCTCGCTCATGAGCAGGCCGGACTCGGGCTCGATGCCCTTGGTGAGGCACAGAACCGGCGTCTCGCCCGCGATGAACGGAGCCGCTTGGTGGCAGACGTCGCGCAGGTGCGTCGAAGGCACGGCAAAGATGATGGCCTCGGCGCCGTCGAGCGCCTGGGCCAAGTCCGTCGTGGCGACAACGTTTTCCGGCAGCACGTAGTCCACCAGATAGCGGGGGTTGCGGTGCTCGCCGTTAATGCCGGCTGCCGTCTGCTCGCTATGGGCCCACATGGTCACGCGCTCGGATCGCGCGGCGGCAAGGCCGGCGACGGCGGTTCCCCAGGAGCCGGAGCCAATCAGCGCAACATTCATGACTCTCTCCTACTTATCGTCGGGCTCGGTGACGCGCTTGGTAAACGAGAGCTTGGACTCCTTACCGGTCATGAGCTTTTTGATGTTTGCGCGATGGGCCCACACTACGGTGATGCCGATCATTGCCATGCAAAACTTGAAGCCCAGGCTGCTGTACGGAAAGACCGCGCAGGCAGCGATGGGAAGGCCGATGGCCGCGGCAAGCGAGCCCACCGACACAAACTTGGTAATGGCGACGGCCACGATAAACATGCCCAGCAGCGACAGACCAATGGGCCAGTACCAGGCAAGAATCACACCCAGGCCCACGGCGATACCCTTACCGCCGTGGAAGTTAAGGTAGGGAGAAAAGATGTGTCCCCACACGGCCGCCAGGCAAATGACGCCGAGCATCCAATCGCCGGCGGCACCGGGAGCCATAATGCTCACAGGGAAGCCGTAGCCCACGCTCGCGATGAGCGGACGGGCGATAAGGACGCAGATGGCGCCCTTAAGGCAGTCGAGCAGCAGCGTGAGCGCGGCCACCTTGGGGCCGGCCACGCGCAGCGCGTTGGTGGTGCCGATGTTGCCGGAGCCCGCCTTGCGAATGTCGGTGTGGTTGAACACGCGGCCCAGGATCAAGCCAAACGGAATCGCTCCGATAAAGAACGAGACCACGGCGCAGATGGCGGTCAGCAGAATCGGATTAAGCATCCTTTTGCTCCTTCTTCCTAAAGAAGAGTCGAATGGGCGTACCGGCGAAGTCGAAGGTCGAGCGCATGCGGTTCTCCACGTAGCGCTGGTAGGTGTCATTGACCAGGTCGCTGTGGTTGACGAAAAACGTGAACGTCGGCGGGTTGACGCCCGTCTGGGTCACGTAGTGCATGCGCAGGCGGCGCTTGCCGTCCACCACGGTATGACCAAACTCGCGCAGGTCGGTGAGGAACGTGTTGAGGCGCGAGGTGCTGATCTTTTGCGAGCGCGTCTTCTCGGCAGCGTCGACCATCGCCCAAATCTTCTCGACGCTGCGGCCGGTCAGGGCAGAGATGCGCAGGTACTGGGCCCAGGGAGCCATGACGCCCAGACGGCGGTCGATGGTCTCCATGCAGGCCTCGCGCTTGCGGTCATCGTCGAGCAGGTCCCACTTGTTGAGCAGCACCACGATGGCGCAGCCGCGCTCGATGGCCAAGCCCATGACCTTCTGGTCCTGCTCGGTAACGCCCACGGAGGCGTCGACGACGAGTAGCGCCACGTCGGCACGATCGATGGCGCGCAGGCCGCGGACCATGGAGTAGTACTCGATGTTCTCGTACACGGTGTTCTTCTTGCGAATGCCCGCGGTGTCGACCATGCGGTAGTGTTTGCCGTTGCGCTCGACGACGGTATCGATGGCGTCGCGCGTGGTGCCGGCGATGTTGGACACGATAGAGCGGTCGGCGCCCAGAATGCGGTTGAACAGCGAGGACTTGCCAGCGTTGGGGCGGCCGATGATGGCGACGTTCAGTGCATCGGGGAACTCGTCGGCGACCACGTCCTCTTCCTCGGGGAGCAAGGCCACGATGTCGTCGAGCAGGTCGCCCGTGCCATGGCCGTGAAGGGCCGAAAGCGGCGTGGGCTCACCGATGCCGAGCGAATAGAACTCCCAGATGCTGTCGTTCTCGCGATCGGGGTTGTCGAGCTTGTTCACCAGCAGAAAGACCGGCTTGTCGCAGCGCTTGAGCATGCGGGCGACCGACTCGTCCTCCTCGGTGACGCCGGTGCGGCCGTCGACCACAAACAGGATGACGGCGGCTTCCTCGGCGGCGGCGAGGGCCTGGTCGCGGATGGACGTGGCAAAGACGTCATCGCTCTTGAGCGGCTCGATGCCGCCCGTGTCGACGATGGTGAACTCGCGGCCGTTCCAATCGGCCGTGTGGTACGAGCGGTCGCGCGTGACGCCGCGGGACTCATGGACGATGGCGTCCGAGGTCTGGGCCAGGCGGTTAACGAGCGTGGACTTGCCCACGTTGGGGCGTCCGACGACGGCGACGATAGGTTTCATCTGCACTCCTTTAATGGGTAGGGTCAGTGGAATTAGTAGAGTCGGCAGGCACAATGCCAAGGATATGCTCCAGGGTATCGAGCAGCTCATGCGGCATGGTCGATACCACATGAACCTCGGCGCCGCGACTGGTAAGGCTTGCGAGTAAATCGTCACGATGATACTCGTCAAGCGTCATGCCGTCAGCGTTGAAGATGAGCTTAGGCACAAAGAGCATAACCCCCGACAGGTCCTGCGGCAGCTGCTCAAGGATATCGCTCGCGACGATGAGACCGGTCACGTCCACGTTGCCGCCAAAGTAGCGGTTCTTGATGGCCGTGACAGTGCCGGCAAGGCCGAGCGGCGATTCCACAAAACGCGCGACCGTATCGCGCGCGCTGGCGCCGGAGAGGCACAGCAGGCGCTGGTCGCGGGCGTTCATAGCCTTGCGAATGCGGGCAAGGCGCTCGGCGTCGGCGGCAAGCACGTCGTCGGTCTCGTCCAGATACGAGCGGATCATGCCGATGCCGTCGTAGTACTGCGGGTAGCCGTCGTAAAAATCGGCCTCGGGCGGCTCGATGCCGGCGTCCAGATAGAACTCGTCGCTCATCTGGAACGTATGGCGGCCAAAGCGTTCGTATGCGCGGTCCTGGAAGGGCCGGATCATGGCGATAGTCTCGCGCGCCAGCTCGGGCTTGTCACTGTATGACCAGCTAAAGCGGTTCTGGTGCTTGGTAAAACCGAGCGGCACAATGCCCAGGCTGGTAATCTGCTCGTGCTCCTCGCAAAAGCGCAGGGTCTTTTCCAGCTCCTCGCCGTCGTTCATGCCGGGGCACAAAACGATCTGCGCGTGAATCTCGATGCCGGCGGCCATGATGGCCTCGAGCACATCCATGCCGCGCTGGGCGTTGCGGCCCATCATGCGGCGGCGAACGTCGGGGCTCACGGCGTGGACCGACACGTTCATGGGACTCATGTTGCGGTCGATGACGTTTTGCACGTCCTCGTCGGAGAGGTTCGTGAGCGTGACAAAGTTGCCCTGCAAAAAGCTCAGGCGGTAGTCGTCGTCTCGAATGTAGAGCGTGGAGCGGCCGCCCTTGGGCAGCATGGTCATAAAGCAGAACACGCAGGCGTTGACGCAGGTGCGCATGCCGTCAAAGATGGGGCCATCGAACTCAAGGCCCCAGTCCTCACCGGGAAAACGGTCGAGCTCCACGGGGGTGACGGTGCCGTCGCGCGGATCGAAAACCTCCAGCTCGACGGTGTCGTCGTCTGCTTCCCAAAGCCACACGATCATGTCGGTAAGCTGCTCGCCGTTGACTGTAAGCACGCGCATGCCCGGCTCGATACCCACATCCCATGCGGGCGACTCGGGACGCACGTTCTTTACGAGCGCGCCATCACCCGGCTCGGGGTCGCGGCTGCGCCCGTAATCGGCCACCTCGGCGGCGTATGCGGGTACGGTCTGGTCCATGGTTAGCGGCAAAGCTCCTTGATGCGCTCAACGGCGCGCTCGATATGTTCTTGCGGAGTGGAGGCTCCGGCGGTGATGCCGATGTGGCACGCGTCGGTAAACCACGCGGCCTCGAGCTCGGAAGCCTCCTCGATGTGATGCGTGTGCTCGCAGGCATCGGCACAAATCTGTGCCAGGCGACGGGTGTTGCCCGAATTTTTGCCGCCCACGACGACCATGCAATCACAGCGGTTGGCAAGTGTGGCGGCTGCCTGTTGACGCTCACTCGTGGCGGCGCAGATGGTGTTGATCACGCGCAGTTCCTGCACGCGCGGGGTGACGGAGGCCACAACCTCGGCCAGGTTCTGCGCGGTTTGGGTGGTCTGCACAACCAGGCCCACCTTGCCCTTGAGCGGCAGCGCGTCAGCATCGGCGGCGCAGCTCACGACTTGAGCGTCATCCCCGGCGTGGCCCAGAATGCCCTCGACCTCGGGGTGGCCCGGCTCGCCCACGACGATCACGCGGTAGCCCTCGCGCACCAGGCGCTCGGCCGCCACGTGGACCTTCTTCACGTAGGGGCAGGTGGCGTCGACCACGGTAAGGCCGCGCTCGCGAGCGGCGTCGATGACCTGCGGCACCACACCGTGGGCGCGGATAATCACGGTGCCCGATGCGGCGTCGTCCAAGGTGTCGGCTAGCCCCACGCCTGCCTCGGCGAGCTCGCGCACCACGATGGGGTTATGGATGAGCGGACCCAGCGTGTGGACCTGTGCGTTCTCCCCTGCCTGCGGCGCGGCAGCCAGCGCCATGTCGAGCGCGCGCTGTACGCCGTAGCAGGTGCCGGCGTGGGCAGCGATTTCGATGGTGGGGGTGTCTGCCTTGCCGGGCATAGCCCCGGCGGTATTCATGACTTCCTCGCCCATGGCTAGAACCTGCCCGGGTGCTCGGCGCACAGGTCGTCGCGCATGGCGTAGACGCGGTTCATTGCCTCGGACTCAAACCATGCCAGGCGCTCCTTGCGCTTGAGATCGGCCGGTGCATCGGATAGCGAGATGGCCTTGCCGGCACGGATCCAGCACTTCTTGGGGCGCATGATCTTTTTGCCCGCAGGCGTAATATCAGACCAGCCGCAGATGGCGAGCGGGTTGACAGGCGCCTTGCCCATCTGGGCGATGAGCGCAAAACCGCCGTGGACTTCGGGCTTGATCTCGCGCGAGCGGATGCGCGTGCCCTCGGGGAAGATCAGGACGTCCTCGCCGCGCTGCAGCGCATGCTGGGCGGCACGCAGGCACTTCATGTCGGCGGTGCCGCGCTCGACGGGAATGCCACCCACGCGGCTAAAGGCCCAGCGCACAATCTTGCTCTTGGCAAACTCGGACTTAAAAATGGGACGAATGCGGCGGCCCCCAAAGAACAGTGCCGTCTCCACGGCCAGGAGCTCAGCCATCGAGGTGTGGTTGCAGATGACCACGCTGCCGCGGCCTTCCTGACGCTCAAACAGCAGATCGGCGTCCTCGACCTTCCAGCGCCACATGAGCTTGGAGAAGACCCACAGAATAGCCATGACCACGACGACGGTGCCGCGGATGAGCGCCGGGAACTCGGCGTACGGGGCGTTGTAGTAATCCTCGGGCGTCTGTTTAAACAGGCGCATGGGCTACCTCCTTTGGTTGATGAGGTCCTCGATTATCGAGACGACCTCATCGATGGTGTGGGCGGTGGAGTCGACGTGCACGGCGTCCTCAGCGGGAACGAGCGGTGCGACCTCGCGGCTGCTGTCGAGCTTGTCGCGCTGCTTGAGGGCGTCGAGGGTCTCATCGACCTCAGCCTCGAGCTGCTCGGTGGTGAGCGGCTGAGCGTCGTTTTGGTGGCGCTGCAGCACGCGGCGACGGGCGCGTTCGCGCGGGTCGGCGGTCAGGAACACCTTGACCTGCGCGTTGGGGAACACGACGGTGCCGATGTCGCGACCTTCGGCCACGATATCGCGGTCTTCGGCTGCGCGGCGCTGATGGATGAGCATGGCGGCGCGCACGCCCGGGTAGGCCGAGACCTTGGAGACGTTGGCGTCCACCTGCGGGGTGCGGATGGCAGCCGAGGCGTCCTGGCCGTCGATGGTCAGGCGCGTGTCCTCGCCGGTGCCGTTGGTAAAGCGGATCTCGATTTGCTCGGCGAGGGCGTCGATTGCCGCCTCGTCGTCCAAATCGATGCCACGGTCGAGCGCGGCGAAGGTGACGGCGCGATACATGGCGCCCGTGTCGAGCTTGTTAAAGCCCAGCTGGCGGGCGATCTCCTTGGCGATAGTAGACTTGCCGGAACCGGCGGGGCCGTCGATGGCGACGATCATGCAATGCTTCCTTTCGGTGGTTGACGTGCTGGTATGGGACGCAGGCGCTGCGGCTTGGCGGGTTGCCTAGCCCGTGTAACGCTCGCGGTAGGTGTTGCGCTTGGGCGCGGAGCCGTGACTGCCGTGGTGGCGCGTACGGGTCGCGGGGGTTTCCTGGGGCTTGTCACCGCGCTTGGAGGCAGCTTGCTTGGGCGGGATGCCGCCGGCCTTGAGGATCTGCACCTCGCGGTCGGTGAGCTCGCGCCACGAGCCCTTGGCCACGTCCTTGAGCTCCAGGCCGGCAAAGTTGCAGCGGTGCAGGCGAATCACCGGGTGGTGGATCTTGCTCAGCATGCGCTTGACCTGGTTTTTACGGCCCTCGCGAATGATGACCTCCACGGCGGTGGTGCCGGGCTTGACGCCTTGCGGAGCCACGGCCTCGGCCTCGCGCGCGGTGATGACGCGGCAGATCGCCGGCTGGCACAGGCCGTCATCGAGCTCGATGCCGCGACGGAGCGGTTCCAAGTCGCGATCGGTCAGGTGACCGTCCACGAGCGCCTGGTAGGTCTTGTAGACGTGCTTGCTGGGGTGCAGCAGGTCCTGGGACAGGTCGCCGTCGGTGGTAAAGAGCAAGAGGCCCGTTGTGTCGCGGTCCAGGCGGCCCACCGGAAAGAGGCCCGGAAATCGGTCGCGCGGAACCAGCTCGGCCACGCAGGGGCGCTTCTGCGGATCGCTCATGGTGGTGAGGTGGCCGGTCGGCTTGTAGAGCATCAGGTACACGGCGCCCTGGTTGAGCTTGACGGGCATGCCATCAACCTCGATGTTGTCGCGGTCGACGTCGACCTTGGTGCCCAGTTCAGTCGCGACCTGGCCGTTGACGGTCACGCGGCCTGCGGTCATCAGGTCCTCCGAGCCGCGGCGGCTCGCCACGCCCGCGCGCGCCAAAAAGCGCTGTAGGCGCATGGTGTGCGGGTAGACGGTCTGGGCGCCGGGTGCTGCGGTGTCCGTGGCGCTTGCGGTGCGCGTCTCCTCTGCTTTGTTAGTCCTCGTCATGCATGTCCTCCGAGGTATCGTCGACAACCAGGGTATCCTCGTCCTCGACTGCCCCAACATCTTCAACATCGGTATCGAGCAGTTCGCGCTCTTCGTCCAGGTCTTCAGCCTGCTCCTCGAGCGTGGACTGAATACTGCGGCCGCTCAGGCGCTCGCGGATAAACTGGCGCGACTGCTCGTCGGGGGCAAACTGCTCTAGATCGGGCAGGTCGCGGGTGGAGCGCAGGCCGAACTTTTCCAAGAAGGCGTTGGTCGTGCCGTAGATGATGGCCTGACCGCGCTGGGGGTCGCGGCCGAGCTCGCGCACCAGGCCCTTGTCCACGAGCGACGCGATGACACCGTCGGAGTTGACGCCGCGGATGCCCTTGACCACCTCGCGCGTAACGGGCTGGTGGTAGGCGATGACGGCCAGGGTCTCGAGCGCCGCCTGCGACAGTTTTTGCGTGTCCCAGCTCAACACGTAGGCCTCGACCACATCGTGATAGGCGGGGTGCGTAAACAGGCGCCAGCCGCCGGCGACCTCGCGCAGCTGAAAGCCGCGGTTGGCCTCCTCGTACTCAACTTTGAGCTCGGCCAACAGCGATGCGCACTCGCCCGGAGCGATATCCAGCGCACCTGCCAGGGCGGGTGCGCTCACGGGGTCGCTCGACACCAGCAGTAGCGCCTCGAGGGCTCCTTTGAGGCTGTTTGCCTCCAGCGTGGAAAGGGTTGACATGGTAGCCGCTCCTATTCGGTGAGCTCGGGGCCCTCGCCGGGAACGTATGCCTCGGCGCCCTCGACGCGGTTGATTTGAATGGTTCCAAAAATCTTGTCCTGGCTCAGCGTAAGCGAGCCGCGCTTGGCGAGCTCGAGCATGGCCAGGAAGGTGACAACGAGCTGCTCAGTCGTGGCGTCGCCGTCCAACAGCTCGCGGAAGGTGCAGGATTGGTGCGCCATGGTAAAGCGGTCGACCGAGGCCACCGTCAGGTCGAGCGGCACGCGATGCGGTGCCACGTGCTCGGCCTCCAGCAGGAAGGTCTGGCGCTTTCCGTCCAGGTCGGCACAGATGACGGCCAGGCCGCGCAGGGTGATGCCGGCCAGGTAGTCGGGCATAAGGCCTAGGAACTCGGGGTCGGGTCCGGCAACGCGCGGGTGCATGCGGCTCTCGGCCTGCATGCGGGCACCGAGAGCCGCTGCTGCGCCCTTAAACTGTTTGTAGGCAATCAGGCGCTGAATCAGGACCTCGCGCAGGGCGTCGCCGTCGAGCGCGCTGAGCTCCTCGAGGTCTTCGTCGAACTCGTCATCGTCATCGTCGACGGATTTGCCGGGGGCCTCCTGGGGCACCAGCGAGGCAGCCTTGATGTCCAAAAGTGTTGCCGCGACCAGCAAAAAGTCGCTCGCCACGTCCAGGTCCAGCGCCTCGATGCGCTCGACCTCGGCAAGGTATTGCTCGGCCACCTCGCTAATGGAGATGGCACCGATATCAACTTTTTGGCGGGTTACCAGCTGCAGCAGCAGGTCGAACGGTCCGCTGTAGACCTGCGTCGACACGCGATACGACATTTTCGACCTCCTTTGACGGCGCCTTCGCGGCGCGGTTTGGGTGCATGTTGCAACCGTTTTGCACGGTCGACCTGTAAGTTTACCCTAGATGCCGGCGATTGCGAAGTTGAGCAGCTGCTCCGCCAGCGGATACACGGTAACGTCGAAATAGCGGCCGATTACGTCGATGCCGGTCCACATGGGCAGCAAGTACAGCACGATGATAAGGATCGGCATGGCGTATTGCTGCAGGCGATAGTAGTTGGCGAGCGCCTTGCCCTTGAGGAACGGTACGATGATCGACGAGCCGTCGAGCGGCGGGATCGGGATGAGGTTAAAGAACGCGAGCGACAGGTTGACCACGATAAAGGTGGCACCGAAGTTCATGATTTGGGACGCCACGGCAAAGGACATGCTGGTATAGAGGTTGCTGTACGTTGCGTGCATGAGAGCGGCCGCAAGGCATGCCAGCGCGATGTTCGATGCGGGACCGGCTGCGCTCACCAGAACCTCGTCGCGCTTGGGGTGCTTAAGGTTGTTGAGGTAGACGGGCACCGGCTTGGCAAAGGCGAACACCGGGCCGCCGGCCGCGAGCATAAGCAGCGGCAGGATGATGGTGCCAAACGGGTCGATATGGTTGAGCGGGTTGAGCGAGACACGGCCGCGCGAGCGGGCCGTCTTGTCGCCGAGTGCCCAGGCCGCGGCGGCGTGCGCGCTCTCGTGGATGACGATGCCAACGATGACGGCGACGGCGCTGGCAAGCAGGTTCATGAAGTAGCTGCTGGACATGTCGATCCCCTAGCGGACGCGGCGCGAGGCGCGCGTAAGCAGGTAGTCGGCCACAAATAGAATCACGGCGACGATAGCGTAATCCAGGCGAAACACGCCGCCAAAGGGCGACGTGATGACGCCGTAGCCGGCGATGGCGCTCGGCAGCGCGCGCGAAAGCTCAACGACAAAGCCCACGATCTGCAGCTTGGCGGTGAGGCCGCTAAAGCACAGCAGCACGGTCATCGCGCTCATAAAGATGCCGCAGATGCGGCACGCGATGGCGATAATGCTCATCGCCACGGCAGCGGCCTTACGAGAGTTCACGCGCGGTCTCCTCTTCGATCTGGGTGGAAAGCTCGAGCCATTCGTCCTCGAGCTTGGGCAGCTCTTGCTTAAGGCCGTTATATTCCCCCAGCGCGGCGTTGAACTTATCCTGATCGGCATAAAGCTCTTCACTTGCCATCAATTCCATAAGCTCGTCATAGCGGGCGCGCTTTTTGTCGAGCTCGGTCTCGATCTTCTTGAGCTGGTTGCGCACGCCCTTGAGCTTTTTGTTGAGCGCGGCGCGGGCCTGGGCCTCGGCGCGCTTTTGCTCCTTGGTCTTTTTGCCCTCGGCAGGCTTGGAAGTGGCTGCGGGCGCATCGGGCTGGGTCGCAGTGACCTTGGCGGACTTGGTCGCGGCCGGTGTGCTCTCCCCTGCTGCCTCGGCGGCTGCACGGGCTGCAAGGTCCTCGCGCTTGTAGAGATAGTAGTCGTAGTCGCCGTCGTAGACCGTGACCTTGCCGTCGCGGATGTCGATCACGCGGTTGGCCACGGCGCGCACCAGGTGCTCGTCGTGGCTGATCAGTACGATGGTGCCGGGGAAGTTTTGCAGGGCGTTCTCGAGCATGTCCACCGAGTCGATGTCCAGGTGGTTGGTGGGCTCGTCCAGGCACAGGAGCGCCTCGGGGGCCACGAGCATTTTGGCGAGCGCCAGGCGCGCCTTTTCGCCGCCGGAGAGGACGCGGACCTGCTTCTCGATGGAGTCGTTGTCGCTAAACAGGAAGGCACCCAGCAGGCTTCGCTGCTGCGGCACGGTCCACTTGGGCGTAACGGTGTCGATCTCTTGCAGGACGGTATTGGACTCGGTCATGCCCTCGAGCGCGTGCTGGGCGTAGTAGGCGACGCCGACGTTGGTGCCCAGGTCGCGGGTGCCGGTGGTGGGCGGCTCCAGGCCGGCGAGGATCTTCATGAGGGTGGACTTGCCGGCGCCGTTGGGGCCGACGAGCGCCACGTGCTCGCCGCGGTAGAGCTTGAGGTCGATGTCGCTGTAGATGTGCTTGTCGCCGTAGGACTTGGACACGCCCTCCAGGCCCACGACCATGTCGCCGGAGCGCGGCGGGTCGGGGAACTTAAAGTCGATGTGCTTGTGGCCCTCGGGCAGGATGACGAGCTCCTTTTTAATCTGCTTGATCTTGCGGATGCGTTCCTGCGCCTGGGCAGCCTTGGTGGGCTTGTAGCGGAACTTGTCGACGAAGACCTGCATGTGGGCGATGTCGCGCTCCTGGGCAGCGCGCTTGGCGCGCATCTGCTCCAGGTTGTCCTCGCGCTGCTTGAGGTAGCTGCTGTAGTTGCCGGTGTAGGTGGTCACGCGACGGTTTTCGAGCGCTGCCACGTGGTCGACGCAGGCGTCCATGAAGGCGCGGTCGTGGCTGACGATGAGGACGGCGCCGTCGTAGTTGGCGATAAATCCGCGCAGCCACTGGACGCTCTCGAGGTCCAGGTGGTTGGTGGGCTCGTCGAGCAGCAGCAGGTCGGGGTGGCGCAGGAAGAGCTTAGCAAGCGCGATGCGCATCTGCCAGCCGCCCGAGAACTCGGAGCACGGGCGCTCAAAGTCGGTGACCTTAAAGCCCAGGCCGGACAGGATTTTGCGGGCGTTGCTCTCGAGCTCGTAGCCGCCCAGGTGCTCAAAGCGGTCCTGGACCTGGCCGTACTCGTTGAGGAGTGCATCGACGTCCTTCCCCTGTTCGGAGAGTTCGGTGATCTGAGCCTGCAGCTCGTTGGCGCGCTCACCCATGCGGCGAATTTCCTTGGCGGCGGCCATGACCTCTGCGAGGATGGTGGTGTCCTTGTGCTCCAGGTTGGTTTCCTGCTCTAGGTAGCCTACCTGGCAGTCCTTTGCGTACTGGACCTGGCCGGCGTCGGGGCTGTCGATGCCCATGATGATCTTGAGCATGGTGGTTTTGCCGGCGCCGTTGGGGCCCACGAGCGCGAAGCGCTCGCCGGGGTTGATCTGGAAGGATGCGCCGCTAAAGAGGACGCGCGCGCCGAAGCTTTTTTCGATCTTGTCGACCAGGAGGATCATGGTGCCGCCTTTGACCTTGTGTGCCTATATGAAAAAAGGCCCCAACTTGCGTTGGAGCCTCATTCAATGCTCGGGTGGAGACGAGGGGGATCGAACCCCTGACCTCTTGACTGCCAGTCAAGCGCTCTCCCAGCTGAGCTACGCCCCCGTGCGAAGAAGTACTATACGGGAACTCCCCCGCCGATGCAAGGACAATTTTGGAAAAACTTTCCGGAGGCGCGGGCGCCGCTGGGACGAGAGCGCGGCGCGGACTCGAGGGCAAGGGACCCGCGATGCCGGATCCGGCCCGCGGGGCGCGCCCCGCGGGCGGCGGCGTTGCCGCCCTCCTCCTCCCCGGCGCCCCAGGGCATCTCGGGTTCCGCCGCTCGCCGATTTTCGCTTCCACCCCACGGGCCGCCATCCGCCCAACGACCATCCCGCCGGCGCCGGGCCCATTATCGGGGCCAATCGCGCTCCCGCCGACCCGGCGATTTCAAAACCATGCCGGTTTACGGGGCCAGGCCGGGAACCCCCGAGCATGCCGTAATCGGTAAAATCAAAACCGCAGGTAGACGACTTGCGCATTCAGCGAAATGCAGGGTATGGACGGCCGGTCCGGGTCCAGCCCCGTAATCCGGCATAGTTTTGAAATGACACTAATTCACTAGCAGGAAAACTAGGTCGTTTTAGCGCCTTGTCGCCGGCTAATTTCCGATTTCCAACCAGTTGCACAGAACATTTGCTCGCAGTCGCGTCTCGGCGCGCTTCATTGCCTCGGATTTGGCTTTATATCGAATCCCCAAACGACTGCAGACGCTTTTGACTATGGCGTCTAGCTGTTTTTTGTCGTTAAGCATAGCGTGGGTTACCAGGAACACATCGAAACCCATGCTCTGGAGCGCAGTCATGCGCTCCGCATCGTGGTCAAGTACCGCGCCTGACCCATGGATGACCTCACCTTGGATTTCGATAATTGCTGCCTTCATTAGGATTGGGTTTACAATCACGATGTCACCGTAGCAAACCTTTTGACCTGCGATGCTTTGGGCTTCCTCGGATAGAGGGGTTAAATCGTTGAGGTATACGTATCTGAATCCTGAACCACCTAGACGTCGAGAACGACTTAGAAGCAGGACCCCCGCGACCTCGAGTGGAGATGCAGCAATGCCGATAACCTGCTGAGCGGCATCATAAAACTGCTTTCCCCACATTTGACTTTTGACCTTTTCGGCGAATCGATGCAGGTCGCTCAGTTCGATGAGCGGCTTTCTCATCCAAAGCGAAGTACCTTTGAGTTTCGTAACCTCTCGTCCATCCTCGCGATTGTTCGTTTGACCTTCATTTTCTGGGACCTTTACGGTTGTGCGGGCATAAACTCGTTTCCAAGGAATCTCGTCCTCGCCTTCTCCAAGTTCGAACAGATCCTGCGTGCTGGAATTGCGGTTCTCCTTTAACGCGATTTTTAACTGCATTTCGACAGCGGGGGTCGGCTCGAAAACAGAAAACCAGCCGCAAAGTTCGTACATAGCCAGTACGAGATCTATTTGGGACACAAAGCGTGTCATAGTAAATAACGTGTTAAGCGGATTGGTGACGCTAAAGCCTAAATGAGTGTCGATTGTTGTGCCGGTATCCGAAGTCCCTTCCCAGCGAATAGTGGAGCGCAATCCCGAGTGGTGATTACAACAACCTGGCGAAGCAACAGCGATAATCGGGGTCTTGAGGACGTCGGTTACGAAAGGGGCTTGGGATAGAGCTCGCCAGCCTTCTTCGGAGTTGGGTAGGCGCGGGTAGAGGTCGCGCACCTGCGGTGGGCAGCGCCAATAGCGGAATGCGGTGTTTGCGCAGACGATTTCGTCCATTTGCGCCTCCCCTGGTATCGGCCGTAGACCATGCAGTTGTGGTCGTGGACGATTATCTAACGGGGCATCATGCGGGTAAGTACGGGAGGCTGACCAAATGCTGACCAAATATTGGATGGGATGTGTTGAAAGGTTGATCGAGCCATGAATGTGCTGGTACGAGCTATGCGCCAATGATCTCTGTCTCCACAATTGCACATAGATTACGCACGGAATTCAATGAATGAACGCAGACGCATTTTGCAAAACGCGCAATGACGACACCTAAGGTGAACTGCGTAACATATAACGCCTTAGGTAACTTCGCTTCGATTTTGGTGTCAAAAAGAAAAAGGTCAGAAGCTTAACACCTCTGACCTGCGCTTTTGATGGTGGGCGATACAAGATTCGAACTTGTGACCCCATCCGTGTGAAGGATATGCTCTACCCCTGAGCCAATCGCCCGTCGCCTTTCGGCAAAAGAGATACTATCATAGCCGCGCGTGGTTTACCAAGAACTTTTTGCCCCCGATTTTAAATTCGTGGATGCTAGCCAAGCCAAAACAACCAAAGCAATCGGAAAAACTGCAGCTCAACCACCCTTTACCGCTTGATCCACGACGTTTCGGGGCGGCAAATAAGTCGCGCGTTGTTGTAGGCCATGTCGAGCGTGAGACAGGTGCGCGCGGCGTAGAAGCCGTCTTCGCGTTGGATGGTCAGCGCCAGCTCGGGCTTGTCGCCGGTCAGGCACAGCGGCAGCAGCAGTTGGATTCGGCTGCCGTAGAACTGCGGCACCGCGAGCGTGTAGTTGGCGGCGGCGCGGCGGGCGGCCTCGACGACGGCGCCCTCAAAGGCGCGACGCAGCAGCAGCGAGTTACCCTCCCCCATCAGGCTGGCGGGAATGCGCGTCAGGTTCTCCTCGTCGCCCAGAATGTGGTCGATGTTGGAGCGGATGGGAAGGCGGTAGTCAAAGACCAGCTCGGAGGGGTCCTCGGCAAAGCGCACGCGGCACGGCAGGTACTCAAATGAGACCAGCATGGGGTCGCTCTCCTTAAAGAAGCCCTTCAAAAACCAGCGCTGGCGCGCGTCGGGCTTGGTGTTGGGCTCAAACAGGCCGTAGATGGTCTCGTAGCGGCGCGTGTACAGGCCGGTGTTGAATAGGCAACGGTCGTCGTCGAACACCAGCGGCAAGTTGGACGGGGCGGTCTGGTCCACGTCACGCTCGGTCAAGAACACCGCGCGGCTAAACGAAAACGACAGGTAGTTTTTGAGGATGCGGTTGCCGGGACCCCAGTCCTCGGGGTCGGCGAGGTCGGCCAAGCGCTCGTAACAGGGCTCGGGGCAAAACGCAAAGTCGTATACATTGCTGCACAGGGTGTTGGGGATCTCCATGTGACGTCCAATCCATCTCATAGCTGGCGTGCGGATGCTTTGATTCTATACGTGCGAAGCGTCGTCGGAGATCACGATGCAATGGCACCTTAGCTCGTTGGCTAGATCGTCGAGCGTGCGGCGTCTAGCAACGAGGTCCTGGATCCAGGCGTAGTACTGGTTGTCTTTGGGTTCGGGGCTGTCGGACAGCACGACCGGAGTGCCGGCGAACCTTAGGACGGACAACGCAAAGACAAGGCTGGTTCGCTTGTTGCCGTCCTCGAAGATGTGGTCCTTGACCATGTGCTCGGCGACGTAGGCGACCTGGTCAAAGATGTCCGTGAAACGATCGGCTGGCGATTGGCCGAATATCGTGCAGAACGCGCCCGCAAACACGGACTCGATGCGTCCGAGCTCGAGCATAGCCCTGTCGCCCTCGGCATCGGTCGTATAGCAGCGTCCGATTGTTAGCAGCGTATTGTGAAGGCGCATGACGGCGCCGGCCATGGCTTCGAGCGAACTGGCATCATCGAGCACGAGCGGCGGGAACGGACGAGCACTCTGCCGCGTAGCCGCCATCATGAGTTCTCCAAGAGCCTGAGCGCGTTGGGCATGCCCGTAATGGTTAACTCAACTGCATGGTCGATCGACGTAGAGTCGTCGAGCGAAATCGGTAATGTTGAATTCTTCTCGTCCGCTATTGAATGATTTTCTTGTGCAGCTCGACCAGCGCCGTCATCTAGCTGAACATAGCTCCAAAGCATTGCTACCTCGTTTACAACTTATTGAGTTAAATGCCTGCCCCCAACGCGGGATGAATCGCACTAGTTACCCGACCCAAATACGTCATCTACAAGATCAGGCAAGTCTGTCCATACTTGATAGGCGACAACGTTGTCCGGATTCATTTCTCTTGCACGACGTTTATTGTCCGTATTGTGCTTTGCGGCATTGGTCAAAGCCTGGCCCTTGTTGCCATCAATCATTTCGAGATTTACCGACTTGAACTTTGACGCGGAGGACCTGTTGGGGTCAGTAGATTTTAGAACGCCAAGGTCGCGCGCTCTTTTCTCACATTGTGGCGTCGATGCAAAAGTTTCCGGGCATGGTGAGACATGATCGATAAGCCATACTTCAAAGCATGGATTGGAGATCGCGAGCCTAACTCCTTTTGTCTTTGCTTCTCGTTCTGCTGCGGTTAGGTTTCTGAACTCATCTGAATCGACTACGATCCATGCGGAACTCAATGCTTCGATTTCGCCTGCTTTAACGGCCTTTTTATCTGAATCGAGCTCTCGCGAAAGCTGCTTGGCCACCTTCAAAGGATCTCCGTCAATATGCCGATACCGCACGCTTCCGCGAACGTCCATTTCATTAATAAGGAAGTTAAAGTATTCGGTTTCGGTCACCTTTCCATTAGACACAATTAGGTGGCGCTTTCTTTTGGCTCTTGTCTGCTTTTTGCGGCCGCGAGCAAGTCCCCTCCTTTCTGTTTTAGCCATTTATGTCAGCGCCTTCCTTCATGTGCTGTGTCACAAGTTGATGAAAACTTGGGTTGGGCAGCGGCACATAGACACCGTTTAAATAATTGCGCCCCAGATTCTCATTTGCGCGAGGGGAATATTCCATAGCAGCAATCAATTGCGAAGCACCTTCAGAGTCCTTTTCTACAAACCAGACCTGATCTCGTTCAAGCACCTCTTCCATGGGGCTCGTGCGCGTCATCAAGGTGACATCATGAGTTGAGAAGATCAGCTGCGCACCCCTTGGATTAGTGCTGGGATCGGCAAACAGTGAGACAAAGTCGCGCAACAGCGTGGGATGAAGGCTCGAATCAAGCTCGTCAATTACCGTTGTGGCCCCACTGCTTAAAGAACGTAAGGCTACCGAGAAAAACGCTAGCGCAGCTTTTGTGCCCTCCGATTCATGGGCGGAGTCCAGCCAAAAGCCATCTCCCGAGCCTTTATGGTGGAAGAACAGGTCATAAGCGAACGACCATTTAAAGTCTTCTGCAATTTTATTACGTGCCACTTCCGGAATCTCTTCGAGTCCAATGAGTGAGTCTTTTAAGCCCATGACGCCTTCCGATTGGCGGACATCCATGCCGTCAATTCCAATGTCAGCATATTTAATGAGCTGAGATAGCATCTGAGCTCGTGCGTCATCGTTGATAAACAGCTTTTTAATGGTGGCGAGCTCTGCAAGATAATGCGTTGCATCATAGAGTTTGATGTCATTGGCAAGAGCTGCGAATGCGGGTTGAATTACATCACTACCAGCCGCCGCGGCGGCAGATAAGAACAGAGAATTATTTCGCGTGATATCCCAAAGTTGTTTTTTGGCGCCTGTAAACGTGCTACCAAATTTAATCGACTGTTCCCCGTTTACCGAAGAGCGGTCATAGAGGAGGGACGGTTGTTTCGATCGGTATACGGTGAGGTTCTCGTAAGTAACCTCATTTTTGTTTACACCAAATGAGAACTCATACTTCAAATTGCTGGCTGTAAATTCAATCGAGAACTCGGTATCACTTGATCGCGACTTTGAGTCAAGTAAAAAGGGAATGATAGGTATATGAGATTTCGAATCACCTGTTGCGTAACCGTTGCGAATAAAAAACGAGACAAAGTCCAGGGCGTCTAAGAAATTTGATTTGCCTGACGCGTTTGCTCCGTAAATCGCGGCTACTCGCACGGGCCCAAATTCCTTTTTGCTCGAAATCGGTTCAAACGAGAACTGCTGGGCATCTCGAAAGCTCTGAAAGTTTTTAAAAGAAAAATTGAGGATCATCTTCAGAATCCTTTTCAAAAAAGTCGATTTTTCCCAGACATCCTTAAATAGCAAGAACAATTATATAGTTTTATAGCCGATATTTGTTAGCTTTGAACAAATATCGGCTATAAATTGAGAATATAAGTAATAGACCTTGTAAGTACGTATAACATAATGATTGAAGCATGCTTCTCTACGCTGCTTTTAAGAGCGATCTTCAGTGACGGTGTCTCTTAATCTCATTCACTATGCCGGCACATCTCTTCTCAATGCTGTCGGGAAAGAGCGAAGCTTCGGTAATGCCAAGTTTACTCAACTCGTTCAGTATTGATGCTTTCCTATCAGATGGCACTATGCAACGACCGGCTATTACGGGGCTGTCTTTGGGTAGTGGACTTATGAATTCCTCAAACGATAAATAAGGATCTTCACCACGAATGTCATTTGGGAAAAGGATATATTGCCCCGACTGAGCGGCTTGCCTATCGAGATATCTAGTTCCGTAGACAAATAATGTGTCTTCGCAGCACTCCTTAAACCATTTTGCCTGATCAGTTGGTTTAGGGAAATTTGAAAGCACTAGATCACGTTGATAGTCAAAGTATGGTCTAGATATTGCAAGTGAAGCAAAGTCCGATAACACTTTAGAGTTCATAAACAGATGCCATGAGTCTGCGATTGCCTGGCAGATGGGATATTCCCGCTTATCCCCTCCCGGTCGCCTAAAGATAAATACTTCGCCCACGTCATCGGGATTGCCGCAGGCGAAATAGAGGGCGGCAAGTGCGTTTGAAGTGACATCTAATAGTCTGGAGGGGACTCCGTAGTGCTGGAGACAGGCTAAAAGATCAATCGGAAGCAAATCTCGTTTAAAAATATTTGGCAATATACGGCAGGCGGTTTCAATAATATCCGCCTCGTGCTTAAGTGTGCCTATGATAGGAGAAATGGCGTCAGATCCCGGTTTACGCCAAAGACTGTCTCTTCCGATTGACGGAACAAGATCAAACTTAGTGGATCCTTGTCCACGAAACACAAATGTAGACTCAATTGTTTGGGCGTCACCATCTATTGTTGGTGAAAGTTCGTTGATGTATTTGATATACGAGGCTACATCTTCAACCTCAATTCTAGTTTCATTAGACATATATCAATCCTTTAGTGGAACAAGAAGCTATATTAACGGCAGCATTTGGATTGCAATTATCTTATCGCTCGAGCAGATGGAGTGTAAGGCTCAACAGGGGTAAGTGATTGTGAAGCTGCCAAGCAAAACTAAAAAGTGCCGTCGCAGCGATAGCTGATACGGCACCAATCTCTAATAATTTGATTCAGTAGAAGGCTAAAGACTTCTGCAATGGCTGTATTCACTTCTCCCCTGGTCTCACTTAAACGAGGCCTTAGCAGCGACATGCGGCAGCTAGAAACACTGTACCAAGCAGGAAAAGCGTCACGGAAGCGGCGATCCAATTGTTGTCGCTGGTCTTGGGGAGAGACGTGGAGGTCGCAGTTACAGTCTTGGGCTTTGAGGCCTTAACGACCGTGGTCTTGGTTACTGTCGTTGTTGTCTTGGTTGTCGCGGCCGCGGGTTTCAGCGCGGGATTTGCCGTGGGTCCTGTGGTGGGTTCTCCAGCAGCGGGGCTTGCATCGGCGGGAGACTTGTCCGCGCTATCGCCCGGTACCTCGCCCCCGTCGGTCTCCCCCGCCGGAGCCGTGGTGCCCTCGGGCTCAACCACCACATGCGCAGCCACGGCCCCGCCAGCATCCACCACGCTACCAGCATCAAAGGCCCCGTCGGCAGGCGTCACAAACCGCGCAGACACAAGCGATCCGCCCGTGCACGCAACGCCGCCGTCGGCACCGGCCGCATCAAGCCACGAGGCGTCGACGGAAAGCCGACAGCCGGCCGCACCATCGCCAAGGCCCGCATCCTGCAGATACGCGCCATAGGCGCGCACGCCCGCTCCGAACCCGGCGCCCGCGGCAACGACGCGTCCGCCGCCGCGCACAGCCATGTCGCCTGCGATCACGCCGGCAACCGCCTCGTCCGTGATATCTGCCCCGTCTGCCCGGGCGTCGACGGTGCAGCCGTCCACCACGAGTGCCTGCGAAACGTGGATCCCGCACTGCGAGCCCGTCGCCGTTAGGGTCCCGGTACCGCGAAGCGTCAGGCTGCCCCACACCTCCATGCCGCACAGCGTGATGTGCGCATCGGGCGCATGCGACTCCGTCACGGAGTTCTGCCCGGCAAGCGTCAACACCAGGTCGCCCTCGGCGCCGATGGCCTCGCCCGCGTAGCCGTTAAGCTTCAGATGATCGGCATCGGTCCAGGCTCAGCCGGGGCCCTACACGCCCGGCTCGTAGTACGTCGCGTCCGCGATGATGAGGCTCTCCGCGCCCACTGCATAAGAAGGCCCACCCACCAAAACGCATAGGCAAGCAGCGGCGGTAAACATCTTGCCCTCTCTTTTAATGAGAAGGCAGATCGCTATAACCGAGTTTGTCCGAACATCGCGTAAGGCATGAGTCAGGTCGAAGGTGTTCATCGAGACGACAGGGACAGAGATGCCTTAATAGGTCGTCTCGATCTGGGCGAACCCCTCGTACCTAGGATCGACGCACCTCGATAGAGAACGCGGGGGCGCAGTTTGCCGCATTCCGCTCATCGACAGTGTTGGGCTATCGCTTTAAGGAACCTGTCGATGAAAAGGAAGAGTCTGGTAGCGTATGGCCACACGCAGGATCTACCGGCGAGCGCATTGCGCAACCTTTTGCAGAGCAAACCGCTGCCAGGGCCTGGTTTGGAGACGATATTCCAGCCTAGGATGGGAGGTAATCATCATTGCGCAGCTAAATCTCCAACAATGTTGAACAAATAGGATGTCATTTGCTTGAAATCCGGATAGCTTTGGTGGTGTCGATATTAAGGGAGCTATCGGAACAGCTCATCATGGCTGCCGGTGCGTTCAAAGAAAGCTACCTCTTCGTTTGATGACCATATGACAAGCCAGTCGCCAGAGTTTGCTACGTGACATTCGTTTCACCCTGCCCAGTTGCCGCTTAGCCGGTGCATATTATGACGTCGTTTTAATATGTCCATTGACTCGGGTGTATTCTGTAGCACCAGGTCAATTAGCTTTTGAAGCTCGGATAGATCCCATTTACGGCGCTTTGCTTTTTTCTTTAAATCGCGGGAGAAGGCTGCAGAGAACTCTGCGGTTAACGTGCTCATTGTGCCATCGCCGCAGCGATAAGATCGGCGCCATTGTCAAAACGTCCTTTTTTACCAGATGCAAGAAACGCGTCCCCCTCGCGAATGGCCTCAAGGCTTTCGGCATTGGGCTCCTCAGGGGCAAAAGTCAACGGGATGCGATGGGTGTTGACCATTTGCTTGAAGAACGCGCGCGTCACGGACGACAAATCAAGTCCATAGTAATCAGCCACTTCTGCCGCCTCGCGTTTGAGGTCGTCGTCAACCCTGATGGTTAATGTTGAGCTTGCCATTTTTAGACCTTTCAATCGCGTGAGTGCAACCTTAGTATAATGCACATACAATAGTAGATTATTTAATTACAATCAATTAACTAAGTTATTTAGTGGTATGGCACGTTATACATTGCATGCACGAAAAAAAGCATCGTTCCTTTTCGAAAGCCTTGTCTTTAAAGCTTCAACAGGGTTCTTGTATTGCAGCTAGGTATACCGCGTACCTCAACAGCGATATGCGGCAGCTAGAAGCACTGTACCAAGCAGGAAAAGCGTCACGGAAGCGGCGATCCAGTTGCTGTCGCCGGTCTTGGGGAGCGACGACGTCGTTGCCGTAGCAGGCTTGGGCTTGGCCGTCTTGGCGACCGTGGTCTTGGTTACTGTCGTTGTTGTCTTGGTTGTTGTGGCCGCGGGTTTCAGCGAGGGATTTGTATCAGGCCCTGTGGTGGGCTCTCCGGCAGCGGGGTTAGCATCGATGGGAGACTTATCCACGCTATCGCCAGGCACAACGACCCCATCGGTCTCCCCCGCCGGAGGCGTGGCGACATCGGGCTCAATCATCACATGCGGTGCCACCGCACCGGAGGCATCCACCACGTCACTAGCACCAAAAGCCCCGCCAACAGGCGACACAAAGCGCGCGGACACAAGCGACCCGCCCGCGCACGCAACGCCACCGTCGGCGCCGGCCGCATCGAGCCAAGAGGCGTCGACGGAAACCCGGCAGCCGGCCGCGCCATCGCCGAGGCCCGTATCCTGCAGATACACGCCGTAGGCGCGCACGCCCGCTCCGGACCCGGTGCCCGTGGCAACGACGCGTCCGCCGCCGCGCACGGCCATGTCACCCGCGATCACGCCGGCGACCGCCTCGTCCGTAATATCGGCCCCGTCTGCCCGGGCGTCGACGGTGCATCCGTCCACCACGAGCGCCTGTGAAACGTGTATCCCGCACTGTGAGCCCGTCGCCGTCAGGATCCCGGTGCCGCGAAGCGTCAGGTTGCCCCACACCTCCACGCCGCACAGCGTGATGTCCGCATCGGGCGCATGCGACTCCGTCACGGAGTTTTGCCCGGCAAGCGTCACCATCAGATCGCCGTCGGCGCCGATGGCCTCGCCCGCGTAGCCGTTAAGCTCCAGGTGGTCGGCATCGGTCCAGGCCCAGCCGGGGCCCGACACGCCCGGCTCATAGTACGTCGCGCCCGCGATGATGATGCTCTCCGCGCCCGCGGCATAGGAAGGCCCGCCCAGCAAGACGCATAGGCAGGCCATGGCAGCGATCGCGATGTGATGACGGCTGGTGTGGGACTCGGCGGCAAACATACCCGCTCCGATCTTCGCAGGAGCCAATAGAATGTGCACCAGAAAATGCCCTGGTAGCAGCAGCTATTAGTTTAGCGAGATCAAGCCGCAATCAAAGGAAATGCCCCTGAGCAGCGCCAATAATTAGGTGTAAATCGTTTTGTCAATCGGTGAAAGGAGGGGCTTCCATAAGCTAATTGGTCGTCCGTAAAATCCAAGCCCATATCGAAGAGGTCAACGAATCTCTAAGCAGAGACGAGTTAAGGCTACTCGTCACCCGCATTCACACGCATTGCTCTTTCAGTTTCGATCATTTTACGAACGACAAACTTCATTTTCTCATTCTTAGAAATAATAATTTCCAAGCAATCTTTGAGCTCATCGTCATTTTGAACAACAAGGAGATTATTTTCCTTCGAAACTTGAATTTCCCCGGTATATAAATCCCAGGTTTGACAGAATATATCTTCATCTAAGACTAAATCGATTGGATAGACGGCGCCTAGCCTCATTGTCAGTACTCTAAATTTATACTCCGAAGTAAAAAGGTCGAAAGCATAATCTGACGGCGAATAAGAGTCGTTCGCATCGGTGAGATCCAGGGCGGTATTCTCTACTTTTTCCGTTTTTGGAATAGTGAGACGCTCCATTAATTCGCGTGAGGACCACATACTGCTAGTTGTTCTGGTGGTAAAGGCAAGTTTTACAAAACGAGCTTCGATCAGGCCACTGGACGCAGCTTTTACATCTTCGCACTGCCCCTGCATGATTGCTTCAACGTTCTCAGCAGATTTTTCTAAGGGCTGATCAATAATGTCCACCCAGAAATTTTCGCTACCTACCATGACACTTCCCCATTTCCATAGTTACCAAAAGTGGCAAATGGTCACTGTACTTTGAACACGGTCGTGAATTAATAACAAGTTTAGTATTACCAATTTGACGAAGGTAGCGGCAGTCGATAATGCAGTCCGCCAACTGCCAATCTACAACAATTTGATCGAGCGAATGCCAATAGTAGGTACAGTCACCGGAACCAAAATAAAATGAACCCAGATTAGAATTGGACTCTGATAGAAATTCAAGAGCGGGGTTATACATTACTGGGTATGACGACCCATCGCTCTCTCTTTCTTTCAGTCTCTTTGCAACCTCTTTGAAAAAGGTCGAATTTAAGGAATCGAGTTTTACCATTTCGGGGTCAAATGGATTGCAATTGAAATCGCCTATCAGCATATTGAAGCTGCCGGGGTACGACGTCTTTGTAGTATTTAGCTCGCTAACGAGTTTTCTTATTATCCTTTCGCGATGATCACCTTGCGGATCGTTACGCTTGTCTGGCAGGTGAACAATTGAGGTATTCACGGGAACGCCGTCAAGAATTAATGTGCACGTCAGATTTTTAATAACCGCAGAGGCTTGCTGCGAACAAATTGAAGACTTGACGAGCAGCTTCGTTTTCGTTCTGCCGTCAATGGATTCCACTGTTCGATAACGACCTCCAAGTAAGTCGGTCAATCGCTGAAAGTCAGTTTGATCTGCCTCCGCAAAAGCCGCTACATCAACGTCATAAAGTTGAACGGCAATGTGGACAAGATCCGCAAGGCTCTTGCGAGCTAAATTCCAAAAGAAAAATCGCAAAACCTCACCTGGCTGTCCTCATGAAATCAAAACCTATCAACTTTAATATACTCTGCGCTTCTGTGTTATTCATTGACTAATTCATTGTGGTTTAACTGGCTTAGTTTGAGCCCTTATGCTGTCACAAAATAAATCAGCAAGTGAGTCACAAAATTCGTCAAACTGCACAACGTTCATTAATGGATATAACCTATCAGACATATATCAATTGAATGGCCTTTCGTTGGGATTCGCGCCTCTTGTCATATCAACTAATAGCCCAATTGAATGGTTATCTGCTACTAGTTCTAATGAATCAAACGTGTCGGTTGTCCGTGTTCGATACAGAGCGGAAAAGGTATCCAGAAATGCTAGACCCTCAACGGCTATATAGTCAGAAACGGTCTGATAGAAGGATGCAAAAGACAGGAGAGGCGTATCACCGTGTTGATATCGCTCTTGGCAGAATGAATCTAACCAGTCGAGCATGGTTCTCCCGTCTTGATTAATTGAAGTGCGACGAAACATCGATATATTGTTCCTATCACTAAAAATTCCAGATTCAAGATTAATCGCAAGTCCAAATGTTTGATCTTTTGGGGAATAATTAACGGGGCTAATGTAGCCGTCGTTATGTTTGCTTGCATTACGTATTGCCGAAAGAAGAACTACAAATGGCTCAGCTTCGAGGATCTCTTTTTGCTTAACCCAATCAGATGAATAGGCCTCATTTGCCAAAGTGCTGCTCAGTCTGCTAATACTGGTGGTGCATTCTTTTACTACCGCTGAAAAAAGAAGGGCTTTGGATATAAAGCCGTGGGCGTAGTAAACACAGTCGCGCATATAATCAGTGCAGTTGTCGTTATATCTCACTTTAATGGCCTTATCGCGTGATAAATCACATCTCATAAGAGATCCGTGCATGCGGTCGCATAATCTGACCAGCATGCAGCAATGCGTTCAAAGGACCCCTACATACGTCCCAATGAAATCAGACATTCAGTTATTGACGAGTCAAGAGAATCTCTGATTTTGGTGACGGGAAATCTGCAGTCGGTATTCGGCATATAAGAAACTAGGCTGCAGTTCGAAAATGAAAACTGAGGCACTTCGTTCCAGCGCCAGGAAGGAGCGACATACACTGGGCTTGTAATTATCTCGCTCGAATGATCCATGAAAGTGCTCCTTAACATCCATGTTTTAGCTAGCTCTATAAGCTAAGTAAAACTTGTCGTTCAGCTTCAGGAAAAGCGTGAGCGGTCAATTATTTACGCCAAACTAATGCTGTCATTCTCAGATGATGAGGTCGTCGTATTTGCTCGTACAACTTTACTCTTGGTCTTCACGAGCTTCATGAGGCCATGGATGACCTCGCGCAGAAGTTGTCTGAGTTGGACTTCACCGTCAGGCGGTAGACGCCTACGACCGGCTTCGGCTTGCCCTCGTACACGCGGTCCCACACCATCTGCAGCACCTCGTCGTCAACGAAGTCCTTGCGGGTGCGGTTGGCCTCCACGATCGCCTCGATTAGGTCCTGCGGTACGTCCCTGTAGTTCCCCAGCAGCTGTGGTGTCCACAGTAGACGACTACTAACGTAGTCGAAGCTGACTAGATGCTCCCTTACTTCTTCCGACCCCAAAACCGAGAAATAAATTGATAGCACACGTCAATACGCTTGAGGCACATGAGGGTAACGACAATAAAATTGCAGCATAGAGCTAGGGAGAAAGCTGTAAATAGGTTATTCACAGCTGCGATATCGTTAATCTCGCCGGATATAGCCATACAACCAACCGACAGAAAGCCGACAACGACTGACCACAACACGTCAGAGAACAGCTCATCAATCAACTCGATTTCATGAGCGTTTTCTCCCAGTTCGCCATTACTTTGGTTCAAGTTAATCCTAAGCTCAAAGATCATTATTGCAAGACCACACATGAAGCCCGAAATAACCGATATAGCAGTCATTGCATTTGCAAAATATGCTCGAACAGCAGCGGCACTATGGGTATCAATGATTGCCCAAATAAACAATCCAAAAGGAATAGCAAAATGAACGAAAACATCTGGGATATAAAGGGAGTCGTCATCAACCGAATGAAGCGTTCTTAAATAGCGGATAAATAAACCCCTAAGCGAAATCTTCCCCATGCGAAACCGCCATTCATTAATCAAGCCCGTCCAAGACGATGCTCAATGATCTCGCACTTATCATTGCATCTCTTTACAAAGGCCGAATCACTTAGAACCGCTTCGCCACGGTCGTTAAGGAGCTCTCTGATTTTCATATCGAACGATGATGAAATGTCGAACTTTACGGTTCGGCCATCTTTGCTATTTGCTCGAACAAATACATCGACCTTGTTATCAGTTATGTCAGACTCAACAAGGCCAAAGATTGTTTTTGCTTTGGTGAAATCAGATAGAGCTTCCTTAAGTAGGGCGATTGGAAAAGGCTGCCTTCTCTTATGAGCCAGCTTATAAGAAATGTAATTAGCGCCAGTAATTAAAGAATCCGCCATGTCGCTTGACCTAAGATATTTACGAACTTCGAAATCTTCGATGCTTTTAAAGGCATCAAGCGATTCTTCTTCTGCAACAGGTTCCCAATCTAAAAGACATCCTGGGACCGCCGCTTTTAACCAGTTCTTAAATGGCGTCTTCAGAAACGTGTCGCCGGCGGATCCCTTCACATGTTCAACGCATAAAATCGAATAGTTCCCAACAGGATTTCTAAGATATACCCTCGAGCGAACCATGGGTGCCTTTTCGCTATCATATTCGCCAACTATGGAATCTAATCCAGGGTCAAGAATGGAAATATTTTCGCCATTTGATCCCGATTGAAGTTCAAGCAATACACCTTCATCTTGAACTTTTGGCTTTTCAAGATGACAGTATTTTCCAAGACCCTTTTGCTGTATTGCGCTTTGATCTGATCCGCAAAAATCAACGAACGCTCGGGTGAATCCACCTTTATAAAGCGAATCGAGCTCAAAAAGCTTGTCGGGCTTGCGAGCTTCATGACAAGTCAGTTTATAAGCAACAAGTGTCCTTCGAGAAGTAACAGGCATAGAATCACAACCTAGTGCTTAATTCGCCCCAATTCAGCATCAACGGCAATTGCTAAAAACACACGTTGTAGCGATATAGATTCGGGCATACGGGCTAAAGAAACTTGCAGACAATATCGTACGCTTCTTTTTCTTTGCGTAAGACATCCTTTGAAAATGAGACCTCGTATTCACAAGGCGGATCTAGTTCAAAAAGATTGAAGAACTCGTTCGGCTTGTCACAGTACACTGGGCAATCATTCTTTAAGGGATGCGGCTCAAAGCGAAACTGGTCCCCGGTTATATCGATTACGGTGCCATCGGCAAGTTCAAGCCAAGCATGAGACTGCGAATCATTTGTTGATGGGTCGCGATACGTTCCAGATACATACCATGTTTTTATGCCATGCTCGTCAAGATACCTTTGCAGTAAGTCGCTTGTATATCCGCAACAAGCTCTTGGAAAGGACGCGATTACAGTTCGAGAGAGTTCTCCGGACTCTTGGGCACGGCTAATCGCCATGCGAAAGGCGATTGCAAGTGATCGCACATACTCAACTTGATTGTCTAAGTTGTCGCTCAATGAATGCCCTCCTCAAATGAAAGCATGACCCGTTTGTTAACCGTGTCCAGTTTAATTCTAAAATCGGTCCAAATTCGTTCTTAGGTTGGACGCAAAACACCAACTATTATCGAGCAGTCTTCTGCTTGGCTTTTCAATGATTCATCGATAGCCCTTTCGATACTGTACGGAATCTAAAGGGGCCTAAAGCAATCCCTTCTCCTCGGCTTTTTTCTTGATCTCCATAAGCGCTTTCTCTTTCTCAGAGTCATCTGCACAGCACTGATCAATGTAGTAATGAGGGTCAGAGACTATATCCTCCGCCAGCCATGAGCCCCAGGTTTTGGCGGCCGCAACAATTCGAGGCAAATCGCATGCGAACAGCCGTGGCAAGACGGCCCGATCTTTAGTCTGGTTTTCATAAAGCATCTTCTTGAGGATCTTTCTACGGGAATTCCAGTTGCCACCATCTAGGTATTCGTAGACAATGTCCAGTGGACCGATTAGCTCACATTCAACAAGCCTAATAATGGTTGGTTTATCATAATTAACCTCAAGAAAAGCATCGTGGTCCATGACGATGGGAAAAGCGTCTTCTTTAATATCCTTTAGGCTGCACATGATGCTTAACAGCTCGTGAGAAGATAGGTGGGCCCTATATAACAATCCATTAGCAAACTCAGTCACTTCCGAATTTCTATTGGATAAATCGTTGGGCATTTCGCTGATATTTCCTAGCCTCATGAATCTATCGAATAGGTTTAGATCACGAAATACACTATCGACATTTTCGAGCCTCAAAATGTAGATGGCATTTCTATATGTCTTTGCAGCTTTTTTATTGAGAATGAGCTGGCGTATTAATGCTCGTCCCATCACATTAAGCTCGTCGATCGAATCAAGAGGACAGAAATCATCCAGGTTAACAGCTTCAGCATCCGGATTAACTCGTTCGATTATAGTTCCAGCAAGACTGTCGACGTCAGCAGATTGCCGCCATGACTCAACTCCTCGACAAAGCCCGTTAAAGACAAAGGGCGCAAGCTGTGTAGCGGTGTACTCCATAGGTCCCAGGGCATTTAAATACGAAGCCAGGGCCTCTTCAGAAGAAATAACCTTTTCATAGACAACGGGATAAACCTCATCGAGCGTGTCTAGCGTTGGCACTCGGCTAGTTTTGCATGCGAACAACAAATTGGCTCGTGTAACATCATAGTTTCCGAGGTCGACAACGGACATTCCAAGCTGATCACCAAGAGAGCTAAGTTCATGGATGGTGACTGCACATTGTTTGAGATAGTCTGCAATCGCGATAGCCCTCGTTTCGCCTACGACTATGCGAGCAATTGACATTGATTCGATATTCTTTGAAAGCCAAGGCGAACTTAATTCATATGTATAAGAACAATCTGTGTTTATGTTCGCAAGGGCATAGGACATAAGCTCATACTGAGATCGCTGCGAACAAGTGTCTTTAGACGAATCGACAAGGATGTCGAAAGCGCGTTCGGTTTGGGCAAGCAGTGTCGTAATGAGCGTCTGCACTTGGTTCCGGTTGTTTGGATAGCCCTCAAGCAAGCGCTCTATAAGCTGCTTACCGGATCCAGGAAAATTGTCGATTATGCCATTAACCATTGTGGTGATGGCGTCTTGAGCATTGATAGATGACTTCACCACCTTTCTACTCAGAACATAATCAAACAGGTAGTGATTAAAGCAACAAGATTTGGCTAGATGGGTAGTCGGAATGATATTTAAGACGGCTTGACAGTCGTCGTTGTCCATTGCGTAGTCAAGATCTTGAACGCCGCGCTGATAACAGTGGTAGACAAAGTTCACAACACGGGGCTTAGCATCGGAAGGATATTTGGATATGTAAAGATCGAAATCTTTCCCAATGAAGCCTTCAAGAATTAGTTCAGATATAAGCCCCTCTCCCATTATTCGATTTACGATTGAGGAAAACGGCTCTAGGAAATATCCTTCTGCAGAATTATTGGTTGGGCACACCATTTCTGGTTTAGTGAAAAAGTCGGCCGTTCTTATAGATTCTATTTCTAGATCAAAATCGATGATCGCAAGATTGTTAAGCCCCTTGTTCAGGACATCTCTAATTCCAACGTTAGGTATATCGACATTTATCAAGTTGAGAAACTCGGTTTTAGATAGCATCACTCCTGCACCGCTTGCTGAATGGCTTTGACCAATATAGAGACAGTCGGCAGGGCTAAGCGTGAGGAACCGATTCCAAAATTCTGGTTCAAAAATGCTATTTGAATTATTCCGATTGGTATAGAAGTAATCTGAGTCTATCGTAAGGTGCGAATTTGAACTAACGCGTTTATCAAGCGCTTCTTTAAGCTCACCTCCAAGCGCTTCAGCTACATCATCCGTTACCTCATTAGAGTCTTTGTAGCGTTGTAGTAATTTTTTTGCAGCTGAAAGCTGGGAAAGCAAGCGATTAATGCCACTTTGATGGATGTCATACAGCTCATTTAGCTTTCCCTTGTGAATACGAAGGTCTTCATATTCCAGAGGATACAAATTCTTATAGATGGCAATTGCCAATATTCCAGTGCAGGTTAACCCCAAAGAAGATGGCTTATCGAAAGACGGGGAACCCATCTCCTGAACCATGACCAGGTAGTCATTGCGAATGCTAATCATCAAGCGCATATCCGCAATATAGGGAGCCGCAAGCAAAAGCAGATCGGAAAAACGCTGACCTTCTTTTGTGGACTTGGCTTGCTCTAGCTCCGACTCAAATACCTTGGCAAACATCTCGTTGGCATTAAACTTCGAAATGAATGGGATAACAGAAATTATCATGTCAAAGAATTTCACACGTCCCGAACCAAGAACTTCTCTAGAGTCTTGGTCCAACTCCCTGTCTAAAGCGAATATGCTGTCTTTTACGGCATATACAAAGCTAACAACTTTATTGCCTTCTTTGCCAACAACGCCGGGCGCCATATTCAAAAGATCGTTCAGTTTTCGAAGCTCTTCGAAAATAGCAAGATCATCGAATCGATCAATGTCTTCGAAAATCACCGTGTCGAAGTTGTTCACTTCAAACAGGTAAATCAGCTCATCTCTGTATTTATTGAAATATGAGGCGCAGTCTTCGTCTGCGGCAATGGATAAAGTAATGCCCGAAGCGGAAATTGACTTAATGCGCGCCTTATCAAAAACCCAGAGGACGTATCCACATATAAGCGAAATAGCTGAGTAGGCAGCAGCTAATAAGAAGACAGCAAGTGTCATAAGCATTTGGAGTCGTTCTTTGCCAATGTCAGCTATGAACGTAAGACACGACGCAAATGTGACAGTTTTTGAAAGATGAAATATCAAAGCACATATAAGGGCGATAAAGATAATTAGAGAGACGGGCATCGACGATTTAACCTTGCACCACAACGATGCGTTATGTATTTGATTAAAGGAAGACTTAGGCGCTTTAGCAGGATCTCCTTGATAAAGAAGCTGGCCTAAAATCTCACGCTCAAGCAATGCTGTTATCGAAGAATCCGCACAATCCCCTTGCCGATATGGATCAACATTAAAAGTTGCCAAACTGACTTTAGCGACAGAGTGGCCATCCTCCTTAGCCTCTTTAATAAATTGTTCCAGAATGCTACTTTTGCCGCTTCCGTAAGATCCAGAAAGAGCCACACTCTTACAATTCTGCTCATAAAGAGCGTTTCTAAGACAATTAACGTATCGTCTATGCTGACTCTCATCGTATTTTGGAGTCATTGGTTTCAGCTCGCATGCATTATCGTCGGACGAAAGCTGAGATTTGTCTGAAATGCTCAAGTTGAATCAAACCTTCCGATGAAGAGCCGCCGTTACTCAATGCGTGGGCTGTAATTTCATGCCATAAAGCGTTATTGCCGATGTAACTGACACACACAATGGCAGTCACTTAATTGAATTCAATGGTACCAGCTAGAAGTCAAATAGCGGAGCGTTCAATTGGCTTAGACAATTGAGCGGCAATTTATTTGCCTTAAAAGGGATGAGGGTCTATCGGCGTTAGCCGATAGACCCTCATCCTCAACACAGTTATATAAACGGGAGGCGATATGCGCCCGTCTCAAGCGACCAGCTACTCTCCCCTAGCCCCGCTTAAACAGACCCCTCGTATAGACCTTGTCCTCCACGGCCGCGAGCTCGTCGCTCCAGCGGTTGGCGACGATCACGTCGCAACCGGCTTTGAAGGCCTCCAGGTCGTGGGTCACCTCGGAGCCGAAGAACTCCGGCGCGTCCAGCGTGGGCTCGTAGACCACCACGGGCACGCCCTTTGCCTTCACGCGCTTCATGACGCCCTGGATGGAGCTCCCGTGAGGAATAATGAGGTTTGATTCATCATAAGAAAGTAGGCATTCGCGACCGAGAATAAATCAGAAGCGTCTTAGCTTATAGAGTAGCTGTAAATTGCATTATTTAGAAGAAGGGACGCATCACCATCAACCTGCGCACTCCTTCCGGATGATTATTTAATTAGCTAAAAATGAGTTCTCGCCAAAGATTCAGCACGCTCTCAACAGGCATCACTGAATGTCCCAAGAGAATGCATAGCGCTCAACGATATTTTGTCGGCTGAAAAGCTGAAACCCTGACTACCTTACAAACTCTAAGTACTTTACGCTCTCGCCGCGTTCGAATGCGCCTATAACTTCACAGGTGGCTTTGGTGATGTCGCGATCAATGCCGCCTTCGCGGCGAAGTGCCTCTTCACCTGTGGTGCCCTTCTCGACATCGGCGATCATTCTTAGGAAAGAAACCCATTCAAAGCGAATACCTTCACCGTCTAGCTGATAGAAATAACGTCGGTTATCGGCTGGATCCTCGTAACGGATTTCGAAATAATCAGTCTTCCACCAGGGCGCAGGAACATATATGTAGCCCTTTGTGCCCGATACAACTAGACTGCCCTCAGACTTGGCGCCTGAGCCAACCTTTGCTGTTGCCACGGCGTTTGGAAACTCAACGTCAAGCCTCGAGAACTCATCAAACGTCTTGTCGTTTTTCTCGCACAATGACGAAATGCGTACCGAGTTAGGTTTAGTACCTAGTATCTGGAAGATTGGCAATAAGGCCGTTGGACCCCATGCCGTCATGCTGCTCCAAGCAGTGTCGCGGCGCGTATCAAAGGGAGCGCGATTGGTCTTAAGATTGGTTATAGTGGCGTCGACCGAAACGACCTCGCCAATACGTCCACCGGTAACCAACAACAGCATGCGTGCGTAGGCGGTTGAGTATGCCGTGCGCAGCGAGTCCATCAGTACAAGGCCTCGCTCGTCGGCTAATGCGAAAAGCTCGCTGCATTCCTTAGCGCTCTTTGCGATAGGCGCTTCGCACATCACATGCTTGCCGGCATTTAAGGCTCGCTTCACCTGTTCATAATGCCGATCAGGATGCGAGTGAATATACACCATATCGACCGCATCCAGTAGCTTACCGTAATCATCCGTTACGAGCTCAGCTCCAAGTGGGCCTTCATCTAGCAAGCTGCAGTCTTCAACACAAATGCCGGCAACCTCGACACCATTTACCAAACCGCACTCAGCAAAAACGCGATTCATATAGTCCGTATATCCAACTAAACCGCAGCGGAGTTTGACCGAACTTCGGATTTCCGTAGAAGAGACACCACTGGTGCGCTCGAGGTACACAACCTTGCAGTACTCATTCAGATAGTCGAATTGGCCCTCCCAATCCGACCCCACAGTAAAGATATCGACTCCATAGCGCTTGATGTCGTCGATTTTCTGGCCTTCGTACTCCTCGACGATAATCTTGTCGGCAAGTCCCGTTGATCGTACTGCGGCAATGCGCTCTTCGAGCGGCTGCTGAACGTTAATCTTGCCACGCTGCTTATCAAAGTCATCCGACGTAACGCCAACAATTAGATAATCGCCTAGGGCCTTGGCGCGCTCTAACAGGCGGACATGTCCGCGATGAAGATGGTCGTAGGTGCCGTAGGTAATGACCTTAGCCATGGTTAGGCCTTATCCAGCTCAATCAGCGCTTCCATGAATCGCTCCATCGAATGCTTAGGACCAGTGGTAACCCTCAGACAGCTGCCAAAAGCGCCAATACCGTCATACTCCTTAATGAGGATGCCTTTCTCGGCCTTCATGCGGCGAACGATTTCAGACGCATCGCTAAACGGCTTAATGAACATGAAATTGCCTTCACTGCTTCGATATTCATAGCCATTACGGTCAAGTTGCTCAACGAGCCACTGTTTGCCAGCTAGCTGATTCTCGATCATGGAATCGAGCATGCCTTCGGTTTCCATGATTTTCTTTGCAAAGAGCATAGCGAACATATTTACATTGTGGGGAGTATTCAGCTTCTGAACGAGGGCAACTCCCTTAGGCCATCCTGCTACATAGCCTAAACGAGCTCCAGCAAGCGAGAAAAGCTTTGAGAAAGTACGAGTTACAAATACATGTTCATGGGTAAGGGCATAATTAATGGAAGTCTCGGGGCAGAAATAATGATATGCCTCGTCGACAAGAACGGTAATTTGACGTCGTTCCGCTTCCTCGAAAAAGCGTGACATCTCAGTCTCGCTCCAGGCGTTGCCCATGGGGTTATTCGGATTAACAAGAATAAGCAGCTGTGTGTCATTACTAATCTTAGAAATCACATCATCCACCGTGATGGTTAGGTCATCCCTATAAGGAACCGGCACAAAATTACGTCCATACATCTTCGAGTAGACCTCGAACATTGCATAAGAAGGCGATACACAAACGATCTCGCCGTTAGGCGCAGTGAAGGCCTCAATGATGTTGCGAATTCCTTCGGAAGACCCGTTAACAAGCGACAGATGCTCGATGTCCGTACCAAGTCTTCCAGCGAGGAATTCGGTAAACTCAAGAGTCTCCGGGTACTGGGCCACCATTTCGGGCGTCACCCCCGAAAGAACCCCGTCGATGAACTCTTGAGATAGCCCCTCGGGGTTCTCGTTCAGATCAAGTCTGAGGTAACCCTCGCGCTTGTTCTGGTCAAAAATGCGGTGTAGGTTAACTAACCTCTCGTTGATGTAATACATGAATAAACACCTTTCGCCTTTGATTAAAATTGTTAAGGACTGTAACGAATGAGCTGTCTGTCGATATTTCCACTGAGGGTTTGCCGTGTGAGTGAGCTTTGCACTACAAGTGTCTAAACGAAAAGCAGTTACCGTCCATGTCCGTAAACCATACGAACAAGCTTCCAGGGAAGCATTCGCCTAATTCTTGCCATCAAACTAAGCTTTGGTGCCAGCAGCTTTTCGAATGCCAGCTTGTGGTCACCAGCAGAAATCGCTCTTTCGACCTCATCGGCCAGCCTCTCGTCATCAGCAGAACGAGAGGCTGGCTTGACGAGATTTGAGTTATTTGCAGCAACGCTTTCAACGGTTGATTTAATCCACTTACATTCATCGGCACAGCACTCATTAAAGAAACGCTCGCCATTACTAGTGTTTATTAGGACCGCGGAAACGCCTCGTCCGTCAGAAAAGCCGGGATGAACGGAATCGATGCCCCAATAATCTCCTATCGTGATGTCTCCAACACGTTCGAGTCTTGCAAAGGGACACTTGTAACAACACCTCCGATAGATGACCCCTTTCGTAAAAGCTGCGAAATATGGGTCATCACGGGCGGGCCCCAGCACCTCGTGTTTTCTACCTCGACGATAGAAGTAGTAATAATAATTTAGTCCCCACCCCATCTTTTTGCTTCTAAAAGCATAGCCATGGATGCCGTCATCGGCTTTATTCTTCGTGGCGAGCCATTCAAGATATGCAGAAAAAATCTCCTGCTTTGGTGTTCCGTGACAGATAAGATCGACGCACAGCAAGTTGTTTGCAACGACTTCCTTCGGAACTGATTTTTCAAGATATTTTCGAAGTCCCGCTATCTGGCATGGCGTACCGGAATATAGCACTACGGTGTTCTTGCAAAGAAGATGGGCACACTCTTCATATGTATCTGCAACGTTGCTCTTAACGTATTTAGATCCTTGGAGTTTACACAAGTCATCAATCCGCTTTATGCAAATATGACGGACAGTGCCGTTGTCGAGAAGGGAAGCTCCAAATACGGCACCACCAACACGAAGAACAGAGCGGGCAAACAAAGCAAAAGCGCCACCAGAAGCGGACAACTCAAGGCTTTTCGAATCAGAGTCCTGAAGTGCCACAGCATAACGAGCTTTTGCGAACAGCATGTCGAAAGAGTTCGATGGAAGTTCGTCTTGCAACCTAACGCCTCCTAACCAATAACATTCCAAAAGCCTTACGTCGCTCTTCCCCATCGAGTAGAAGGAGGGATAGCTCCGTATAACCGATTGCTGCAGAAATAAGACAAGAAATCAGAAAGCACGCCCACGAAGAAAACGGCAACGCTTTCGAAAGAATTGCAAATGTTGCGAGAACGACGAAAAGCCCCACAACTTCTTTACCAAGTGGTTTATAGAAACTCGATCCGCGCAGACCTAACACATGAGCAGCATAAACGGGCTGTATAAAACAATGTCTAAACGTCATGAGAACGGAGCTGACAGAAGCGATTACAAAGAGGCCTTCAAGCTCTGTAAAAAACAGAAGGGACAATTCAATTGCGACGACAAGTAAGCTGAAGCCTAAAGTAATAAGAACTGATCCCTTTATCTTATTAGTAAGGGTATTGGCATAGTAAAGAGGCTCAACGAGCGCGCTCGCGAGTAACGAGACAACAGTCAGAACAGATAGTCTCTGAATCAGAAGGAGCTCCGATACGTCTCGCCCGGGAAGCCATAGTTCGTAAAAATGAAGACCATATGCAACAAAGCCCGCGAGCGGCACAATCATGACCGCAGCGGTGAATCTCATTGCAAAGCCAAACTGTTTAACAAGCTCGTCAGTTTTCTTTTTGGCATAAAGCTCGGCGCATTTGGGATAGAAAAGGCTGGAAAGACTATTTGAAACGGATAACAAAGCATTGGGGATCGTCTTAGCAACTGATAAAATCCCCATCTGGTAGGCACCAACAAAGAGATTCGAAATCCACAAATCAAGACCGGTAAGCAAAAGCTTGTTTATTGACTCGATGCTGACCCATAAGCCACTTTTGAGAATTTCGAGTACTCTATGAATTGAAAAACAGGTCGCTTTCACCCGGTATTCTGGAGCAATACGTCTCGTAGTCCAAATCTGCAATGCGAGGAATGCGACCGATGCGACAACTGCAGCTGCGCTGTAATACCACATATGTGGAACTACAGTCAAAAAAAGAACGCACAGCAACATCGCCCTTATGACGGAGGACACAAGTTGGGCAATGGAGTTGAGGTATAGCTGGTTCTTGATAAATGCGGCAATTCCGAAAACAACAACAACAAGACTAAGCGCGCAATTGAAAAATGCCAGCAAAATCATAAGCTGGAGATCTTCAACTAGCCCAGGCGAAACCGACACGACTGATTCGATATTTGCCGCAAGAAGAACGGATCCAGCCAACACGGCGACGGCCATTACACAGTTTGCAAAAAACACGGAGGAGTAGTAGGACTCCGCACCCTCTTGGTCCCCGCTATGGTGCGCAATCGTGATATAGCGACCTGCGAGCGAATTTAAGGCAGTAGTAATTACAGCCACATAGCTTACAAAGTTGTTAACAAGACCAACAAAGCCATAGGCTTCTGCCCCCATTTTCTCCAGAACAATCGGGGTCAAAAACAAGCTGATGACCATCTGAGCAACAATAACAGACACTTGCGAGATAAGGTTTATCGCAAAAGCGGTCTTGCCCTGTAATATTGGAAGCGGTTTGATCTGTTTAGTCATCACTCGGCAACGCCTCCATTTGAGAGATATGATCTCAGATAGTTGAGCGAGCGTAGCGACTCAGAGCTTTGAATCTTGTCTGAAGATTCGAAATCTGGTTTGATTTCGAGAACCTTGCCCAATTTATCAATTGAGCTGAGTCGCCGATCAGAAAGATTGAGTCCGTCCAGAAGCGAGGTTAGTTTCTGGACATTGCCTCCTTGGCCGTTTCGGTCTCCACGGGGAATCGTCACAAAAGGCGTATGGGTAACGATAGAAAATATGCTTCCATGGAAGGTGTCGGTTAACACATAATCAGCTGCTCGAAAATATGGTAAAACCTGGTCAGGGCGGCATCGAATATGGCGATCGCGCACGGGCTGGTCCTCACCTAATGCGATGAGTTCAAGCCCGTGGGAATGAGCAAATTCGAGAGCCTCTCTGCATTCATCCTCGGTAAATCGGAAGCTGTAGCCGTAAAGAATCATGAATCCACTCTCGTTGCAGGGAGACCAGTCTTCGTTCTCCACTCCACCGACGAGTACAGGATCAAGATGCATGATTGGGGCTTTTCCCGTAAGCCTACTTACAGTGTCAACGGAATTCGTGTCACGAACTGAAACCCCCTCGAAACAATTAAGGCAATCCCCTATTTCCCTAGCCACCCCATAGTGGTCAAGTTTTTCATACGTCGTATTGCCGAACGAAGCGGCATAGCTTATCACTTTACCTGCATTGGCGCGCCTCCCAAACAATTCAAGGGAGTAACCGATATTGGAACCAAGCTGGAGGCAATTAAACACTTCATCGCTGCCTATGACCAAGACGTCGCATTTCGTGTTGTAGTGTCGTCTATCTGTGATTCCAAGCATATCATCGCAACTAAACATTACGGAACGCGATGAGCCGGCATCCCCCTTGAGAGCCTTTTTTATTGAATGACCCAATGATGAGGATTTAAACCACTGTCCAACTTGCCTCATCTCGCATCGAAGGGTTTCCTTTATGTCCCCTTTATGCAAGATATCGGGCTCAATGTGATAGTCGACAAAAACCACCTGATGACCCAAGGATTCAATCATTCTTTTTAGTGAATAGGCTTGCAAGGAAGACCCGTAATTGGGAACTCGGTGCATTGTCATAATTCCAACGAGCATATTATTTCTCCGTAGCATCAAAACCGTGCAAAGCTCCGCAAACCAAAGCAATGCCAAAAGCGAATTGGAAGGAAAGGTTGATCTCCACAGATGAACCGAGAACCATGCAAAGCAAAAAGGCGTAAATGCCAAAAAGGTTTTTGTTCTGAACCGGTTTTCCGAGAAGAGACGTAAATAAACCTGCGAAATAGACCGTAGTGCCCAAGATTCCACACTGGGTTATAAGGTGAAACAATCCGTTTTGCGCGTTACCGTAGCCAAAAGTGATTCGGTAAATATCGGTAAGGTATCCCCACCCGAAAATAGGCTTCATTGCAACCAGATCAAAAGTGACGGCGTATAGCTGCTCACGTCCAGTCATATTTGGATTCTTATGCAAAACATTGACTACAAAATTCTGAAACTCAGGCATTTGGAATAGATTTGCTTGTCCCCAAATGAGAATGTTCAAAACAACAACAGAGGCTGCTAGAAACAAAGGGTTCGCGATAACGAATCGAGTTTTAGCGGGAACAAACGTCAAAGCAAGCATAGCGACCATCATCATGGCACCTGTGCTTGAGCCAGAAAAATACGACATAAAGGCGCCTATGATCACGATAATGCGATTTTAAAGTAATCTTATCTCTGTAGCAAACGAGCATAAGACCAGAAAGCAGACAATGCGCGTAGGATACTATGAACTTATTTCCGATTAGGTACACCGTACTGGAATCAGAGCGATTGTAGGGCAAAACAACCATCATTAAATCGTTGAGTAAGATCGCAACAATAAAGATGACGAGCACGCGTTTCAGAACAATCTCGGTGGAAAGGCGACAGCACGCATCAACATAGACAAGAATGACGGCAACGATTCCCATTCCAAACATGAATCCGGAAAAGGACCAAGTCGGACTATGGGTATTAATCCAGGTCGAGTACGCCATAAGCGCAGAGAATGCGCTAAGGAGCATCATGACAATTGGAACGCTCTTACAACAAAGAATGTTCTTTAAGACAAGATACGCAATTAAGCCATAGCGAACCAACGAGTACGCTCCGCCGCCACTGCCATCCGTCGGAGCGAAAAAGAGTAAGGTCGCTAACACGATGTCTATATCCTTGATGGTGACATCAGCAAGAGTTTTTCGCTTAATGGAAACGGTTGCAGCATCATTACACATAGCGCTTTACCCCGTTTCTAACCTGACGGGCTAGCCAGAATAGGCGGTAAAGATGCATACGAGTGGCAAAGACGCGCGCAATTTCAACTTTTTTGTGTCCACCAAGCGTAACGTAGCTTTGGAAACAATGACGGAATAGGCCCCAATAAGCGCTGTAATCCTCGCCCCATTCTTTTCTCGCTCCCGGGGAGCAAATCATGCACTCAATCATTCCTGCCATTTGTGCGCAGCAATAGGAGTTGATGTCCATAGAAAAATCAGGCTTGTTTTTCTCTACCCAAGCTGTCATCTCCCGACAGTTATGCATAACATCAAATTTTTTATGGCTGTAGGTTGACTTGCTGATACTTCCGGTACGAAAAACGTAGTGGTACAGACATTTCCCCACATGAACGACATCGCTACAGCGATCGAGCAGTTGCAAAATAATGGCTGCGTCCTCGCTTATGCGTCCATAGGGATAGCGGATTTCGTCAAACAGCTCACGACGATAAAGTTTATCCCACGCAGATACATCAATAATGTTACCGAGTAAAGTCTCCTTCATAGCGTCTGCGGAATTAAACCTCATCACTTCGGGTGTTGTGTATTCATTTTTAACAGTGTCTCCCATATGCACATATCTACCACATGTGACCATAGACACTTCATCATCGACCATTCCGGCCAAAAGTGTTTCGTACATATCGGGCTCGATATAATCGTCGCTATCAACAAAACCAAGGTATTTACCCTCGGCAACATCGATACCGGCATTTCTGGCAGAGGACAATCCGCCGTTCTGCTTATGTATAACGCAGATGCGGGAATCACGGTCTGCCCAGGCGTCACAAAGCTCACCACTCAAGTCAGTCGATCCATCATCAACAAGAATAATTTGTAGATCACTGATCGTTTGACCCACAAGGCTCTCAACGCACCTATTTAATTCCTCCTCGACGTTATAGACGGGAACAACAATTGTTACAACGGGTCTATTATTGTTCATATTCATGGTTACTCTACTTCGGCCTTGTCGCAGCAGGCAAGGAACTGCTCAAAGCTATTAAATTGTCTCGGTGTTGCTAAAATCGCTTCGCTTTTGTCGTAAGTTCCCATGAGACTCATTTGAAAAACATAGCTGTCGTTAAGTCGATCAGGGGTGGCCCACAAAAAGAAATACTCCTTCATTTCCTCTGCATGAGGATCGCGCTTGAAACGACGACGAAAACGGGCTACGTAGTCTTTCGCCTCGTCCAGTTGGGCTGACGCACGCTTCTCACGGTAGCGCTCTAATGAGCAAACCTTCTTTGCGGGAACGCCTGCATAAACAGAATCGTGCTCTAGCCTCCCGCTGACGACGGAGTGCGCTCCGACGATCACGTTGTCCTCGATGGTCGTGCCGCACAAGATTGTGGCACCCCATCCAATGAATACATTGTTCCCAATGGTCACATGTTTTTGGTTTCCGAAAACCTCCCCCGTTTTTCCCTTAATTACCCCCCAAGAATAATCATGCGTCAGGATTGTAGATGGACCCGTAATCTTTACATGGTCACCGATGGTGATTAGATGTGGATTTTGAATATCAACCGTCATTTCTTTGGGGCAATAAAAAGTCACATCGTCCCCAATGGCAACGCCTAATTTTCTCAAACGGCTAATCAGTAAATCGTTATTGAGAAAAATAGAATTATATAAAGTCTTTAGTCCATCAATTAAAGCCATGTTCGAGCCTCCAATCTAGAAAACCCCAGACGAAGCGGCCATATAGAGAATACTCGCGGCACGCCGCCTCAGCAGTTCCACAAAGACTCTCTGTGTAAAGCCGAGTCTCTCGCATGGATAGTCGCTTATCACCTTTGACAGGCGACTATCACTCGCCATTCTTCGTATAGCATCGCAGGCATCACGTCGGCTCTTGCCGCTAACGCGAGTCACTTCCTGCGAGATGCACATCTTCATATTGATGAACAGGGTCTTTTTTAACCTCATAATGCATTCCGCTTCTGAAGGCGAGTCCGCCACAAGTCGAAGGGCGTAGTCGTAGAAGAACAGGCTAGCGTCGAAGCGATCCGGTCTATAAGAAGTGCTGAGTGACGAGAGATTCGTGCGGTACGAATATCCCACGCAACTCGTCGTCACCACCTTGCTGCTAGTTTGGAGGTACTTGTATTTAAAGACAAAGTCCTCGCTGATCACCTCACGCTCCGAGGGAAAGCGCAGGGCATGTTCGTCTATGTTCATCTTTGCGAATATAGACGAACATGCCGACATTGGAATCGAGTCGGACGCCTCGGGCGCGCTGCCGCACACGCGGGGGACGAGCCTCTTCGCAAGTATTTCGCCCTCCCACACGGCATCCTCGAGCTTGAACTCGAACTGAGGGTTTCCCTCTCCGTCGCGTTTGGTGAACCCACCCAGAACACAATCCGCCCCTGTGTCCTCGATGGCGCGGACGAACGTCTCGACCATGCCGGACTCGAGCCAGTCGTCGGAATCAACGAACATAACATGTGTGGTCTCTGGAAGCAGATTATCGAGTCCCGTGTTGCGCGCGAAACCAAGCCCTGCGTTCTCCTTATGCACTGTCCGCACGCGATCGTTCTCAAAGGAGAGTCGATCACACAGCTCGCCCGACCCGTCGGTCGACCCGTCGTCGATGAGCAGCACCTCGAACACCGAATACGACTGTTCCAGAATGGAGCGGACGCACCGTTCAAGATAGCGTCTAACGTTGTAAACGGGCACGATAAGGGTTATTTTCAGCTTTTGATCCACGTTTAAGAAGACTTCCTAGTCGTATCTCTTTATCAATCGAGCGGGCGCACCAGCGTACAGCGCACCCGACTCGTTAAGGTCGCACGTGACAACAGAGTTCGCCGAGACGAGAGAGCGGCACGCAATCGAGCAACCGCGCGTAACGACCGCATTAGCGCAAAGCCAACAATGCTGACCAATCGAAACCGGCGCGTGGATTAACTTTGAGCTAACCCCCCTACTGTCGAATTCGTGGTCGTGGTCGTAAATCTGGACATTGGGACCGAAGAGCGTGTCTGCACCGATGTGGGCGGATTCGACTACCGTCACTCGACAGCCCTCGTTCATGTAGACGCCGTCTTCCAGCACTAAAGTTGCGCCTTTATTGACCTGTACGAAGCACTCGGGGCTCAAATAAACGCCCGCACCGATGCTGAGGGATGCGCCCTCGCCCAATATCAACCGTGCGCCCTTGCCCAGGTACAATGGTTTGCCTGAGGCAATCTTGAGCCGATTTCCGGTCACAACTCGCACCTTGGCAACCCGCAGGGCGGAAGCGCCCCATTTAAGCGCCTTAGCAATCTTGTTCATCGGTGCTTCCGCTACTCGTAGGGTCGAAGTTGCTGGAAGCACCGACGCGCCAGGCCTTCAACTCATGCGCAATACGTTTGTCGGCAGGCGGAAGTGACATATAGTCCCCGTACATTATCGAGAGATAGCGATCCGCATCCTCAAAGCCAAAGAACCGTTCGTTTTCGAATTCGTATTCAACCAAGTTGCTAAACAGGCTTGCGGGGAAAACCTCCAGCGACTGGCTGACTGCCCAAGCCAGATTGGCAGCAGTGCCGATAGTCGAAAAGCAACCGTTATCCGTCATCGTTCTTAGCTTACCGAGAGCCCACTGTTGCAGAGGGGTGTGCCTGGCAAACGCGCCGAAGACGGTTTTGAAGCAGCCAGCAACTCCTGGCTGTCCCGAGCTCCATCTTGATGCTTGGAACAGGTACTTATATCGAACTGCTGCATCCCAGGCCTTGCTGGCTTCGGCTTCACTTTCGAAAGAAACAATCGGAAAGATATCGATCCACACATATTCGCGGATTCCCTCTGCAATGAATGCAGACTTTACCTCAATGCTGGTATCCACCAGTTTTTCAAAAGGAATTGCAGCTGAACCTTTAAGGTTCAGCTGACTGGCAAGCCCAACATGGGATTGCTCCGCTCCAGCACGGGAGGCGAAGCCAGCCAGAAACTTCCTGTAGTCCTCAACGGGCATGACGACATCGATATCATCATCCCAGGGTATGAACCCCTTGTGCCTAACCGCACCGAGAAGAGTGCCGGAACCCATTGAATATCGCAGATTATTCTCTCGACAATAGCAATCGAAAATGCGAAGGAGGCGCAGCTCGGCAGCTTTCACCTCTTGCATGGATAAATACTCGGTCGTCATATTACGCTCCTTTAGTCATATTCCTATAGCGATCAGAGAGCTGCTCGTAGAGCGACCTCGTGGTGTAACCCGCTTTATCAAGAAACGGAACATAGTCCGCCTCGGCAGTGAGTTCCCTTTTGCCGGCGCAGGTTACCAGCAAATCAGCCCACTCCCTGTCGGAAAGCGAAAGTGCTGCGCGCTTGAGAAGGCCCGTCAGATCGGCCTCCTGGGTAACCGCGTCAGAGCTGAGGATGGGCAGTCCATTTGCCTGGGCCTCAATGAAGGCAATCGGTAGCCCCTCGTGGAAAGAGGGGGCAAGCAGCGCATCCATGGCGCTGTAGTACCTCCAGATATCGTCAACGGTACCGATGAAAACCGCCGATTCGCCCAGCCCCAATTTAGCCGCCTTCTCCTTCGCAAGGGGAAGTTCCTCGGCTTGGCCGAAGAGCAGAAGGCGGGAATCGGCCTCACTGGAGCGCAGCTGATTGAAGATATCGAGGGCGCGCAGGGTGTTTTTCGCAGGAATGCCTGCCCCGACAAACCCTATGACGGTGGCATTGCCCGGGATCCCAAGCCGATGTCTAACGGCAGCCCGGTCAGAGGACGAGAATCGGAATTTATCGGAATCGACCCCGTTGTGCACCAAGGCATAGCCAGCGCCCTGAAAGAGATATTCACCTGCGACCTCGCTGCATGCCCAGCGCTCACTCGCCGACGGGAGAAACCTCTCTATCATGGCCACGTTGACCATATTCTTCAGACGCGAGGTGCTGCCAAGCGCGCTGTTATGGCAGTGTACGATGCGCGAGGGAACTCCTGCCTTTTTGGCCTCAGAGGCGAAGACGAAGCCGAGCGCATTGTTCGTGTGAATCTGAACGATATCGAAACGGTGCTTCGATAGAAAAGCGCCAAGGCGCTTCGCCCCCAGAGTGCCAACCAGTAGCGGGCTGTAGCTATCGATTAAAGGACCGAAGAATCGCTCTCCGAACCTATCCCCTTCGACTCTTCCCACCGACAGCACACTCTGCTCGATATCGGGAGCCGGGCAATCGAGCAGAGTGGAGACGAAGGTCCTCACCCCGCCCCTTCCGGGCCCTAGCTGTTGAATGATGTGCAGGACCCGAATCATCTCGACCGGCCTGCCAGCACGTCCGCAATCCGCTCGCTCGCATGCCCGTCTCCGTAGGGGTTGGAGGCGTGGCTCATGGCCTCGTACTCAGACTCGTCAGAGAGCAGGCGGCTGAACTCACGGTAGATGACGTCCTCCTCGGTGCCCACGAGTTTCAACGTGCCTGCCGCCACGCCCTCGGGACGTTCGGTGGTGTCGCGCATCACGAGCACAGGCTTGCCCAGACTAGGTGCCTCCTCCTGGATGCCGCCCGAGTCGGTCAGGATGAGGTGGCTGGCGGCCATGAAGTTGTGGAAGTCAAGAACCTCGAGTGGGTCGATGATGTGAAGTCGGTCGAAGCCGTCCAACTCCTCGTGCGCCGCCTTGCGGACGAGCGGGTTCATGTGGATGGGGTAGATCGCCTTGGTGTCGGGATGCTCCTCCATAACGCGGCGGATGGCGCGGAACATGCGGTGCATGGGCTCGCCAAGGTTCTCGCGGCGGTGGGCCGTGATGAGGATGAGGCGGGAGCCCTCCGCCCACTCGAGCTCGGGATGGGAGTACCCCTCGCGCACGGTGGTGCGCAGGGCGTCGATGCCGGTGTTGCCGGTGACCCAGATCTTTGACTCCGGCTTGCCCTCGTCGAGCAGGTTCTGCTTGCTCGCCTCCGTGGGGGCGAAATAGTACTCGCTCACGATGTCGACGGCCTGGCGGTTGAACTCCTCGGGCCAGGGGCTGTAGATGTCGTGCGTGCGCAGGCCCGCCTCGACGTGGCCCACGGGGATCTGAAGGTAGAAGCATGCAAGCGCCGCGGCGAAGCTGGTCGTGGTATCGCCGTGCACAAGAACGACGTCGGGCCTATCGTCCTCGAGGACGGCCTTGAGCTTGAGCAGCACGTCGCACGTAACGTCGAACAGCGTCTGGCCCGGCTTCATGATCGCCAAGTCGTGGTCGGGCGTCACATCGAAGACGCGCAGCACCTGGTCGAGCATCTCGCGGTGCTGGCCGGTCACGGTCACGACGGTCTCGAACTCATCCGCGCGCGCCCTCAGCTCGTTGACGAGCGGGCACATCTTGATTGCCTCCGGGCGGGTGCCGAAGACGAGCATTACTTTCTTCTTAGTCATTGGCCTTGCTCCTCTTTGACTCCTTGCGGAGAAGCATGTAGAAACGGGTGTTGCCGACCACGTAGCGCTTCACCAGACGCTTGGGCTCCTGCATCATGCGGAAGAGCCACTCCAGGTTCGCTCGCTGCATCCACATCGGGGCGCGCGGGATGTTGCCGGAGACCACGTCGAACGAACCCCCCACGCCCACGAAAGCGCCCTTGGCGCCCAGCTCGCGGAAACGCTCGATCAGGCGTTCCTTCTTGGGCGAGGTGATGCCAACGAACACGATGTCGGGCTCGGCCTGCTCAACCTCGGCGACCACGGCATCGAACTCGTCTTCGCCGAAGTAGCCGTCACGGTAACCCGCAAGGACCATATTGGGATACCTCTCGGACAGTACCTCGGCGGTCTTTGCGACCACTTCGGCTTTGGCGCCTAGCAGGTAGACGCTGTGCCCCTCACGCTCGGCCAGCCCACACAGCTCCCACATGAGGTCGATGCCGGCCACGCGCTCGGGCAAGTCCACGCCCAGCTTCTTGGCGGCCATGACCATGGAGGCGCCATCGGCGTTCACGATCTCGCAGCGGCGCACGCACGCATCCATCTCGGGATCGTCACGCATCTGCAGCAACTTGTCGGCGTTCACGCCGATCAGGTGGGCGAAGCGCCCCTCCTTGATGAGGGCATCGGTCGCCTCGACGGTCTGCCCCATCGTCCAGGGGTCGACGGGGGCGCCCAGGACTTCGACTCGCCCGGGAAGATCAACCGCTGAACCGGTGCCTTCGTAATTCCCTATAGTCTCTTTAGCAAGCGCCATTTCCGCTAACAACCTCAATCACTGTGAGTAGGATTATTTTGAAATCGAAGAAAACGCCCCGTTTGGCGATATATTCCAGGTCGCGACGGACCATCCCGTCGAATCCAGTCGCGTTACGCTCAGTGACTTGCCACCAGCCGGTGATGCCAGGCTTCACGGCAAGACGCTGCAGGTCGTATTCCGTGTACTCCGACACCTCGTTCGGCAGCGGCGGGCGCGGGCCGACGACGGACATCTGGCCCAGAAACACGTTCAGGAACTGTGGGAACTCGTCAATGGAGTGCTTGCGGATGAACTTGCCGATCCTGGTAACGCTCGGGTCCTCCTTCATCTTGAACATGGCACCGGCGATCTCGTTCTGCTCCTTGAGATCTGCCAGGCGCTCGTCGGCGTCCTTGTACATGGAGCGGAACTTCCACATGCGGAAGGTGGACAGGCTGCCATCGCGGTGGGTCTGGCCCACGCGGATCTGGCTGTAGAAGGGGTTGCCCTCGCTCTCAAGGCGGATGGCCGCGGCAAGCACAAGGCTGGGAACGGCGATGACGGCCAGCACGCAGCCGCTGAACACGACGTCAAAGGCGCGCTTAACGGCGCGGTAGACCAAGCGCGAACGATCCCAGTCCATGATGGACTGCATGGCCTTGTAGCGGCCGGCGCCCTCGCGTCGGTCCATGGCCTGAGCAATGAGCGCTGCCCCCGCAGGCGCATCCGTTGCAAATTGAGTTTTATCCGACATGTTTTCTTCCAAGACTTCGTCCCCGGGTCGGGAATCCTCTCTGTTCTGTGTAGCGATCGCCTACAACTAGGCGATCGCCTTTTTAAGGTTGCGCATGACGCGCTGCTCGGCCGAAAGCACGGCGAGGCCAACGCGGGTGGTTACGCGTCGGCCGCACAGGTTGAGCTCCAAAAAAGCTGTGCTTTTGCGTCTGTTAATGGTTTTGATAAGGCCTTCGTGGCCCAGTAGCGGACCAGCGGTTACTACGACCTGGTCGCCGTCTTTTAGGGCCTCACTCATGGGCACTACGCGGTCTCCCCTATGCGTAAAGCTGCTTATGAGTTGAGCCTCTTCTTTTGCCAGCGGCACAAACTGACCGTCCTGGGAAAGCACCCGGGCAAA
>OLWB01000277.1_pt1 | contig 55514 bp, 47 predicted proteins | sample 1673331 | NCBI WGS metagenome assembly OLWB01 (sample SAMEA3178943, study PRJEB25190) | human gut metagenome | biome: human gut; feature: human-associated habitat; material: faeces | place: Austria | collected 2013
GCCTTATTGGGGGCAATGGCTTCGTCTGTAGTTCGCTTAATGAATTAAATAGTAATTTAATACTGAGATTCTTCTTTGATAATTGCGGCAAATTCCTCCACGCTCATTGTGCCAAGTTCTGGGCTGTCATTCTCATCAATAAGATCTCTCTTACGAACAGAAACCGTTCCTGCGCTCTGCTCTTTTTCTCCGAGAATAAGCATATAAGGAACTTTCTGGAGCTGTGCCTGTCTGATTTTATAGCCAAGTTTCTCGTCGCGGTCATCGACTTCTACACGAACGCCGCTTGCTTTGAGTGCTTCAGCAACCTGTTTTGCGTAATCTGCAAATTTGTCGGATACAGGAAGAACTTTTGCCTGTACCGGTGCTAACCATGTTGGGAACTTTCCTGCATAATGTTCAATTAAGATTCCGATAAATCGCTCAATAGAACCAAATACAACACGGTGAATCATGATTGGACGATGTTTTTCTCCGTCTGCTCCAATATATTCTGCCTCAAATCTCTGTGGAAGCTGGAAGTCAAGCTGGATTGTTCCGCACTGCCATGTTCTTCCGATAGAATCCTGTAAATGGAAGTCAAGTTTTGGACCATAGAATGCGCCGTCTCCCTCATTTACTTCGTAAGGAATATTCATGGCTTTGATTGCATTTTCCAATGCATTTGTTGCTACTTCCCACTCTTCTTCTGTTCCCATGCTATCATCTGGACGAGTGGATAATTCTACATGATAAGTAAATCCAAATTTCTTATATACTTCATCAATCAATTTTACGACTTTCTGGATTTCATTTTCAATCTGCGCCTCTGTCATAAAGATATGGGCATCGTCCTGTGTAAAGCATCTTACACGCATCAGTCCATGAAGCTGTCCGGACTTTTCGTGACGGTGCACAAGGCCAAGTTCCCCAAGACGAAGTGGAAGTTCTTTGTAAGAACGAGGCTCCATCTTATAAACAAGCATTCCACCTGGACAGTTCATTGGTTTTACAGCAAAATCCATGTCGTCAATTACTGTTGTGTACATATTTTCTCTGTAATGATCCCAGTGTCCTGATGTTTCCCAAAGCTGTCTGTTTAAGAGGATTGGTGTGGAGATTTCTTCGTATCCTTCTCTTGTATGCATCTTTCTCCAGTAATCAATCAGAGTATTTTTCAGAATCATTCCCTTTGGTAAGAAGAATGGGAATCCCGGACCTTCTTCCATGATGGTAAATAATCCAAGTTCTTTTCCAAGCTTTCTGTGATCTCTCTTCTTTGCCTCTTCGAGCATATTCAGATAATCTTTTAACTCAGCAGCTTTTGGGAAAGAAATTCCATAAATTCTTGTAAGCATTTTGTTCTTTTCATCGCCGCGCCAGTACGCACCTGCTGTAGAAAGGAGCTTAATTGCCTTGATTACACAAGTATTGGATACATGAGGGCCTGCACAGAATTCTTCGTAGTCACCCTGTTTATAAAATGTGATTGTCTCTCCTTCTGGAAGTTCCTCAATCATTTCTACTTTGTAATCTTCCTGTCTTTCTTTCATGTAATCTAAGGCTTTTTCTTTTGTAACCTCAAATACTTCTAATGGCAGAGACTGCTTTACAATCTTCTTCATTTCTTTTTCGATTGCTGCAAGATTTTCCTCTGTAAATGGGAAAGAGAAATCAAAATCATAGTAAAATCCATTATCGATTGCTGGTCCAATCGCACATTTCGTATCTGGATATAATCTCTTTACTGCCTGTGCCAATACATGGGCGCTTGTGTGCCAAAACGCTTCTTTTACTTCTTTTTCTTCAAAATTACCTTCGATTACCTGTCCATTTTTTTCGAGAACTTTCATTTCTTTTTACCTCCAAAATAAGAATGAATCTGATTTGGGAACATTAATAGTAATGAATATAGACCGCTGCAGCTTACAACCAAAACATATTTGATTAAAAAGTCTACATGTCTTACTTTTAATTTATATCAAAAAAGCACCCACAGATTACAGCATAGCTATAATCTAAGGGTGCATTAAATACACGGTTCCACCTTATAATTTCACTTCAGATTCTCTAAATTAAATCCTATCCCTTAACGCGGGCATACGGCAACACTTGTGAAATATCTTAACATTCATCAGGATGCTTCTCTTGAAACATCTTCATATAATTTGTATAGTTCTTTTAAAATATTTCTTTTTCGCATCGCAGCTCAGGAATGGTTTTCATATACTTCCTCATAAATAACTCTCAGCAACTGTTACTCTCTCTGTATGATTTCGATTATATTACTCGTTTCCCTCATCGCTTTTCTTTGTTTCGAGTGTATGGTAGCACTATTAAAAATATTTGTCAATCATTTATTTTACTTTTTCTGGTCAAAAAACTCTTTATATTCTCTCTTACATTTTCTTTTACATTCGCAAAATATTGTGAACGCACAATCTTTCTTTCCGGATAGAAAACTTCTCCCCATGGATAAGATTCTGTAGCCCCATTTGTTTTTTGTCCATTTATGATAGCATCAGTTAGCAACATGGCTGCTGTCATTGCGGAAGTCATTCCCCATCCATTAAACCCTGTAGCAACATACATGTTCGGGGTCTTATCTGAATATGGTCCGATATACGGAATTCCATCCAAACTCACACAATCTTCTACTTCCCAATGCTCCCGCTCTATTGCCTCTGGATAATACGATAAAATCTTCTCTCTGAATTCATTCCAATCACGTTCTTCCTGCCCTACTCTGTGGGTAGCTCCTCCTACAAAAATCATATCTTTATATCCTCGCAATGCCAGTCCGTTATCAGACGCATCTGCATACATTCCATGAAGCTCCGGCACATGATCAAGGGCCATGATATAGGAACGATTCTGATATAGCTTATTATTATATCCTCCTGCTTTCTTATAAAATGGAAAATGTGTTGCACAAATGATATTTTTGGGAATTGTTATATAGAGTCCGCTCCATGTTGTTCCATTTATCCAATCATCTACAGGCATTTCTTCAAAAATAGTTACCTTATCTGACTTTTCAATATCTTTTACCAGACCATATAAAAACTTTACAGGATTCATCTGCGCCTGATTCGGAAAACGTACTGCTCCCGCCGTATCAAATGGAAGCTCCGGTGTCTCACAAAATTCTGCTTTCATACCAAGAAGACTGGCTGCACGCACTTCCCTCTCAATGCATTCTTTGTCTGTTCTTGAATAAATATAGGAACTTCTCTCCTCAAAATCACAATCTATAGATGCTGCCAATTCCCGATACTTACGCAATGCGAGTTCATTCGCTTCAAAGTACATGCGGGCCTTCTCTTCCCCCAAAGATTCCAGCAATCTGCTGTATATAAGGCCATGCTGCGACGTAACCTGTGCCATCGCATGTCTCACAGTTCCACTGCCTATCCTGCTTCCCTCAAGAAGCAGACATTCCACTCCCGCCTCCTTTAAGAAATACGCACATAGAAGACCACATAATCCTCCTCCGACAATCGTGACATCTACTTTTTTGATACGAGTCAGCTTTTCATATTGAGGCATCTGTATTCTACCACCATCACTCCATATAGAATCTGACATTTTTCATCCTCCTGTTAATTTACTTCTCTACATCTTATTCTCTCTTAAAATCTTCTCTAATATTTTTATTATACACTAAAAAAGAAAAAGAATATTATTAATTTTTCTTAAACATTCTTTTTCTTTTCTCTATATCATTTTTCAAAATGACCTTATATTTTTTTAATTTATAAAAATATTATCAAAATATTTTTTATGGATATATTTCTTTATAACTGAGATGGTTTTTCTTCCTCGTAATCTGTCACTTCGAATTGTAGCAGAAGACCCTCCCTGTGGTGCATTTTCATTCTCCCCAGCAAATTAATCCTCTCCTGTCCCTCCCCACTTCTTCCCCATAAATTATAAAAAAATTTCTGATTTCAATGTAGCCAAAGACAGAAAATCGAAGCAGCATCTCACCCAATCTACGACTTCAGAGCTGTGAGAAAACAACCTCCGTTAGAAAGGTCCCTCATTAAAATTATTGATTTTGCGACTTTTGTGTTTTTTACAACGGAGTCAAAATCAATAACTTTTAATGAGGGGCTTTTCATAGAAGACTTCCTCTCGCTGCGACTACAGCCACAGAGATGTTGCTTCGATTTTCGTCCGTTTGTCTAACTAACCCAGAAATTTTTCTTCCAATTCATGCAACCTTTTTGCTGCTTTTGGATTCTGTTTTTCGAGTCTTCTTTCTAAATGTTCGCGGCTTTCTACTAACTTCTGCCAGATTTCTGGATTTTCCTGTTTTAATTCCATTTCGAGATGCTGGCGGCGTTTTTCAATCATTTGGAAGATAAGCTGTTTGTTCTTGTCTTCTTCAAGATTTGCTGAGAGTTCATCCAAATGAAGCTCCATCCTCCGAAGTACCTCATCCTCATCAATAACTCCGAGATTATGCCATGCCCTCATCTGTCTTGCGAGACCACTTTCTGAGATTGCTTCGAGTTCTGGCCAGTGATGTAAATGGGAAATGACCTGATGAACCCGTTTTTCAATCTCATTTACAGTATCCTCACCAAATGCCCATGCAAATTCTTCGAGTGTATTTTCTTCCTCAGCTGGGAGAGTATGCAGCCACAATGTCTTTTTAATTTTTTCTATATTTTTTGTGTTATGTTTATGTGCCGACAATGCTTTTTCTGCATTTTCCTGTAACTCTTTTAAGTTTTCCTGCAAATCTGCCGGAACTCCTTCTAATGGAAATGGCTTTTGTAATCCAGAATCTAAAAGAGCCGCCGTAATTGTTCGTCTGACACAGCCTTCTTCAATCAAAGATCCCATTCCCAAATTGCGAAGCTGTGTGTTAAGTCCCTGCATATGTTCTGTGATATAGAAAGCAATTCCTTTTTTCTCCAAATTATTTTTCAGCATAAGAAGCGTATCTGCCGCTGTAATATCAATATTCGTGATTGTTCCCGCATCCACAATTACCGTTTTCGTATCCTCTTTTAAATGATTTTCAATATCTTCCTGAAACAGCTTGCTATTTGCAAAGAACAGGCTTGCATTAAAGCGGTAAATCACTGTATTTTCAATCGGATGTGCATAGTGATTTTTATTCAAATCATAAAATCCATCTCTTCCAGGTATCCCTCCAAGAAATGCCCTTGGTGGATTTGTCTCACGGATAACAACTGCAACAAAGGAAAGAATTATTCCAATAATTACACCGTAAATAGTTCCCAGGAATAATACCGCCATACAGGCAGCCACAAATATATAAAATTCTTTGCGGCTTACCTTAAATAATCGCACTGCCAAATGCCATTCCACAACATTCATCAGCGCCGAAATGACTATAGCTGTCAGTACCGGAACAGGCAAATATCCGATAAAGCCCGCGGCAAAAAGCAGAACTGCCACCATTGTAACCGCTGCTGTAATCGAAACTGCCTGCGTCTTTCCGCCAAATTGCTCATTCATCGAAGTTCTGGAAATACTTCCATTTACCGGGCAGCTTCCTGTAAATGCAGAGATAATATTTCCTGCTGCACAGGCTAAAATTTCTTTATTATCATCAATTTTGTAACCATTTTTTGCTGCAAAATTATTCTCAGAAAGCAAAGTTTCTGCCATAACAACAACTGCAATCATCAGGCCTCTGCCTGCCGCGTGGCTTAAATCCACATGGAAAATGTCTGGTAAAATAAACTTAGGAAGTCCTGGCTCAACTTTTGCTAACAAAGTAACTCCGTACCTGTCTACATGGAATACCATTGTTGCAATCATTCCTAATGCCATAATCACAACCGCCATCGGAAACTTAGGCATAACCTTTTTAGAAATAATAAGAATTGCCAATGCGCCGACACCTAATGCTACTGACACCCAGTTAATATGCTGTGCTGTCTCATATAAGTGCTTCAATAATTCTGGGAGTTCACCCGAACCAGACTTGCCACCCATGATTTTAGGAATCTGCATCAAAATAATCGTCAACGCAATCCCACTGATAAATCCGCCCATAACCGGAGTCGAAATAAATGTAACAAGCTTGCCTGCTTTCAAAAAATAAAATAAAAGCAGCCACAAACCAACAAATAATGCGATAACTGGGATATACCGCAGAGCATCTGCACTGCCGCTCTCAATTCCAAGACTCGCCAGTGCTGCTCCCGCAAAGGCCGCCGGTGCCGCATCTACTCCAAAAATAAATTGCGGTGATGTGGAAAAAAGTGCAAAAAATAAAATGGGAAGCACAGAACCATACAGTCCAAAAACTGCTGGCAATCCTGATACTTCCGCATATCCCATAGAGATAGGAATAGAAACCGCCGCTATCATAATACCTGCTGCGATATCTTTTCCCAGATATTCTTTTTTATAATTTTTCAATGTAGGAAATAAAGAACTCTTCATATATAGTATGCCTTCCTTTCTGCAAAACTCACCATATAATATAGAAGATTCTTGGGAGGTTGTAAAGGGGGAGGAAGTTTATCTGCAGAATGATTTTGCTTCACACTCTATAAATAAAAAGAACCTATTGCAGTAAAACTAATTTTGCGACTTTGTGTTTTTTACAACTGAGTCAAAATTAGTTTTACTGCAATAGGTCCTTTTAGCTATACACTTCACAGAAGCAAAATCTTTCTACAGATAATCTTCCGTCCCCACTTATTCAATATTCGCTGTTACTCCTAAATCCATTGTTTCTGTGAGGTATACAACGATGCAGGATTTATTGCTGATACATCCGCTGAAGAAGTTGGTAAATTTCTTTCCGTAGGATGTTGTTCCTTCGATTTCTACTTTTGTAATCGGTTTATCTGTTTTTGGAAGTTTTACTGTTGCTTTTCCATCTTTTTCAACAGAGATATTTTTTACTGCTGTCTCTCCATTAAATTTTACCCAAACATTCTTTAATTCAAATGGTGACGTGTTTTCAACTGTAATATGAGTTGCCTCCACTCTGTTTCCATACTCATCTAATGTAGATGCTTCTGCCTTTGCCGCATTTTTATTCTCTGCCTGCACGTATTTTCCTTTATAAAATAATGCAAGTAATAATACAAAACATGCAAATACTACGATAATACCCATGTCTCTTAAAACTGTTTTCATGATACTAAGAACTCCTTTCTGCCTCTCTTTAATGTAAATATTCTTGTCCCTTAATTTCGCAGTCCTTATGATACCATTTTAAATGTCATTTTCCAATAATAGGATTTAACAAAATTTCATACTTATTTTATGGTAATTTAGTTTATTTTACAAATTTTCCGAACACATTTCTTACCAGCGGACCTGCAAAGAAAATCTGCCAGCAAAGTGCCATTGGGAAATTAATTACTGTTGTCTGTAACCACTGTGCTATAATCTCGCTTCCTGGATGTTTGAATAATGCAGTTGCGATAAAGCTCATGACCGGACACATCAGGCAGACAATCATAGAACAGATTGCAAGTGTAATGAATATTGGTTTATCTGTTGGGGATACAATACGGAATGCAAGGAATTTTGATAATTTTTCAACTACGAAAAATTCTAAAATAGCTGCAATCGGCCACATAATTGGCATCTCGTGAAATGCGAGTAAGAAAATCTGGTTGCTCATACCACCTTTATCGATTGCGATATTGTAGCAAACCATTGCGTAGACCATGACAAAAGCCATGATAATTGTAAAAATAACGTTCTGTAACTTTGTTTTTGGCATAATCAGCTGCCTCCTTTTTCATTCTGTTTATCAAAATCTTAAATAGCTGTTTTTCTTAAAATAATCTTTCTCATTCAAATTCAAGTCGAACGTCCGTGAGACTTGGCGTGCAGATTGCTGGAATGATTTTTCAAACACGCTCTAGCTATTTAAACTTCGATGAAATAGCATAAAAATAGGCTGTGTTGTTCGTTATCAACATTTTATACGTTTGCAACTTTATGTTTCATACACCTTTAAATATTTCTAAAATATAGTACTTTCTTAAAACTGCATACCTTTAAAATATTGTGCGTTTCCAATTAGACCAAAATATTTTTACGATATTTAATTTATTTGATACGGCTCGACATTATAGCATAAATAAAAAATTTATGTAAGTCTTTTTTTATTTTTTATTTTGTACATAATAATATCTCATTGACATTTTGGTATGTAAATTACCTATTTCTTATTGACCTGTATTGACTTTACTCGATGATACCTCCACATCGTTCGCTGAGTCATCTTGTTATGAAAAATATTCTGCATTATTTAGCTGAAAGTCAATGAAGAAGTACGCAAAAAAGTTAATTCCACTAATTTTACAGCCATTTTCTACTACTTTATAGTTATTATTTATACCTAATAAGTTCCATAAACCGCAAAAAAAGTACATTTTTTTACCTTTATTTCATTTTGTATAAATGTTATAATAAGTTTTATGTTTTTGTAAGGAAATTGTAAAAAAGAAAGGATAAACGTAATGAAGGAAAACAAAAACGATTTTAAACCGTATATTCCTGCGGACCAGGTGGTTCCGGAATTTACAGTCACCGCTTTAATTCTTGGTATTTTGCTGGCAGTTATTTTCGGTGCTGCAAACGCATACCTCGGTCTTCGTGTTGGTATGACAGTTTCTGCATCTATTCCTGCTGCAGTACTTTCCATGGGTATTATTCGTATTATTCTTCGTAAGAATTCTATTCTGGAAAATAACCTTGTTCAGACAATCGGTTCTGCCGGTGAGTCTGTTGCAGCCGGAGCAATCTTTACTCTTCCTGCTTTATTCTTATGGGCAAAAGAAGGAAAGATTGATTCTCCTAGTATTTTAACTATCTTTTTAGTTGCACTCGTTGGTGGTATTCTTGGTATCTGTTTCATGGTTCCACTCCGACAGGCACTTATCGTTGAAGAGCACGGTGTGCTGCCTTTCCCAGAGGGAACTGCCTGTGCTGAGGTTCTTCTTGCTGGTGAAGAAGGAGGAAACAAAGCTGGTACCGTATTCTCCGGTCTTGGTATTGCTGCTTTTTATAAGTTTATCGCTGATGGCATAAAGGTTTTCCCTAGTGAAATTGGTTATGATATCAAAGCTTACGCTGGTTCTTCCGTAGGTATTCAGGTACTTCCTGCCCTTGCTGGTGTTGGATATATCTGTGGTCCTAAGATTTCCAGTTACATGCTTGCCGGTGGTACTTTAAGCTGGTTTGTACTTATGCCTATGATCGCATTATTTGGTGCAGATGCCACTGTCTTCCCTGGAACGGAGGCGATTTCCACTCTCGCACCTAGTGCATTATGGGGTACTTACATCAAATATATCGGTGCCGGAGCCGTTGCAGCCGGTGGTATCATTAGTCTAATTAAAAGTGCTCCACTGATTGTCAGCACATTTAAGCAGGCAATGGGAAGTATGGCAAAGAATCATGCCAATGCTGATGCACCTCGTACACAGCGCGATTTACCAATGCCAGTCATTCTTGGTATTGTCGTAGTTATCGCACTTGCCATCTGGTTACTTCCTATTTTCCCAGTAAGCCCACTTGGCGCAATCATCGTTGTTGTATTCGGATTCTTCTTTGCAACTGTATCTTCCCGTATGGTTGGACTGATTGGTTCTTCTAACAACCCAGTTTCCGGTATGGCAATCGCTACTTTAATTATTGCTACTTTACTTTTAAAAGCTACTGGTACTACTGGAACATCTGGTATGATTGGTGCTATCTGTATTGGTAGTATTATCTGTATCGTTGCTGCTATCGCCGGCGATACTTCACAGGATTTAAAGACAGGTTTCATCGTAGGTGCTACACCTAAGCTTCAGCAGATTGGTGAAATGATCGGTGTTATCGCATCTTCCGCTGCTATCGGATATGTTTTATATCTGTTAAATGCTGCATGGGGATTTGGTTCTAACGAGATTCCTGCTCCACAGGCTACAATGATGAAGATGCTCGTTGAAGGTATCATGAACGCAGAACTTCCTTGGGCTTTAATCCTCATCGGTATTTTCGTAGCTATTGTTGTTGAGATTCTCGGAATCCCAGTACTTCCATTTGCCGTTGGTATGTACCTTCCATTCTCACTGAGTGCCGGTATCATGGCTGGTGGTGTTGTTCGCTGGATTCTTGAGCGCCGCAAAACAGACGATGAAAAAGAAAAGAAAGCTTCTATTGAACGTGGAACATTATTTACTTCCGGTCTGATTGCCGGAGAGGGACTCATGGGAGTTATCCTTGCAATCCTTGCAGTATTGAAAGTTGACTCCAAAATTGTTTCCCCTGTTGCCCTTCCACAGATTGGCAGCTTAATCATCTTCATTGCTCTTCTTGCTTACTTATACTTCATCTGTGTAAAAAAGAGCAAAAAAACTAACTAACAATTAAATTACAAAACATATTTAATTTCTGGCAGTGAGAGAGTTTCTTTCACTGCCAGAAATTATTTATACACTTTACTAACTGTATTTGAATCGTTATAATCATGTTTACAAATATATTGAAAGGAGACCCTATGGCAAAACAGAAAATAGATAAAAACTATCTCGATTTTATCCCCGTTAAAAATCCCGAAATAAAATATGAGACAAACGACAAAGGAAATATTACCGTTTTCATTCGTTGGGAAGGTTTCTTTAACAAAATCGCTCAGAAATTTTTTCACCGTCCAAAAGTAAGTTCCATCGACCTTGACGATTACGGCAGCTTTGTCTGGAACACCATTGACGATAAAAAAGACATTTACACACTCTCCCAGGAACTCGATGCTCATTTCCCTAAAATGGAAAAATCACTCTCCCGCCTTATTAAATTTCTTGAAATTTTAAAAGACCATCATTTAATTACTTATTCAGAAAAATTAAAATAAAAAAGATATAAATTACAAATAAAATCGCTAACAAAAATCACATAAAAAATTAAGATAAGAAGGGAGCACCCATGGAATTACTGAAAAATCTGATACATTATCTCCCCTATATCCTGCTCTTTGCCGTAGCCACCATGTTAATCTACGGTTGGGGATTGTGGCGTTCCATGCACCAGAATCAGGACTTAAACAATCTCCTGACCTCTAAGGGAATCAGTCGGATAAAAAAAGAATTAAAACGCAATGGGAAAATGACAAAAAAGGAACTTGCTGATTGTGTAAAAGACTTAACCGCCAGCCAGCCATTTAGTAAACAGCGAATCGGAGTCACTAATCCAAATCAGTTTTTGGATTCGCTACTGCCTTATATGGAACGACAGGAAATGATAAGCAAAACTAAACAAAACGGCAAAGTATACTATGATTTGATTCATTAATCAACAGACACCCACGAAGAGAAACGATAGGCTATCGTTTCTCTTCGTGGGCTGACAGTGACTGGATTTAGTTGAATTAATTAGTTGAATTAAATAGTAAAAATCAGGTGCAGCTCATAACCTACATATATAAAAGACTCCAGTATATATAATATACTGGAGCCTTTTATATCTTATTATCTACAAGCTGCACCGCTTATTCTTCAGCAGCTTCCTCAGTCTCTTCTTCCTCTGGAGCATTGTGTACTTCTGTTACCTGTACAACTGTCTCCTCCGGATTCGTCTTCAGATGGATGCCTTCTGCAGTTGCGATTGGTAAATCTTTTACTCTGATTGTGTCGCCTGCTGTCTTACCGTCTAAGTCGATTTCAACTTTTTCAATCAGGTTCTCTGGCAGTGCTTCATAACTAATTTCTTCTAATAATAATTCTACGACACCAGATTTTACTTTCTCATGATTTAAGAGTACAACTTCTGCTACAGAATGTACTTTTTCACCTTTTACTAATGCCTGGAAATCCATTTCTACAATCTCATGTTTCATTGCATTGTAGTCAATCTCTTTTAATAAGACTGGCATTTTCTGTCCTTCAACAGTGAGAATTAACTGACTTCCCTTATTACAGGTTCTTAAGATTCTTTCTGCCTCTTTTTTCTCAATTTTCAGCGGCATGGATCCTTCCATGTTCTTACCGAACACATTGCCTGTAACAAATCCTTCCCTTCTAAGCTTTTTTGCCTTGATCTGCATATCTCTTTTTTCAGCACTTAAAGTATTCATTTATCTTTTCCTCCAAAATGTCTGATGCTTAGAGGCCCTACTTTATCAGGTCTGATAAGTATTTTTTACGGTTATTCTTTTTAAATAACCTCTTCTTTGTTACGGTGCAATTATAGCACTGCTGTCAGAAAAAAGATTCACAAATATTTTTATTTTCAAAGATTTTTTTTATTAATTTTTAAAAATATTTTGTAAATGTATAGACAATTTTAACAAAACATTTTTTCTGTCACTTAACAGATATTCCATAAAACATTTTTCCAGACATTCATTTTTACTCAAAAGGTGAAGTGGGTTTAGAAAATACTTTCTACAAAATGTGTATTATATTCATGGAAACTTTCACCAAAGCAACAGTAGTTCATCACGGACTACGTCAACTGAATAAAGTAAAATATCCCACAAATCAGGAAGAGTACAGATTACTAATTGATTCTTCAAACAAATTCTAAGAATCTTCTTCAAATAATTCCTGCACAGATAATAGACGAAAATGACTCTTTTTCACATAAATCAATCCTTCTTTGGACATTTTCCCAAGTTCTTTGGACAGTGCGGAACGGTCTACGCTTAAGTAGTCTGCAAGCTGCTGGCGGTTAAATGGTATATCGAATTCTTTACTGTTACATAATACTGCCTGATTCGATAAATAGGATAGCAGTCTTCCCCGGATAGATTTGGAGGAAGTGTTAAAAATTCTTCGGGACAGGGCGAGATTTTTCTGTGCGGAAACCTGTAAAAGATTTTTTATGAGTTCATTATGGAAAATGCAGGAATTGGAACAAAGGTGGAGCATTTTTCCCACATTTAAAAATAAAATTTCTGTATCTTCTGCCGCAATGACATTAACTAACATTTTCTGGTCTGGGATACTGGCATAGGTTTCTGCAAAGATTTCTCCTTCACCGGCTCGCTCTAGCACACTGCGGTTTCCCCAGATGTCATCATTTTCTATTAAAACACTTCCTGATAAAACAATGCCGATACAGGATACGACTTCACCGACCCGGTAAATCATTTCTTCCTTTTTATATTTGCGTTTGCCCGCCTTTAAGCAGGACAACATCTGCTCTGTTTCTTCCGGCGTTGCCCCCTGAAAAAGCACTGTTTTCGATAATTTATAAAAATCCATATTTTTTCTCCCCGTTTGTTGTCAAAACAACATATTTATCAAATCAACTATATTATACTGCGTATAGAAAGTCAATTAAAGGAGGATAACAATGGCTTATATCAAAAATATTTCACATGAAGAAGTTTTACATCTTACTGACCAGATTTCTGCCGATAAAGGACAGATTGTCAGCAAAACTTTAGCACAGAACGATTATGTGAGTGTGACTCTTTTCGCATTTTCCAAAGATGAAGAAATCGCTACACATGATTCTACCGGTGATGCAATGGTTCTCGTTCTTGAAGGAACCGGCCAGTTCACTGTTGATGGCAAAGAATATATTTTACAGGCAGGGGATACCCTTGTTATGCCAGCGAAAAAACCTCATTCTGTTTACGCAAAAGAAGACTTTAAGTGGCTTCTTACTGTTGTATTTCCTTCATAATAGAATTTATAAAAATGTACTCTTAAAATCTTTTCAATTTGATTTTATGAAGTTATTTTTTGTCAGCTTCACTTAAATTTTTTAGCACTATCTTTTTATTATTAAAAAAGTTGCTATAAGCACCATTTACGTGAATACGTTGGAGATACACCATAATACCAGCCTATTAAGATTTAAAAAGTATATTAGAGTAAAAAGGAGATTAATTTTTATGGAAAACCAAATGTTTTGTTATCAGTGTCAGGAAACTGCCGGATGCAGTGGATGTACCCGCGTTGGAGTCTGTGGAAAACAGCCCGATATCGCTGCCATGCAGGATTTATTGGTCTATGTTACAAAAGGAATTTCTGCGGTAACTACTACTTTAAGACAGGAAGGAGTAGAGATTCAGCCAGCAGTCAATCACATGATTACACTGAATTTATTTACTACAATCACCAATGCCAACTTTAGCAAAGAAGCAATTATCGCCCGGATTCAGGAAACACTTTCCGAAAAAGATTTGCTCCTTTCTAAACTAACAAATAAAGATGTACTCCCAGAAGCAGCTCTCTGGAACGGCTCCGTGGAGGAATTTGATACAAAAGCTGCAGCTGTCGGTGTTCTTTCTACAGAAAATGAGGACATCCGAAGCCTTCGTGAACTGATTACTTACGGATTAAAGGGACTTTCCGCTTACTCCAAGCATGCAAATGTTCTTTTACAGGATAATGAAGAAATTGATGCATTTATGCAGCGTACCCTTGCCGCAACTCTTGATGATAGTTTATCTGTCGATGATTTAATCGCGCTTACTTTAGAAACCGGAAAATACGGTGTAGAAGGTATGGCTCTTCTTGACAATGCCAATACTTCTGCTTACGGAAACCCAGAAATCACAAAAGTAAACATCGGTGTTGGCAGCCGTCCGGGTATCCTTGTTTCCGGACATGACCTTCGCGACCTTGAAATGCTACTCGAACAGACACAGGGGACGGATGTGGATGTATACACACACTCTGAAATGCTTCCAGCCCACTACTATCCTACCTTCAAAAAGTATCCAAATTTTGTCGGCAACTATGGAAATGCATGGTGGAAACAGAAAGAAGAATTTGAAAGCTTTCACGGTCCAATTCTCATGACAACAAACTGTATCGTTCCACCAAAGGACAGCTATAAAGACAGATTGTACACAACAGGTGCAACCGGATATCCAGGTTGCAAACACATTCCTGGAGAAATCGGTGAAGAAAAAGACTTCTCCTCAATTATCGAACAGGCAAAACACTGTACTCCACCAGAAGAAATCGAACATGGAGAAATTGTTGGAGGCTTTGCCCACAACCAGGTACTTGCCCTTGCCGATGATATTGTTGCCGCTGTAAAGTCCGGCGCAATTAAAAAGTTTGTCGTTATGGCTGGTTGTGACGGTCGCATGAAATCAAGAAACTACTACACAGATTTTGCAAAAGCATTGCCAAAAGACACCGTCATCCTTACTGCAGGCTGTGCAAAATATAAATACAATAAACTTGATTTAGGAGATATCTGTGGCATTCCACGAGTACTCGATGCCGGACAGTGCAACGATTCCTACTCCCTCGCCGTTATTGCCCTCAAATTAAAAGAAGTATTTGGACTTGAAGATATTAATGAACTTCCAATCCTCTATAACATCTCCTGGTACGAACAGAAGGCCGTTATTGTTTTACTTGCCCTTCTCTATCTTGGAGTGAAAAATATCCACCTTGGACCAACTCTTCCAGCTTTCTTATCCCCAAATGTGGCAAAAGTTCTTGTAAATACTTTTGGTATTGCAGGAATTGGAACTGTTGAAGAAGATTTAAAACTCTTTGGATTCTAGAGCATGTCTGAAAAATGCTTTCTGCAAGATATGCGTTACAATTTTCAGCATACTTTAAAAATACGGCAAATTTGATTTGTGACGTCCTCCCCCACCTATAGGATGCCACTGAAAAAGTCTTTTTTCGTGTAAATCAATACGAAATAAAGTATGTTTGTTAACTTTACAGTGCTATATATTGTATGCAAAGTTAATTTTTCAGTGGTGTCCCTTAGAGGTCGGAGTCTTCTTGCTAGAAAAGGATAAAAAAGAAGCAAAAATTTTCTCATCTATTTTTATATTTTTGATAATATTTTAAGATGACATCTGTTTTTGCTTCTTTTTTATATGTAATATTTTTTCAAGCATACTCTCTCAAAACAAACTCATTTTTTATATTTTAATTATATTTTTTATACAATTAAATTATCAATACATACCTTTTGTCCGGTTAAAATTTTTTTATTTCTATTCTTCTCTTTTTGTATAACAATACTACAAATTATTGTATCATATTTTTTCCTTTGAAATCAAAAAACTACGCTTGTAAAACATTTTTATATTACTTTATTTATTGCTTATTTCCAAGACCTCTGCTATAATAAACTATACTTTTATATAACTTTCGTAATTTTTTATTTCAAAAGAACTACGGCAAATTTAAGAAAGGATGTTGAGGAACAAATGAAAAAAAGAATCTACAAAAATCTTTTAGCACTGACTCTTGCTTGCTCCGTTGCATTAAGCACCGCACCAGTTTCTTCATTCGCAAGAGACGTTGCTGCAGTATCTGAGAGCGAAGCTACTACAGAAGCTCCTAAGGAGAAAGCAACTGAAGTTGAAAAGAAGACAGAAGTTTCTAAAGACGCAACAACTGTAACTGAAAAAACAGAGGCTTCCGAAGAGAAGACTACTGCCGCTGAGAAGACAGAAGCTCCTGAGGAGAAGACTATTGCTGCTGAAAAGACAGAAGCAGAGACTTCTGAAGAGAAGACTACTTCTAAAAAGACAAAGACTTCTGAGAAAAAGGCTACAGACCCAGAATGTGTTAAACCTGACAAGCCAGTAGTTGATGGTCCTACTCCAGAAGGAAAGAAGGATACAGATGAGGCTACAAAGCCTTCTACTGTAACATTACACTTCAATCAGTCTATGCCAGGACATGTTTTATCTGTCAGCAAAGCAAGCAGCTTTAACTTTGGTGGATATGCAAGCGACAAAAAAGCTACTGTAAAGGCTTCTTACGTTGGAATAGCTTGGAATGGTAAAGGATACTCTTCCAGCACACCTTCCTACAAAGCAGGAACTTATACAGAAACTTTATATGTTACTGACGCAGCTTACTCTGCTACACCAATTTCAAGAACATATACAATCACAAGAGCTAACACTCATATTATCATCAACAATCCAGTAGATTGTACATATGATGGTTCTGCATTTGCTGTAGATGCAACTGTATACGATGATAATAACAATGAAGTTACTAAAGCTAACGTAACTTACATCAGAGTTGATGGCGGCAAGTATATTTACCTCGGATTCACTGCTCCTGTTGAGGCAGGTGCATACATTGCAATCGCAACGTATCCTGGAGATGCAACACACCGTCCATCTGCTGCAAAATCATTCTTTATTATTCATCCAAAGGCTGTTAAGGTTAACATCGACTATAAAGAAAAATACGTTGGTGACAAAGATCCTGAACTTACTTATAAAGCTGAGGGTGTATTAGATGGTGATTCTCTTGGACTTAAGCTTACACGTGAAGCTGGCGAAGAAGCTGGTTACTATGATATCTACCCAGATACATCTTCTCTCAATCCTAACTATAAGTTAGCTGAGACTCCTGATGGAACAGATCATTTCCATATCCTTAAGAGAGATTCTGGAGAAACTCCTAACCCAGGTACAACAGAAACTCCTAACCCAGGTACAACAGAAACTCCTGACCCAGGTACAACAGAAACTCCTGACCCAGGTACAACAGAAACTCCTGCTGATGACTCATCCGCCACTACAACTGAAACTCCAGCAGACGACTCATCCGCTACTACAACTGAAACTCCAAGTGTAGATCCATCTGAAAATACAGATCCTACTACAAAAACTACTAAGAAAACAACTACACAGAAAAAAGCAAACACTAAAAAAGCAACTACTAAAAAGAACAAAAAATCCAAATCATCCAAAACTGGTGATGCTTCAAACCCTGTTCTTTACATGGTTGTAAGTGTATTTGCACTTGTTATGTGTGCATTTATCGTTCTTCGTCGTAGAACTGACAGATAGTTCTGACAACTGAACTAATTAAACAAACTAACTAAACAAAACCCTCAGGATTTTCTAATCCTGAGGGTTTTAAAACATCATTCATAAAATTGGAGGAAACATATGGAAACAGCTCAGAACAAAATTGTAAAAGCCGCTTTATTAGGTGCCGGTACTGTCGGCAGTGGTGTATATCAACTTGTCCAGGAACGTCAGGAAGATTTTTCTCATATTTGTGGTACACAAATTCAAATCACTAAAATTCTTGTGCGTGATGCCTCGAAAGAACGAGAAGGTATCCCTTCTCCCCTTCTTACAGATAACTGGAATGAAATTATTGAAGATGACAGTATTTCTATTATTATTGAAGTTATGGGTGGTATTGAACCTGCAAAGTCTTATTTGCTTGAAGCAATGAAAGCTGGAAAACAGATTGTTACAGCAAATAAAGATTTAATTGCTGAACATGGGCATGAACTTTTAGATTCTGCCGAAAAATATGGCTGTGATTTCAAGTTTGAAGCTGCCGTTGCAGGATGTGTCCCAATCATTCAAGTATTAAAACAAAGTATGTCCAGTGAAAATATTACTGAAGTTATGGGGATCGTAAATGGTACAACAAACTATATTCTTACCCGTATGACACAGAGTGGTATGAGCTATGACGAAGCGTTAAAAGAAGCTACAGATTTAGGATATGCTGAAGCCGATCCTACTGCTGATGTTGACGGTCTTGATGCCGGTCGTAAAATCGCTATTATGGCATCCATCGCATTCCATTCTCGCGTTACCTTCTCTGATGTCTATATTGAGGGAATCCGCAATATTACCGCAAAAGACATTTTCTATGCAAAAGAATTTAATTCTGTCATCAAACTTGTCGGTATTGCAAGAAAAGATGAGGACGGCATCGAAGTAAAAGTTCTTCCAATTTTAATCCCACAGGATCATCCTCTGGCAACAGTAAATGATTCCTTTAACGCTGTATTTGTTCACGGAACTGCATCCGATGATACAATGTACTATGGCCGTGGTGCAGGCAAACGTCCGACTGCCAGTGCGGTAACCGGGGATTTATGTACAGTTGCAAGACATATCGTTGAAAAACATTCTAATCTTCATGTCTGCTCCTGCTACAAAGAACTTCCCGTGAAAAATATTCAGGATACTTATTCCCGTTTCTTCCTTCGTCTGCAGGTAGCTGACCGACCAGGTGTTCTTGCGAATATCACAAGCGTATTCGGAACAAGTCAGGTAAGTATCGCCCAGATTATTCAAAAGTCCCGCCAAAATGGCAATGCCGAACTGGTTATCATTACCGATGAAGTAAAAGAACTGTATTTTACCGATGCCTTGAACATTTTGAAAAGACTTTCCATAGTTAACAGTATTTCCAGTCTGATTCGTGTATATTAAGAAGATTTTACGTTCATTTCTCATAAATACCTTGAAATACCCGTTGACAAATCAATCGAAATTATTAAAATAGAATGGTAATACTAATTTTAACCCAAGGAAATAGGAGGACTTATTACTATGCGAAAAACCAAGATTATCTGTACCCTTGGACCATCAACGGATAAAGGTGATGTTTTAGAGCAGTTAATGCTCTCTGGTATGAACGTTGCCCGTCTTAATTTTTCTCATGATACTTACGAGAATCAGAAGAAAAGAATAGATAAAGTAAAAGCTTTACGCACAAAGCATAACCTTCCGGTTGCATGTCTGTTAGATACAAAAGGACCAGAAATTCGTCTTAAAACATTTAAAGACGAAAGAGTTACTCTTGAGATGGGACAGGACTTCTGTCTTACTACAAGAGATGTAGAAGGAACAAAGGATATTGTCAGTGTTACTCACAAAGATTTACACAAAGATATCCATGTTGGTTCCAGCATCTTAATTGATGACGGTCTTGTAGGATTAAAAGTAGTGGCTATCAAGGGGCAGGATATCCACTGTAAAGTAGAGAATGGCGGAACTATTTCTAACCGTAAAGGTGTTAACATCCCTGGTGTTGAACTCTCCATCCCATTCATGAGTGAAAAAGATAAAGAAGACCTTTTATTCGGTATCAAACAGGACGTTGACTTCGTTGCAGCTTCTTTCACAAGAACAGCAGACGATATCAAGGAAATGAAAGCGTTCTTAAAGGCAAACGGTGGCGAAGATATCCGTATCATCGCTAAAATCGAAAACTCTCAGGGTGTTGATAACATCGACTCTATCATCGAGGCCTGCGAAGGTATCATGGTTGCCCGTGGTGACATGGGTGTAGAAATCCCTGAAGAAGAAGTTCCAATCATCCAGAAGATGATTATCAAAAAAGTAATCGCAGCAGGTAAAGTAGTTATCACAGCTACACAGATGCTCGATTCCATGATGAAGAACCCTCGTCCTACTCGTGCCGAGACTACTGACGTAGCTAACGCTATCTACGACGGAACAAGTGCTACTATGCTTTCTGGTGAGACAGCAGCAGGTGCTTATCCTGTAGAAGCTGTTAAGATGATGGCAAGAATCGCTGAACGTACAGAGAAGGAAATCAACTACCGCAAACGTTTCAATGATATGGCTAAATACACTGACCCAGGTATCACAGACGCTATCTGCCATGCTACCTGCAGCACAGCTTACGACCTCGACGCAAAGGCAATCATCACTGTAACTAAGAGTGGTTTCTCTGCAAGAATGATTTCCAAATACCGTCCAGGATGCGACATCATCGGATGCGCTATGGATGAGAAAGTATGCCGTCAGTTAAACCTTTCCTGGGGTGTTCGCCCAATCCTTCTTGGAGAAGAATGGGAAGTATTCGTACTCTTCGAACGTGCAATCAATGCATGTAAGAGAGATGGACTCCTTGAAAAAGGTGACGTTACTGTTATTACTTCTGGTGTACCAATCGGACGTTCTGGAACAACAAATATGTTAAAAGTTCAGGTTGTAGACGATTAAATACTAATTTGATGGGGACACAGACGCCGCTTTAGCAAAAGATATTGAGCTAAATTGTAAGAATACTATGATAAAGAAAAAAGAATGGTTATAAGTATTTCATTTTGTGACTTTGCGCTATGGAATTCTGCCCAGAAAAACAGGAACTTGGGACTCGTTTTTCCCAAGTTCCTGTTTTTCTGGGCAGAATGGAATGCTTAGCGCAACGGAACAAAATCAAACTTATAACTATTCTTTTTTCTTTAGAAGACTCCATACAATTCAGCTCAATATCTTCTAGCAGAGCGGTGTCTGTGTCCCCATCAAATTAGTAGTTATCTTTTCTTTGTTTAGTTTTTCTCCTATTACTATGAAGATTTCCTGTCCTTTTTTTATCGATTGTATAGTAATATTTTGATGTGTGGCATTAAGTTCGATCCACTGATCTGGTTTTGTCTGCATAAAGCCTTTTATTCGGAAGATATTCCCACATTCTTTGTCGTTAAATATTTGTTTTACTTTTTCTTCAAGTTCCTCTACCGGCATAGTTAAATTCATAAAATATAATGACTGAAATGCATCTTCTTCTGCAATGTCTTTTTTCTCATAATCTGCACCAACATAGCCTGCTGACTGAATTTTTTTAAAATCTGCATCAGAAAGTTTATTCCAATCTTTGGCAAAGATTTCTTTTCCAAATTGGCGGTCGCAATGGACAGATTCCATTGCTTTATTAAGGTGTGCTTTTGTACGCTCTATATCGGTCTCTGCCGCCTCCTGCGCTTTACTTAATAAAACAATGCCTGCATTGGCTACTTCCGATGCAAGGATGAATTCTGCGTCTTCTGAGAGGTTCTCTTCAAGCATTGCATCTACAACTGTAATTACATTTCCTATTTCATACCATCTGTCAAGCGGAGATTCATGAAGGGCATCGAAGAATTCGTCCATATCGAAAATTCCAGACGGCTCAATCAACACTCTGTCATATCCGCACATTCCCATTGCAATAAGTTTTGTGCGAAATCTTCTTCTATGACAATCTTTATCGCATCCACCTGCTACCATTTCCAATGTACATTTTTCTCCTGCAATGTCCTGAAGTAACATCATATCGACATTTACTGCCCCAAAATCATTCTCTAATATACCGATATTTAATCCCTGATCTATAAGATACTTTGCATATTTTTTTATAAATGTGGTCTTACCCGAACCTAAGAACCCTGTAATTAAATCTATTTTTACCATTTTATTTTTCCTCCTGTTTTGGCAAAGATATTATAACAAAAAAATGATTTTGATTCTATGCCAAAATACATAGATCAAAATCATTTTTATAATTCTGAACTTTTATAGGATTTTACTTGATTGCCATAAGATAAATATTGAAATTTCCGCGAACTCTAGTGTATAATTATAAAGTTTAATAATGCTATGTACTTCGGGAGTCTTCACATCCTTACTTTTGTGAGAAGAGTCTGTGAGTACATTATGAAAAACAGGAGGTTTTACAACATGCTTCGTGATGATTTTGACTTACGCTTAACAAATGAATTAATAGAAACTTATCTTAAAATTGCCTATGGAATCAAACCGGGATGCTGGCTTGATGCTGAAAAAGGTCTTCTTCAGGAAAATACGCTCTATCCTAAGTTAAAGCAAATGATCAACGATGGCAATATTAATGATGCAGAAGATATTCTCTATGAATATGCTAATCCAATTAATCCGGACATATTAAAAGTCGGTCTGTTCTTCTATTATGATCTAAACCGTATGGCTGATGCTGAACTTGAAGCAGCAGATTTTACTCGTGATGAAGTAAAAGAAGGCGTACAGGAATTACTTAAAATTTACGATCAGGAAAACTTTGGAACAATTTTTCGTTAGAAACCCGATTCTTTCAGGATTAATCCTGCATTTCTGACATGTGCTTTCTATACCAGAGCGGTATAAGATTGCGCTGACATACTGGATTCTTACGTTCTTTAATCCCAATCGTCTGAAAGAATGTTTTCCACAGTGCAGTCATACTATCGGTATCCTTTGCTGCAGATTCTCTTGCCAGGAATTCTGACATTTCTTCTTCGGAAAGAGATGTCAGATAATATGGCTGATCTGCCGGATGTACTACTGCTGTTCTTCTGCTATCATCTATGATCATCCAGTCTTCGGAAGGTAATCTATCCACAAAATGTGGTGCAAGTAAGGTAATAACATCACATTTGGGAGAAATTATCCCCACAAGTATGTGATGATTCATCTCGGTAAACCGAATACATTCCCGAAATATATGTGCTTCATTACTTGCTTTTCGTTCTAACTCAAATATTTTCATTACGATCGGATTCTGTAGCGAATCGAGAATCTTCCTGCCATAATGGAATCCCAATATTAAAAAACGATAAATACTATCAAGCTTCTCCTCTTCATCTGCTGCCATCGCTGCATGATATACCATCTGATATGCACGAAAGGAAATCTTTTGCTGAATCGTTCTTATCACACTCTCTGTTTTCTCTTTATCTGCCTCCACATGACGGTATTCACAAAAAAGTTCCATTGTTCCAAGCGGCTCTGTTCTTAACTTTATATTGTTATGTCCAAGATGGGATGCCCACGCTTCGTAAATACAGGTCATCATATCATCAAATCTATCTTTACATGTAAAAACTACCATATCATTTCTGCTTTCTTTAGGTGATGGGGAGTTCACGTCAAATTAAAATCATCAAATAAAGATAACTGTCTGTATGTTGTTGGATGCTCTATCTTCCAGTTATCTTTCTGATTCGTCCCAATAAGCTGGCGGGTAATAAAGTCTTCTTCTATCGGTGTATGATACTTCATCTTACCTCTGCAGGTTATAAAATAAACTGCCCGCTTTAATACCACTCCCATCTTCTTGATATCTTCAAAATCAAGTGCCGCCTGTCTTCTTGCCCTGACAATTCGCCCTGCGGACTTATTCCCTATTCCCGGAACACGAAGCAGCTGTTCATAGCTTGCCTGATTAATCTCTACAGGAAAATATTCTAAATGTCGCAATGCCCAGTCGCACTTCGGATCTATAAATGTATTAAAATTCGGCCGGTCCGAACTTAGGAGTTCATCCGCCTGAAATCCATAATACCGAAGCAGCCAATCTGCCTGATATAAACGGTGTTCCCTCAAAAGAGGTGGTGCGGTTCCAATTGCTGGAAGTTCCGGATCATCATTCAGCGGCACATAGGCAGAATAGAACACTCTTTTTAAATCATACTGCTGATAAAGCCGCTGAGTCAGTGAAAGCAGATGAAAATCACTCTCTCCAGAAGCTCCGATAATCATCTGCGTACTCTGCCCTGCTGGTACAAACTGTGCCCCTTCTCGCTTTCCTGTAGTCTGCAAAAAATGGGATGGGAGTGTTATTTTACTTTCTACTCCACCACTCATTCCATTTCCCATCTGTGATGTATTATCAGACATTGCCGCATTTTCTCTGCCTCTTCTTCCTATATTGCTATTCAAACTATTTTCTATACTACTATTTGTAGCGACACTCATACTATTTTCTGTATCTATATTACTACCTATATCTCTTTCTAACCTAGTTTCTTTGAAAAAGGCCGCATCATTTTGTCGCCTATTTACATTATCATTCTTCTTAACAGATTTCTGCGCGTCTTCCATTATAGAAAATACAGACTTCTCCTCAACAGAGGAAGTATTCTTCTCATTAAATATACTATTCGACAAATATTGATTTCCCTTCGCCCGCTCCATTCGGCTATCCTTACCAAGTGCTACTCTCTGCGTCTGTATTCCTCTCTGAATCTGCTGAATCGGCCGAATCAGATTCTTTGGCTTCTTATTCGGTGCCAGTCTCTTCAAGCCTTCGGCAGTAGGTAATTCCAGATTCACACTCATTCTGTCTACTAAAAATCCAAGTGCATATATAATATCATCCGGTGCCCCTGGTATCGCCTTCACGTGAATATAACCATTAAAATGATACTTATTCCGAAGCATATAAATCGCCTCATACATTCGCTCCATCGTATATGCCGGACTCTTCACCACCGCAGAACTTAAAAACAGCCCCCCAATATAATTCCGACGATAAAACTCCACCACAAGCCTGCAAATCTCTTCCGGGGTAAATGTTGCTCTTTCCTTCTCGTTCGCAGCACGACTCGGACAATACTTGCAGTCAAAAACACAATCATTACTAAAAAGAATCTTCAAAAGAGAAACACACCGTCCATCGGAAGAAAATGTATGACAGATACCCGCAGATACCGTATTCCCGAGATGCCCCTTCTTCCCTCTTCGACTTGACCCACTCGAAGTACACGCAACATCATACTTCGCCGCATCTGCTAAAATCTTTAACTTTCTCTCCAAAGGAATCTCTCTTTCTGTCATAGTATCACCTCTTCATAAACATATGTTCCGAAAATTTGTTTGTGTGCATTCTAACACACCTCTCCTACAAAATCAAGAACTTCTGATTTGCCGCAGGCAAGAAGACGCCCCCAAAGAGAGACAATACCCTATATTTGTGACTTTAGTCGCAGATATAGGGTAGTGTCTCTCTGGGGGTTCGTCTATTTATTCACCCCGGCAAATTATTATTTTGTAATATTCTCTTGCTGTTATGCTATAAATTATCGCATAGATTACTGCAAATACCGCTACTGTTCCTACTGTATACATGAAAAATAATGATATATTCGTAAGGTTTAACACACTGAGTAGCTTTGTGATAATTTTAAAAGCAAATGCCAGATGAATGACCGCCATAATCAGTGGCAGGAAGAAGACGAGTAGCACCTGGCTTCTTATGGAATGTCTGACTTCTTTTTTGCTCATTCCGACTTTCTGCATGATCTGGTAGCGTTCTCTGTCATCATACCCTTCAGATATCTGTTTGTAGTAGATGATGAGTGTCGTTGCCATCAGGAATATGATTCCGAGGAAGATACCGATGAAGAGAAACCCACCGTAAAGTTCATAAAAACTTTCTCTGCTTAATTCTCTACTTTCAATGGAACAATTCGCAAATTTTTTCTGAAGCTGTTTCTGAATACTTTTTTCTGTTTTTGCACGATTTGCTCTGCTTCCGTTTAAATTAAAACTGTAACTATACTGTATTTTCCCATAATATTCTTTCAGTTCATCATATATATTACTATTCTCGTAAATATCTTTTAAATAGGATGTGATGATACTGCTGTCTTTGACTACTACATACCATCCATCTATGAAACTAGTTGTATCAGCTTTTGCTATTGCTAGTCTGTCTAATTCATCGACTACTTTATATGAGATGCTATTTAATTGAATGACTTTCTTATTTTTTAGGGCTTCTGTATCACTTTTTTTATGAGTTCTTTTATGATTTCTATGATAAAGAAGAACTTCATTTTCTTTCAGTTTTACATTCTTCCCTTCTGTTTGATTGTAATCAGAAAGTGGAATCATGACTAAATCTACAGCATTTGAATTGGTATAATCCCCCGCTGCCATCATATCAAGCTGCTTCGTTTTGTTATTATTATATACTGTTGTAAATCGCCCTACATGAAAACGTATCTGTGAAGTTGTCACTGTGTGATTTTTCTTTGTCATATTCTTTATAATTTCTTCTATCTGTCCTTCTTCTTTTTGATTGATTCCTGAACTTGTGATTTGCGCCTCATATGGAAAACGGGTCACAATCACATCATTCAATCCCCCATATAAGGATACTGTCATAGAAACCATCACAAGAACCATTGTGCTTAATATGCAGATGTTTGCAAGACCTACCGCATTCTGTTTCATTCGGTAGATCATGCCTGATACGGCTGTAAAATGTCTCGTCTTATAATAATAGCTTTTTTTGTTTCGGAGCATTTTTAAAAATGCAATACTTCCTGCCATAAACAGGGCATACGTCCCTATAATAACAAGTATAACTGCAATGAAGAACTTTCCTAATGCCGCCATCGGTTCTTTTGTTATAAGTGCGATAGAATAACCCCCTGCTAAACAGAGGATTCCGATTATCGTCATGATCCATTTTGTCTTTGGCTCTCGTTCTCCCGTATTTCCTCCACGCAGCAGTTCGATTGGATTTGAAAGCTTCATCTGTAAAAGGTTATACAGAAAAATTAAAATAAAAATTGCGCCAAAAAGAATCGTTGTCATTCCAGTAGATGCCAGTGAGATTCTATACTCTATCTTTCCACCCATATGCAGTATTTTCAATAATATAAGATACACGAGTTTGCTCAAAAGAATGCCTGCTAAAATACCACCAATGATACTTGCCACCGTTGTTATTACAGATTCAAGAAAAAGCATTTTGCCAAGATGTCCTTTTCCCATTCCCAGAATATTATATATTCCCAGTTCCTTTTTCCGGCGTTTAATTAAAAAACTATTGATATAAAACAAAAAGATAATCGAAAAAATGAGAATTACCGCTGCTGCATAAGACAACATAATCGCAAGCGGACTACCTTTTTCTACTAGAGAACGATTTCGGTACAGATTATCCATAATAAAATACATCATTACAGAAAATGCAGATGCCAAAATATATGGAATATAACTTTTCTTATTATTTTTTAAATTCGTTACTGCAAGCTTTCCATAAATTTTACTATTCATCATCCGCACCTCCCGCTGTGATTGCAGTCATCGCATCGGAAATCTTCTGATACATCTGTACCTCACTGAGGTTTCCTTTGTAAATCTGATGAAATACCCGGCCGTCTTTAATAAATAAAACCCGCCCTGCTGTGCTTGCTGCCTTTACACTATGTGTTACCATCAGGATGGTCTGTCCGTCTTGATTCAAACTGGTAAATAGCTTTAGCAGTTCTTTTGCTGCCTTAGAATCCAGAGCTCCCGTCGGTTCATCCGCCAGCAGAAGCTGCGGCTGTGTGATAACTGCTCTTGCAACGGCAGCTCTTTGCTTTTGTCCTCCCGAAACTTCATAGGGATACTTCTCCAGCAAGTTTTTGATACCAAGTTTATCTGCAAGTAGAAGAAGTCTTCTTTCCATTTCTTTATGAGATGTTCCGGAAAGTACAAGAGGAAGAAAAATATTATCTTTTAAAGAAAAGGTATCCAGAAGATTAAAGTCCTGAAATACGAATCCCAGATTATTCCGGCGAAATGCCGCCATCTCTTTTTCTTTTACTTTGCTTAAATCTTTTTCTTTTAAAAATACTTTTCCTTCGGTCGGCTTATCAAGTGCCGCTAAAATATTAAGAAGTGTACTTTTTCCTGAACCAGATTCCCCCATAATTGCTACATATTCGCCCTGCTCCACAGAAAAGTTTACATCTTTTAATGCTTCCACCTGATTTCCGCCAAAACGTGTTGTATATACTTTACGAACATTTTTTACATCTAATAATGCCATTATAATTCCCTGCCTTTCTTTTTCAAACACTCTCTAAGCTTACAGGTTTATTATAAAAAGAAAGTGCAGCTACTTCCATCGAAGTACCTAACACTTTCTGTTCTTACCTTACATTTTTGTAAGATATATCTTTGTTCCGCTTCCCACCTCTGAATCTACTGTAATATTCCACTGCAATTTATCCATAATATTTTTACATAAATACAGACCGATTCCGGTAGACTTCTTGTTCTCTCTGCCATTATATCCAGTAAAGCCTTTTTCAAAAATTCGCGGAAGATCTTCTGCCGGAATTCCGATTCCTGTATCTTCGATTACAAGAGATTTTTCTTTCATATAAATAGAAATCTGTCCCTTCTTTGTATATTTCAAAGCATTCGATATGAACTGTTCAAGTACAAAAACAAACCATTTGTCATCTGTTACTATATATCTTCCTGTCGGCTTAAAGTTCATTTTTATCTTTTTAGATATAAAAATCTTTGCATACTTTCGTATCACCTGCCGCACCATATCATCTACCGCATACTGTTTAAAAGATAAATCTGAAGATATGTCTTCAACTCTTAGATAATTTAATGCCATCTCCACATACTGCTCTATCTTGAACAGTTCCATTTTCATATCAGAAACAGGTATTGATTCCTGAATAATTTCTAACCGTTTATTTATCCGGCTATTCACTATATCTTCTTCATATAAAAATTGCTCCGTATTTTGCAATAAAATATCCAATGCAGCAATCGGTGTTTTGATCTGATGAACCCACATGCCATAATAATCAAGCAGCTCTTTTTTTGCAATTCGATTCTTAGAAATAAGCTCCTGCTTTGCCTGATATAATTCCTTTGCAAGTTCCTGATAATCATATTCAATAATATCCATATGCTCTGGGAGTTGTTCTGCATCGTCAAAAAACTGCTCCCTGTTGATATGTAATAACTTATGCCGTTTATAATATTTGTAAAAATCAATAAACAGACATACTGCACACCACACAAAAGACAATTCGCATCCATAGATAATCGCATCAAAAGGAATATCATATAAATAAAATAGTATTCCAAATATCACAACGATTCCTGTAAATATAATAATTGGCATTTTGCGGATTTTCAAAAATGAAAAAATACTTTCTTTGATCATTTCTCTTTCTTTCCTCTATTTATCCAAATAATACCCAATTCCTTTTTTCGTCTTAATTCGTCCTTCCATACCTACATTTTCTAACTTTTTACGAAGCCTTGCTACATTTACTGTCAGAGTATTATCATCAATAAAGGCATCACTTTCCCAAAGTCTTGCAATAATGTCATCTCTTGCAATAATCTTTCCTGAATTTTCCATAAGTATCTGCAAAATACGAAATTCATTTTTTGTAAGAGACATTTTCTCCCCCTTATAAGAAAGAGAAGCGTCATTTAAATTAAGGAGCATACCTTCATGCTCTAACACATTGACATTTCCTTGAAAGGAGTAGGCCCGGCGTAGTAATGCCTGTACCTTGGCTGTTAGTACATTTAGATCAAATGGCTTCTCGATAAATTCATCGCCGCCCATATTCATTGCCATCACTATGTTCATATTATCATTCATAGAGGATAAAAACAGAATTGGAACACTCGATATTTTCCGGATTTCCTGACACCAGTAAAATCCGTTATAGAACGGCAAACCAATATCTAAAATAACAAGCTGCGGATCAAACTGCTGAAATGCTTCCATCACGCATTTAAAATCTTCTATCTGTTTAGTCTCATAATCCCACCGCTCCAGATGTGCTGCCACATTCGAAGCAATCGTAGAATCATCTTCGACAATTAAAATTCGGTACATTTTTTCTCCTTAAAACTCTTCTCTGTATAATGAATAAACTTTTTCACTATTTCTGGAAGAAAAGATTCATTTTTATAGATAAGATATAATTCCCTGCAAAATTCCTTTTCCGGCAATCTATAAATCAATATCTTTCCAGACTCATGTAATTCTCTTATCATTTGATATGACAAAATCGAAATTCCCATTCCAGCTTCCACACAATCTCTTAGCATCTCTGCACTATCAAAGGTTGCAATAATATTTAAGTCTTCTTCTTCTATTCCAAAATATTTCAAGCTGCCGAATGCCTCTTTCATTGTTCCAGAGTACTGTCTTCTTGCTAAAAATGGTGCTTCTAAAATCTGTCTTAAATCGCTCTCCCCAGAATCACTTTCTCCGGAAAAAATCTTCTGATACTTCTTTGTATTTGGTGCTGCCAAAACCAGATGGTCTTTTATCAGTGGAATGTACTTGCACTGCTTTTCTACCTTTGTCCCAACAAATCCAATATCGAGACTTCCCTCTTTTACCCGACGAATAATATCTAAACTATCCGCACTCGTCATCTCCACCTGCGTATTTACATTTTTCTTTAAAAATCCACTCAATATTGTAGGAACAAACCACTGTGCCGGAACAGAAGATGTACCAATCCGAAGAAACTCACTTCCATTCCCCCCAACTTCCATTATCGCTTTTCGATGTAAGAGTAAAATATCTATTGCATACTTATAAAGCTTTACCCCATCTTCTGTCAATTCAAAATTTCTTGCTGTACGTCGAATCAGCTTTTTCCCAAGCTCATTCTCTAAGGCTGACACATGTGTACTGACTGTAGATTGCGAGAGATGCATTTTCTTCGATGCTGCCAAAAAACCTTTACATTCTGCAACATTTGCAAAAATCTGCAATTGATGTATATCCATTTTCTCACTTTCCTTTCCGGTAAGTTTAAAATACTCTGGTCGAAAACACTCCAGAATAAATATATTTTACCATATCTATCGTTTTTATCAATAATCCTATCTATATTATCGAAATAATGAATTTTACTTTCTGTACAATATCTATTAAACTAATTTTAGAATAAATTACATTATGTTGGGAAATTTTATCCAAAATGTACTCGCAAAATCGGTTACAAAAGTAAATGTATGAAAAGTTCTGAAATTACATTGAAGAGGAATCATAAAAGTATTTTTCAGTGGTAACAAGCACATACATAAAAAGCACTGAGAGTACATCCCACATAAAAGGAGGCTGCCTATTATGGAAAAAGAAAAACTATTTTGCAAGGGAGGAGGATGTACCGCTAAACTTGGTGCCGGTATTTTAAGTCGTATATTATCGAAGCTACCGCAGGGTCCGGAAGATGAGAATCTTCTTGTCGGTTATGACAGTAAAGATGATGCCGCTGTCTATAAGATATCTGATGATATTGCTTTTGTACAAACCCTTGATTTCTTTCCTCCGATGGTCGATGACCCTTACACTTTTGGGAAAATCGCTGCTACAAATGCATTAAGTGATATTTACGCAATGGGCGGTGAAGTAAAGACCGCCTTAAATATTGTCTGTTTTCCTGAAAAAATGGATTTGAACATTTTAGGTGAAATTATGCGAGGCGGTGCCGAAAAAGTAATTGAAGCCGGCGGAACACTTGCCGGAGGGCACTCTATTGCTGATTCGGATGTGAAATATGGTCTTTCTATTACCGGCATCGTCAATCCGAATAAAATCTATACGAATAACGGGGCGAAACCGGGCGATGCACTGATTCTTACGAAGCGGCTTGGTGTCGGCATTATCTGCACAGCAAATCGAGTAGGAGAAGCTTCTGTGGAAGCAATGAAAGCCGTAACAGACTCCATGACAACCTTGAACAAGTACGCCGCAGAGTGTTGCAGGAATTTCGAAATCCATGCCTGCACAGACGTTACAGGATTTAGTTTTCTAGGCCACCTTCATGAAATGATGGATGGACAGCTTTCCTGTCATATTCACGCAAAACAGGTTCCTGTCTTTGAAGAGGCCTTACGACACGCCGATGAATTCCTTTTAACTGCTGCCGGACAGAGGAACCGAAACTTTACCGGTCCATTTGTTCAATTTAAAGATATCCCATTTGCAATGGAAGAAATTCTTTTTGATCCTCAGACATCCGGTGGTCTGCTCATTTCTCTTGCAAAAGAAGATGCACCTGCTCTTCTTGGCAAGTTAAAAGCTTCCGGTCTTCCTGCTGAGATTGTCGGAGAAGTTTTGGAAAAAGCAGAACCAGAAATTTTAGTCACGAATTAAATGACTTCTACCTATTTAGAATTTTAAAAAACACAACCTACTCTTAGAATCTTTCTTACAAAATAAATACCAGAATGATTCATAGAACATATCAGATGTGCAGTAAAAGTATGGCTTCATTGCATGACGCACATCTTGCAGCAAGAATGCCGAGACATTCTTTACATTCTTTATAAATATACAAAATGGAGGAACCATCATGATTAAAGTAAATGCAATAGGCGATGCCTGCCCAATCCCCGTAGTAAAAACTAAAAATGCTATCCGCGAATTACAGGGTGGAGGGACAGTTGAGACACTTGTTGATAATGAAATTGCCGTACAAAACCTTACAAAGATGGCAAACCAGAAAGGATACGATGTACATTCTGAAAAAGTTGCTGATAATGAATTTAAAGTCACAATGACTGTAAATGCAGAAGCGGCACAGATTGCCGCTAATAATGCTGTGTCAACAATAGAAGAAGAAAGCTGTCCGATCACTCCGTTAAATAAAAAAAATACGGTCGTAGTTATCCGCTCAAATCAGATGGGAAACGGCGAAGAAGAACTTGGAAAAGCTTTATTAAAAGGATTTATCTATGCCTTAAGCCAGCAAGATACTCTTCCTTCTACTATCCTTTTCTATAATAGCGGTGCATATATCACTTGTGAAGACTCTGCCTCTATTGAAGATTTAAAATCTTTAGAAGCCCAGGGTGTTGAAATCCTCACCTGCGGAACCTGTTTAAACTTTTATGGCATTACGGATAAATTACAAGTTGGCGAAGTGACAAATATGTATGTGATTGCAGAAAAAATGACACAGGCTGACTTAATCGTGCAGCCTTAAATAAAGGAGTTTGCCTATGCTTAGAAAGAAAAAGCCTGCATTCATCATCGCATTTGACGCAACCACACAGGCAATGGCAACCGATAAACTCTGTGCAAAAAATGGTCTTCCCGGACGATTAATTCCTGTTCCACGCGAAATTACCGCCGGCTGTGGCTTTGCCTGGAAAGCCGCTCCAGAAGATGAAACTATTTTAATAGAAGCACTCACAAAAGAAGGAATCGAGTGGGCTTCTACACATATTTTAGAAATTTAATTTATTAGCATTTAAAAGAAAAAATATTCAGGATTTTATTTATGAACAAATATTTTATTGGTATTGATATTGGTTCTACCTGCGCGAAAACAGTTGTCATGAATCATGAAAAAGAAATTCTCCACCGTTTTTTACAGCCAACTGGCTGGAGCAGTGTAGATACTGCAAATCAAATACAAGAACTACTTAGAGAAAAGGGCATTCTTCCAGAAGAATCCGTTGTTGTCGCGACCGGATATGGACGTGTATCCGTCCCTTACGCTGCAAAATGCGTCACAGAAATTACCTGCCATGCAAAAGGAGCCTGCTATATTCATAAAAATGAAAATATGCTCCTCATTGACATCGGGGGACAGGATACGAAAATCATCCGCATTGAAAACGATATGGTCACCGACTTCCTCATGAACGATAAATGTTCTGCTGGAACAGGCCGATTCCTTGAAGTCATGGCAAATACATTATCTCTAACCCCACAAGATCTGTGTGAGCTTGCTTCAAAAGGCAGCGGAACTTCTATCAGCTCCATGTGTACTGTGTTCGCTGAATCTGAGGTAATCAGTTTGATCGGACGTGGAGAATCAAGAGAAAACATTGCCTTTGCCGTTATCGACTCTATCGTACAAAAAGTTGTATCGCAGGCAGCAAGACTTACAAACGGACAGGAAGAATGTATCTGTCTCACTGGTGGATTATGTGATTACTCTTATCTTAAGAAATCACTCGGAGAATCTTTAAAAACAGATGTATTAACCGATACTGACGGTCGCTATGCCGGAGCAATTGGTGCAGCGCTTTCTGCCACCACTATCTGAATTACAATCTATGAGAATGATTAAAGGTGGATTAAAATATTATATCTTATTCGAAAACTATGAGCAGGGACTTGCCCTTCATGATGTCTTAGATTCCGATGACATTCCAAACCGAATTGCCCCGGCTCCCAGAGCCATTCAGGGTGAATTATCCTGCGGTATGTCCCTTCTCATAGAACCTGCTCACATAGAACAAGTACGACTTTCCATTGAAAAGCACCAAGCAGAATACCATACCATCGTACCCCTCGAAGGACAGGTAAAACCAAAACGAGATAAATATTGTTGAATTACTATTTTTCTAGATAACAGAAAAACCCCAGAAACAAATGTTTCTGGGGTGAATCTTACGCTTGAACACAAGTACCTTGCGGTACGATATATATACAAAAACTTATTACAACAATTTCCATTTAGCATTATCAACTTGCAGACTATAACCACAATAGGAACAACAACCGTTATTATCCGGAATATAGTTAGCCCCACAACTTGGACATTCCTTTTCCATCACAACAGCCTGGCCTTTGGACTTGATTCGATTCGGATAACGAGATCGGCAAAGCTTCCAGTTATGCTTTTCACTTTTCGTCACGATATGCTTATTATTTTGAAGAAAGGTTTGCTTCAACATCGCTTCCACAGAAATCGTCGTCTTGTCAGACGTATTTTCCACACCTTTTAGCTTTATATTATTAACACTGTAAGAAAGCAGCTCTGGGGTAAGAAGTGTTTTGTACAACGCTTCATTGATATTACTTATTAACCAGCCCTCATCATAACGGACAATCTCTTTCTCAAGATTCTCCAGCTCATCTATTTTCCTTGCTCTGATCCAAAGAAGACTCAGACTCAGTATAATTGTAAGTGTCATCGCAACACCAATTGCAATATACATATTCGTGATCAAATAAACACAAGGAAATGTCGGTAAAAACGAAAGTAAAATCGTTACACTGGTATACTTTAGATTATCCATATTCGGATCTGGTGTCTGATAAATCATAAAATCTTCGATTTGCCAGTCATAGAAATTACTCTGAATAAACCCTCCACAATAAGGACAGTTTGTCTCATCACCTTTTAACTGTATCTGTGCCCCACAGCTTGGACAAAATATTTCCGAATACTTTGAGTAAAATCTCTGCTCCTTCTGCCTGTCTTTCTCTCCCACTTCATTGTGACGAATATGACGGGACTGCCGAAGCAATATCGACCCATGCGGATAAATCGATTCATGAATCACCTTACCACTGTCTCTATGTAAATATTTATCAGAAACAGCGGCTTCTATGATAACTTCCCTCCATTCACGTCCTGAATCACTCCAATGCCGGAAGTCTCTCTTTTTGGCATTCCCTTCTGATAACTTCACATTCGTAAAATGTAGCTGCCTTGATAAACCTCTTCCTTCAAGCAGCTTTACTTCATGCATTACTTTTTCTTGAAAAGTCCGATCCATTCTTACTGTACTCTTTTGCAAATTACCGGTTTGCATCAAAGTAAGCAGCTCCTCCAGAACATTCGATATCTTTTTCGGTACTTTCTCCGTTCTCAAAGACTTCGCTTCCGGTTGTGCCAATCTTTTTTTCACCACAAAATACCAGTTACTTGGCAAAAATCGTTCAAAATTCCACTCCAGTATGCGGCTTGCAACAATATACCCTAATGCACAAGCCCACACAAATGCAAAAACACTCGCCTCACTCCATGTAAGTTTCATCAAAAATCACCTCCTCATATATCCATAGATTACTACAACAACACCCTTTTCCCTCAATGCTCAAATTCTTCTACTTCTTAGGCAAATACCGCATATCCGATACCGTATATACTGTAATAAATGCCTCTGGATCTTCCTGATTGATATACTTCATCAATTTCTGGTATTCCCCTTTGTCTACAATGGTAATGATCTCATTTCTTTTTTCCATATTATAAGCACCAATCGCTTCGTAAATAGTTGCCCCACTGTGCAGATCACGAACAATAAACTGCCGCAATTCCTCTTCCTTTTTTGTAATAATACAGACCCGTCGTTTGATATTATGATCAAAAATAAAATGATCCAAAACAATACCATTAAAATAAGTTCCCAATACACTGAGTACTACAGTTTTCTTATCATAAACCAGCGCCGCCGAAAGTGCCACACACATCCCCGACAAAGACATCGCTTTCCCCAGCTCCATATGAAAATATTTATTTATAATCTTAGCTACAATATCCAATCCCCCAGAAGAAGCATTCCGGTTGAATAAAATACTCAGACCCACACTCACTACCAGAATGTAACAAAGAACATCCAGTTCCTGACTATTCGTTATAGAACCGGTATTGGGAAAAATGTTCTCAAATATACCCAGAAACACTGGCAGCATAACACTCGTGTAAACTGTTTTAAGCCCGAATTCCTTTCCGCAGGTAAAAAATCCAATAATTAATAAAACTACATTAAGAATCATCGTAATCGCTGATAATGGCAGCGGAACAAAATTCGACAGAACAATACCCAGACCTGACATACTGCTAATCGACGTATGACTCGGAACCAGAAAAAAGTAAACAGCAACAGCTATAATAGCAATTGCGATGGTAAGGATATTTATTTCTATCAAAATAGACTTGTAATCTGTCTTCGTTTTCATATTATTTTTTTATCTCCTCCTGTGTTAAAGACTATTACTGCATGAATAAAAAGTATAATTGAGCCGATGATTAAAAACATCATTTCCCTTCATTTATTTTTCTTATTGAATTTTGGAACTGTCAATTCGCTATACATGGTATTAAATAATTCTGTTAGAAACTGCTTATTTTTAATAGCTCTTATGTCTCTATTTGCGCTCAAATCCAAGATATCTTGTCCCTTGAAAATTTAATGTTCCAGCATCTCCTTCTATTAGCATTCCATACTCAGAACCACTCATAGAGAATTCTATTCTGTCACCGCTGTCCACCTCGAAAGTTACATAATAGGAAGTGGATGAGGTAGTGCTATATCCATGAGAGCCGCTCATGTCCCCATTATTAGGATGTTGATGATGGGAGACTTCCGTTCGTTTGGCAACTACCCTGGCTGATACATTGAGCCGTGGAGAGTGATTGTTTTTATTCCATGTGGTAATACTTGTGATAATGCTATATCCTAATATAATAAAAACGCTACAAAATATTAGTGCGAAGGCGATGTTAAATAGCACATCAAATCCATCAAATAACATAGTGTTTCTCCTTCTTATATTTTCTCCTCTTAGAAATATGTGTTTTACAATAATTTTATCATACAGCAATTATAACTTCAAATAGGAATTTGCCGAGGGAGTAAACGGACGTCCCCAGCAAATTCCTATTTTTCTAGATAACAGAAAAACCCCAGAAACATTGGTTTCTGGGGTGAATCTTACGCTTGAACACAAGTACCTTGCGGTACGATATATATTAAGGTATTTCTTTTCACTTACGTTCAAAGAATGGCTTTCGTACTAATTCGCAAAAAACGCTCATAAGTACTCAATGCCTTATTCAGTTACAATTATATAAGTTCGTGATTACTCGATGATAGAAGCAACACGTCCTGATCCTACAGTACGTCCACCTTCACGGTATCAGAACGGGATATTGTAAAATGTAAATGGTTATTTTTCGTTTGATTTGTGATGAAAAATGTGAATTTTTTGCTGATTCCATGGGGTTTGGGAAGATTTTGTTATCAGGGTGTTATCACACTATTAACAAGACCAGATATTTGCTATCTCATAATTTTTTATTTTCATAGCTTTCTCGACACATTGTTTTAATTCATCAGTTTCGTCATCTCCACTCGTCTTAACATTTTTATAATATTGGTGTAATGCCTCTACGCAATTATATAAACCATCCAGATAATATCGTTCACCTTGATTGGCTAGTTTCTCATATATATCTATACATTTACTTATGGACAATGTAATATATCTCTGTACTTTCTCCTTAGCAAAAAAAGGTTGTCTGAGCAGTGACGTCAAATGAAGCCATAGTGTTTTCGAATATTCTATGTCTAAATATTTTATTGAGCTAAAAAATTTTTCAAACGATATGTTTTGATTGCTATTTTCTTTTACAAACACTAAACATTGTATGCCTGTAAACACACTTGAATATAACTTTTTATCCTTTGCTAATATAATATTTTCAAACATATCAACACATTCTTCAAACTTATTTTCTTCAGTCATTTCTAGTATATCAATCGCAATAGTATTAATTTGGCAATCTGATAATGCTTTCTTAATTTTTTCAATTAATGGGTATATCTCTGTAATCAATTGATTTTCTATAGCTTCACAATAAACAAGAGCAACAAGTTCTCCAATTACTAAAAACTTACTTTCACATTCGTCTTTTTCTCCCATAAAGTCATATTTCAATAAACTCTTTTCATGGATTATAAACTCATATGAACGAGTTAAAATAGTATTTGCCAGTTCTTTATTTAAAATCACCTTATTGCATTCTCTCTGACAAATTCCCGATGTCGAATAAAAAAAACTAAAATAATCTCGAACACTTCCATATGAATTGTTTATTGTACGTCCTGTTGACGTTACACTTTCCACATATTCTGTATTCATCAAATATGTATAATATAATTTTGAAAAATCAACTGATTCTGGATGTGGCAGTCTCTCCCAAATAAATGAATAATATAACTCCGTTATTGGTAAAGTATCTTTGTCATTCTTCCAAAAGACATTTTCGATACTATCCCTATATTTTTCTAACGGTTTATTATTCCACAATACTACTAAGCAAGCTAAACCATTATCTCTTTCAGATATATTTTCACTCGAACTCTCTCGAAGAGCTTTTGCATAAAATACTTCTTCTTCAGATATTTTAAAATATATATCATTAAAGTAACTAGCTAAATGATATTGTGCATCAAACTCAAGGAAAATAATATTCTGACAAGCATTCGCAATATTTCCATTAAATCTAGTTGAAATTATCTGTAAAATCTTTTTTATATCTCTAATTATAAAGGAATCTTTCTTTTGACTGAACCTACTTAATATTTCTAAAAAAATAATTATATTTATGTCTTCTATAAATACCACTAAACGTGATAATACATTTAGGATGTTTTTTACTGATACAAAATATTGTTTTCTATTATAACTATCTTCTTCTGAATATAGTTTTACAATTTCAATCAATTTTTCAAAAAGATATTGTTTTTCTGAATCATCTATATTAAAAAGCGTTTTCCGTGTAAAAATCTGATTGATAACTTTTTCTTGATCTGTCCTAACAGCTAATGATATCTTCCAATAAGCATATTTGCTTGATTGAATTATTTCATCATATACACGTGGAAGTAATTTTGCTTGATCAATAAACATAGGCAAGCACAATCTATCCAGCCCAAGGATAAAAACAAATGAATTTTTATAACTATCGGTTTCTCCTATAGAAAATACTGTAACACTCTTATTTGAATTAAGGCTAAACGGTATCATTTTTTCTTCTTTTTTTCTATCTTTTTCAAAAAATATCTGTTCTATTTTCTCCCGTTGCTCAACAATAATCCTCCTTGTATTATATGGATTATTATAATAATTATTATCAGAATATTTTTCCTTTATTTCCCAACTATTACTTCTATGGCATAAATTTAAATATCCTAGATATGAAGCATATACTTCATCTGACAACTTCATTTGTGCTAATTCTGCTGAACATTCACTTAGTATCTCATCTGCAATCTCATTTTGTGACAACTGTTTATAAAGGGCTGCCTTTTTTATTTTATTTTCAAATGTAGATGATTCTATTTTTTCAATCAGTTCCTTTGTTTCTTCATAATCAAATAATGAAATATGATTTTTTATTTTTTCAACAAGAAACTCATTCTTATAATATGGTATTTTTTCACAATATATTTTACATTGTTCCATACATATTTCATATTGTTCCTTTTTTCCATCGATCCTATACATTTCAGCTAGATATAACTGTATTTCGCATAATATACCTGTTTGTGAATTTCTTTTCCTTAACAGTTCCGCTATTTTTTCTAAATATTCAGCATTTTCATCCTCTAAAACAACCAAACATTTTCTTAAAATTTTAATAATACTTAAAATCAGTACTTCAGGTATATCATCCTCAACCAGTCTCAACACTATACTAAATTGTTCTGAAAAATATTTTGCATATTTCTCTCTTTTATTTTCGGGCAATAAAATATATGGTCTAATTAGTATTTCTACCTGATATGAATATCGTTTCATTCTTTCGAAATACTCTTCTTTCTCCTCCTTTTTAGGTTTCCATAATCTATTCATTTGAGAATATGGTCGTTCTCCATATATATCTCTTTCATTTTGATTTTCTTCTAATAAATTTAAGAATTCAGAAATTGCTTGATAATGTCTGTTCTCCTCCTGTTCAGATACCAATGCAGATAGGTCTACTATAGTAATCCCTTTATTTTCTAATAATTTTTTCTCTGGTGCACTTAATGTTTCATATATACCAATCAAATAAATTTTAGGACAGTACTCACCCATATTATCTCTCAACCATCCAAGCCAACTTTGAAAATTAGGATCATCTCCAGAAAAACCAATCAAACACAGCCTAGTTTCTAACATTGCTTGCTGTACAGTATTAACCAGTGCTGGGTATTTATCAGGATATGTTCTATAATCCTCATCACATATTATATATGGTTTTACTTGCGGAATGCTGCCATGTAACTTAATTATTCTTGGTTTTATACTCCCTGGTAAATCATTTTGAGAATAGATAATTTCATAGTTATTTTCACGATAAATCATATCCACAGTTTGTTCTAAAAGTGTATCATAATTTGTCGTAAAAACATCTGACCAATGTAGCCTCAACAGTCTTTTATGTAAATCTCCCGGAACAAACATTTCATCCGCAATAGATTGCTCTATTAAATTATTGATTTTATTTCTATCAAAATTAGCAATATATTCATCTGCTAGTTTTGTAACATTTTTCCCTGATGTTTTTACAATCTTTTGTTTATGCCATTCTTCCTTTTCTTGCATTTCTAATGGCTCCGGGTATAACTCCTCATACATTTTTTCAGCAAGTTCACTCCAATTTGGTGGCTGAATACATGCCATGCCCTTACTTTGTGCATTTTTCGAAAACCCAGCGCCAACCATCAAAGAAACGTCACCATATTTTCTTGGTTCTTTTAAACGTTGGGCTATATCATTTATATAAGAATAAACCGTTTTATCATTCATATAAGTACCTCTTTTATATAAACAGACCTTATTCAAACAAGTTTTAGTATATTATTCTTCCGCAAATATATTATCTAAAGTTTTCTCCATATCTGCCACCAAATTAACTACTAAGGCATTTCCCATCATAAATCTACGTTTTCTCAATGGCATTTCTACTGTTTTTCCCTTAACCAAACAATATTTTGTATGATTAGTAGGAAAGCCCTGAATACGTTCTGCTTCTGTCGCTGTAAGCAACCTCACTCTTCCAGTCATTTTATCTTTTACAATATGCGTTGTTCTGCTAAATCCGCCTTCTGATGTAAGCATTGTACGTGCTGGTTTATCTTCCTGATCAATCATAGAAATTGCACCTTCTGAAAAAACATATTCATGGCCAGTTGCACTTGTTCGTAATAATTTTTTTGCACCTTTCAGATACTGCCATGTCTGTCTATCTTCTTTTGGAAGACGCTGTTCAGTTTCATCACTATGTGTAACTGATGGATTCGTATAATATAATTTTTCTTCTGGTATAAAATACTCTTCCTCAACTTCTCCTGATTCCATAACATCTCCTAAAGTTATCTGCTCTCCATTATAGTTAGGCAATGTTTTTATCGTATATATTATCCCATCTTTCATTATACCGGAATTCTCAAATATACATTGAAATGTTTCTGATACTTCTCCTACTTCTGCCGGCAGTACCTTAGTCTTCATTTTCGCTTTATCAGCTTTATTTACTGCAAATGTTTCTGCAAAAAAGCCTTCTTTCAGAACTACATTTTCCATACATTCTATTTTTTTATTTTCTTCCAGTTCATTGGTATATCTAATTCTCTTCAAAATTCTCTCTGCATATTTTGTATCATTTTTATAAGCAAAAATAAATATTCGACGACGTCTCTGCTGGTATCCGTATTCTGCTGCATTAATAACTCGCCATTCTACTGTATAACCTTCATCTCTAAAACAGGATAACATCACGCCAAAGTCCTTACCTCTTTGCTTGGCTGGAGATTTTAACAGTCTATCAACATTTTCTAATAATACAAACGGTGGCTTTTTTACTTCTAAGGTCTCACGGATTGACCACCATAAAACACCTTTTTTCCCTTCGAGTCCTTTTGATGTAGCTAACGAAGATGCTACTGAATAATCCTGACATGGAAAACCTCCAACTAACAAATTAAAATCAGGGATTTTTGCTTTATTTACATCTTCAATATTATAATTTGTTGTATCCTCGCCATCAATATCTACTCGTGTCCCAAATCGATATACATAACAGTCATGTGCGTATTGTGTAGTTTTTTCTGCTGGTTCCCATTGATTAAACCAAACTGTATCCCATTTCTCCTTTTTATCATAATCTTCTGCTGTTTTTATGTTATTAAGTCCACATCTAAAACCACCTACTCCGGCAAACAATTCGCAAACTGTTTTCTTCACTTTTTTTACCTCTTCTTTTTATTATTCAAACGATCGTTCTTCACATATAATATCCTATTTTACTGTTTTTGTAAAGATCTTTATCTAAATAATTCTAAAATAAGTTGATTTACTTCTACCCTATTTTTAATTTTGGAAACGTCAATAACTGTCCATCCATTTTTACTGAGTACATTTTTCTCCTCTTCATCTATCCTCTCAAAAAAAGCCCACTTTTGGGACTGCACTTTAAATTTGGGTGAATATACTCCTCCATTTATTCGAATTTTACCATTATTATACTTTAAACCAATATTTGAAAACCTTTCTTTCAGTTCAAGGATTGGATCAAAAATATTACTCTTTCTAATTCGAAGCTGATTTCCTTTATCCATAAAATATTCATATAAACTCAAATCATTCCATTGAGAAGTTATATTAGGATGTAAATCTGATAAATAACTTCTATTACACTGTTCATCTATAATTTTTTGCATTCCCTTAGGATATCCTTTTGCAATCCCCACCGCTTTTATCAAGGAATAATCCCCTGCCGCATATTCTTTACTAATCCAGTCAACATATCTCATTAGTTGCAATGGAAAATTTCTGGTTGCTTTTCCTTTTTTTAATTCTATAACCATATATTTTTCTATTGGTTTTTCCAAGTCAGGGTATTCCTCCAAGTATCTATATGCAAAAATATCCATTTTATCAATATAAGCAAGTGGTTTAAACGGAGAAGCTATAACCTGGTGTGTAACATAATTATATTTCTCACCCTCAAATCCTTTTTTGGAAATAAAATCTATTGTCCAAGCTTCTAGCAACATTTCCGTATTTATCTCATTTTTGTCATAGTCAAACTCAGTTTTTATAGTTTCTCCCGGATTAATGAGGTATTTTTCCAAATCAAATTTTAAAACTCTTTTATGTTCCGATGAATTATATTCAAAATACTTCTTTTTTTCTCTATTCTTTAAATAAATACACTCTTTTAAAGCTCTATTTTCTTCGTCATCTATTTTTATAAATGTGACATCTTGAAATGCTCTTAACATTCTGAATGCAAGTGGTTTATAAGATAATACTTCATCCATATCAACCCCCTCTGCAAAGAAATGTTGATCTGGCTTAAAAAAACATAACCATCTATACTCAGGACTCAATTTCATCAATGGTTGATCTTCTTCCCTCACTCCTTCCTTCTTTTCAAAGATATTTGCGTCCAGATAATTTTTATATTTACAATCCGGTCCAACATTAACTAATTTCCCCACCCCATAAATTCGTCTATCGGATAAAAAATAAACATTATCACCAGCTTGCATAGAACAATAATCTGCTAATACCGCCGCCATAACTTGCTTACTTTTATTGCTTGAATTTTCATTTTCCTTTGACGAAAGTTTATCATTTGGTACCTTTGATGCATATATACCTTGCTTAATGCACTTCTTCACACCTTCAATATTTTCTTCTTTATATATAGAAAAAATAAAGCCTGCCATACTATTCCTCCTTAAACTGATCTTGTAACTGTGACAAAATATAACTATTATTCAACCAGAAACACTGTTTCGGATATTGTCTTCCATCTGGAAGCTCATACGTATCTTTTGCATTTCGTGCATGGGGCCTTACATGACACACTGGATTTTCTGATGCTTTTGGGAAATTATTATAATTCTTTCCATTTTTCTTTTCTATCTGAAGACCTTCACGAATTACTCTTTGCGTCTTTTCCCAAACCAACTTCACATTCCCTTCCAAATCATCATATGGAATATTCCAAAATTGGCACCCCTTCAATCTCAATTCTCCACTCTGATCATACTTATATATAACAAATAAAAATCTTGTTTCTCGTAAATAATTTCCAAATGTAGAATCAGCCCATTCTTCTTCTAACAATTCTTTAAATTTAAAATTTGGAAAAGACATATTTTCTTTTATTTTATTATTTTTCTCAATGCGTATTGCCTTCACTACCACATTTGCTTTTTCAAATTCCTCTGCATGGTTTCCTTTAATTCCTAGCATACGATATGCCAACATTGCTTCCAGGCTTTTCGGTTTTTTCTGATATTCTATATGAAACTTATTACATAATTCTGTAACAGTCCAATCATAATATGTATTTATTTTTTGTACAACATAATCTTCAAATGATTCTTCTGCATTTTCCTTTATAATTGGTTCGTATGTACTCTTTCCCGGAATAATATAGTTATTGAGAACATATGTCATATATGAGTTTTTAAATGCAAATGCACGCGGTTTTGCCAACTCATCACTAAATGGTTGTTTCCTTCTATCTTTAGAAGTTGCAGCCTTAGGTGCTGCTCCTAAATAGAGAGTATCTCCCTCAGACAATTCATGTGCTTTCCCAGCTTTGATTTTTTCAACAATAGTCTCAAAATCATGTTTTATAATTTTTATATCTTGTTCTGTTGGTGCAAATAACTTCACATATCCTATACGATAATCTAATCTATCTTTGATTTCTTTTTTATATAGGTAATAAATCAGTAAAATCAGACTTGATTTTTGCCACATATGGCTATCTTCAAACTTTTCATCAACAACTGAAAAATAATCAATCATTGTTAATATAAGTCTCTCTTTTGCTACAAATTTACCATTTTTATTTTGTTTATATGGTGTTACCTTAAGCTCCACACCTGCCTTATCAAAATCTGATCTTGCATCATTATTAGTCTGATAATGAAAAAATCTTTCCTCTATCAGTTCACCTAAACCACCTTTTCTCTTTTTATTTGCGTGCTTTACTTCATAATTTGAAGCTTCTCTAACAACTGTTGATTTTGTAATATCATCTTCCCTACATACATCTGCAAAAGTTTTTCCTACTAGCTTTTTTGCATACGTCTCGATTGAAATAGGGTCTGTCTCATCATATTCCTTCAAGTAACTTCCCATTTATATTTCCCTTTCATCATCTACTTCTTCCAATTTCTGATCAAATATTGTTTCTTCAATCACTTTTATACATTGCTCTGTATTTTTTAAAATATCTTTGCCCCAGAAATGTATCACTGTCCAACCCATAAAATTTAATTGTTTGTCCTTTTCTTCATCTCTCTGGATATTTCGCTCTATTTTTCTAACCCAATAATCCGGATTTTTTCCCTTTTCCAATTTAGCCTTCAATACTTCCCAGTCCTTACCATGAAAAAACTCACTATCACAAAAAATGGCAATACGATATTTAGTCAAGACAATGTCTGGTCTTCCTGGCAGTTCCTTATAATTTTTTCTATAACGAAAACCTCTACTCCACAATGCCTTTCTCATAACAATTTCTATTCTTGTATCTTTTCCATGTATTCTGCTCATATTTTTATGGCTTTTTTCTGTGACTTCGCCATGAAAACGTGGTTCTTTTTCCGGCATAATTTTCCACCTTTAATATTATATATTTCATTTTATTGTACCAAACTAATAATTACTATTCAATTCCTTCGTAAAAGAAAAAGACACGTTTTTCAATCAACGTGCCTTCCCTTAATCATATTTAATTTTTAGTTATATATAAATCAATTGTTGAAATACTATTTCTTCTACACTAGCTTTTATACCATTCATCCTCCCCACCCATTCCATCTGATTCTCTTCTTTCATTTTCTCCGTCACACCCTGTCTCTCTGCCATTTGCTTTACCAGGATTTCTACCTGCTCTCTCGCTTCCTTATCAGCTGATTCAGATGTTCCGTTAACTTTCCGGTCAGTAGAAGATACTGATAATATCCCGATTTATGTTCTTTCAGATATTTCTTTCTCATCATTCCATATTTTCCGTATGTTGCTTTTTCCTCATTAATAGTCAGTTCTGGGAAATAATAATCTCCCTGTAAAGTATATTTTAATCCATTCTTTTTATTATAAAGTTGTTTTTTCATAGTTCTAAATCTCCATTCCTCTGTATTTCTTTTTTCCTGGTCTTTGGTACTGATTTTCCATCATGCTTTTTCTTTTTTCCTGTTTTAGTAATTCTAAAATACTTTTCCCTGAGGACTGCTCCTTTCTGCGGTTTTCTTCAATTTCCATTTCTCTCTGAATATCTTTCTGTATGGCTTCCTTAACAGTATTATTTCCAAGAACCCGTACCACCCTGCTATATCGTTCTGAAATATTCAGCAGATCTTCTTTTTCCTCTTGTAAGTATTGATTTCTCTGCAGAGCTTTGCTTAAGTCTTTTTTCACGGCTTCGCAGATTTGTTTTTCTCTCTTATATTTTTCCTTCCATTTTTCTATTTCGGTGTTAAGTTCCTGTATCTGTGCTGCCAGTCCGGCGATGATGCCTTTCATTTGATTAAATAGGGGAGCTATTTTTTTATCTCTATAAGTAGAGGCTCGCTCTAAGGTTCCTGCTTCCGGCAGTTCGAGGACAATCTTTCTGCATTCTTTTAATTCTCTGCTGACTTTATCTATGATAGGCTGTAATTGTGCTCTTTGCTTCGCCAGATTCTCTAATTCTTTTTCTGCTTCTTCCGCACATTTTTCTGCCATTTCTTTCTCTTGCTTTGCCTCTTCCTTATCTGCTCTCAGATTTTTTATATCTGCTCTGGCATCGGCAATCTGTAAGGTCAGCCCTTCTTTTTCTGCTGTCAGATATTCTTTTTCCTGTTCTAATTCCTGTACTTCCTTTTTTCGTTCTTTTTTCTTAAAATTGTATACATCCAGATGTTCTTCTGTCGTACCTTTTTGTTCCCATTCGATTCCATGTTGTTTTGCCATCTCTGCCAGAACTTCTTTTTCATGATTTATCCATTGATTCAGTTCTGTGGCGTGCTTTGTTCCTCCCTGGAATCCCTGACTTTTTAATGCCTGCTTCAGAGAAACTCTTGTGTCCATTCCTTTCCCTTTCCAGCCTGTCACATACGGAACAAAGTCAATATGTAAATGTGGAGTCGCTTCATCCTGATGCAGATAACAGCTAAATACTCTGAGATTCGGATTTCTTCTCTGAAAATCCTGCATATATTGATCTAATACTTTTACTGCCAGATTTCCTTCTGGTGTCCCAACTGCCATGTCTTCACAGTTTCCAATCTGAAAGATTACTTCATGAAATAATTTTTCCTGCTTTCCCTGTCGTATTTTTTCATAATAATTTGTAATCTTCCTGTCTTTTCTTTTTCCGATATTATAACGCTCTACTGCCTCATCAAATAGTTGACTGTAAATAGCTTTTATGTCTTCATCACAATAGCAGATGTTTAAACTTACTCTGTCCTGAGCCACATTTTCCGCTATAAAGTCTCGTCTGTTGTGAGCCAGTGAACCGGCTCCTACCATGCCGCTGATTGTTCTTTTTATTGCCATATATTCTCACTTCCTTTCTTTAAAATCTAGATCCGATATATCATAAGTCTGTATCTATAACGTATTTTTTAGTTTGAAAACATTTTCTGCCGGATACGGCAATTTTGTTACTTTTGCCAAAAGTAACGCAAAAGCACTTTCGACAGCCGTACCGTCCATCAAAAGTGCCTTTGCGCCCTGCCGGGAGCAAGACGACGTCCTGCTGACGTCCGTTCTTTACCAGCTAAGTTGATTTATATTTGTATTATCTGGATTATTTACTGGTTTTATTTCTCTATCCTTGCACGAATATATTCCAGATTTCCACTGTACGGAGTTCCAACCAGATACCATTCTCTTCTCGGATTCATCTCCATTCTGCTGGAAATCCATTTATCATCAACAAATACTTCTATCCTTTCTCCGCAATGAAATCCTGTATGTACCCATAAATCAGAAGACAATAAACCATATCTGTCATTTTCCTGATTATAGCCTAATCTTCCTTCTCTCATTATCGTTTACTCCTTTCTGTTTTGTTCAGTTAAAATGATATTTTTATCATTCTTTAATAGCCTGAACATCCTGTTTCCTGTTGCCTGTTACTCTGCCGGTAACCTGCTGCCTCTACACATTTTCTGATTTTCTCTTTGAATGTTATATACAGGTGCGTGTCACGCTCCTGTTATAAAACCATCAGTAAAGAAGTTACCATCGAAAGTCTTCTGGTATTCCTCTCCTGTCCAGATATTCTTTCCGATATTTTTCTCGTTCTTCTTCCGTAGGTGCAGTTTTGTATCTGCTGTATATTTCTCTTTCTGCCATGGCATTCATCTTCTTTTCCAGACCCTGTCTGATTTTTTCTTCATTCTGTCTATATTCCATTAGGTGATACTGCAAAAGCAGTAAAAATAGTTCATATGGTATCTGTACATTCTTATTTTTCATTCTGACTCCTTTCAAGATGGCAAGATACCCTCTTCTTAAGAAATGGTCATCTTGCCATCTTCTTTTTTCTTATTCTGGCAATATCCAGAACCATTGATTTCCACGTTTGACCGCATCAATCCCAAGTTCCTGCTTCGCATTTCTCAATGTTTTGGGCTTTATTCCGCACTTCCGGGCCTCTTCCTCAATCTTCCTCTGGGCCATACCACCATTAGTTAATATCTTCTGTAGAAACTCTTTTGCCTGACGGCTTTTCTGTCCTCTGGAATCCCCACAGAGCAGTTCATCTGCACTGATGTCATATTCTCCAATCCACTCAAAACCATTGTCTTTATCCAAACGAAAAGCAATTGATTTACCTTCTGGTGCAAGAGAGCTTTTCACATGACAGACTACCCTTGTTTCCGGTTTTTCCTTTATCCGGCCAACAATCAGGACGCTCCTTGCTGCCGCCTGAAAATCTATGGAACCTAGTCCACGATAAGAAGATTTTCCATTATTGTTTTTGTTCATGTGCCCAATCAGAATAATCGCACACTGATATTTTTCTGCCAGAACAGCTACCCTTTTCATAACCGGACGTATTTCATTTGCTCTGTGCATATCTACATCTGATCCAAGAAATCCCTGTATCGGGTCAAGTACGACCAGTCTTGCCTTTGTCTGGATAATCGCTTCTTCCAAGCGAATGTCTAACATAGTCAATGGCTGTTCCCGATCGTCAATTACCAATACCTTTGAGCAGTCTGCTCCTGCTGCCAGTAACCGTGGTTTTATCGTATCACCCAGCCCATCTTCTGCTGTCTGATAAATTACATTTACTGGCTGTTGTAAGCACTGCTTGTTTTTAGATACTTCCATATCTGCTTTATTTTCATCGGTGATTGCATCTGCTCTTTCTGGTTCTTTCCGCTTTTCAAATGAAGCAGGAAGAATTGGTTTTCCTCTGGTCAGCTTCGCAATAATCTGCAACACCATCGTTGTCTTTCCCTCTCCCGGGTCCCCCTGTATAATTGTAACTTTCCCATAAGGAATGAATGGATAGAGTAGCCATTTAATCTCTTCTACTTCCACTGATTCCATATTTATCAGTTTAAGTGGAGGCTCCTGCCTCACAATTTCTTCCAGTCTCATAATTCTGTCTCCTTTTGCTAAGAGGCAGATTCTCCGTAAACAGCTAATTTCAAATTGTTATGAATTTTAATCTGTGATATACTTAATTTGCGAGATTGGTATATCTGCTTAGCTGATTACCGAAGAATCTGCCTGGATTTTTTATCTGGGCTTTTTCTTTTTTTCCAACATCATTCATTTTCATTATCTCCTGCTGATCAGCCCTACCTTTATTTTTTTCATCCAATAATGCAGCCACCTCTTTTTGTCGTGATGGATAAAGATGTCCATATGTATTCAATGTAATCTGAATATTTTTATGTCCCAGTCGTTCTTTAATAATCAGTGGCTCCACACCCTGATTAATCAGATAGGCTACATGACTGTGTCTTAAATCATGTACTCTTATTGGCTTTACTCCTGTCTTTTTTTCATATCTTTTCATCCGTTTCTGAAGCGTCCTTGCCACTATTGGAAACAGACGCTCATTTTCTGGAAATCCATAATGATAACTGATATATTCCTGAACTTCTTCTTTAAGAAAATTTGGAATAATAATTGTTCTGACGGAATTATCTGTTTTAGGCGTACTGATTACATCTTTTCCATCTATTCTGTGATAGGTTTTATTGATATGAAGTAAATTATTGGTCATATCAAAATCTGCAATTGTCAGAGAAAGAAGTTCTCCTTCCCGGATTCCTGTCCAGAAAAGTATTTCAAACATAAGATAGTCTTCACTTTTTCTGTCCACACCCGAAATAAATCTGTCATACTCCTCTTTAATCCAGAAATCCAGCTTATCCGCATCAGACTTTCCCATACGCTTTACTTTCTTACAGGGATTTTCTTTAAGGTTGTAAATCCTCTGTGCATGATTAAATAGTGCATTAATCTGATTCTGAATCATTCTCTCGTATGTTTTGCTGAACTTATTCTTCTGTATAATTTTCTGCCACTGAATAATATCTGCAGGAGTAATTTCATTTAATTTTTTATCTCCAAAATAAGGAATGATATGTTTGTTAATCATATGCTGCTTGTTCCGTATGGAATTTGCCTTTAATTCATTCTTCTTATCTGAAAAATAAATATCTACAAACTTAGCCATCTGCATATCTGGTTCCACAGCCACTGAATTTTTAAATTCATTTTCATAATTCAGTGCCTCTCTCTTTGTTTTGAACCCTCTTTTCATCTTCTGTCTTTTCTTTCCTGTCCAGTCAACGTATCGGAAAGATGTGTACCAGGTTCCCTGTGCTTTGTCTTTATAAACTGACATCTGCTCACTCTCCTTTACATTGATTTCTGAGAAAATCCATAAAATTTTGTTTCCCAATAGGGACGTGGAATCTTTCCACGAACTGCTACATATCCTTCTTTTTCCAGTTCATTATTTAGCTGTTTTAAAATAGAATATGCTTTGCTACGTTTCACTCCCAGTTCATTCATGACATCTTCTACTGTCATCATATAATTTGTTCTCATATAGCCCTCCTTTCCAGTCACTTTTGTGACTCTTTGTATTTCTTATATTAATTGCCTTTTGTGAATTTGTCAAGTATCTTTTGCGAATTATATTTTGTTTTATCCGCACTGTTTTTATAGACATAAATCTGTATCTTTTGTTTCATTCACTTTTGTGTTAAACTATAAGCACAATTAACGTATTCAATTTTACAAATATATAAATACTTTTAAGGAGATTGCTATATGATAGGAAAAAAAATCCGAGCTTGCCGGGAATTTCGTGGATTCAGTCAGATTCAATTAGCAGAACTGTCTGGAATCAATGTTGGAACTATAAGAAAATATGAATTGGGAATCCGGAATCCCAAACCAGAACAATTAGAAAAAATAGCTGCTGCACTTGGCTTAAATGTCAGCATTTTTCTTGATTTTAATATTGAAACAGTTGGCGATGTACTGTCCCTGCTGTTTGCCATAGATGATTCTGTAAATTTATCACTTTCTGAAACAGAGAATCAAAAAATTATTTTAGACTTCGATAATCCAATGATGCAGGATTTCTTTAAGAAATGGTGTCAATTTAAAAATGTTTATGAGAAAGAAAAAGCTGAGATATTAGCTATTGAAGATGAAAATAAGAGACAGGAAGAACTGGATAAACTGAACGCTACTCAGGAAGAGTGGAAGTTGCGGGCAATGGGAACCACAATTGGGTGTCATACTGTGATTAAAAAAGGATCTGAAAACATACCTGTAAACATTGAAAATTTAATATAGGGAGGATAATATTTATGACTGATAATATAGATTTTTTATATCATTACACTAACATAGAAACTCTGGCTCTTATTTTATCAAATCATACTTTTAGGTTTCGCTCTTTGGATCAAATGGATGATCTGCAAGAAAAAGAAACCTCTGATTTAAAAAATGTTGGACAATTTTGCTTTATTAGCTCTTGGACTGATGATAGTACAGAGAGTATACCTATGTGGAATATGTATAGTTCTCTCCATTCAGGAGTTCGTATTAAATTAGCCACAAATCCTTTTAAAAAGTATGCTAATACCCCAGATTCCATACAAGCAGTATCTAAATCTCCTGTTACTGATAACTCTAACGGTAATTATATAAAATCTATAATAACTGTAGCAGATATGATTGCTAAAAAATATATTTGTCCTGGAGGTATGTCAAACAATATTCTACATAAAGTAGTCTATACAAGTAATCCCGATGAATTATATCCTAAATTAGTATCTCAAAATGAAGATGAATATACCATTGCTTTTGGTTCCCTTGGAAAATACAAAAATATTCATTGGCAATTTCAACGTGAGTGGAGATATATCCTCCAAATTTTCCCTTTAGATATAGATCAAAATCCTGATCAACTAAATACTTCTGCTCAAATAATGATTACAAAAATTCTACAAGGTTTAGAAAAGCAACCTTTTTCTTATTATGATCTAACTTTAGATGACACTGCATATTCAAACATGGAAATTACACTGAGTCCTAAAATTAGTCCGGGGAATCGATTAATTGTTAATACTCTTATTGAAAAATACAACCCCTCTGCTACTGTCAGGGATAGTTCCCTATTAGGGCTCATCTAAAATTGTTATTTTTGTTATCAAATTGTTATCACAAAGAGTTATCTGCAAATTTCCAGATAGCTCTTTTTTATTTTCTATCTATTTTCATTTTACAAAATATTATTTTTCCTCTCTAATTTCTCTTTTCTCACACAACAGAAAAACCCCAGAAACAAGAAGTTTCCGGGGTAAATCTTACGCTTGAACACAAGTACCTTGCGGTACGATATATATAAAATCTAGTATTATTCAGTTGCTAATTATATAAGTTCGTGATTACTCGATGATAGAAGAAACACGTCCTGATCCTACAGTACGTCCACCTTCACGGATAGCGAATGTAAGACCCTGCTCCATAGCTACTGGATGGATCATGTCGATTGTCATTTCTACGTTATCACCAGGCATGCACATCTCTGTTCCTTCTGGAAGAGTGATAACACCTGTTACGTCAGTTGTACGGAAGTAGAACTGAGGTCTGTAGTTGTTGAAGAAAGGAGTATGACGTCCACCTTCATCTTTTGTTAAAACGTAAACCTGAGCTGTGAACTTATGATGGCATGTTACGCTACCTGGCTGAGCTAATACCTGTCCACGCTGAATTTCGTCTCTCTGAACACCACGAAGAAGAGCTCCGATGTTGTCACCAGCCTGAGCTTCGTCAAGTAATTTACGGAACATTTCAACACCAGTTACAACAACTTTACGTGTTTCGTCTGTGATACCAACGATTTCTACTTCATCAGATACGTGTAATACACCACGCTCTACTCTACCAGTTGCAACAGTACCACGACCTGTGATAGAGAAGATGTCCTCGATAGGCATTAAGAAAGGCTTATCTGTGTCACGTTCTGGGTTAGGAATCCATGTATCAACAGCGTCCATGAGTTCCATGATCTTATCTCCCCATGGTCCGTTAGGATCTTCAAGAGCCATAAGAGCTGAACCCTGGATGATTGGAGTGTCATCTCCTGGGAAGTCGTACTCGTTTAATAATTCACGGATTTCCATGTCTACTAACTCAAGTAACTCTTCATCATCTACCATATCACATTTGTTCATGAATACTACGATGTAAGGTACACCTACCTGACGGGATAATAAGATGTGCTCTTTAGTCTGAGCCATAACACCATCAGTAGCAGCTACTACAAGGATAGCTCCATCCATCTGAGCAGCACCTGTGATCATGTTCTTTACGTAGTCAGCATGTCCTGGGCAGTCAACGTGTGCATAGTGACGTTTCTCTGTCTGGTACTCAACGTGAGCTGTAGAAATTGTGATACCACGTTCTCTCTCTTCTGGAGCTTTATCGATATCTTCAAAGTTCTCTGCTGTGTTTCCTGGTACTCTTGCTGCAAGTGTCTTTGTGATAGCAGCTGTAAGAGTTGTTTTACCATGGTCAACGTGACCGATAGTACCGATATTACAATGCGGTTTTGTTCTTTCAAATTTAGCCTTTGCCATTTTGAATATCCTCCTTAAATATACCACCCAATAGGGCATTTTAGTTTACGATGTTTTAACTCGGCTAATACTGATTATATTTCATAAAGTACAGTTTTTCAAGCCTTTTTCGTATTTTTTATGCGTTTTTGTTAGATAAAATCTTTTCCTGAACAGACTTCGGAACTGGCTCATATTTTTCGAAGAACATTGAGTAGTTTCCACGTCCCTGAGTTCTGGAACGAAGGTCTGTAGAGTATCCGAACATTTCTGAAAGCGGAACATATCCTCTAACGATCTTTCCACCGCCGAGGTCATCCATACCTTCAATACGTCCACGACGAGAGTTGATATCACCGATAACATCACCCATGTACTCTTCCGGCATAGTAACTTCAACTTTCATGATAGGCTCAAGGAGTACCGGGTCAGATTTCTTCATAGCATCTTTGAATGCAAGAGAACCTGCAATGTGGAATGCCATTTCTGAAGAATCGACTTCATGGTAAGAACCATCATATACGGTTGCATGAATACCTACTACAGGGAATCCACCAAGAATACCAGCTTTCATGGCTTCTTCAATACCTTCGCCTACAGCCGGAATGTATTCCTTCGGAATTGCACCACCGACAACAGTAGAATCGAATTTGTATGTTTCTTCACCATTGACATCCATTGGTTCAAATTTAACTTTACAGTGTCCGTACTGTCCACGTCCACCTGACTGTTTAGCATACTTGCTGTCAACATCAACTGCTTTTGTGAAGGACTCTTTGTATGCAACCTGCGGAGCACCTACGTTAGCCTCTACCTTGAATTCACGAAGAAGTCTGTCTACGATGATTTCAAGATG
>OLWB01000286.1_pt1 | contig 54601 bp, 56 predicted proteins | sample 1673331 | NCBI WGS metagenome assembly OLWB01 (sample SAMEA3178943, study PRJEB25190) | human gut metagenome | biome: human gut; feature: human-associated habitat; material: faeces | place: Austria | collected 2013
GTGAAACTCCGCCATTTTGCTTGCGCAAAAACGTTCTGTCACTCAAACACCCCGCGGGGGTGTTTGTTGCTAGCGCAAACGCGAATTTGTCAGCCTAATTGCTTCTTGATTTCAGCTTTCACTTTATCCAAATCACTGCAAGTCAAGATTGGAATTAGCCGGTTGATTTCATCAACGCTCCTATCCCACCACTTGAATTTAAGCAGCAATTCAATCAGTTCATCATCAAAGCGCTTTTGAATCGCTCTTGCGGGGTTTCCAACGACCTTTGTATATGGTGCAACATCACTGCCCACTACGCTGTTTGCACCAATGATCGCTCCGTTTCCAATGTAAACGCCGGGGAGAATCACCGCATTTTGCCCAATCCAAACATCATTTTCGATAACAGTATCTCCTTTTAATGGCATATCCGCCTTTGCAGGCGGTAACATTTCCCACCCCTCCAAGGTATAGAACGGAAATGTAGAGACAGCGTTCATCTGATGGTTTGCGCCGTTCATCACAAACTCAACCCCGGCGGCGATTTGACAGAACTTCCCAATGATGAGTTTATCGTCATTCCACTCGTACAAATGTGAAACATGACTTTCAAAATCCGAATCGGCAATATATGTAAAGTCTCCAACAATAATGTTCGGATTTGTAATTGTCGGCTTCACATATATTTCTTTGTCATACCCTGCAATTGGATGGATCGTATTGGGGTTTGGATGTTTTCCGTCTTTCATCTTAATTCCCTCCTCAAGTTCCGATTTGCAAAACCGGGAGCCATCTTAATCAAACAATGTTCTCAGCCATGCCCAATGCCTCAAAATGATAACGCGGTTTGCCCACGCTTCTTTTGCCATACTCGATAGCTTCTTTCGGGCAATAGCAAATACAGGCCATGCAATGCGTACAATTTGACCCCCAGACAGGTTTATCCTTATCCAGACGGATGTTATTCAATGGGCACAGCTGCACACATTTTCCACAGCCGATACAGGCATCACTTACCGTAAAGGCATCCGCCTTGACGATTCCCTTGTAGAAAATGGGATTTACCGCACCGCTCATAAAGCGGTCATACAAATTATTTCGCGGTGCGGGAAATTCCATCCCATTGCGGATACAGTCAATGATGCTTCGGATAGCGGGCTTTGCGTTCTCGACAATCGCTTTTGCTTCCTGCTTGTCCGGTGCCGAGAACAAAGCAATATAATTTTCCGGCATAACGATTTGGGCCGTGCCCATGTAGGTAAGGGCTTTCTGTGCGGCAAACTCCTGGTTGTACTTTGCTGCATTGCCGATCTCGCTGCCGCAATCCATCACGAACCAGATGCGTTTAGCGCTGACTAAATCCACTTTTTCAAGCCAGTCGGAAACAATATGCGGAATACGCCAAGCATAGGTGGGCGTGACCAATATTACATTTTCCTCTGTCTGAACAGACGAGGTGTCTTCCGCCTTGATGCGCTCATTAAGATTGAGGCAATCTGTTTCAAGCGCGGACGCGATACATTTTGCAATAAATTTGCTGTTGCCGGTGCCGGAATAATACAGAACCATGTTCAATCTGCCTCCATATCTCCGCACAAACGGTCTGTCACAAGGGCCTTGCAGCGCTCCCGGTGGGCAATATGCAGCGGATGATTTTGGAATGCTTGTAAGGCATCCGCATCCCGCAGCTCGGAATAGAATACGAGATCGTACTCCCCGCCGGCAGTGTTTGTATTGATTTCTGCGCAGCGGAGGCCTTCAATATGACCGACCATTGTCGCAACGGATTTTTGCAGGAACGCCAGTGCTTCCGCTTCTTTGTGTTCCGCTTTAACCGTGTCAGTGTATTTCCAGAATAAAATGTGACGGATCATAGCAATTCACTCCACAAATTTAGCCATGTACTTCAGATTTCGAACAAAATGTTCCTTGTTCTTTGGAAAACAATCACGAATATCCGTGGTTGGGCTGTCTGCAAACTTGTCTTCTCTACCAGCACTTTCCTAAATCTGACGCAATGTAGGAGTCCACATACGCACCATCTTTCAAAGAAAGCATATACAAATTTCCATGAATTCCAATGATCGTTCCCTCTTGACCACGATACCGAACCCGGACGTGATCGCCGACGCTAAATTGCAAGCCCGACATTTTACCAGAATCTTTATCCGTAAGCGCACCGAAGAATAACGCACTTAAAAGACCGGGGCGCTTATGTTTGCGTTGTGGTGTAATTTCCTCTGATTCTTCATCACACACTCTCTGCAAACGAATCCCCTGATTTTGAGCAATTTCAAGTACCTTTCGGCGAACATTGTCATTACCAGTTTCAAAGTAAATATCATCCAACTGCGTTTGCGAAAAAGTACACGAAGAAGTTTCCAGAATCATATACAGCCCTTCATCGGCTTCGCATTGGGAAAGTTCCAGAATTTGCTCAGCAGTGAATTGGATACCGGCATTGGCAGCGCGTTTCATTAAGCGCCCGGCTGCTTTTTCATCCAAAATATCCCGCGCAACATCTACAATTTCTGCCGGGTTCACATCCGCATTCAGCATTGCATCGGGCAGCCTTTTGATTTGGGTAGAAATAGCCCAGCCGTAAAATTTACTGTAATATTCTTCCCATGTCATAATCTGCCCGCTTTCTGCGCTTATTCAACCCCCAGCGCCTTAAACACTGCGTCCTCAGCATTCTGGTATGGGATCAGCTGGAAGGCCGTCATCAAATCTGCCGGCACCGTGGCGAAGTCCACCATAGACACAGCCGGCAGCAGCACTTTCTTCGCACCGCAGTCTGCACAAGCCTGCAAGGTGTTGGCCAGTTCATCTACTTTAATCAGCGTGCCTCCGATGGAAATGTCGCCCAGCACAGCAAGACTGCTCAGCGTCGGGCGTCCGATGGCAATGGAGCACAGTGCGATCACCGTGGGCAATGCCAACTTTTCCGTCATGCCGATACCCTGCAGATCCTGATAGTTGACGATGTAATCCTTTGCCGTGGTGCTGATGTTGCCGCTGATATGCCGTGCATTGGCTTTCAGGAAATTGAAGGCAGTGTTGGCGGCTTCCTTCGCCTTGCCATCACTGCCAAGGCCGGTCTTATCAAACTTGCCGCTGCCGGGCAGCATCTGACTTTCCAGACGGAACGCGCCGATCATGCCGGACTTGCCGCGAGAAATCGTGTATAACTGGCCCGGCGCACCCATGCCTTCAGGAATCAGCGTATCACCGCCCTGCTCCGGCACAGAAACATACTTTTCCTCAAAGGTTTCGTTATCAATGTAGGAGAAGTTCACATCATAGAACTCCATGCCGCCCAGCTTCTTCAACTGCTCCTTGACACGACGGCGCATCTCCAGCGAGAGACGCAGCACTTCTTCCAACTCGTCTTTGCTGAACTCGCCGTTGGGGTACATCAGCTTCAAGTAGCCATCCACCATGCGGCGCACGGCAATCGTATCACGCTGGTTCAGGTTCTTGCCCAGCTTGAAATACTTATCCAGCGCATCGCCATATTGCACCTTGCGCAGCTCGCGAATGAATTCCGCCATGTAGTCACTGATAAAGCCGTAGCTGTTGGTGAAATGCTCCGGACGGAATTTCGGGATTTCCCAGCCGGGCAGGTAGCAGTGAATACGGTCAAGGAATGCCGTGTCGGTGCCCATCTCCGGCGGGAACGGCTCAAACAGCGTGGAGGTTTTCAACACAACGTCCACGCTCTGGTTGATATTGCCCACAAATACCATGGAGGCAGAGGCCGCCTTCTCCTCTTTGCCGCGCGCAAAGGAGCCGGACGCCATGTAGTCCTTCATGATCTGCACGCCGTCTTTGTCCTTGAACTTAATGCCGGCAACCTCGTCAAAGGCAACGCAGTCCCACAAGCCGACCAAGCCCACGGTCTTGCGCCCCATGTTATAGAACAGGTTGGCCACGGTGGTCTGACCGCCGGAAACCAAGATACTGTTGGGCGAAATTTCCTTATAGATATGGGATTTACCGGTGCTGCGAGGGCCAAGCTCACACAGGTTGAAGTTATTCTCTATCAACGGAATCATACGGGTCAGCAGCAGCCACTGTTCACGATAGGTAAGCGATTCAGGCTCATAACCGGCAGAACGCAGCATCAGGCCCAGCCATTCTTCCTTGCTGAATGCCTTGCGTCCTTGCCTGATCTCATCCAGATCGACATGGGGCATCTGGATAGGTGTCACGCGGTTGATGCGGATCGGCGCAGACTTTTTATCTTCCTCGATAAATTCATAGCTCAGCTGCACAATGCACCAGATGCCGCCGCAGAGCAGGCGGTCATACTTCTGCGGGTATTCGTCCTCAATAGGAATATCCTTCACGCCCAAGTTCGAGAACTCGGCCAGATACACATCCTTGCGCATATCCAGATGCACCGTAACCATATCAATAATGGTATGGCTGCCGTTCATCTTCAGCAAGGAAAGAATCTTCTGTGCTTCATCCGGGCGTACAAAGTTGTCAGAAAGAATCTTCTTTACCGTTTCAACGCCGGTTTCAATAATAGCCGGGTCATCACTGCTGCAATACTGCCCCAGCAGGAATTCCAGCACATAGACGGGCACATTCGCGCCCTCTTTGATTTTCTTTGTTAAATCCTTGCGGACGATGCGGCCTTGGAACACCGTTTTCAGCCGTTGCTCATAACTCAGCCCCGCCATGCTGTCGCCGCCAAGATCATACATGGCACGCTGCACTTCATCGAACAGGATTTCATAGGCGTGCTGAATTTTTTTGAACTTCTCGTCTGCATCCGCATCACTGCTTACATCAGGGTGGTACTCCTTTGCCAGGCGGCGGTAAGCGGACTTGATCTCATCCGAGGAGGCCGTTTTGCTGACGCACAGCACCGCATACAGATCCGCATTATCGCTGAAATCCGGCTGCGGTTCCTTGGCTGCACCGGCAGCGTTATCCTGTGTGGGTTCGTCGTTGCCAATCTCGCGGCTGAATTCACTGTATTTATCATCCAAATCAGGCATTGTACTATCCTCCGTCAATTTTTCGGTGCTTCAGCAGGCATCAGGGTCTTTAAGTAGGGCAGCAGCTTTTCACGGTCATAGCCGCCGTTCGGATATTTTTTCATGATCTCCGAAACAAAGCAATAGGCAAAACTCATAAACTCCTGAATCAAATTATCAAACTCGTCTTTGCAGTTTCCCTTGATGGACATAATCTGCGCAATCTGCCAGAACATCGGCGGCTGGTCCCCCTGTGGCGTCATCATCTGGCTGACCAGCTTCCATGCTTCACCATGGTTTGCCATATCCAGCACAAATTCTTTAGCGGTTGTTCCAAGCTCCAGGCGGTTTTCGGCAAAGACCATTTCAACTTCCAACAACTTATCTTTTGCAGGAATGTTCCCGTACATGATAATATCCGTAATCGTTTTCCCTATCAGCATGGATAATAACAGCTGCGGGTCATCAATTTCCCGCCCGCCATCGCTGCTGTTCAAAAGGTGATCCCAGATCACCTTCATTTTCTGGATGTGTTCCATAGAGCTTCCGCTGCCCCAAACATCCACCTTGGGCGGTGGGGCATGCATTGCGCGCTCAACCCCATCTGATGCCCGGCTCAAAAATCGCGTGCCGATGGTTTCTACACTGGATTGCAGCGGCCCGCAGAATGCAAAAGCCGCAATAAATCTTTGCAAGGGCGTGGTCAATTCATCGTATTTGCTTTGCGGAGTCCGGCATTTTTTCAGGCAGCGGCCCAGGCAAGTCCAGAATTCACCACACTCATCAACATCAACCCACCCCAGCGGGATCAGCTTCCTTACGTCTGCATCGGCACCGGTGGCCGCTTTAAAATCAGAAAACCACACACCGTCCGTGCCGCTGTTGATGATGTAATCCACCAAAATTTTCCGGTGGTCGTTCCAGGTATGGTCATTGCGGTAGATCTCCGCACAAACAGCCAACAACACCTGGGTTGCACCGTAATAAAGTTCTTTGGGGTAATGCACCCCATACGAACTTTCAGCAAATTTGCGCACACTCTTAATCCATTGTTCTGCGGCCTTTTGTGCTGCTTTATAGTTCTTTACCTCAAAATTTTGGATTTCAGTTTTTTTCTTTTTCTTTGCTTTAAAGTAATCGTGAACCAGGTGGTAGGTCATATAGTTCCACATGTTAAATCCACGGCTCATAATCGTTCCTTCCTTGCATCAGAAGCCAAATCCGAAGTCGTCCGCCATCGCAATGTCCATGATGACCTGACGGCGCAGCACCTCAACCGAATTTTTATCATCGTAGGCTACCAGATAATACGGCTTTTTGTTGTCGTATTTCCGGTTCTTGAAGCTAAACCGCAGGCGGAACATCCGCTCCGCTGCCGTCTCGCCGCGCTTGTCAGCCACCACGATATTCTCATTGGAGATGCGCTCGTTATCTTCTCCCACAAAGTACACGCGGAAGGTCGTCTCGCGCACAGTGTCGCTGATTGGCTCGTTCTGCATAAAGTCCAGCGCGGTGATCAGGTTCGTGATCTTCTTCAAAATGCTCACCAGCGTCAGCTGCACAGTCGTGGTCTCCATGCGGCCTTTCTCCATCCGCACGTCCAGCACAGGCACGATCATCTCCTGCGGGCTGGAGCCGCCGTGGACGTAGTTCTCGCCGCCGCCCGCCACCTTGAACACATTGGCCGCTGTCGGGTAGGACACCGTCAGCGTGTTCGTCTTGGTGTTCAGCACCGTGGCCATCGGCAGGCTGGCGACACCGGGCTGCGCAATGGGGTCAGCGTCCACAATAAAGCGGCGGTTCACAAACGCCGTTTTCGGGGCGGTGTTGGGAATCTTATCGCTCTCCGCCAGCGCGTGGCGCTTGTACAGGAAGCCGTGATCCGCCGTGACGATAAAGTGCAGCGTGTTCGCGCTGCCCGCAATGCGGCGGATCATGGCAGCGATCTCCTCCACAGCCTCGCGGCAGGCAGCAAAGACTTCGTCCTCGGTGTTGGGCTTGTCGCCGCGCGCGTCAATTTGGTTATGGTAAATGTACACGACTTGCTTGCCGGTAAAAACCGCCCGCAGGTCGTCTTTTTTCATGGCTTTCAGGTCGTCAAACTGGATGCACCCGCTCTGCGGCACGCGCTTTTGCAGCACAGCCTGCCGTTGCGCCAGGTTCTCGCAGGGCATATCGTCGATCAGCACCTGATACTCCGGCGTCATCTCCATCCGCGTATGGGGCAGCAGCGCCGCCATGCCCAACCGCGTGTAGGACGGCAGCACGCCCAGCCGGGGTGTCAGCTGCACAGTAGACTTCGGGTCCTCGGCCAGCAGGGCAGCAAGCTCCGCGCCCACTTCATAGCGCATGGCGTCGGAAATAATCACCACGGTGCGCTCCTTGTTGCCGGCCACACACTCCGAGAAAAAGTTCCGCTGCAGCGCCATTCTGCCCATGCCGGGCTCCTGCGGGAAATCCGTATTCCACGCAGGGATGATTTTTGCCAGATATTCCGTGTTGTAGATATTCTCAACCAGTCCCTGCAATTTGTCGTAGGCGGCTGACTCGTCCAACTTGTCGTAGGCCGTGTAAAACGCACGGTACTGCGCGTCAATTTTGTAATCCTCGCGGTAATACTGCGCCCAGACGTGCTCATAATCTGCCGGGGCGCGGTAGTGGGCAGCGCTGACGATATGCCACGCGCTTTCCAGCATGGCATACTGCACCGCCAGCTTGCGGCCAAAGTGGGTCTTGGCGCGGCGCTGGCACAGCTCCGGGATGTTCTCACCGTCCAGCGCGGCGGTCACGTCCTCGGCTTGCAGGCGCTCGGTCATCCACCCGGTCAGCAGTTCGTCCACGCAGGGCAGGCACTCGCAGTCGGTCAGCAGGTCATGGGGCAGCTTGGCCAGCGCAGCCTTGGCGTGCAGCGTATCCTGCACAGCGGCGGCCATTGCGTCAAAGGCATCACCGTAGTTGACATTGTTCATCATGCCGTCCATAAAGGCCAGCACACTGCCGGGCTTGGCGGCGGCAAACGGCTGCCATGCGTCCGGGATGACCTTCACGCTGTGGGCAAGGCTTGTCACAAACAGGCTGATTTTCAGCTTGTCCACATTCGGCGCGGGCACGGCAAAGCCCAGCTCTGTCTCACAGTGCTTCCAGAACACCTCATCCAGCTTGTACTTTGCCAGCTCGTCCAGCTTGGGGTTGCCGTCCGGGGTGTCGGCCAGCAGGATTTCCCGCAGTGCGTCCTCAAACTGCGCGGTGCGGCACTTGCAGACGGTGCAGAGCAGCGCTGTCTCCACGGCATCCGCCGTGTACGCTGCCAGCTTGTAATCACAGAACCGCTGCTTGCGGGTCTGCTCGCCGACGACCTTGGCGTATTTCTGCAAGACGGCCTTGCCCTCGGACCCAATGCCCAGATCGGAGCACAGCAGCGAGATCGGGTCAGCATGGAACTGCTTGGAGTACAAAATCGTATCCTCCAAGTGGTTCTGCTCCACGGGGGGCTTGGGGAACGGCGCATAGATCAGGTAATTGCTCTGCGGGTCCTCGCGTTCCAGCAAAATCTTGGTTCTGAACTGGTTGGTAGGCGTCAGATGCCAGATTTTTGCATTTTGCAGCGGCATAGCGTCCACATCATCGGCAAAATAGCCGTTGTCATCGTACCAGAACACCAGCCTGCGCCCCTCGGACGCAAACTCGGTGTTCAGCTTATCCACGATTTGATTGTATTTCAGTTCAGACATAGATTTTTCCTCTTACTGTGTGTATTTTCAGGCGCAGATTTGCCCTTCCTTGTAGCACTCGTAAATATATTCCCGCAACTGATAGTAAACGTCCGTGTTGTAGTTGCAAAGCACGGCATCGATCCATGAGGTATAAACTTCCACAAGGCGGTCAACCACATGGTCGTAGTCGTCATCGCAGACATCCTCGATCAGGCTGCAAGTGTAGAACAGGTCATTGTTGTTTTTCATAGTTTTGCTCAAATCTTCGCCAGAATCGCCAGCTTTTTGCCGTCGGGGGCGGTCTGGACTTTGTCGTAGTTGTCCTTTACGCCATCGTCGAGGTCGATGGGGATGCGGGCAAGGGCGATGTGGCCGAGACGGTCGTCGTAGTCTTTGCACTCTTTCAGCTACTTGACGAGCTTTTCTTTGCGTTTGGTGGCTTGGGCGACCTCGCGGTTGGCGCCGTTGGCGATGGCATCGTCCATGCGGGCGATCTCGCTCTCGTAGACCTGCTCCATTTTGTACAGGTAGTCGGCGCGGACAAGACCGGAGGTGTCGGCGTTGTAACGGTGCATATAGATCAGCGCCTTGAAGCCGTTCTGCTTGCCGCTGTCGTATAGCCAGTAGATGGGGCGTTTCTGGTAGATTTTTACATGGTCGGCGTAGAAGCCGTTTAAGAAATAATTGCGGATGACGGCGCGGGGGCTGGTGCCCTTGGTGCCGAGTGCCTTGGCGATGAAGGCAAGGTTGTCCTCCAGACTGCCTGCGCCAAAGACCTTTTTGACCCACGCCACAAAAAGGCCGGTGAGGTCATCGGTGAAATATTCTTCATCGGTGATGGGGATGACGTTGTCGGCATCGGGGGTGAATGTGTGGTATTGGTCGGGGTTCCAATCGCCGCCGGCGTAGGCAAGGCCGGGCTTATCGAGAGAATAGCGGCCAAAGATGCAGCCCACGGCGTAGGAGATCAGGCTGCGGATGTCGCGGCCAAGGTCTGCGCGGCGGACAGTGACATCCTTATCCTCGACTTCGGGGGTCAGCTCATCCTGCAAGCCGTAGATGTCGATGAAGATGCGGTTGAGTTCTTCCTCATTGACTTTGAGCTTGGCAAAGCGGTCATTGCACTCGCCCTGCCAGAGCAGATAGCACAGCTCCACCGGGCAGGAGACTTCGGGGCGCTCGCCGTGGTAATAGTACGCCATGGTTGCGCCGATGGAGGTGGCATCCCGTAACTGATGCGACCATTTTACAAGGGGATGCTCGGCAAAGTCCCATGAGGTCTCGAAGGAATCCCAGTCGGATTGGCAAAAAGAAACGTTTTGTTCGACACAACTTTCAACGTAGGTGTACTTTGCCTCGCTTACAAGGAAAGGCAGTTTACGCAAGTCTTCTGGCATGATATTTATAGTCGGGTTCATCAAAGTTAAAAATTGACTTGCAACATTTGAATTAAAATATCCTAATGCATAGGGCAATTTTCCATTTCCGTTTTCATATATATCATTTGTCGAACTCTCATATACGAATCCACAAGGAGACATTCGGAACGCAAGTTGGCCACTGGTAATGCGAGACATCTCTATTCCCGCAGTAAATGAATATTCAATACCACCAAGGCGAGCTTTTATCCTTCCCTTTTCATCTATAGAAGTACGTATTTCTTCTCCATTGTTTTTCCAGTACACAACATATTCATTATTCCCATACCATTTTCTAAAGGGACCTCCTTTATTACATGGCTTCCAGTACGTCTTTTCCCTATCTATTTCATGCCAAAGACGTAGATACTTATTATTATCTCCAGTTGATATACCATTTCGCACGACATAGTATTTTGACACCTTACTTCCCAAATAGGCATCAAAAACATTGCTATTTGCCCAATACGCCACCGGGCTGCCCGGAATTTTGGAGAAGTTGTCCTGCTCTGCCACATAGCGGTTCTCGCCGCTGACGAACATTTCCGCTTTTGCCTTTTCACTGTCACCGTCAATCAAACGGCAGTACGTGCCTTTATAGCCCTTGGTATGGCTGCTGCGCATGACAAAGCTGGTGGTCTGCACCACCTCGCCGCCGATTTCATCAAAGCCGCGTGCGCCAAGGTGCGCCATATTGACCGTGTCAATCAGCTGTAATTTTGCCCGCAGCTTTTCAAAGCTGGAAAGGAACATCCAAGCGTGCTGGGTAATCATAGCCTGATACCCGCCGCGCTTGTCCATTTGGGCGCAGCGCTCGATAAACACCGCAAACAAATCACTCTTGCTGTCGGGGTAATATTTCTTTACATAGTCGGACAGCCGCGCGTTCATACCGCTGCTACCCATATACGGCGGGTTCGTCACGACTACATCATATTTCTGGACCAGCATCCGGGCCTGCTCAATCAGCGGATACAGCACATTTACAATCTGCCCGGCCACAAGCTGGTCTGTCAGACTGCCCATGTCGGACGCACCGTCTACTTCCCGCAGCTGCTCCTGCAAGGCGTCCAGCTCTGCCAGCGTAACTTTCGGCTGCAAAATGCTGCCGTACTCTTTCGCGTTCTTAAACCCATCCAGCAGGGCGTGGGCGGTGGATTCCTGTTTACCAAGGCGACCCAGTGCGTCAGTGGTCAGTTCTCCGCTCTCCTGTATCGCATAGACGTGCGGGTTCAGATGCCGCCGCAGGAAGCGGCTGTCGTACTGGCAGCCTTTCATCATCACGACAAAATAGGCCATCTGCGCGGCGCGGTCATCAATGTCCAGACCGTAGAGGTTATGCTCCACAATGCTGGCGGCGGCGTCACGGTCGGTGTAGCCCGCGCTACGGTAAATCTGCATCAGCACATCAAACAGATATGCCAGAATATGCCCGCTGCCCATGCAGGGGTCGATGCACTTTATATCCTCCGGCGTCAGGGCGGCATAGCCGCGGCGCAGCTCGGCCAGCTGCTGCGCTACCTGCGGCTCCTGCGGGGCTTCGTCCAGATAATACTTCCACTCGGATTTGTCAAAATCCGGGTGACCATCGCTCCACAAACGGCCAAGGCTGTTTTCGACCATATAGCGCACAATCCAGTCCGGCGTAAACAGCTGGGTGGCGGCGGGGATGTTCTCGGCGCTAATCTTGATGTTCTTTTTGAGGTTGGCGAACACCTGCTCTTTCGGCTCGGTGTTGTAATACTGGTACAACCAGCCCACAATCTGCACAGCGTCCTGCCAGTCGGATTCGGGGATGTCGTTTACCAGATGGCAGACCACGCCGTCCTTATCGGTGAAGGAGAGCGCCAGCAGCAGCGGCATATAGTCGTCCACCTGCTCAAACAGGCGGGGCAGGCAGTCGCCCAGCGCGGCGCACTGCTTTAAGAACAGCAGCCGGAACGCCTCGTCCAGCTTATTGTCGTTTTTGAGGGTCACGATCTGCTGCTGCTCGGCCGGGGTGTAGTCCAGCACTGCGTCAAACGGGCTGGTGACGATCTGCGGCTCGGCGCGTCCGTCCGCGCTGGACAAAACCCGCGTGCGGCTGGGCAACAGGTCGTTGACCTCCATATACCGCACCGCAATCAGCCGGTTGAACCATGTGTAGGCAACCTTATCCACCACAGTCTGGTACGCCGCCGTGTAGCTGCCCTGCTTGGCGGTCTCCTTATTCAGCTCCGCCACAAAGCGCTGCCGCTGGGTGACAGCGTCACCCTCGATGCGGTAGGGTGCGGCAGACCAACGTCAAAGAACTGCACACTCTCGGTAGACTGGGGCAGCGGCTCGGCAACAGTGGTTTCCGTCACGCCAACCAGCCCGGCGCGGTATTTGGTATCGGCAATCAGCTTATTGCGCGCCCAGATAGCAAATTTTTTGATCGCGGGTTTGTCCATAGTATACATCTCCTATGTTTTAGGATTGACTTTGTAGGGTGGGGCGGGCGGATGCGAGCATCCGCCCCTACGGTTGGATTAGTTCTAAGTTATACGCAAGTTGATTCCAAGTTAGTTCCAAGTTAGTTCCAAGTTAGTTCCAAGTTAGTTCCAAGTTGGTTCCAAGTTTGGCATAGTGTTAGCTTTGCGTCACAATACATCAGTTGTTAATATGCCACCTTGCAGCGCTCGTTTTTCCATCACAATGCACCTTGTCATTGTCTTTGAGTTCTTTCATCAATGCTTTTATCTGATTGCGACTAAGGCTTGGCAAAACTTGCTGCAATTCTTTGAACGGAGTTCCTACAGCATTGTTTTGACGTATATGTTTCAGCAGCAGCTCCTTGTTAGTATCACGATCCAAACCGACACGCCGTGTATGGATGCCGGATTTACCCGTAGCTGCATAAAGACTTCTTGCAAGAATATATTTCTTGCGTCCAATATGCTCAACAATACCCATGCCTGTCAATCTATCCAAGCGGGATTGCATTTTTGGCGTGAGTGTACGCTCGTGGTACAGCGCGTCAATGGTCAGGAAATCCTCGGTGGACAGAAGTTCGCCACAGTTTTCACTGATTTGGTTGATAACAGAAAGCATTGCTTTATCAAGAATCAGTCCGTTCAGCGTGACAATTACAAAAAAATCGTCCGTTCCTGTAAAATCGGGAAGGGGTTTTGCCTCCTGCACACTCAACTCGAACATCAGATTCATGCCTTGTCCGGAGCGCTCCACCATACCGCATAGGGCAAAAATTTCAGCGATGCAACGATTGCGCGGCAGCTGGCGATCCAGTACATTATCAAGTGTTATGCCAAACGGGAAACCTCCGGGGCTTTCCACAACCAGTCTATCACGGTACTGGCGCACAAATATACTGCTGCCATACTGATAATTGCGGTGGCTTACTGCATTCAGGATTGCTTCGCGCACGACACGTTCATTGAAGGTAAAAATGTCAAATATAAAGAAACCTTCCTGATAATGCTGTTTATCATTCCGCAAGTTGACAAGTTCCCAAATGCGGTCATAACAGGCAAAGAATCCGACACGAAACTCTTCTCTCTGGTTTGCGGGGCCGGACGCTTCGGATGAGCGGTATTCAAAAATGATTTCTGCCTGCGGCAAAAACTTTGTGAGCGCCGCTCTTTTTCCGAACAGAACCAGTGCGGCATAGGTTAAGCCCTCGTCCGTAATTGCGCCGCAATCGTGGAGAAGCTGCTCTTTGGAAAGTGTCGCAAGCTGCTTTTTCTTGCTCTTTGCAATCCACATTGCTCGGAAGTTTTCAATGGCGGATTCGTCTAAGTCGTCCACCGTTGCACCTGTGCAGATTGTTGCGGAGAAATCGCCGCCTGTTTCTTCGTAGATATTGCGGCGCATATCCTCCGGCATGGGCTTTAGTTCATCCGCCTCGTAAATCCACGCCACACCACCATATTGTACCGGCAAACCAATCGGACGACTCTTTACATCAAATACAAGAACCCTTTTCCCATCATAGGTGAAAAGTCGGAAATCGATGTTGATTTTCAGTTTTTCAATCAAACCCATGCGTGTGCGCTCTGGCTGGTCGAAGGCGGCACTGCCGACCACTTTACGGGGTCTTTTATCCGTGATGCCAAATACCAATGCGCCACCACCATTGTTTGCCAAAGCACAGCAACACTTTGCTGCTTCACCAAAATCAAAACGATTTTTTGCTTCCTTAAATTGGACGTGTTCGCCCTCTTTGGCCTCTAAAAGTTCTTGAACACTTTCAAAATAGGTCATAAGATTTCTCCTTAGTTTAGAACTCCACGTTCACAATCGTGTCGGGGTCAAGTTCGGATTCAAGGCGGCGGCGCAGGGCAGCGAGGTAGGCGTCAATGTCGGCGTCGCTCTCGATGCGCCAGCTGGTGGTCTGGGTCAGGGATTTGATGGCGAGGTTCTTGCGGCGCTTGGGCTGCGGTTTGGGTGGCTGCAGGATGACGGGGTCATCACCACCAGTCGGCGGTGTCGGGGGCGTCGGCGGAGTAAGTTTCTCATCCCGCTTATCCATCTCGTTCAGCAGGCGGATGCGCACAGCATCGGCTTGGTCTGCATAGCTGCGCAGGATGGTGACATTATTGCAGGTTTCCGCCTTTTTCTTCAGCTCGTCAAACTGCGCGGCGTAGGCGTTGCCGTACTGCGCCTTGTAGGGCTTTTCGTCCAGCACTTCCAGCACGCGGGCGCGGTCCGCTGCAATCGTGGAAAGCACCGGCTTGGTGGCTGCTTCCAGCACTTCAACATAGGCTTCGTTGTACTGGTTCAACAGGGCGGGCAGCTTCTGAATTTGCTGGTACGGCTTGGCAGCGCGCAGGATGGCGTAAATCTCTTTGACCGTGTTTTCGACTTTGTCGTTGACGATAAAGCTCTTGCTGTCCTCATAAATGCGCATCAAATCCAGCGCTTTATCAAAGATTTCTTTTTGCACACCGGCAAAGAACGCCTTGACGGGGTCGTAATCCTCGGCAAAATCGAGGAAGTCGTCCTGCCGCTGGTACATCTGCTTGTAGAACTCCATCGGGTCGTTCCACTGTGCCACGGGGCGCAGCAGTGCAAGGCCGCTGTCGATGACTGCCTTGCCGGGGTAGGGCTTGACGTAATCGTACTGCTTGCGGTTGGCCAGCGTGGCGGCAAGGTCGGCGCAGGCTTTGCGGCAGGCGCGCATCAGGCCGTCCTCGTCCTCGGTGGGGGCGTTGTTGCCGAACAGTTCACGCATGATTTCGCGCACCATGCGCACCCATTCGGGCTTCGGGTGCTCCTTGCGGCTCGTCAGCAGCTTGTCGAGGAACTCGCGCTTGGTGATATAGCGGGCGATCTCGTCGCCGTTGGCGGCGCTCAGGGTCAGCACTGCGCCGTTCAGCGTCAGGCTGATCTGCCCCTTTTTGAACAGGTGGGCGACGATCCACTCCACGTCATCATCCACAAAGCCGTAGGGCGCTTTGGTGAAGCGGTCTTTCAGCGACTTCATGGAGGTGTTGGCGTGCAGGGCGGAGTTGTTGTCAATGTAAGCCAGCACATCGTCCTGCGCGGGGGCGTTCGGCTCGGCGGAGGTGACGGCGTTCAGGCTCATCTGGTGGTTGGGGCGGAACTCCTTGACGACATCGTCCTCGGTAAAGGCGGTGTCGATGTAGGTCAGCTTGTGGTAGACCGTGTCCACAAGGCGGGCGAGGGCTTCGCCGATGCGCCCCTGCACGTCCTTGGCGGACAGCTGGGCAATATCGCCGTTGACGTAGATTGTGGCGGATTTCAGCGCATCGACCAAGTAGATTTTGGCGTTGCTCAGGCGGGTGCGCATCTCCTTGGTCTTATTCTCGCAGATGGCCTCGTAGCGCTCGATTTGGGAAGCCGCGTTGGTGCGCAGATACTTCTCGATCTTCATTGCCTGACTGATCTCGTTGAGGAACTCGCGGTCATCGGGCAGCACGACCAGCACCTCACGGCCCTGCCCGGACATCAGGCGCAGGCGCTGCTCATCGGTGCCATCGCTGTAATAGGGGGTCAGCACGCGGACGCCGATGTCATAATTCTGGTTGACCTTGAACGGCTGGTCGTCCACCTGCTGGTTGTAACTGAACGTATAGCGGCCATTGAACTTGGGGTACTTGTATTTGGATTCGGTCAGGATCTGGGTGTAGATCATGTCCGCCGTGCGGTGGATGATGTCGGTCATTTCCACGTTCTGGCGGTTGATGTCGCGGCCAATTTCCTGCTCTTCCTCGGTCAGGAATACGTAGACATCACCGTTTTTTTGCACAAGCGTTTCGTGGATCAGCACGTCCAGCGCGTCCTGCACCTTCTGGGTCAGGGCAAGGCGATCCTCGTCCATGTCGGAGATGAGCAGCGTCGTCAGGTTGGTGACGGTGGCTTTCTGGAACTCCTTGACATATTTGACGAGGAACAGGGCTTTCAGCACGCTGACGGCAAAGCAGTCGTCGCCGCCGTCCGGGTTGATGTTCTTGTTGTCCAGCGCCTGCATGATGACGCGGCGGTGGGCGGCATCGAGGAATTCATCCAGCGCGTCATAGAACAGGCTGAACGGCACGAGTGCGCCGTCAGACTTGTTTTGCAGCGCTTCGGCGGACTCCTTGAACAGCGCCAGCATCGAGCGCTCGCCCTCAGACAGATGCTTGCCGGACGCGCCATACTGGCGGATGGAGGTCAGCACGCTGCCCAGCAGCTTGAACTGGTAGGGGATGAACGGGTAGACATCCACGAAGTCGCGGGTGTCATCGTAGAGCTTCATCTCCGGCAGATCTTCAAATTTCAGCTTGTTCTTCAGGGGCGTGGCTTTCTGCTCATACAGCACACGCAGGGTCTGGTCGGCGGTGTCGGTCTTGGCAAGGATACGCTTTTTGATGACCTCGTCCACGTTGGCGCTGGACAGCGACAGGCGGGTGTCGAACCGACCCTGAATCTTGGAGAAGTCGTTGCCCTTGACCTGTGTGATGGAATCCACATCCTGCTGGCTGGTGACGATGACCCACGCCTTGCCCTTGCACTCCTTGCCCAGTTCCTCGCGGATGGTTTGCAGGTTGAGCATCAGGCGGGAATCGTCGCCGATGTACTGGCCGACCTCGTCCACGAGGAAGCAGACGTGATGATTGTGACCCTTTTTCTCGATGTACTCGCGCACCATGCGGGCGAAGTTTTCGATGCTGATCTGGTAAGGCTCGGCGGCCTTTTCGCACCAGTTGCGGGCGGCGGGTTCGCTCATGTAGTCCATATCCACCAGAACATCCACGATGTCATCTTGGATGAAATCGAACTTGCGGCGGGAATTCTCCCAGCTTTTGCCAGTGGCGGCGGCGAACTCCTGTTTGAACTCATTGTAGCGGCCATCCTCGGACAGCTGGCGTTCGAGGTCGGCCACATAGGGCATCGAGCCGTAGAAGCCCTGCATCTCGTTGAACACCTTTAGGAAAACCGTAACGATGGCATCCTTGGACTGCTTGCCAGTCTGCTCGCTCTTGGAGTCGATGTTGAACAGGACAACGTCCGTGGGAGTGTCGGCAGCCAGCTTCATGTCTGCCAGCACCATGGCATCCTCAATCTTATGATCGTCAATGAAATAGTCCACGGCGCGCTTGCCGCCGATGAGCTTTTGCCCGTCCAGCAGGTAGGAGAGGATTTTCAGGAAGTGCGATTTACCACTGCCGAAGAAGCCGGAGATCCAGACGCCGGTTTTGGTGGTCTCGCCCACGATGCCCTTTTTGTAGTTGTCGAAGAATTCGCGGAAGTGCTTGGACAGTTCGCGGGTGACAACGTATTCTTCCAGTTCCTGCTTGGCGTTGCTGTTCTCGCCTTCGCCGACAACGATAACGCCCTTGATGTCACGGTCAATAGGCTTTTTGAACATATCTTTGATTAACACGGGAACTTCCTCCTTACGGTTTTACAAGCCGAAACGCGCGGTAGTAGTTGTCATCTTTCAGTTCATCAAATAGGATCAGGGATTGTTCATCATACGTGCCGGGGAAGAACAGCACAACTGGCACGCGACCAAAGGATTGGCTGAGATTGTTCAGTACCTTGTGGGAACGCAGCAGCGGGTAGCACTTGCCGATACCGGTCAGGAACACGATGGCGTTTTCTGGGGTGTTTTCCTCGATATGGCGGACGATCAGGCTGTCGTCATCGTTGACGCAGAGCAGGTTGCCCACGGCTTTGACGATGCGGTCAATGCCGCGGCGATCCTCAAAACGGTAGCACTGGTCGAGGAAGCCTTCTTTTTCCAGCGTGTCGATGATGTAGTCGTATAAATCAAAGACGACGAGTTTGAAATCGTCGTTGCCTGTGGCATTCTTTTGCTGCATCCGTTCGATGCGGGCGCGGACTTCCAGCTCTTTTTCGGGTGGGTAGTCGAACACCCAGTAGTTGACCTCGTTAGCGCGGCCACGGTTCTTACGGAAAATCGGTTTGCGAATTTCCAGCTCCATGGCATCGAGGCGTTCTTCAAATGTCATATCAGTTTTCCCCCGTCAGCGCGGCATACATAGGCTGCAAGCCGTTGTCTTTCATCCAGTATTCCAGTTCACGGTCAATGATGGGCTTGGCGTAGCGGCGCTCGGTTTTGCCGTGGTCGGTGAGCCCGGCTTCATACAGCAGATTTTTGTAATAGCTGCCAAGGCGCTTGAGCGTGTAGTCCGTCCACTCGGCCACTTTTTCATCCTGCGACTGCTTATCCTTGAAGAAAAGGCGGATGTCGGCATCCGAAAAAGCGTTGACACCAAGCTGGACTTTCTCGCGGATGACCTCATAGCAGAAATCGAAAAAGAGCGTGTCGTTGCCCATGCAACCCAGCAGGCAAAACAGCTTTTGCGTGGCCGGGTCGCCAAAGACGAACATCGGCAGGAAACTGTCCGGCAGCGTTTGCATCCGGGCCTCCACCGTGTTGCAGGTCATCTCGGCGCGGGCCGGCGAAGCGGCAGAAAAGAGGTTTTCCTCACGACTGCGGGTGCGGAGTCCCTCCCACGTTACGCCCTGATCGCGCAGGATGGCGGCTTTTTTGAATTCCAAAAACCAGAACGGGTGCTTGACGCCACCTGCACTGTATTCTTTACGCACCATGGGTGGTCTCTCCTTTGTCATCCGGGATGATTTCCATAATGTCACCCACATCAGCGTCAAGTGCAAAGCAGATGCGCGCCAGCACATCCGTGGTAACATTATCGCCGTGGGTGAGCTTATTCATTGTATAGTGGCTGACCTGTGCAGCCTTTTCCAAATCGCGCTTTTTCATGTCGTGATCAATCAACAGTTTCCATAGTTTTTTATAACTCACAGCCATAGATTGGTCCTCCCTGTTGTGCAAGCTAGTATTGTACCAAGTATACCACATTCTTTCTGGAAATTAAACACAAATGTTTTCTTTCGCTAACATTATGTTTGGGTTATTTCAGGTGTTTTCTCCATGAGTTTCATCCACAGATCAACAAGCATATCGACTATACGTTGATTCTCTTTGCGGTTCAAAATCGTTGCTTTCTCTTTCGTCAATCTGCATAACAAGCCAATGAATATTTCTACGTGTTGAACACTGTTAAACAATCGCTTTGATTCATGTAAAAATTCATTTCCGTACTTTTATTCTACATCTAAGCCTATACCATAATTGGTACTTCTTCAGCTTTCAATGAAAATTCATCAGCTTATCTAAATTGGATTCGGTGTAATTGTGCATTATGAACATCTTCTTTACAAATAATAAACGGCGGGGGAGAATATGTCTCCCTCGCCGAAATTTTCCTTCGGAAATTGCTGCGGTTTTGTCTGTCAAGACTGGCGATAGGCTCTCAAAACCGTACCGCCAGTGGTGAAAATTCACGCTGCAACAAAAAAGCGCATCCTGCTTTTCGGCAGGATGCGCGCAAAATCGCTTGTGGATATTTTCAGGCAAATGGGATAAATTTGGTACATTTCGCCCCAAAATTGCCTGTTTTTTGTAATTTTATATCGTAGCTACGACATAAAATTAGTCAATCGGCTTCATCGTCGGGACGGAAAAGACATCTCGGTTATTGGGTTACTAAAGTGGTATTCATTGTACTACCCCAAATGATTTGCTGCCCTATTTTGTTTGATACACCCTTTCTTTACTGCCCTATACGTGCTATTTGATGTTGTATTTGGTGTAAATGGTGTAAGTATCTTTTCGTCGCCAACAATAAAACTACGTCAAATGTTTGCCGCTTTATTATACTCATTTTTGAAGTACGAGTCAAGACCTTCAAATTCAGACCTCCTTAACTCCTTCGTTACATCGGTATAAATGTTAAGGGTAGTAGAAATATCTTTGTGTCCAAGCGTATCCTGAATGACCTTGACATTAACCCCTGCCTCACACATTCTTGTCGTGAATGTATGCCTTAATGAATGGCAGCTAAAATGCGGTAGCAAAATCTTTGCATTTTCATCTTTCAGGAGCTGTTCATCATTGCAGTCACGGATAATACGACGTATTGCTTTGTTAAGGGTTGCTTGATGTTGCGGCTGTCCAAAACGGTTAAGAAAGATAAAATCAGTATATCCGTCCACAACAGCTTCGCAATGAATATCAAGCAACTCCTGTCTTTCCTTTTCCATAAGGAATGCTTCTTTGACGAAATCCAACATCGGAACTTGGCGTTTGCCAGCCGGAGTTTTCGTAGTATTGATGTTAAAATAGCAACCACGCTTACTTCCCTCGGTACGGTGGTCATAGTAAACCAGCGTGTGGTTCACATCAATGATACCTTCTTCCAAATCAATGTCGCACCATCTTAGACCCGTCGCTTCTCCAACACGAAGCCCTGTTCCAATCAACACTGCAAAAATAGGATACCACAAACTTGCAGACGGTGTATTCTTCAGATAACTCAGGAGCAGTTCCTGTTCCGGTCTCGTTAAGGCTCTGCGTTTCTCAGTTTGAAAACAATGGGACTGCTTTAACTCTTTCAGCACATTATTGGAAGGGTTGTTTCTGAGATAATCATCATCAACCGCCATATCCAAAATCTGATGAAGAACCGTATGGATATTATCAATAGTCGCCGGTTTCAAATGGCGTTCATCTGCAAGGTAGTTGTAAAACCTCTTAATATCCGATTTTTTCAAAGAAGAAACGGTCTTTGAGCCAATCTGTTGGCGGACAAATGTCTCATACATATATTTGTAGTTTTCAAAAGTGTTGTTTTTTAGACCACGCTTCAAATCTTTCCAAAGCTCATATATATCATTGAGGGTAGTATATCGAGCTTCCGCTTTTATGCCATCTTTCTTGTCCTTTTCTATTTGCTCTTCTTTGTATCGAAGTTCGTCAAGAGTCTTGGCATACACATAACGCCTTTTTCGGTTGGCGTCTGTCCAACAATAATGATATGTACCGTCTGCTCGCTGTGATTCTCCTGTGCGAAGAACTACTCTTGATTTATCTCGTCTTTTTGCCTTTGCCATAATCTTTTCCTCCTAAACCTTTTCTATTTTGTCCATATACTTGTCAAACTTCTCACGATTTATCAAAATCTGTGTTCCATTTGAGATTGAAAAATTACAACCTTTCGCCAATGCCATTTTTCTAAGTCTTTTAATCCCAATACCGGAATAAGCGGCTGCTTCTTCACAAGTGATAACCTTGCGTTCCCATATCGGTAAATCCAGCTTTCTTTCCTCAATCGCCTTCCTATATTCCAATATTTCAGGACTGCTTACTTTCAGCACACTCTCACCACCTTATATCGAATATAGCTTTTCAAGGTACTCCTCAAAACGCTTTCGTTTTATCATAGTTCTTTTCCCTACACGCAAAGTAAAATTGCAATCGTCTTGCTTTATGAGCTTGTATATCGTGTCTCTACCAATGCCCGTATAGGCTGCCGTTTCTTCAATAGATAGGTTTTGCCTATTCCATAAAGGGACATCGGAACCTCGGCTCTTGAACCATTCTCTTTGGCAATTAACCTCGCTATCCATTTGTGATTCCTCCCTCATATTGAGTACACTCTTTCAATATACTCATCAAACTTTCTTCTTTTTATCATTCTTCTTGTTCCAATCCACAGCACAAAAGGACAATCTTCCGGATTAGTCAGTTCGTATAATTTACTCATACCGATACCTGAATATCGAGAAGTTTCTTCAATGCTCAAAGTTGGTTTGAACCAAATAGGCACTTCGTCCTTTTTACTATTCTTTCGATTGTCTGACATTTGATTTTCCTCCTTGATTTTGATGTCTCAAGGATACATAAAAATGATTGATGAGCCAATGATGCGAATTGGCTCATCGCACACTTGACAATTTGGTTAAATGGAATACTGCCTTTCGATATATTCATCGAATTTTTTACGCTTAATCATTCTCCTGTTACCTATCCATAAAACAAAGGGACAATCCTCCGGATTCGTCAATTCATAAAGTTTATCTCTACCAATGCCGGAATAAGCAACTGCTTCTTCAATGGAAAGATTGGGCTTATGCCATAAAGGAATATTGTATTTCTCCTTATCTTTTCTTTCAGGCATTTTTACACCCCTTTCCTTTGACCGAGGTGCGTTTGTCATAAACGATATAATCCCAACCGCTGTTATTGCACTTATCGCAGTTGTCTTTGCTTTTCGCAAAAAGGTCAAGACGCCTGACAACATAATTCGGGTCGTGGATATAGTCGCTCAGGCACTTGGGACATAAGCAGCGAACATCTCCGTTTCTGTCTGTGTTGTAAATCCATAAACCGAAAGTCTTTTTAAGAGCTGCGTTAATTTGCTTCCAAAGCCTTTCGTCGTTTACCGAACCAATGTAGTCTGTCAGTTCGTCCTTATTGACGGTCTGTATCTGTTCAAGAAGAACCATTGACGGCTTCTTTAGACCAAAGTCCTCACCCAAAATGATGTGTGAAGGAAGATACTTCTTTTTCATCACAGCCGTAACAGCAGCAACAATAATTGTCGGAGCATTTGCATTAAAGTTGTCCGCCTGAATTACCATTACAGGTCTCTCACCAGACTGGACAGACCCCTCTCTTTTTCCAAAATCGTAGTAGAATAAATCTCCACGCTGAATTTCTTTTCTCTGCATATATGTATAACCTCTCTGTTCATTTAGTCTTGAAAGTGCATTTCGTATCCGGATTTGAAATAACCCCTTCACTCATTTGGACAAAGGGGGTCAAAATGCACACCCAAAATCAGAGGTTTTCATAAAATTTCTTGAAATTTTTTCTTGCGGCAGCAATCGACTTATCTACAACGCTGTAATATACGCCTTCTTCCTTTGCGATTTTTCTTGAACTCATACCTAACAAAATTGCTTTAATCAGTCTTTCTCTCTGAACAGGTTTCAGCATTTCCAATACCTTTCTGACTTTTGCAATTTCTAACTGGCGGAGCTGTTCCTTTTCTTCCTCAATTCGTTCTTCCTCCGCTTGCTCAAACGGGTCAACAAACGGAGTAATCAGTTCCCGGTGGAACTGTTCAGAGATGTCATCTTCATATCCATACACATCGATTGTTCTTTTTGCTCGCTTTTCGTACTTATCGTTGTTTCTGTATGACTCATCAATCACTTCGCCCTGAGCCATAGAAAGCAGAATGAACGGTGTGTACCTGCGAATAACATCAGGGTATTTAACCCACAATTCTTCTTCCGCCAGTTCTGTTACAATCGCCCATTTCTCCGTGCCGGTGTAACCGTGGTATTCATACCGCAGATTGATGAGCTTGCAGTCATTCGCAAATAATAATTCCTGTTGTTCTAATGTAAGTTTTGTCATTGTCGTAATCTCCTTGAATTTGAATTTTTGAATTTGGTTGAAATCAAAAATTCGGAGATTACGGATACTTGGCGATATAAGCCAGCCACTTATATGTCACGGTCTTGCTCCTTTCGGGAGCGACAAAAAAAGCCGGACACCAAGAACATTAGGATATTTCTATCCCTTAATTCTCAGCGTCCGGCAATTTGATGACTCAGGAGCTTTCGCTCAAGGACTCGTGGCTCGGTACATCTGCCCGATATTTAATTGTTCGCTCTGTTATTACTTCTTGTTAATCTGTACTTGACCGTTCCCTTGCGTAGGGACAGGTCAACCTCTACTACTCTGTGGCAGTTCGGACATTTCAGTTCAATAACACCTGTTGTCATTGTTACCTTGTCGAAAATACGCCAGCCACAGTTTTTGCACCTTACGATTATCTTTTGTTCCAACGATTTCATAGCTCACTCACCTCCGGATAAACCGTAACCAAATCAAAAGGATTATCAAGATACTCCTTTTTCAGTAGTCCGAGCTGTTTCATTCGTATGGCAAGTGCTTTTTTTGAACACCCTAAAAAATCGGCAAGTGCGTCAAACCTTTTATATACGCCCGGAAAGTATATCTTGTTTAGACACTCAATCTTTTCTCCAAGACTGAACAGATACATTCCCTGCTTTATAAGGTTTTCGGGAAGAAGGATAGCTGCTCCAAGCGTATTTGCCTGCCATTCCTCCCAATCGGATATAGGCTTATTCCTCTCGGAATTTGCCTTGTAATAATGTACTCCGGCAGATTTCTGTGTTACACCGTAATCATTCGGGAACAACATCTTAAATATCTGATGGCTGCCCTCGTGCATTAAGGTGAAATTCTTTCTGCCTTTCAGCTTGCTGTCAAAGTTCAAGTCCTTTTCCACAAGAACGGTTTTCCCGTCCAAAAAGAAAAAGGCTTCGTTATCATCATCTTCAAATACCTGAACACCCATTTCCGTAAATGAGGTCATTCCGAGAATACTACCGTCATAGGATAGGTGCTGGTATTCGACATTCAATCCGAGAACCTTCTCCAAGAGAAGCTCCGGGTCAATTCTGTATATTTGTGTGTTACGGACATCGGGAAGTGCCATATATGCCTGAACATACTTGACGGCTATCGCTTCGATGTCAAATCTCGATAAATGTTTCAAGTTACAAAACCTCCTACCATTAGGATTTTGCTTCTACAAACCACTTTCCATTTTCTTCGTCGAACAGAAATGTGGGCTTGCCGCAAATCTGTACCGTGTAGCGGATACCGGTTCCTCCGACTTTGGTGGAAGCCGCACGGCATTTCTGAATTACACGGTCTATCTCATATTTTTCATCATTCTCAAACTTGATGAAATTCGGACGAGCCGTCCCATCAGGTCTGTGTGTTACATTTACTTCAACATAAACTTTTCTTCTTTCGGATTCCATTTCTATACCTCGTAATTTCTCAAAGTCAAAACTAATCTTCCCAAGTGCTTGTATCCGTCGATGTTCTTATCCGACACCCTGTACTTGGGTCGGTCATCTCCGGCAGTATTGATGTAACAGGAAAGCCTTCCTTTCTTAAAGCGTTTTTTTCGGTCAAAGAACAGGAACATTCCTTCATATATACCGTAGTCGGTAAAATGGTTTCCGCCGTCCGCACGGAAGATAACAATATCTTCGCTACACCCCTGCAAAAAGCAGTCGGGCATCGTAACATAAGCCGTAACCTCTTTTTCGTCAATCACATTAAGCCCTCCTTAACCGACCATACCTGTCGGCATAGTGATTTCAGCTTTTTTCGGTGGTAGCCGCAGGTTCTGACAGAGAACCCCATTCCTTATGCTGTCCTTTCCGAAACGCCGTCTGATTTCTTCAACACACTTTTCCATTCGCTCCAATTTGTCCTGCTTTGCGGCGTCCATAAACATATCTATTTGACGGGGCGTGTCTTGTGGAATAAGATTTATGGCTTGTACTGTAACAGAACGGATAGGGTTGTTCCACCCATATCTTTTTTCAAATAACTGAAAAGCGGTCTTTGCAATAATCATCGGAGATTGTGTAGGAAGTGCAATCTTCGTCTGCCATTGCCTTGTATTGAGTGTGTTGTCTCTAATATGTATTGCGACACCTTCTGCACTCAGTCCGTGAACACGGAGCTTGTGTCCAATGTCTTGGGTCAATTCGAGAAACACGGGCCACACCTGCTCCGGTTTCTCTAAGTCTGCAACTGTTGTTATACCGTGTCCTACACTTTTTATAGGGGAAACGAAGTCTTTCTTGGCAACAAGGGAAAGGTCGTTGCCGTTGGCATAGTTCCATAAAACTACTCCGTTCTTTCCTAATCTTCTGCGTAAGAACTCAGGGTCGGTATTCGCTAAATCCCCGATGGTACGAATACAATAGCTGTCAAGCACTCGCTGGGTTGCCCGTCCTACACCGAGCAGGTCAGCGGCAGGAAGTCCCCAAATCTTTTCTCTGAATGTGTCCTTTGGTATCACGGTTACTGCGTCCGGTTTCTTCATATCCGAGCCAAGCTTCGCAAATATCTTATTAAAGGAAACACCCACAGAAATCGTCAAGCCGAGTTCAAACTTCATCGTTTCACGAATTTCATTTGCCACCTTTTCCGGCGAACCGAAAAGGCTCCCTGTCCCGCTAATATCCAGCCAACATTCGTCCATACCATACGGTTCAACTTGGTCGGTATATCGCTCATAAACGCTTCTCGCAAGCTTTGAGTATTTGATATACTCCTCATAATGGGGCGGTACTACAACCAAGTCCTTGCACTTCTGTTTAGCTTGCCATACTGCGTCCCCGGTTTTCACATCAAAAGCCTTTGCTTTGTAGTTCTTCGCAAGCACGATACCGTGTCGTTCCTCAACAGAGCCGCAGACAGCAATCGGATATTTCTTCAATGCGGGGTCGAGCATACATTCGACGCTGGCATAGAAGTTATTCATATCACAATGAAGTATGCTTCGTAACATTTTTAGAACCCCCTTGACATTTTGGGTAGTTTGGTGTACACTATGTGTAGTTCAACTTCCCAATTCATATTATATACACTTTAACTGTACTTGTCAAGAGCAAATGGGTAGTTCAACTGTAAATATTCTTTTAAGGAGTGAAATCACAATGACATTCGGTGAAAAAGTCAAGGCTGAAAGAACAAAGCTTGGTATGAGTCAAGATGAGTTGGCAGCTAAAATCGGCGTAACCCGACGCATAATTGGTTCTTATGAAAATGATAAATCCCGTCCGAGAGGAATGGAAAGATATAAGAAACTGGCAGAATCCTTAAATGTAAATGTGAATTATCTGCTGTCTGAGGATGACGCTTTCATCGCCGATGTAGAGGATAAATACGGACGCAGAGGGGCAAGACAGGCTCAGGAGTTGCTTGCAGAAGTTACCGGTCTGTTTGCCGGCGGCGAAATGGCTGACGAGGATATGCGTGAAATGGTTGACGCTATTCAGGAAGCATATCTTATTGCAAAGAAGAACAATAAAAAATACACCCCGAAGAAATACCGCAAAGACGAGTAATCCTCAAAGTGAACTAAGTCCAATATATGGGACACATATTAGTTTATAATTTATTATAGGGTTAATATCCGATATACTATAATATGGGAGGTGAGCCGGATTGGGGTATTACACTACGGCTGAGATTGTGAAAATCGTAAACAAGCTCATTGACCGCTGCGGTACTCGTGACCCGTACAAGGTCGCAAAAGAGCTTGGTATCAATATCATCTACCGGAATTTTGACAAGCAGCGTGGAGCATACAAGGTTATTCTGAAGAACCGCTTTGTTTTTCTTAAAAACGGTATGCACCCGGTCGTGGAGCAGATAGTGCTATGGCACGAAATCGGGCACGATGTTCTACACAGGCAAGAAGCGGTTGCTGTCGGCGGGTTCAAAGAGTTCAACATCTTTGATATGAGAGAGAACCGTATGGAGTATGAAGCAAATATCTTCGCTTCTCAGGCTTCGCTCCCGGACGACACCATTTTGGAATACATTGAAAACGGCTATGACATTCAGCAGATTGCACGGGCAATGTGTTCCGACATAAACCTAATTGCTCTGAAAGTGGATACGCTGATTGCACAGGGCTATCAACTTCGCAAACAAGAACACCGAAACGATTTTCTAAAATACAATCACAAAATGTAAGACCGTCAAGTCTCAAATGAGATCTGACGGTCTTGCTTTTTACATACACCCCCCAAAATATAAGTCTCATTCTTGGGAACAGCGTAAGTTGGGAGAGGTTGGAACAACCTATACAGGTTTGTCAGGAAAAACGAAAGAAGATTTTGGACACGGCAACGGACAATTCGTAACTTATATGAATGTATTTTCTAATCCCGTCGGTTTGCCGGATATGACTGAAGCAGTTGAAATTGATGATAGTCAAAACAAAGTTCTTTTTGGAGATGTGCTATTTACCACATCATCAGAAACACCTGAAGAAGTCGGAATGTCCTCTGTTTGGCTTGAAAACGCTGAAAATACCTACTTAAACAGCTTTTGCTTTGGATATAGACCAACGGTTGAGTTCAATCCTTATTATCTCGCATATATGCTTCGTTCTTCCTCAATGAGAAAGAAAATAACATTTTTGGCGCAGGGTATTTCAAGATATAACATATCCAAAAACAAGATGATGGATATCGAAATACCGATTCCAAAAATAGAGGAACAGAAACAAATTGGCTCATATTTCCGTAACCTCGACAACCTTATCACCCTTCATCAGCGTGAGTGTTTTTTTGTCAATTTAAGCTTGATAACGAACGCATTACCAAATCAACATCTTTATTCTCAAGTTCTTGAATAATGTGGAGATATGTTTTCTGCGTTGTTGTCATACTCGAATGTCCTAATCTCTGTGCCACGCTTGCTATTGATACTCCGGCAAACAAAAGAAGTGAAGCGTGAGTGTGTCTCAGCCCGTGAACGGAAATAACCGGTATTCCTGCATTCTTGCAATGTCTTGTCAGAATATCGTTGACCGTTGAATTATACACATTCCCCGATATGAAAATCGGTTCATCTTGAGGTAGCCCTTTGACCAATGTAGAAAACTGAATAATAAGCTGCCAATCAATTTGAATTTTTCGTACCGATGATTGATTCTTGGTAGGCAAAAAACCACCTTTGCCTTTATAATCCCAAGTCTTGTTGATGGAAAGGGATTGCCTTGAAAAATCAAAGTCCTGCGGCGTTATAGCCAGTGCTTCAGAAAAACGCATACCTGTTTTGGCAACAAGAAGAATGAACCAATCCCAATTTAACTCTTGTCCTAAATCCAAATCCGAAAGAAGCTTGTGCAGTTCAAACTGATTGAGATACTTAATCTTCTTGTATCTCGGCTTCTTACCTTTGATGATAGCTTTTCTTGTTGGGTCTCGCTCAATGAGACCTTCATCAACAGCGTCTAATATAGCCCCTTTGAGCTGATGGTGGAAATCCATTGTTGTTTGTCGCTCGTGTTCCTTCGCATAATCATTCAACAGTTTTTGATATGTAATGCGTGTCAATTCGCATACTTTCAAATCCGGAGCCAATCGCTTAATCCAAGACTGGGTAAGCAAATACTTGTCCATCGTGACCTTCCTTATCGCCCCTTCCTTGTACACAGTAATCCATTGTGCGTAATAATCGTAAAAAAAGTCTGTTTTATTTATGTTATTCAGCATGAAATCCTCCTGTAAAATAAGTTGGCTCACGCTGATGAAGGGTGATAAGGTTGTCGAGATTGCGGAAATATTTGCCGATAGCAGCCTGTTCAGTCGCTGATTTTGGATATAAAATGTCTGTATTTTGCAATGCAGTTTTTGAAATCGAAGTAACTTTTATTCCTTGCATAAGAGGTAATAATTGGTTATGAAAAGATGCCGAGTTCATATAATATCCAAGGTAACCGGGAGCGTATTTTTGTAATGGTCTGTAAGGTATTGTATGTAGTCCTGAAATTACAATTTCATCACTTAATCCCGCTATTTCTGTGCATTTTCCTACGGTTTCATCCTCTGCGGTATCCGCAACAATAACATCGCCGTTTTGTAAAAATGATGACTTGTATTTAGCTATAACTGTTTCATCTGCAATCATAGGAAGTGATTCAGTTTTCAAATCTATCACTTCACCAAATTTAACCAAAATATCCCCGTAGTGAATATTCTTTGCAATCCCTTCCTCGGATGATAAATCAGCCCTTGAAAGGGTATTGTTTTGCAGGCTTATAAGCACTTCTCCTAACTTACGCTGTTCCCAAGAAACAGCAAAGGAGCCAAGGGAAAACCCCCTGACTCCTTCAAAGTTTTGCTCTTTATCCATTTTATTCCGGCATTTCAATTTCAAATCCACCGCCGAGAATGAACTCACGAAGCAAATTGTCAACTTTGACATTGACTTTGGGTGGTATAATCTTTGTTCCCTCTATCTTTTCAAAGTATTCTTTTGCTTTCGCCTTATTTACCGTTTTTTTCAAATCATCATAACGCCCGAACTCATTTATATTGGTTGAATTCAAACGCAAACTCATAATAGTACGTAGTTTTACTTCATCTACTCCCAAAGCAACGGCAACTCGGTGAATTTGGTCGTCTTTAGCTTTCGATAAATACTCTGTTATATAATCTCGAAGCGTTTTACCCTCGGTTATTGCAACATCTCCTCTTTGAATATCGTGGAGGAATATATTTGCATACTTTTGTTCTTCCTGAGAAAGTGTAGCGAAAGTCTTGTGAAGTTCTGTTTCAGCCTGTTCAACTGCTTCTGCGGAAGCTCCTTCAAGATTTAATAATTTCAGATATTTCTCAAAACGAGAGTTCATATAGTCGGCATCAATCAATCCGGTATCTATTTCTGTGATATATCCGACAAGGTCATAAGGAACATCATCACCAGTTCCTCCACCGCCACCACCGGATAGCTCTTTATATCTCAGAACCAGCACCAAGTATGTCTTTTCATCGAAAGCCATCTCAATGTTTTCTCCGGTATTGTCATCTGTATAACTTGTAACTTCCCATTTGAAACCTTGAATTTTTGCGGCTTCTAAGTAGGAGTTAAGTTCCTTAAAATCTTTTGCGAACTTCCTGCATACAGAAATATCGGATGGTAGTTTTTCAAAATTTTCTATGCCTGCATTGGAAAACAGCTCAGATATATCTTCATACAATTCATTCATCATCTTAAGATTTTCAGCAAGATGTTGAACGAATAGACCTAACGGCTTGTCTCCCGAATACAGTTTTACAGCAGCATTTATATTCCGCTCCATTGTATGGGGTTTTCTATAATAACGGATTGTTCCAAAAGGCTTATCAGGCCCGAACAATCTGTTTGTGCGAGAAAACGCCTGAATAATGTTCTCGTACAACAGCACCTTGTCCATATACAGTGTGTTAATCCACTTGGAGTCAAATCCGGTAAGCATTTGGTCAACGACAATGAGTAGGTCAATTTGCTTTTCCGGCTCATTCGCTATTCTTTCATAAGGCTTCTTATGTGCCAATCGAGCAGCAATATCCTTTTTCATTTTAGCGAATGTCGGAATAGTAAAGTCCTGACCATATCGTTCGTTATAGTCCTCTATTATCTCGACGAGTCCGGCTTCCTTAAATGCAACACCGCCGCCATTGTCGATGTTCGGGTCAAACAAAGCCGTAACCTTCAATTCAGGTTTCATTTCCTTTATCATACGATAGTAATTGATGGCTTCCGGTATGCTGCTTGTAGCGAAAATCGCGTGGAACTTACTGTTATGGCTCAAAGTGACCCAGTTTTCCAATATATCCTTTACAACGGTAGTGGTATGTTCTTCGGTCTGATATTGAACATTAGGAATATAATCTTCAATACCCTTGATATAGTCTCCTTTGTTGTCAAAATGTCCTACCATTCCAACCTGACCGGCATCCATATATTTATAGTACACCTTGCTTTTTAACGGGTCAGAAATCGCTTCTTCCTCAGTTTGTGCCTTCGCCTTTTCTAATGCGACAACCTTTCGGACATCCTTGTCCTTGAAAGTTAACACCTTATATGGGTCAAAGCCAAGCACATTTTTATCACGGATACCGTCTGCGATACTGTATCTGTGAAGTTCATTTCCGAACACTGTTGTAGTTGTGTTCTTTTTCTTTTGGTTTTCATCTTGAATCGGTGTTCCTGTAAAACCGAAGAAAATCGCTTTTGGGAAGGTAGTCTTTATTGTGATTAACATATCCCCAAAGGTAGAGCGATGAGCTTCATCAACGATAAATACAATTCGCTTTCCGTTTATGTACTCGATGTCACTTGCTTTCAGTCCGCCTGCTTCATCTTTTATATTGCTCATCTTCTGAATAGATGTAACAATAAGCGTATCGGCAGGGTCGGTACTTTTTAGTTTTGTTATTAGCACCCCTGTATTTTCCGTCGCCTGAACAGACTCGTTTTCATCGGCAAACCCACGATATTCTTTAAGCGACTGTGTTCCAAGCTCAATCCTATCCATCAAAAAGATTACTTTATCGGCGTCTTTGGAGCTGGCGATTAACTGAGCAGACTTAAAACTGGTCATTGTTTTACCCGAACCGGTGGTATGCCATACATAACCGCCAAGCTGATTGCCGGATTCCCACTTCGTCTTAGAAACCTTATCGGAAATAGCACTTGCCGCAAAATACTGATAGCTACGCATAACCTTGAGTACGCCATCAGAATCATCAGCAACAGTATAGAAGCCTATTAACTGATGAGCCATAGGAATAGAAAGTAGCGTTGAAGCCACCTTATCCCACTCGTTTATAGGTTCGTTGTTGTAGTCTGCCCAGTGAAAATAGTAATCCGGGTTAAATTTGCCGTCCGGACCGGGATTTGCAAAATATACGGTCTCATTCGGCTCCATTGCCACAAAAATTTGCACCAGTGAGAATAAGCCGCTGAAAATCCCTTCTCCTGAGTATTTTTCTATTTGGTGATATGCCTGACTTACCGGCACTCCGCTTTTCTTTAATTCGATATGGATAACAGGCATACCGTTGATTAGCAACATCAAATCTCCACGACGGTCATTGAGGATTTTTGACTTTGTTGGAAACTTTGGTTGTTGAACAATTTGATAGCGGCTCTGACCGGCAGCGATTTCACGGCGGTCATATATTTTCAAACTTACTTCTTTTCCAAAATGAAGTTTATCATCAGGATTATCCCTTATTACGGACACACTTTTGCCGTTGATAAAGCCATTTAGTTTTAGCGGTGTCCTTAAATTCTTTATTTGCTCCAAAATCTGCTGCATTTCGCCGTCTGTCAATGGGTAATCATTCAAACGGTCAATATCTCTATTGTTCTCAAAAAGAATGTTTGCCCAGTTTTGAAGCAAATCCTGTTCAGAGTAGTTTTTAAGGACTTCTTTTTCCCATCCTTTTTCGGACAGAATTTTTATCAAAGCCTCTTCAAAATCCGACTCTTTATTAAAAATCATTTAGATTTCCTCCTTACTTTCAAAATTCGCCAATTTTACTCAAACAAACATCTTTTCAAGACACGCTTTTTTGAGATTTTTCAGTTTTTCTAACTCACGCTGATGAAGGGTGATAAGGTTGTCGAGTCCTTGAAAAAAAGCCCCAATTTTCTGCTGTTCAGGATAAGACGGCACCAAGAATGTTTCCTGCAAAAAATCGTTTGCTACAAGGTTCGTCATCATTGTTGACGCTTTTGTACTTCTCAAAAGTATGCCACCCATAAGTCGTTCATTGTTGATAGCGTACTTCCAAAACTGCAAATCATAAGGCTTCATTATTGGCTTGAATACATCAAAAACGTGTGAAACTATGCCGTTTCCGATAGTATTCTCAACAAAGCGACCGTGAGCATAGTTTTTGCTTTTATTTCCCTCAAAAGCAATATCGCCAAGCTCAAAAATATTATATGTGAGCAAGTATCTTTCATCCGTGATATATGAATCTGGTTTGAAGTACATATTGGCAACCGAAATAATGTCATATTTTCCGTAGGTCAAGTCATTCTTTCTACTTGCCTTTTCGTATAATTCAGACAACTTACGCTGTTCCCAAGCGTCAGAAAATCCCTTAAAGCGGATTTCCGGAACATTTGAGCCATTTTTCGGAAACATTTTTTCAAGCATGGACTTTTTTACATTGGTCAATTTGTCATACTTACGCTGATGAAGGGTGATAAGGTTGTCGAGCTGCTCGAAATATGCGCCTATGGCGGCTTGCTCGCCAATGGCACTCGGTATAAAAAACTCTGTTTTAGAAACGAGTTTCCAATCTGACCTCGGCATTTTCGTTCCTGTTGATTGATTGGCAACCTCGTCAAATTGACGGCTTTGAATTAGCCTATATAGGAAACTACTATCAGCATTTTGTGGCTGTAAAACCCAAAAATCGCCCACCGCAAGCCCGTTAAATGAGGGTAAAAGCCAATTTTGCAGATAGGGACGAAGTTTTCCATAAAGAACATCTCCCTTATGAAAAACAATGCCGGTCTTATCACTTTCTTTAGCAAATATATCTTTGTTAAGACGCCCTGTCCCTGAAATAATATCTTCGTATTCAACTCTTGGCAAACCGCTCTCGGAGCTTATTGAAGAAGAACGAACAGCAATATCTTCAAACTTACGCTGTTCCCAAGTGTCATCAAATCCTGCGAACCTAAGCTGAGGTTTTGCATTTTTTTCAGTCATTTTGCACACCTCCCAGCATTTTTTTGAACTCACTCAGTCCGAGCATATCAAATTCGTTGCCTTCAAGGTCGTCAATCATTGCAGAAAGAGTATTTTCTGTTTCGGAAATCTGAGCTTCCACCTCGGCAAAGGTAGTCTCGTATTTCTTAGTCAGTGCTTCAAGTTTTGATACCAGTTCATTTACTATACTATCCGGAAGTTTCATAAGACTTTGAATAAGCGGAGTAACCCATTTGTCTTTTAAGAGGTCAATAACCTGTTCATCGGATAGACTTTCGATGGTCTCTTTTGTCTTGCCCTCAAGTAGTCCTGCATCTTTTTTTATTGCCGATTTAAGCTCTTTTTCTTCTGTAGCCAGTGCAGCCACCTTGCGGAGTTTTTCTTTTGTCTCAGGCTCAACGCTGTCGGATTTCAATGCTTTTTTGATTTCGGCATTTACAAATCCGTCCTCGCTTGCATAATCGCCTTCTTTTTCTTCCTCAGTAAGGGAATCGAACAATTCCTCATATTCTGAAGCGATTTCACTCAAGCGATTTTCTTTTGTTTTTAATGCAGCTCTATCATCCGCAAGGAGCGTATCCTGAATTAAATCAAACGGAATAATACGACCTACCCAGCCCTCCTGAACTTCTTGCTCTTTTCCGTCCTTTTTCTTGATGACCATATTGGGGTCAACTCTTTTTGTAGCTTCAAATCCTTCTGTTTGAATTATTTCTAAATCAACTGCGATTTTTGTCCAATCGTCATCAAGCAATTGATATGCTTCATACTTATCAACCAACGGAATATCTTTTAATCGCTCAAATATATCGGCAGAAAGAGTCGCTTCTGCCTTTGAAATATTCAAGGCGGTCATCTTTTCAATAAGTTCATCATACAAATACTCATCAAAGCCGCTGAATACATCACGATATTTATTCTCAAATGAGCAGACATCGGAGTGTTCTTTAATTGCTTTCTTAATGTTTTCTACTCTCAAATTGCAATAAGCAGAAGAAGTGTTTTCAAAAAGAGCATTTCTAAGTTCCGGGAAAGCAATCCAATACTCTTTGAGTTCATCTATCTCAGAAAGAGGAAGTCCACCGAACATAGAAGCATAAATATCCCAAGACTCGGCAGCTTCTGACGAGTCAACATATCGTGGAATATTCAGGTTATACTCATTCTTTCTGATTTCATCTCTGCTGACAACCTTTGAGAATTTTTGTACGCTTTCTCGTTTCGTTACAACATCAACAATTCTCTTAATATCAGAAGCACGGAGCTTATTGTTCTTTCCAACCTTAATAAATCCTTTTGAAGCGTCAACGATAAGTACATCTGTGTTCGAGCGTTTCTGCTTTAACACCATAATAATCGTAGGAATACCGGTTCCAAAGAATATATTCGCCGGCAATCCGATGATGGCGTCAATGTGGTTCTGTTCAATAAGGTTTTTGCGAATTTCTCCTTCTTCACCGCCTCTGAATAAAACACCGTGAGGAAGTACAATAGTCATAATACCGTCGCTCTTAAGGTGGAAAAGGTCGTGCAATAAAAATGCGTAATCAGCTTTTCCTTTTGGCGCAAGTCCAAAACGAGCATATCGAGGGTCGGTCTCTTTATCTGTTGGATTCCAAGCCTGAGAATAAGGCGGATTTGAAACCACTGCGTCAACATACAACGGGTCATAAGTACCAATCGGGTCGTTTTCATCGAAATACGGCCAGTCGTCCTCCAAAGTATCTCCGTTGCGTGTAACGATGTTATCAGGCAGGATACCACGCATAACCAAGTTCATGCGGGTGAGGTTATATGTATTCTGCTTCAATTCCTGAGCATAGTATTTTATGTTGTTTTCATTATCAATAAACTTAGCAACGCTCTTACCAATATTGATAAGCAAAGAGCCTGAACCGCTTGTCGGGTCATAAATCTTTATTTCATTTCTGTCTTTTAAGTGGTCTGCGACGATTTCAGACATAAGGAGCGATACTTCGTGGGGCGTGTAGAACTCACCGGCTTTTTTACCGGCATTTGCCGCAAACATACTGATAAGATATTCATAGATAAAGCCAAGAACATCGTAATCCTGCTTGCCGTCCATAGGAATATCTTTAATCAAATGAATAAGGTCACTGATAGCCTTGGACTGAGAAGCAGAGCTGTCGCCCAGTTTTGACAGTCCTGTTTGAAGGGTATCAAATACTCCCTCAAATACTTTTTTGTGGGTTGTGTTAATCAAACGGCTAAAAGCAGAAAGAGCGTCACGAACATCTTGAACGCTGAAATCTCTGCCTTTGCTGAGCCAAGTGGAAAACAGGTTATCATAAGAGATAAAATAACCCAAGTTCTTTTGAACACTCTCGACTGTTTCCGAATCTTCCTCTGTCAAATCAGGAAGATACTCGTCAGTCCAATCATTTTCTTTAAGATACTTTACTTCCTTCTCAGATAAGAATTTATAAAAAATAAACCCTAAAATATAGTCTTTATACTCATTTGCTTCTATTTTGGAACGCATTTTATTTGCGGATTCCCAAATCTTTGCTGCCAACTGTTGCTTGTTCATAATCTTCCTCCGATTATATCTATATAGTTATCATAATTTTATCAAATGCTCTGTCCCATAAAACGGACTCAATTTTCTGCGTCAGGAAGAAAATCAATAATATCCTCCACCTTACAATCAAGTGCGGCACATACTTTACCAAGCACATCGGTAGTAACATTTTCATCTCTGCTCATTTTACTCATCGTGTAATGATTGATACCGGCTAAAGCTTCTAAATCCTTTTTCTTCATATTCCTATCAATAAGGATATGCCATAGTTTTTTGTAACTAACTGCCATCTCTATTGCACCTCTTTCTTGGTTTAAGTGTAAGTGTCATTAGTATAGCACAAAAATCAGAAAAATTCAATATAAGTACGATATTTGAAACAAAAGTACAGAGCTTCGTATTTATTAATCCTTGCGAAAGAATTGCCGTGCAAGTAGGTTTTTAATTATTCTTGGGAACAGCGTAAGGTTGGAGAGCTGCTTATAGAGCGTAACGAACAAGCACCAATGAACGAAGAATATCCGCTTATGGCGTTTATTGCAAATGAAGGCGTTGCACCTAAAGGCGAGCGATATGACCGAAGTTCACTTGTAACAGACACCGAGAATAAGCTATACAAAAGAACTGAATTTGGAGATTTTATTTATAGTTCAAATAATCTTGAAACTGGCTCAATAGGGCTTAATAAGTATGGAAAAGCCTGTATTTCTCCCGTTTATAGCATTTTTCACCCTACCGGAATTGCCGACTCTAATTTTTTGGGACGAAGATTGGTAAGAAAAGATTTTATAAATTCAATGGTTAAATGGCGTCAGGGAGTTATCTACGGTCAATGGAGAATACACGAGTCAGATTTTCTGAAAATTGAAATTTCTGTTCCTTCGGTTAAAGAACAGAGACAAATCGGTACTTTTTTAGATTATCTCGACAACCTTATCACCCTTCATCAGCGTAATTCCGCTGATTTTGTGTCTCGTTTCTTGTCGGATTTTACAAATACTTGGGAACAGCGTAAGTTGGGAGAGGTTGGAACAACCTATACAGGTTTGTCAGGAAAAACGAAAGAAGATTTTGGACACGGCAACGGACAATTCGTAACTTATATGAATGTATTTTCTAATCCCGTCGGTTTGCCGGATATGACTGAAGCAGTTGAAATTGATGATAGTCAAAACAAAGTTCTTTTTGGAGATGTGCTATTTACCACATCATCAGAAACACCTGAAGAAGTCGGAATGTCCTCTGTTTGGCTTGAAAACGCTGAAAATACCTACTTAAACAGCTTTTGCTTTGGATATAGACCAACGGTTGAGTTCAATCCTTATTATCTCGCATATATGCTTCGTTCTTCCTCAATGAGAAAGAAAATAACATTTTTGGCGCAGGGTATTTCAAGATATAACATATCCAAAAACAAGATGATGGATATCGAAATACCGATTCCAAAAATAGAGGAACAGAAACAAATTGGCTCATATTTCCGTAACCTCGACAACCTTATCACCCTTCATCAGTGTGAGTACATATTTGAAAAATAAAAAATGAGGTGCGATTGCACCTCAACTACATAGCTTATTATCTTGAACCATCAGGGCGATGGTAGCAATGACCTTTTCTACCGGAGGTTCTTTTCCGTCCGGGGCTATCTGCTTCCAAAATGCCTGTGCCGTAGGGTCAGGGCTTTGCATTGCTGCTCTGATAGCAATTCTCATTTCATTTCTTACTTCCTGTTCGCTTGTTCCGTGTGCTTTTGCAACTTCCTTAATTATGTTCTTCAATATACTTCCCCCTATGTCTTGTGGTGATTGTCTATCACTAACAGTTATAGTTATACCACAACCGATTTGTCGAAGTCCCGCAATACTTGTCGAAAGTATAATTTTTTTCTCATCAAAAAAAGAAAGCCCGCTGATTAAGGCGAACTTTCGTGATTTATGGTGCGATTTGCTTTGAGTGTTTTAATAGGGTATCAATAACCTCATATATCTTGCTTCTATCTTCAGGAGCAAGCTTGGCAAGTTTTTCATTCAGTATGGAGTTTTTGACGGTATATCCCGTTTCCAAAACATCAGTAAGAACCATATCCGACGATACTTCCAAAGCGTTTAGTATCTTAATAAAGGTTTCAAGTGATGGAATTTTCTCTCCACGCTCGACCATACCGATATAATTTGTTGTTAGTCCGGCTTTCTCAGCTAAATCCTCCTGACGGAACTTTTTCATAAGACGATACTTTCTGATATTCTTGCCGATTGTATCAAGCTGCATCACATCACCCCCTTTGGTGTATATCTATAACTATTAGTATAGATTATGCTGAAAGCGATATACACCAACCTCACGGAAGATAAAACAACTATTAGTGATGATTTTCAAAGAATTTTGTGTTATACTGTCTTATGTCAGGAGTGATTTACAATGGCTTTGGAAACAACAGCTACCTTTATAGGTCATAATGAATGTTTTGGATTATCCGCAGAAAAGCTCAAAAACACAATAAGAGAGCTTATCAAAAAAGGCGTGACAGATTTTCTGAGCGGAGGGCAAGGCGGCTTTGACAGGTTATGCGGTCGCTGCGTCTATGAACTCAAAAAGGAGTTTCCGCACATCAATAACTATCTCGTTATTCCTTATCTCTCTTTCAATGTTTATGATAAAGAGCTTTTCGATTCGATAATATATCCCGACGGATTTGAAAAATACAATTTCAAATCTGCCATTCCCGCAAGAAACAGATATATGGTGGATAATTCCGGATATGCAATCTGTTTCGTGACTCATTCTTGGGGCGGTGCTGCCAAGACCTATGAGAGAGCCAAGAAGAAAAAACTCCAAATAATCAACTTAGGAGCAAAAGAGGATGGGGAATGAAAGAGTGATTTTCAGCAATAGGTTTGACCGACCTACGCTTGAACAAATTGAAGAAGAAATGAAAAACAAGAATTATGACGATAACGAAAACTTGATGTCAGCGGAAGAATTTCTTGAGTTTATGAAACAGAACAGAAGGACTGTACCCAATGAAAAGCGTATAGCAAATAAAGATAAATTTATCTGGGCTGTCCGTGAGTTATCGGAAACCTATGAAATTGACGCAGATTTGATAGAGGACGATGACGGATATACCGCATATCTCTATATGAGCTATGCTTCATATAATGGATATATAAAGAAACTGCTGGGACTTATTTTTATCCTGTCCAACGACTTTTCTATGTTCAAAGCAAAAGATAATAGAGACAGCGATTTGTTGATGTGTTTTACTTATCACACGCACAATGTCTATCTGAAAGATAGAGAAATAACTGATTTTGAATAATGTACTTGATGGCTACTCAAACGAGCAGCCATCTTTTTTTAATATGCCGGAATACCGTATCCGTAGATAACTGAGCTACCAACCGTGTATGTTTTGGTTCTGCAAGTGTCGCCTGAGTTGCCCTCAACGGTATAGACTGTACCGTTCTCGCATCTCTGAACGATACCGGTGTGGTCTGTCACACCGTCGCCCTCCCAGTCAAAGAAGATGATTGTACCGGGCGAAGGTTCATACGAACCGTCTGCCCATTGTCCTCGGTCTCTAAACCATTGAACGCCGTTTACACAGCCGGCATACTTCGGAATAATACCGGCGTCGATATATCCGCACTCGTTGGCACACCAAGAAACGAAGCAGGCACACCACTCTACACGGGAGTCAAATCCGTACCAAGACCAGTAAGGCTGACCGCCTACATTACCTACCTGAGACAGAGCAACCGTTACGATTTGGTCGTCGCTGTATCCGATACCGTAAAGCACCTGAGACCATAGTTGATTGTTTTCGTCCTTTAGCAGCTCGGCAAGATACTCTTTCTGCTCCTGATTAAAGCCGTACATAGCCGCCATTTCATCAACGGTCTTGTGCGATACCGTGATATACAGGAAAGTTTCTGTTACTGTGGTTTCGGTCTGTACGATGTTGCCGTGTCCGTCGTCGCTTTCTTCGATTTCGGTGTGGGTTTTCAATTCCGTTCTGGAAGAAATATCGTTCATCTCCCAAAAAATATCCGACAGTAGCTGCTTCTTGGTTTCATCAACCGTAGCAACCTCCATCGGATTATCGGGGTCGGTATTTACTTTAACGGAATAGACCGCAAGAACTTCTTTCCACACAGCTCGGCTTCCGCTCATTTCAAGCACATCATAGCTTACGGAGTTCTTTTCCTGCTCCAATCGGTCATCATATTCTTGATTGATTTCCTGAACGACTGTCTGCATAGACATTCCCGTGCCGGAATCCTCTCCTGAAAAGAAGATACCAAACACAGAACCGGCAATTAATCCGACAAGACACAGAACAATAATAACCACCACCGCAACCCAGCCGCCGGCAGCAATGGCGGCAACAAGACCTTTTACCGCCGCAATGATTGCTTTTACTGCGGCAACGGTGGCTTTGGCTGCGGCTTTAATCGTAGCGGCAGTTGCTTTGGCTGTGGCTTTTGCCGCCTGTGCCGCTTTCTGCGAAGCCTTAACTGTCGCCTGAGCTGTTTTCTGTGCCGCTTTTGCCGCTTGCTGACTGGTTTTTATCGCAGTCTTTGCAGTCTGCTCAGCCGTCTTAACTGATTTCTGTGCGGTTTTGGTTGCTTCTTTCCCAGCAAACTTAATGGTTTTCTTTCCGGAGGAAGTAGCCGACTGCTTTATGGTCTTTTCCGCCTTGTCAACAGTCTTAATCGCAGAGCTTGTGTTATGCGAAGCCTGTTTTCGTAAAGACTGCTCGGCTCGCTGCTGCTTGAAACGCTGAATACCGTCCTTTGCGGTGCGGATATTCTCTTTTGTGGTTTCAAATCCTTTTCGTCCAGCCTTATCGAACGCATAAGCACCATCGTGAACCACCTCGTCAATACCGCTTTCCAGCTTATCGGAAGCATATTCCTCGGCAGAACTGCTGTTGGCATTTACCGACCGTTCCGCCTTTTCTTTTGTTGCGATATACGCCTGCTTCATTCGTTGGGTTGCGACGGCAGCCTTATCTATGGTTCGTATCGTACCTTTTGCATTATCTTTTGTTTTAATATCAGCCATACAATCCCTCCTTCCTATGCAGGCTGAACCACTTGTTGTGTTATTCGTTAATGAGCTTCGCCACTACAACAAGTCTGCCGTTTGTCCGGGAATACTCACAGGTGGAAAGGGTCAGGAGCTTGTCGCCGTATTCGGCGGTTACACCGGTATCGTAAAGCGACAGTTCTTTGCACTTCTCAACATAGGCTGTTAAATCCTCGGCGGTTTCCGCATTGATGAACTGATAGTATTTGAAGCTTTCAGGACTGTCCGTATAAACCACGGTTTTGAACACGGCAATTACTTCATAGGTCTGTCTGTCGGTCAGCGTATCAAAGGATACTGTTTTGTGCTTTTCCCAAAAGCTCTTGTCCTTGAATTTCATAAGACCGGCGAACATAGAGCCGTCGTTCATATGATGACCGTAGATAATGATATTGTCGCTTGGCAGTTCCATATCGCAGTTTTCCTGAACATAAGGACAGCCGTAGTCGGTGTATGCCTTATCAAAGCCGTGCTTCAGATAGAAGTTCGGGTTGTCCTTTGACTGCATAACGGGATAATTGATTTTTGTGTCCTCAACCTTAATCCAGCCGACCATATCGTTGTTTTGCAGATAAAGCTCCTGATACTCCGGGATAAAGGTCTTTTCTTCGGAGTAGTTCATCGGCTCTGTGGTTTCTTCAGGCTCTGTCTCCACAACCTCAATCAGATTGTCGTACATCTCAGCCTGCTTTGCAGAGTCGTAATAGTGCTTGATGAGAAAACCTGAACTGACGGCAAATACAATGCTGAAAGCACAGATTATGGCAATATAGATTTTGTTTTTCATAGGTGTTTCCTTTCTCATTTACAGAATAGGGCAAGGGTTATACACCCTCGCCCGGTTTGGTTGTCATCAGCTTATACAGCTTCGTATTCTTCGGGAACTTATTTGCAAACGGCACAAGCGAACTGCCGACCTTAATCAGTCCGTGTCCTGCGTCAACATTCGTGATATATGAAAGCTGGAGGTCGGAAATGTTAAGCAGCTTGGCAAGCTCAATTCTGTCGGTTGACGCCTGATTGAGCATAATCAAAAACTCGCTGTTTGCAAGCATAGTTCTTGCCGTATGGCTCTGCAAAAGGTCGTCCACATTCTGCGTAATGCCGGTGGCATAAGCACCGTACTTTCTCACACGCTTCCAAAGGGTAAACAGGAAGTTTGCGGAGTATTCGTGCTGGAACAGGAGGTAGATTTCATCAATGAAGATGAAAGTCTGCTTACCCTTAGCACGGTTCTGTGTGATTCGGTTCAGAATAGAGTCAAGGACGACAAGCATACCGATAGGCATAAGCTGCTTGCCGAGGTCAAGAATGTCATAACAGATAAGTCGGTTATCCGTATCAACATTGGTCGGCTTTGCAAAAGTATTCAAAGAACCGTGTGTAAACAGCTCGATAGCAAGGGCGATTTCCTTTGCTTCCGGCTCGTCCTGTTTCAAAAGTTCCGCACGGAAGTCCTGCAAAGTAGGAACAGTACCGGTATATCCTCTCTGCTGATAGTCTCGGTAAACGCTCGCCGTACAACGGTCGATGATAGATTTCTGCTTTGCTCCGAGGTTTGTGCCGCCGATAAGCTGTTCGCAAAGGGACATAATGAACTCGGATTTCAGGATAACCGGATTTGCTCCGTCGCCGTATTCCTTGTTCATATCCATTGCATTGATATGGCTCGGAGAAGTAGCGGAAATATTGATGATTTCGCCGCCGAGAGCCTTTACAAGCTGCGAATACTCTCGCTCGGGGTCGATGATAATAACATCTGCGTTGGAGGAAAGAATGATATTTTCAATCTCTCCCTTTGCCGCAAAGGATTTACCGCCGCCGGATACGCCGAGAATAAAGGAATTGCCGTTGAGTAGCTGTCTGCGGTCGGCGATAATCATATTTTTGCTGATAACATTCTGACCGTAGTAAATGCCGTTTTCGTGGTAAATGTCCTGAACTCTGAACGGGATAAATACCGCAAGGCTTTCTGTGGTAAGGGTTCTGAATGCGTCAATCTTGCGTGTTCCAAAGGGCATAGCCGTATTCAGTCCGTCCATCTGCTGATACTTGAGAACGGCAAACTGGCACAAATGCTTTCTTGCCGTAGTAAGCAGAGCTTCGGTGTCGTTATCAAGCTGTTCTTTGGAGTCCGCAGTATGAACCATAGTGAGTACAGCGAACATCATTCGCTGATCACGAGTGGTAAGGTCATCAAGGAACTCCTTCATTTCCTTTTTCTGCTGTTCCATATCATACGGAACGGTAGCGGAAAAGTTATTGTTCTGATTCTGCTTTCTCTGCCAGTTGGTTATATTCGTCTCAACCCCAAGCAGTCTGCTCTCTGCTTCTCGCACCGCTTCATCGGTAGGAACAGGTACGATGTCAATGGACATCATCAGGTTGCGGTTCAGGTCGGTAAGCTCAGCTACCATACTGTCCTTGATATAGGAAGCGTACTCACGAAGAAAAAGGACTCTCCCGTAACGGTTTCCCATTTTGAAGTAGTCCTTTTCAAATTCCATTGTATCCGGGCAAACATAATCCTTGAAATCGTGTCCCTTTTTTCTCGTTTCCTTAATATTGAAGTGGTAGGCGGTTTCCTCACCGACACGGAAGAAATCGTGGACAATTCTCAGCCTTTCATCGGTTTCAAGCTCCACACATTTGCTTCCGAGTCTTGCAAAGTGGGCAATCAGGTCAGCACCGACACGGGCAAAATAGGTTCTTGCGTCCTCCACGCTCTTTTTGTTGATGGAGATAGTAACATACTTATCCTGAACGATCGCATTTGCACCGGTCGCCTTGTCGAGAAGCATTTTGTTATATTCCTCTCGGTAAACATCAAGCTCATCGCCGGTTTCGGGGATAAGAATGGTTTTCTCAAAGTCCAAACGGTTAAGCCGTCTGTTGTTGATAGTCAGCTTTGTAGTAGCTCCGCTGTCAAGAGAGTTGAGAAGCTCGGAGTATTCAAGGAACATTGCTTCCTTGTCCTCACGGCTTGCTACGGCAAAGTTAATATCCGTGAACTTGAAGCTCTTGGAATACTTGTCCTTGCCCACACGGAAAATACCGTCATCATAAATGGCGGTAATGGGAATACAATCCTGTACGCCCTTCGGTACTACAAACTTTTCTTTGTCCTGCTTTAACAGGTTTGTAAGGGTTTTAATCATTGTTCTTATAAGCCTCCTTCTGTTTCTGTTCGATTGCCGGTTTCATCAATTCGTAATAGGTGTTGGTGGAATGAAAGACCAGCTTTTTCGGCATAAGGAACTCGGACTTTATCCACGCCCATATAAATTTCTCAGCCGTCATTCCGTTGTATTTCACAAAGCCGAGAGCCGCAAAAGGGGCAGCTCCCAAAATGCACACCCACGATACGGTTTCTGTTCCGAGGTACGGTTTTAGGAGGAAGTAAAGTCCTACCGCTACCGCACAGGCAAGAACAGAAAAAATGAACTGTCTGAGCGACAGTCCAAAAAACATTGACTCTGTATAATTTCGTATCTCTCGGTTAATTTTGACTTCCATCAAAAGCTCCTTTCTCTGCGATATGCTTGTTTTGCGTGACGGATTTCATCAGAGCAGACGCAGGTGTCCGCAAGGCAAATCACATTGCCGTTTTTCTTTCCTCCGTAGTACACACAATATTTGCAGTCGCAGTCGGCAGGCGTATAGCCCTGCCATCTATCATTATTTTTCTTGTTTTTCTTCATCAGAGAACCTCCCGTTATAAGCCCATCATCTCACGGATAATTCGGTCGCTCATCTTAACCGCACCGACAAGCACAAGCATATTGAATACCAGTTCGCCGATATATGCCCATACCTGAGTAACGGCTGCTGCGTCAGGGTTCACTACCGGCGGCGTAGAAGCAAATAGGGAGAAGATAATACAAGCAAGTACAATTACTGCTCCCTCAAGCAAAACGGCACAGTAGCTCTTTATAAAGCTCTTACCCACATTCTGCGACGGTTCTCCGGCAAAAGTGGAAAGCGGTATCGGAGCGAGAGCCGTGTACATATACAGCTTGAAAAATCGTCCGTACACCGTCATTATCATAATGAACGACAAGACCGTGATAAACAGTCCGCCGATAAGAGTAACCGCCCACAATGGGATACTCTCAAAAAATCCGCAGCTTTCAATGGTTGTTACCATTTCAGCAGGTAAGGTTGTTTGATTGGGCGTACCGAATCCCGCAGATGTCATAATGGTTGAAATCGTACCTTGTACGATGTTGAACAGGGCAAGCATAAGCTCCAGCCCGTAGGTAATCACACCTTTGGCAATGGCAAAGCGGATAAACAGCTTTAATGCGTGTTCCGGTTTCTTTACATCGGTAAAACTTCCGCAGGTACGAACCACACCGACAACAAAAAACAAAACAAGCAAAGCAAGACCGATAGCCTGAACTGCTCCGTTGATATTCACCATTACCGACCAAATACTGCCACCTTTGAACTCCTGCGGCGAAGTGGTTAGCAACTGCCATATTTCCGATAGCTTGCTGTTCCAAGTTTCAAGGGCATTTTCGAGGTTCTGAACTACCCAGTTATCACTCATCTGTTTGCACCTCCTTTAAGATTAGGGGCATACCTGAAATGCCAGGTATGCCCCGTTTGATAACTGTGTTCTCTTAACCGGTAATAAGGGTCAGGATTTCCTTTGCAAAGGTGATGATGATACCGCCTGCAAGGGTCAGGAAACCGTTGGCTCTCTGAGACGGGTCGTGAGACTTCAAAGAGAGACCGACCTGAACGATACCGAAGCCAAGCAGGATAAGACCGATGGCACGGATAAGACCGAAGATGAAATCGGACAGATTGTTGACCACGGTAATCGGGTCGCTGGCGGCAAAAGCGGTAACGCTCATACCGCAAACAAGAGTTGCTGCTGCGATTACGGCGCAGTAAGCACGGAAGCCTTTCCGAACCTTTCCGGTCATAGGCAACTTCTGAGTAGTTTTCTTTTCGTTGTTCTTCTTAAAAATGTTCATTGTGTTTTCCTCCGTTAAAATAAGTTTTTATTTACTTCAAAATCCTCGTCGGACAGAAGCTCGTAATTGGTTTCTCCGTAGCTTTCCTCCGGAAGTTCTTCCGGGTCAATAGAAAGAACGGAAATTGATGAGTGCTTGACGGTAACTTCGCCGTGCTTATAGGCAGAAGCCTTTCCATCGGTTGTAAGTGCCACATTCGGGTGCTTCAAGATGTCATACTTGAAGTCCATAACGGGGCGTTCTCCACGAATAAACAGAATTGCGTATTGGTTATCAAGCATACGAACCTCATCAGGGGTTAAAAGCTCTCGACCGCTAATCTGATAATTTGTGGAGTAGTTACCGCTTCGACCGGTACTCTTTCCGAAAGTGTTGGTATCAATGGTTTCCTTACCGAGAAGCTCGGACACATATTTGTGGGTGCTTTGCTCGTTGCCGCCGAGATACAGAAACTCGTCGCAGTTGCCCACAATACTTTCCCATTGCTTTTCAAACAAGGCTTTTAACTGAGCCAAGTTCTGCAAGATGATACTTACCGATACTCCACGGGAACGCATAACCGACAGTATCTTGTCAAAGTCATCGGGCAGGCTCACATTCGCAAATTCGTCCATCAGGAAATGCACGGGAACGGGAAGCGAGCCTCCGTGAATATGGTCGGCAGCATAAAACAACTGCTGAAAAAGCTGTGTGTAAAGGATAGATACCAAGAAGTTAAAGCTGGAATCGTTGTCCGGTATCAAAGCGAACAGAGCGACCTTTTGCTCTCCGAGTGATGGGAGGTCAAGCTCGTCTGTGGTAGTTAAAGAAGCAAGACTTTCAAGGTTAAACTTTTCCAGTCTTGCCGCAAGGGTTATCTGTATGGACTTCAAAGTTTTCGCCGCACCTGAATGATAGGAACGGTAATACTTCAAAGCGATATGGTCGGGATTCGACATCTCCAATTCCGCAAACAGTTCATCAAGAGGAGAAGGTCTTGTGTCCTCCTCGTCCTCAATCGCACCGGCTCTGAGCATTTCCATTATCATTGCAAAGTTCTGTTCATCTTCGGGTGCTTCATAATGAAGATAAAATACAAGTGCAAGCAGAAGCATTGAAGCCGAGGTATCCCAAAAGGGGTCTTGTGCCTGACTGCCTTTCGGAGTGGTACTCTTAAAAAGGTTCGTCACGAGCTTTTGCACATCGTTGTCGTTCTGCAAATAGACAAACGGGTTATAGCAATGGCTTTTCTCCATTGAAATCAAATCGAGAACACGGACTTCATAGCCTTTGCTTTCAAGCAGCTTTCCGGTGTCTCTCAGTATTTCGCCCTTTGGGTCAAGAATGACAAATGATGTGTTGCACTGCATAAGATTCGGCTTGCAGTAAAACCTTGTCTTACCGGCTCCCGAACCGCCGCACACAAGGGTGTTTAAGTTTCTTCGGTGTTTCTTCGCATTGAGTCCGATACAGACATTTTGCGTCATCAGCTTATTTGCAGAAGCCGGAGACTGTCTGTATTTTTTGTTCACGGCTCTTGCGTTGCCCCATTTTGCAGAGCCGTGTTCTTCACGCCTTCGGTAATTTTTCTGTGTTGAGAAGTAAATCCCGATACCCATTGCATAGCAGAGAAGCAAAACGAGGACAGTTTTTAGGCTGTCCTCGCATAGCTCAATATGGAATGGGTTGTTGAACGCTGTTAATAGGCTCGGCAGTATTTCCGGCAATCCTCCTTTTACAGAGGGTGCAATCAGAAGTGCCAGCCATACGACCGGGATAATACCGATGACGGAAAGAATAATCGCAGACTGCCTTTCGTTATCTCGATTCACAGGAGCGTTCCTTTTCGATAACTCTAAACTTTTTCTTTGGGGCAGTTCCGACTTTGATGATAAGGTCGTCCACCGCATCGGTAGATTTGCCCTCGTTCATCAAATCTGTTTTCTCGTCGTTGAGAGAACGGATAATAATGCCGTGTTCATAATCGTCCAATGCGATATGATACATTTCTTCCTTCGCCATAGTCTCACCTTATCTTTCGTAGTCTTTGCTTCGTTCCTGCTTCTTCTTGTAAAGCTCATCGGAAACACGGGAGTGAATATCCGCCATTGCATTTCTCGTTTTGGAAAGCTCATAGCGAATGTCCTTCGGCTCTTTGCCGGCAAGCTTTTCAGGGATACGGTTGATAGCAAAATTCTGTGTATCGACGCCGTACTTCTTGCAAAGCATATAGCCGATACAAACCGCCTGAAAGCCCATATCCGCTCTGCTGTAACTGTCGCTGTTGATGGAGAGCTGTGCGTGGCCAAGCTCCTGTGCTACGCACTGAGCGACCGCTACGCTGTCTCCCACATCACGCTTTACATACAAGGTCTGTTCCTCGTTGTTGTAAAACGCCGCCATATTGGGATACGGAAGTTCATTTGTTGCTTCCACTTCAACAGGGGAAGAATCCAGCATAACGGTAATGAGTGCTTTCGGGTCACGGTTAACAGTCGGTGCAGGCGGTCTCTTGCCGTTGGTCTGCGAAACATCAAAGACCTTTTTCACATTGTAGGAAATGCCGGTCGTACCGTCTCTCTTCGCATACTCGACAGGCTCAAGAATGGAAATGCTTTTCGCACCTTTCTGAATTTTCACATTGTCCTTGCTCCAGTCGTCAAAGTTTTTGAGCTGGCTTGCTTCGGGAAGCTGCTTGAAAATCAGAAGTGCGTTGACCGCAGAGTATCTGTCAAGTCGGCTCTGCGTATCAAGAAACGCTTTGAACTTTTCCGGGTCGGAAACAATCGCCTTTGCGGTGTCGTCCGCCATCTGATATACGGCTTCTTTTTCAGCCTTCATCTTCTCGGCGTATTCCTCTTTGGAAAGTCGTTTGCTCTGCTGTCCTGCCTTAGCAGGGGTAAAATTGTTTGTCATTGTGATTACCTCTCTTTCACATTTTTGTTTTTGGGTTTCGGCTGCTGGTGTACGGTCTGTGCCGGGGCGTTCTTTACCTCCGGCTTTGATACCTCCGGTTCTTTGCGTTCTGCTTCTTTCTGCTGCTTGGACTGTGCCTTGTATCGGTCAAGCTTTGCTTTCACCGACGGCTTTCTCTGTCTGTCGCTTACAGTACCCTTATCAGTTTGCATATCTACCGGCTCGGAGTCGTGCCTTGACGGAGGGTTTTTGTCCGTTTTGGCGACTGTGGGGTTTGACTGGGAATACCCCTCTTTCTGAATAGGTTTTCTGACGGCTTCCTCAGTGATGATTTCGTTTTTGGTTTTCGTCGGCTTGTCTTTCTCCAAAGCTTCACGCTTTTCGACAGCCTTCTGAGACTCGGTGACAATCGCAGCCTTATCAACTTTACCGAGTTCAAATCTCTCAACGATTCTCTGAATTTTGGAAGCGTCCTCTGCACGGGCAATAATATCAATCGGTACATTATCGCCCTTTGTGTTTTTATCCCTGAGTACGCAGTAGAGAACGCCGTAGCGTTTTGCCTGCTCGGTAAACTTTTTCAAGTCCTTGTTGGGGATAGAAAACACCTTCAGCTCCTTGCCCGACTTAATCATATTGGTAAGTCGAGCCTTGCCTTTTGTTTTCTGTTCCTGTTTGAGAACAGAGACTAAAAGAACGGCAATATTTTTAGCTGCCGCTCCGCTCAATTTTGCGGCTACTTCAAAGCCCTCAAGCGATAGCCTGACGACCTGTTCTGCCGCATCACCTCCGTTTGTCATTACGGTTCTGCTCCTTTCGTTCTTGTTTTTCTTCGTAAACTCTTACCGTTTCAAGGTTGGCTTCAATGACCTTTGACCTTTCGGCTATATCATCACAAAGACCTACCTCTTTGCGGAGAGTCCACAGCTTGCTCGTGATTGCCGTAATCTGCTCCTTGACATTTGATAGCTCATTGTCACTCAAATTTCTTCTTAACTGTTTTCGCAGGTGCGTTCTATCGTCAGTCAGGGATTTGATTTGCGACAACACGGACTCTTTATATGAGAAAAGCTGCTCGTCGGTAGAAATGTTCTCCCGTCCAAGCAGCCTTGTCTCCTGAGTGATTATATCGAGCTTCAGCAAATCTTCTTTCAAAAGATAGTGAAGCCTTGCGGTATTCTGTTTTTTGTACTTCGGCAGATAACCCAGCTTATAGCAGTAATGCAGGTACAGCCCATACAGTCCGCCGACCTTTTTGATTTTTTGTTCTCTTGTGGGCAGTCGGTACTGTCTGACTCTTACCGTTTCTTTGGCAAAAGGAACGATAAGAACCTTTTGATTTTCCGTCAGCCTACGCTTGATTGCTTCCTCGGTATAATTCTCTCCGAGGGATTTAAGTCGTATCGGCTTCTTGTATCCTTTCGGAACAATCGTCCAATACTTTCGACTGTCGCTGAGACAATGCTCATAGCCCATCTGCGTGAGAATATAATCAAAGGTCTTTAGGTTGGTGCTGTGTGCAATCGCTTCATCAATGGCGTCACGGGTCATTGAATATCGGCTCGGCATACCGGCTTGCTCCTGCTTATAGTAATAAGAGGATTGCTTACTGCGGTTTGGGTTTGGATTGTAATACAGTCCGTACTTTTCACAGAGACGGTCGGCAACCAAACGGAACTTGAACCACGCTTTTTCATCGCCCCATAACCGCTTGCCGTCCACAAAGGAAACGGAGTTGATTACATAGTGGCAGTGCAGGTGCTTCGTGTTCAGATGAGTAGTAACCACCACCTGAAATCTTTTGCCCCACACTTCGTTTGCAAATTCCATTCCGATTTTCTGTGCAAGCTCCGGGGATATGTCCTGTTCCTTAAAGCTCAGGTAGCCGTGATAGGCTTGAATGCCGTCGTCTTTGCCGTATGCTTTTTTCACAGATATGAACTGGTCTCTTGCGGTAGCCGGATTGCAGTTGATACCCTCAACGAAAAATTCACGCTCGGTTTTTTCTTCGTCCTTTGCATAGCTGAGAACATCACGGAGAGCCTGATACTGTTCCTCGGTATAAATGTCTGCCGCCGTCTTTTCGGGATTGGCAGCATAGTCGATTACCTGACCGAGCCTTGATGTGACCGACCACAATTTACTTACTGCCATTTCATATCGCTCTTATCGGGTCTTAAAAAAGTACGCTCCACATCAGCCTGAAACTTGTGCCAACGCTCGGCTTCCTTTTTGAGCTGCGGTGCGTCCACAAATCCGAGGGTGTTTGCTTTCGCCGCAAGCTGATTGATGTTGTTGCCGATAGCAGAAAGTTCCCGCATAACATCGTAAAATCTTTCGTCGGGCTTTTCTCTCGGCTCGTAGCCTTTGAGAAGCAAACGGATAAGACCAGACTCGGACATACAAGAACGCTTTGCTTTTTTCTGTAAGTCCTGAGCTTCATCTCGGCTTAACCTAACAATCTTCTGAATGTTTCTTTTCCTCATTTTTATCGCTGTCCTTTCTGTAAATATAGTGTCTGTCCCGGTTTATCTGAAACAGGCACATTGTTGTTACTCCGAAAGAGCCGCCGATTATTAACCCAGCGGCGACCAATGCTATCTCCCGCATAGCTTATGCTCCTTTCTTGCTTGGGGTATTAGGGGCAACCCCTAACGAGTGTACCGTTTGGAAACCTGTGGTTATCCAAATGGTCTGCTCGCTAAGAATAAACATCTCCTCCGGGTTGCCCCGTTCTCAGGCTACTATCTCTCATAATCCTTTGATTTCGGCTTAAAAGGTTCAGCCACGATATTGCCGCCCACTTCCTTAGAAAAGCGTTCAGGATACTTGAACTGTTCCTTATACTTCTTTATCATATCGTCCGGCAAGCTCTGAAAGCTCTCACTCTCAGGCGGTGCATAACAGATAAAGAACTTGCCGCAGATAATATCAACCATCTCTTTCTTATCGTTGTCCTGCACATAAACAGCACGATTAAGCGGAAGTCCTCTTACCTTTCCTTCCTCATTACAGATGATTGCAACGTCATCATCAAAGGGCATATATTCCTCAATATCCCCGCCGACAACCTCCTGCATTGCTTCCAGACTGTCGTCAATTTCAATTTCTTTTGGATACTTTTCCGGTTCTACCAAGAGAACTTTAATCTTAGAATCATTCATCGTTCTTCATTCCTTTCGTGTGTTTTCTTATTGTAAATTCCCATCTGCATACAAAGAAAATCGTTGAAGTCCTTACCTGCTTTGGGTGGCTCATCAACGATTTCATACTTGTCCGGCAGAATGATTTTTAAGGTCTGTGCTGCCTTTCTGCCCGCTATGTCATTATCAAAATGGATACGGATTTTCCTGACAGACGGGTTGCTGCCAAGATATTTTTCCAGTGCAATCGGTACTTTGCTGTCCTCTATTTTCTTTGCCGGAGAATATACACCGGACAGCGAAACAAAGCTCATTTCTTTCCAGTCCTGCCCGTTCAACTTCGCAAGTGTGGCATAGGATAACAAGTCAATGGCACACTCAAAGAGGTGTACTTCCTCCAAGTTTTCCTTACCAAGCCGAAAAGAATAATCTTTTTTACTGCCACTGCAATCCCCCATAATCCTACGTTTATTCGTGGAACGGTAGGCTGCATATTTCGGTTCTTTCTTCTCATCATAGCCTACGAACACAACATTGTGATACGGCAGACTCTCAAAGATAAGGTCATTGGAGATACAGTAATTGATGATTTCAAAATCTATTCCTCTCCCGAAAAGATACTCTGTAATCACTCTGTTGGAAGCACATTTTTCAGGGAGAAGAAGCGGTTTGTTTTCCTCTTTTAGCTGTGGCTTTTCATAGACCGGAGCCTGAATCGCTGTGTGTCCGATAATGGTTTCCACGGCTTCAAGGAAGCTGTAACCTTTGACCTTAATGAGATAATCTAAGGCACTCCTGCCGCCGATACCTCTCGACCACCATATCCATTTCCCGTTTGAAATCTTCAAACTGTCGTGAGTTCTGGTGCAATAAGTGTTACCTGAAAACTTAACCAACTCATACGGTTCATAATTTTTCAGATAGGTTAATAAGTCCATCTGCTTTGCCTGAATGATTAACTCAGGTGCGATAAAAGGCATATCGACCACCGCCTTCCTGTTTATCTCTCATACGATTTCTCCTTTCTGCCGCCGACTGCTTCGCCCTCGTCAGGCTCTCCGCCGACAATCTCATTTTCTTTTTTATCCATATTGAGCAGGATATTCAGCTCATCAAGTCTGGCAGTCTTTGCCCTCAGTTCTTCCTCTTTGGCAAACGGCTTTTCAATTTCCTGCTTCGCTGTTTCAAACTGCTTTTCCGTATTTTCAAGACTGTTTTTCGTATCAGCAAGTGTTTCCTCAAAGCGTTCAATGCCGTTATCTATTCTCACGATATTACCGTGAGCGTCATCGCCAAGCGGTACATCTCTACTCGTTTCGCCTTTCAACTTCACAACATAATTACGCTGCACCGTATCAAAATACAGTTCCATTTGAAAGCCAC
>OLWB01000291.1_pt1 | contig 54077 bp, 52 predicted proteins | sample 1673331 | NCBI WGS metagenome assembly OLWB01 (sample SAMEA3178943, study PRJEB25190) | human gut metagenome | biome: human gut; feature: human-associated habitat; material: faeces | place: Austria | collected 2013
TTCGGGAGGAGTCCAGAGGAACCCCTTCCAAGGGGTTCCTTTGGGCAACTTCTTCGCGGAGGCTCGACACCGCGCTTCTTTTCGCAGATAAGAAGCGTGGGGTCGAAACCACCAGGCTGGCAGGGTACTGCCAGTTGAAACTGGCGCCTGCCGCCACGGACGGCAGCAAAAAGCCCCTCGCTGCCGCGCTCGGCAGTAAAAATAAAAAAAGAAGGGCGGCTTTCGCCGCCCCAAAACCCTATTCCTATCGCGGAACGATGATATTCACCGCCCGCTGATGGTTGACAATCTCCACATCTGTGACCGTCCCGCCGTACTCGCCGTCGAGCGACCAGTCGACCGGGGTGTCGAACGTAAAATGCACGCGCCGGACCTTTTTCGAGACAATATTCTCGTTCTCGCGGAAATCGCTTTTCAAAAGCGCGGTGCTGACGTTGTTGAAATCGATCAGATTCTTGATATCGCGCACCAGAAGCAGCTCCGACTGCCCGTCGTTGAGGCTGATGCCGAGACTGTCGAGCGCCAGAACGCCGCCGACCGAGGTCGTGCTGCATACCAGCCCGTCGAGAACGTCCAGCTCCAGCGCCTGATTTTCAAATTCCACGCGCGCGTGAATCGGCTTGACCTCGCCAAGCGCCTTGACGCCGTGAAGAAAATACGCCAGCCTTCCGAGCACCTGTTTGTCCTCCTGCGGCGTCTGATACGATACGCCCGTAAACAGCCCGAACGCCGCGACATAGACAAACCAGCGGTCCTTGCCGAAGGCTCCGATGTCAATCGGAAACTCTCTGCCCGTCACGATATCCTGCGCCGCAAGAATCGGGTCCAGACTCAGCCCCAGCGTCTTTGCCACGTCGTTGACCGTTCCGCCCGGAATATAACCGAGCGGCGGGCGGTCCGCCGGCGGCAGCTGCATGAGCCCCGACACCGCCTCGTTGAGCGTGCCGTCTCCGCCGGTGCAGACCACGAGGTCATATCCGGCGGCGCGTTCGGCAATCTGCCGCGTCAGGTCGCGCGGCGCGCTGGTGGGGTGGACGGTTACCTCGTAGCCGCCCGCCGTAAAAATCTGAATCGCCTGCATGAGGCTGCCCCGGATTTCGGAGTGCCCCGCTCTGGGGTTTACAAAAAACAGCAGCTTTCTTTGCATCCACTACCGCCTCCTGTTTTGCGCAAGGGCTTATTCGTTCGCCGCTTCCTGCGTGCCTTCGGCGGCTGCCTCCTGTGTATCGCCTGCTTCGTCGGAAGCAGTCTCGCTCTGCGCCGCCTCTTCTGCCGCTGCGTTTGCAGCCGCGCGGTCTTCCGCCTGCACGTCGAAAATCGCCGCGTTCTCAAGCGTCAGCTCCATCGGATACTTTTCGCGCAGAGCATCCTCAAGGTCTGCCGCGCGCTCGGAAAGAAGGTCGCCCTTTGCCGTCTCGAACCAGAAGATCTCCTCGCCCTTCGAAACGAAGTACATGACATGATAGCCGTAGTCGGTCTTCACGATGCCGGTGTCGCCGGGCTGTCTTGCCTCGTCAAAGCACCAGGCGTCAAAGCTGTCGACCATCTGACCGGGGTACACATCCTCGTAGAGTCCGCCGTTGGTGCTGCTGCCGGGGTCCTCGGAGTTTTCGTTTGCCAGCGCGGCAAACGATTCCTCGGTCGCCTCGCCCGCCTTCCAGCTGTCCAGCAGCTCCTGCGCCTTCTGTTCGGCTTCTGCCCACGCTTCGTCGGTGTATGTGCCGTCCTCGTTCTGCTCGGCGGGCATGACGAGAATGTGGCGGACATTTACCATGGGCTTGTCGATCTTTTCCACGCGGTTTTCCGCGTAGGTGTCGGCGTTCTGATCATAGTAGTCGCTGATTTCCGCGTCGGTAAACTCCATCTCGTCCATCAGTTTTTCAAGATAGCGCGAGGCGCGCAGATTGTCGCGTGCAAACGCCACATAGTCCTCGACCGTCGCCTTGGGTCCGAACGACGCCTGCAAATATGCAAGTCCGCTTTCCATGCCATAATAGTCTGCCGTCGCATCAAGGCTCTGTGCAATCGCATCAAGCTGCGCCTGATCTTCCTCGCTCAGCTCAAACCCCGCCGCGTCCGCCTCCAGATTCAGCGCCGTAATCGAATGGAACATGTCTGCCGCGCCGGTCAAAAACGCCTGCTGCCAGGTCTCGGTGTCGCTGTACGCCTGCTCGTCGAGTCCCTTCGACGTGTCCATCAGATAGCTCAGATACGCGCCGTAGTTGTTGGCGAACGTGTAATACTGCTGCCAGTAGTAAAAATCGAGCATCCGGTTGTCCAGTTCCTTACCGCCGCAGCTGGCAACGACGCGCGCCAGCACCTCGTCGGTGAGCTGGTCCTCAGTTGCGGTATAGGAGACGAAGTCCTGTGTCCCGTCTTCCGCCGCCGCTTCCTCTTCGGTCTGCTCCGTCACGCCGGTCTGCGTCGCGTCAGCAGGCGGTGTCTGGTCCTTTTTCCCGGCAATGAGAATTGCCGCGACAATCGCGACGACCGCCAGCGCGCCCACAATCCAGACCCAGACGGGCGGCTTTTTCTGCACGGGCGCAGCCGCTGCGGGCGTTTCTGCCGCAGGCTCCTGCGCGCCGTCCTCCTGCGGATCGGTTTTTTCTTCGCAGGTATCCTCGTCCGTTTCCGGACCCTTTTCGGTTTCCGGCTGTGCCTGCTGATTTTCGCTGGTCTGCGCTTCTTCCGTCACGCTCTGCCCGCACGCGGGGCAGACCGCTTCTTCCTCCGGCACCTCCGCGCCGCAATGGATACATTTTTTCATAGCTATTCTTCCTCCTGCCGCCTGCGCGGCATTTCTGACAATCGTAAATTTCCCGGCAAATCGGACCGTTCGCGCCGGAAATGATCTGCTACAGTTTATCACAAGCCCCCCGGTTTTGCAACGACACGGGGCTTTGCGCAGCGTAAACAATTTGTGAATTGTTGCGCAAATGCCGCCTTTGCGCGGCATGGTTCGGTTTTTTCGTTGAAATGCGCCGGGTTTTCTGGTATAATACCTGCAAATTCGGCATTTTTTCGGGAGCCGCCTGTGGAAAACAGACGCGCTTTGTGTTATAATAATGTGCTACATCAATCGGAATCAAAAATCGGAGGAATCTGCTTTGGAACGTCAAACCACTGTGATCTCCCAGGAGGAGCTGAACCGGCAGTCGGCAATCTGCCACGAAATCGCAAGCTACTGGAATGCGCAGGGGCGCACGCCCCTTGCCTTTGTCGATACCTACGGCTGCCAGCAGAACGAGGCGGATTCCGAGCGCATCCGCGGCATGCTGCGCGAGTGCGGCTACCGCATGTCCGACACCGAGGAGGGCGCGGACTGTATCGTCATCAACACCTGCGCCATCCGCGAGCACGCCGAGACGCGCGTCTACGGCAACGTCGGCGCGCTGGTCCATACGAAAAACCGCCATCCGGCGCAGAAAATCTTTCTCTGCGGCTGCATGATGGGGCAGCCCGCTGTGGTCGACAAGATCAAGCACAGCTACCACCACGTCGACGGCGTCTTCAATCCCCACCAGCTCTGGCGCTTTCCGGAGCTTCTGCAGTCGGTGCTGACAAAGCGCAAGCGCATTTTTGCCGTCGACGACTCCGCAGGCAATATCGCAGAGGGCATCCCCGTCGTCCGCGCTTCGAACCTTAAGGCGTGGGTCTCGATCATGTACGGCTGCAACAATTTCTGTTCGTACTGCATCGTCCCCTACGTGCGCGGGCGCGAGCGGTCGAGAAAACCGGAGGAGATCATCGAAGAGGTCAAGGGACTTGTCGCCGCTGGCTATAAGGACATTACCGTTCTCGGGCAGAACGTCAACTCCTACGGCAAGGACCTGGACTGCGGGGTCGACTTTGCAGACCTTCTGGCAAGCCTTGCCGAGCTTCCGGGCGATTTCTGGCTGCGCTTCATGACGAGCCACCCCAAAGACGCCTCCAAAAAGCTTTTCGACACAATCGCAAGCCACGACAAGATCTGCAACCAGTTCCACCTGCCCTTCCAGTCCGGCAACGACCGGGTCCTCAAGACCATGAACCGGCACTATAACCGCGCGCAGTATCTGGAGCTGGTCGACTACGGAAGATCGGTCATGCCCGACCTTGTTCTGACGAGCGACGTGATTGTCGGCTTCCCCGGAGAGACCGAGGAAGAATTCGAAGACACGATCAGCCTCATTGAAAAGGTCCGCTACGACGCACTTTTCACCTTCATCTTCTCCCCGCGCGGCGGAACACCGGCGGCGAAGATGGAAGACCCCACGCCGAAAGAGGAAAAAAGCCGCCGCTTCGACCGGCTCTGCACGGTCCAGAACCGGATTTCGCAGGAAATTCACCAGGGCTACGTCGGCAAAACCATGAAGGTCCTGGTTGACGGGCGCGAGGGAGATAATCTTACCGCCCGCACCGAGGGCGGCCGGCTCGTCCGCCTGCCGGGTCCGGACAGCCTGATCGGGCAGTTTATCAACGCCAGAATCACCGGCTGCACCACATGGAGCCTCGTCGGCGAGGTCTCCGACTGACCATTTTCTGCAAACCATCATCCACTGATTCCACACAAAACCGGAGGTACTTTCATGGCTGAGCTTACGCCCATGATGCAGCAATACCGCACCGTCAAGGAGCGGAACCCCGACTGCATTCTCTTTTTCCGTCTGGGCGATTTCTATGAGATGTTCGACGAGGACGCGCGCATTGCATCCAGGGAGTTGGATCTCACACTCACCAGCCGCGACCACGCCAAGGACAAAGCGCCCGAAGACAAGGTGCCCATGTGCGGCGTGCCGTTCCATTCCTCCGAGAGCTATATTGCCCGCCTCGTCCAGAAGGGCTACAAGGTCGCCATCTGCGAGCAGATGGAAGACCCGGCGCTGGCAAAGGGTCTTGTCAAGCGCGACATCATCCGCATCGTGACTCCCGGTACCGTGACGGAAAGCTCGATGCTCGACGAGTCGAAAAACAACTACTACGCCTGCGTCTACGCAAGCGAAGACCGCTACGGCGCGGCGTTCTGCGATATTTCCACAGGCTCGTTCAACGCCACGTATTTTGAAGGTTGTGACGCGCAGGAAGCCGTCTGCAACGAGCTGGGAAGCTTCAGCCCCACGGAGTTGCTGCTCGGCGGGAACGAGGAAAATATTCGGGAAATCCGCGGCGTTGCAACCGACAGGCTCGGCTGCTGCATGGGAAGAAGCCGGGAGCACCAGTTCGATCTGAGTCTTTGCAAGGCGGCGGTTGAGTCGCAGTTTGAAAAAACGCAGGAGGCGCTGGGGCTTTCCGGGCACGACGAGGTCGTCATCGCCGCGGGCGCGCTTTTGTGCGCGCTGCGAGACGCGCAGAAAAACGAGCTGCCGCACATCCGCGCGCTCGACTTTTACGTCGCGGGCAAATTCATGGGACTGGACCTGACTGCCCGGCGCAACCTCGAGCTGACCGAGACGATGCGCTCGAAGGAGAAAAAAGGGAGTCTGCTCGGCGTTCTCGACCAGACGAAAACTGCCATGGGCGGGCGGCTGCTTCGCTCGTGGATGGAGAGACCTCTTCTCAGCCCCTCGAAAATCGGGCGGCGGCTTGCCGCCACGCAGGAGCTGGTCGACAAAACGATCGACCGCGAGGAGTTGCGGCTTTCTCTGCGCGAGGTGTCGGACTACGAGCGCGTCATGGCGCGCATCGTCACCGGCACGGCAAACTGCCGGGATCTGGTCTGTCTGGCGCAGGGCGCGTCGACGCTTCCGGCGATTCACGACCGGCTGCATACGCTGACGGCGCCCCTGCTGCAGGAGATTTATGCGCAGCTCGACCCGCTGCAGGATTTGAAAGAGCTCATCGAAAAAACGATTGTCGACGAGCCGCCGTTTGTTCTGCGCGAGGGCGGCATGATTCGCCCCGGCGCAAACGAGGAGCTCGATAAGCTCCGCGAAATTCAGAACGGCGGCACCGGCATGCTCACCGCCATTGAGGCGCGCGAAAAAGAAGCAACCGGCATCCGGAACCTGCGCGTGGGCTATAACCGCGTCTTCGGCTACTATATCGAAGTTGCGAAGGGGCAGCTGAATCTGGTCCCCAGCCATTACATCCGCAAGCAGACCTTATCGACCGGCGAGCGCTATATCACGCAGGAGCTCAAAGAACTGGAGTCGACGATTCTCGGCGCGAAGGACCGGATTGTCTCGCTGGAATACGAAATTTTCACGCAGCTGCGCGCCAGAGTTTCCGAGCAGTCGCAGCGCGTGCAGAAAACCGCGCAGGCCATCGCCTGCCTGGACGTGCTTTGCAGCTTTGCAAGCACCGCCGTCCACAACCACTACTGCCGCCCCGAGGTTGATCTTTCGGATGAAATCCGCATCACGCAGGGCAGGCACCCGGTCGTCGAGCAGATGCTCAAAAACACGCTCTTCGTTCCGAACGACACGGTCCTTGGCGCAGACGGCTGCCGCGCTGCAATCATCACGGGCCCCAACATGGCGGGCAAGTCCACTTACATGCGTCAGGTGGCGCTGATTGTTTTAATGGCGCAGATGGGAAGCTTCGTGCCCGCGGCAAGCGCGCGCATCGGCATTGTCGATAAGCTCTTTACGCGCATCGGCGCGTCCGACGATCTTGCCTCGGGGCAGTCGACGTTCATGGTGGAAATGAACGAGGTGGCAGACATTCTCAAAAACGCGACGCCAAGGTCTCTTCTGATTCTCGACGAAATCGGACGCGGCACGTCGACCTTTGACGGCATGGCGATTGCCAAAGCGGTTTTGGAGTACGCGGTCGACCCCAAAAAGCTCGGCGCGAAGACGCTCTTTGCCACGCACTACCACGAGCTGACGTCCATGGAGCAGGAGATTCCCGAAATCCGGAACTTCAACATTGCCGTCAAGAAGCGGCAGGGCGAGATGATCTTCCTGCGCAAAATCGTCCCCGGCGCGGCAGACGACAGCTACGGCGTCGAGGTGGCGAAATTAGCCGGTCTTCCCGACAAGCTCATCGCAAGGGCAAGAGCCGTCCTGAAGGAGCTCGAGTCCGGCGCACCGAAAGCGCCTGCCATCCAGAAGCAGACCTCCGATCAGGTCAGCCTTATGGATTTGCAGGCGGATGCCATCCGCGAAAAGCTTGCTGCCATTCAGGTCGAAACCCTCACGCCCATCGAGGCGATGAACGTTCTCTATCAGCTCAAGCAGCTGCTTTGATTCTCAGAAAGGAGCGCCGTCCATGGCAAAATCCTATTATTCGCTCGGGTGCGGGCTTTCGCGCGCAGAGGCAATTGCCGGCTGGTGCTACCTGCCGTTTTATCTGGTGCTGCTGAGCGCCGGCATTCAATATGCCGCGGCGCTGCTGCACCTGAGTCTCTCGGCGCTGACGATCAACATCGTCTATTTCTCGATCAACCTGCTGTTCGTGCTGCTCGTCTTCCGCAATTTTCTGCTGCAGCGGTTCTTCGGCTCCGGCTTCTGGAACTTCGTGCAGGCGCTGATTCTGGGCTTTGTCCTGTATTACGCGGGCACGTGGGCAATTCAGGCGCTCGAGCAGCTGCTTGCCGGGCAGTTTACCATTTATAATAATGAGACGCTGAACGATCTGATTTTTGAAAACCGGTATGTGATGCTCGCCGTGAGCGTCGTCTTCGCGCCGGTGATCGAAGAGACGCTTGTGCGCGGCGTGGTCTTCGGAACCATCCGCCCGGCGTCGCGCGTGCTTGCCTACATCGTCTCGGCGCTGCTTTTTACGCTCATGCACAACTGGCAGTATTTTGGGCTCCATCCGTTTTTGTCCATCCTGCTCAGCTGTCTGCCATATATTCCGGCGTCTGTCGCGCTGGCGTGGGTCTATGAAAAAGCCGGCACCATCTGGGCGCCCATCACGCTGCACGCGCTGATCAACGCCATGTCCTTTGGTCTTCTGAACCTGTAAAAGGAGGTTTCCATGCCGAAAATTGTCCAGCTCAGCTCCCACGTTGCGGACCTGATTGCCGCAGGCGAGGTGGTCGAACGCCCCGCCTCCGTCGTCAAGGAGCTGGTGGAAAACGCCATTGACGCGGGCGCAACGCGCGTCACCATCGAAATCCAGAACGGCGGCATGACCTTCATCCGCATTTCCGACAACGGCTGCGGCATGTCCCCCGAGGACGCGCGCACAGCGTTTCTGCGTCACGCGACCAGCAAAATCCGAAATAAGGACGACCTCGCTGCCATCTCGACGCTCGGCTTCCGCGGCGAAGCGCTCGCTGCCATCTCGGCAGTCAGCCGGATTGATCTTCTGACCAAGGCGGAAGACACGCCCGGTGTGAGCCTGCATCTGGACGCGGGGCAGATCACGCAGGAAGCGCCCGCAGGCTGCCCGGAGGGCACAACGATTCTGGTGCGCGACCTGTTTTATAACACCCCCGCGCGCATGAAGTTCATGAAATCCGATCAGGCGGAGGCGTCCGCCGTCTTTCTTGCCGTGCAGCAGCAGGCGCTGGCGCACCCGGAAATTGCCTTCCGGTTTTTAAAAGACGGCGCCGAGCAGCTCTCCACTGCCGGCTCCGGCGACCGCATGAGCGCCATCTATACCGTCTTCGGCAGGGAGCTGTCTAACAGCATGGTCGAGGTCAACGGCAACTGGGATCAGTTCACGGTGCGCGGCTTTGTCACCAAGCCCACCTGCACGCGCGGCAACCGCTCGTATCAGTATTTTTTCGTCAATTCCCGGTTTATCAAATCGAAGCTTCTCTCGTCTGCGCTGGAGCAGGCGTATAAGAATCAGCTCATGGTCGGGCGCTTTCCTGCGTGCGTGCTGGAGCTGGACCTTCCGGTGCAGGCGGTGGATGTGAACGTTCATCCGGCAAAGACCGAGGTCAAATTTTTATCTGAGCGCGGCGCGTTCGACGCGGTCCACTATGCGGTTCTGTCAGCGCTCAACAAAGCGCCCGGCAGACCTGCCGTCCAACTGCCCGCAACGAAGCATGACGCCATCGCGCAGAGCCTTTCGTCCGGCGGCAGCGCTTCCAAGCAGGATGCGTTCCGGACCATGACGGCAGAAGAATTCCGCCGCACAGCGAGCGCGCCCGAGGTCAATCCCTTCTCTCAGGTCATCCGCCCGGCAGCAAAGCCCGTTTCGGTCTTTGTCGACGAGCCGTCGTATTTATCCGCCGCGCTTGCCTCCCCGGTGCAGGTTCCCACGCGGGATGCCGCGCCGGAAAAACCGCCGGAACCTGCGCGCCATCCAAATCCCATGCCCGCAGAGCCGGAAGAACACATTCCCGTGACGCTGCCGCTGCTGCGCGAGGAGCGCCCGGTCGAGGTCTGCCCGTCTGAAAAGCAGGCGGAGCTGGAACCTGCGCAGCTTCCGCCGGAAGCGCCCGCACAGCAGACGCTTTCCATGCAGGAGGTCTCCTTCCGCGTCATCGGCGAGACGATGGACACGTACATCCTGGTCGAGCAGGGCGAGAGCCTGCTGCTCATCGACAAGCACGCCGCGCATGAGCGCGTGCTGTTTGAAAAGCTGAAATCCGAAACGCATCCTGTCATGCCGCAGCTTCTGCTGCAGCCCGTGCCGGTGCAGTTAACAAAGCCGGAGGCGCAGGCGGTGCTGGAAAATCTACCGCTTCTGCAGTCGCTCGGCTTCGATGTGTCGGAGTTTTCGGATTGGCAGCTTGTGCTGCGTCAGGTCCCGGCAGACCTTTCGCCGGACGATGCCTGCGCAGCGCTCGAGGCGTTTGCAGAGGACCTGCTCACCGGCAAGCGCCCGTCGGAATCTGACCTGCGCGACAATTTGCTGCACACCATGGCGTGCAAGGCGGCAATCAAGGCAGGCTGGCACACCGAACCCAAAGAGCGCGAGGCGCTGGTGCGCGAGGTTTTGTCCCGCGACGACATCAAATACTGCCCGCATGGGCGTCCCGTGTGCATTGAGCTGACCCGAAAGGAACTGGAAAAGCAGTTCAAGCGCACCTGATTTCGATTTCTACTTTTCAAGGAGGCGGCAGGTCCGTGGAAAAGATCGTCTGCGTCGCGGGTCCGACCGCGTCTGGAAAGACAAAGCTCGCGGTCGAGCTGGCAAAAGCATATGACGGCGAGGTGCTGTCCTGCGACTCCATGCAGATCTACCGCGGCATGGCAATCGGCACCGCCGCGCCGACGCTGGAGGAAATGCAGGGCGTGGTGCACCATATGATCGGCGTCGCAGACCCCGGCGAGGATTTTTCCGTCGGAAAATACGTCGAGCTGGCAGAGCCGGTGCTGCAGGATATTTTGTCGCGCGGGAAACCCTGCGTCGTGTGCGGCGGAACGGGGCTTTATGCCGACAGCCTGCTGCTCGGGCGCAGCTTTGCCCCCTGCCCTTCGACCGGCATGCGCGAAACGCTGGAAGCGGAGGCGCGTCAATCGGGCATCGAGCCCCTTCTTGCGCGCCTCAAAGAGGTTGACCCCGAAGCGGGCGCGCGGCTTCACCCGTCGGATAACCGGCGGATTATCCGGGCGCTGGAGGTCTATCTGGAAACCGGCGAAACAATTTCTGAACACAACCGGAAAACAAAGCTTCTGCCGCCGAAGCACGAGGCGGTGTGGATTGGCTTAAGCTTTGAAAACCGGCAGGATTTATATGACCGCATCGACCTGCGCGTCGAGCGCATGCTGCAGGACGGGCTGCTGGACGAAATCCGTGCGCTGCTTGCCTCCGGCATTTCCCCGGCGGCGACCGCCATGCAGGCAATCGGCTACAAGGAATACGTCGACTGCCTGACAGCGGGCGGCGATGTCCATGCCGCGACGGCGCTGGTGCAGCAGCGTTCGCGCAACTATGCCAAGCGCCAGCTCACCTGGCTGCGCCGCAACGAGCAGATTCATTGGATTCTGCAGCCGCGCGAGCCGGATTTTGCAGCCGTTTTCCGGCAGGCGTGCGCGTATATTCCTTTTTTCGCGTAAGAAAAATGGTACGATATGGGTATCCAAAAATAAAAAGGGAGCCCCGAGGCTTCCGAAAAAGAAGGAGACATACCTATGCAACGTACCGAAACTTATCAGGATGTATTTCTCAATCAGGCGCGCAGAGAGCGCACGCCGCTGACCGTCTTTCTGGTCAACGGCTTTCAGATGCGCGGCGTGATTACGGGCTTTGATCCATTCGTCATTGTGCTGTTTTCCGAAGGCAGGCAGCAGATGATCTACAAACACGCGGTCTCGACCATCACGCCGTCGGTGCCGCTGCGCCTGAGCCAGGAGGAGTTGCAATAGCAACAGCGCAGCCTTAGCGGAAAAGATCCGCCGAGGCTTCTTGTCGAAAGGCTCGTTGCTGCTGAAGTTTTTCTTTCCTTCTGGTGGAAAGGAGTTTCCATGAAGCAGGGCAAACACTACACCACCGTCATTCTCTGGATTTTCATCGCTGCCATCGCCGCCTATTTCGGCTACAACGTGGTTTCCTCGCTCACAGAGCCGCTGACCACAGCAAGTGTCATTGAATACGAGGCAGGCGCGGGCTGCTACACGACAGGCTTTCTTGTGCGCGACGAGGAGGTTCTGACCTCCGCCTACGACATTACCGTCATCACCTGCGCCGAGGGCGCGCATGTATCCGCAAACGAGGCGGTCGCCACCGGCTATCTGACCGACGGCGCGCAGCAGCGGCAGACACGAATCCAGACTCTGCAGGAGCAGCTGACGCAGCTGCAATACGCCTACAGCGCCTCGTCGAGCCTTGCCGATCAGGCGGCGCTGGACGAGGAAATTTCCAGCGATCTGCTCTCGCTTGCAAAATTCACCGCGCGGCGCGACATGAACTCCGCACAAGATTTATCCCCCGAGCTCAAGGGTCTGGTGCTGCGCCGGCTGACCAACGACACAGACAGCGAGACCATCCACGCGCAGCTCGAGACCATACAGGACGAGCTGACCCGCCTGCAAGCTCAAGCGGCAACCGACACCCGTGCCATCACCGCCGACCACGCCGGAACCTACTCCGGCGTGGCAGACGGGTATGAAAGCGTCCTGACGCCGGAGAAGCTGCAGACCATGACCGCGCAGGACTACAACGCCGTCACACCGGAGCCTGTTCCGGAAAACGCGATCGGAAAGCTCATCCGCGGCACCACGTGGTATTATGTCACGACGCTTCCGGCAAGCGAACTCAAGGGCGTCAAGGAGGGCGCGAGCGTGCAGCTGCTGTTTGCGCGCGACGTGTATGATCAGATGGACATGACCGTCGAGCGCGTGGGAAACAATGAGGCGGGCTACCGGCTGCTTGTGCTTTCCTGCAATCAGTATATACAGAACGTGACGCTGCTGCGCCAGCAGTCGGCAGACGTGGTCTTCAACTCCTATCAGGGGCTTCGTGTACCCAAGGACGCGGTTCGTGTCGAAGACGGCGGGCAGACCGGCGTCTATGTGCTCGAAGGCGCGACGGCGCGCTGGAAACCGATCACCATCCTCCACGACAACGGCGAGAGCTATGTCGTCGAGCTTGATAAAACCTCCACCGCCAACCTCTGGCCGGGCGACGAGGTCATCATTCACGCAAAGAATCTATATGACGGAAAGGTTGTGGGCAAATGAGTACCATTGCAGAAAATATCCGAACCATCCGCGAAACCATGGCGGAAGCCGCACGGCAGGCAGGGCGCGACCCTTCGGAGATTCGCCTGTGCGCGGCGACAAAGATGAACGATGCCGCCGCCGTCCGCGCGGCAATTGAAGCGGGCGTTGACTGCTGCGGCGAAAACCGCGTGCAGGAAATTCAGGAAAAGCGCCCGCAGGGCGCGTATGAAGGAAAGCCGCTGCACTTCATCGGGCATCTGCAGACGAACAAGGTCAAATACATCGTTGGCGTGGTAGATCTGATTGAATCGGTCGACCGGCTGGAATTATTGCAGTGCATCGAAAAGCAGGCGGCAAAGGTTGGCGTGACGCAGGACATTCTGCTCGAGGTCAACATCGGAAACGAGGAAAGCAAATCCGGCTTCACGCCCGACGGCGCGCGCCAGATTGCGGCAGAAATGGCAAACTATCCCCACGTGCGGCTGCACGGGCTGATGGCAATTCCTCCCGTAAGCGAAAAACCTGGCGATAATTGCAGATATTTTGCAGAAATGCGGAATCTTTTTGTTGACATAAGTGCAAAAAAATACGATAATGTGTCCATGGACTGCCTGTCGATGGGCATGAGTGGCGACTACCCCGACGCCATCCGCGAGGGAGCGACGCTCGTCCGTGTCGGCACCGCCATTTTTGGCGCAAGAAATTATAATAAGGTCTGACAGACAGATTTATTTGGAGGATATCAGAGTTATGGGATTCATGGATGAACTGAAGAAATTGGCGAAGCCCTACACCGAGGACGAAGACGATTTCGATGAATTTGACGACGACGTAAGACCCACGCGCGCCTCGCGCTCTTCTTCCGCGCCCGCGCCCAGCCGCGCGCCCAGCTTCGATCTGGACGACGACGCAGACGACACATCGTCCGCTTCTTCCGGCGCATCGACCCGCCGCACCCCCGGCAGCAACAAGGTCGTGAACATCCACACCACGGCGCAGATGCAGGTGGTGCTGGTCAAGCCCGACCGGTTCGACAACGTGTCCGACATTGCCGAGCATCTGCGCAGCAAGCATGCGGTCGTGCTCAATCTCGAGGCAACCAACAAGGACGTTGCGCGCCGTCTGGTTGATTTCCTGTCCGGCTGCGCCTACGCGCTCGACGGCAAGATCAAGAAAATCGCCATCAGCACCTACATCATCACGCCCTACAACGTGGACATTGTCGGCGATCTGATTGACGAGTTGGAAAACAACGGTCTGTACCTGTAAAACCCGGAAAGGAGAAACCGTATGTTTACACCGCAGGAAATTCAGGAGCAAACCTTCTCCAAAGCCGTTTTCGGCGGCTATGATATGCAGCAGGTGGACGATTTTCTTGAACCGCTCACCGAAGACTACATCATGCTCTACAAGGAAAACTCCGTGCTCAAGTCCAAGATGAAGGTCCTGGTCGAAAAGCTCGAGGAATACCGTGGGCAGGAAGCTGCGATGAAGCAGCAGATGGCGCAGGCGCAGGCGCAGTGCGACCGCATGATCGCAGAGGCGCAGTCGCGCAGCGCAACGATTGTCGCAGGCGCGGAGACGACGCTCCGCTCGCAGAGCGACGATCTCAAAAAGGAGCTTGCCGAAGAGCAGACGCGGCTCGACGATGCGAAGAAGACTGCGCTCAATTTCATCGACGTGATCGAGCATGACATCAAGGGACATCTCGAGCTGCTGGAAAAGCTCAAGTCGAGAGACCTGACGCTCTCTGCCCCGCAGGTGATGCCGCAGCAGAAGGTTGTGCGCGAAAAGCCGTATGACTGGCAGGCAGACCAGCCGAGCGCGCCCGTTCAGCCGGTCGTTCCGGAAGCGCCTGCCCAGCCCATTGCGCCCGCAGTCGCCATGCCGACCGAGAGCGCGGAGTCGATTGCCGAGGCGATTTCCGAGAACATGGAAAAGCTCGTCGGCGCAGACCCCAAGCCGGAAACGCCGCCCGCCCCCGTTTCGGGTCAGAAGCAGAACACGCATTCGCTGCGCATGGACAGCGCGACGATCAAGTTCACCGACTTACAATTCGGCAAGAACTACGACCCCACGAACGGGTAATTACAAAAATACAGAACAAAAAATCGGGCAGACACGAAACTCGTGTCGGCCCGATTTTTTGTAAGGCGGACCGGGAGGAATCGGCGTTCCGGTCCGAAGAGATTCAGGTTACAAAGAAGCGGTGGAGCATCGCGCACGCCGAAGCGCGGGTCGCGCCGGACTGCGGGTTGAGCTGGAAGTTGTCACCGCGGATAATCGCCTGCGCTACTGCCCACTGCATCGCGGGCAGCGCGTCGGAGGAAATGCTTGCTGCGTCGGTGAAGCCCGTCAGATCGTTGCCCGCCAGCGCCGTGGTTGGCAGGAGGCTCAGCGCGAGCGCGAGCAGGAGCAGCACGCTCAAAAATCATTTCTTCATGGTATTCCTCGCTGTCCGGGTTCGTTGGGAGTTGGAAGAATACACCCTAAGAATTTGCGCCTGCCGGTTGACAAGGGTCGCAGGCACGTGGTACGATAGAAAAAACGGAGGACGTACCATGCAGACAAGAGTAGCGGTTATCAGTATGATTTTAGAGGCGGGCAGCGACGTTGCGGGCGTCAACGCACTTTTGCACGAGTTTGCGCCCTATATCCTCGGCAGGATGGGCATCCCCTACCGCGCGCGCGCCATCAATATCATCTCTGTCGCCATCGAAGCGCCGCAGGACGCCATCAATGCCCTCACCGGCAAGCTCGGCAGACTCCCCGGCGTGAGCGCGAAGACCATGTACTCCGGCAACATCTACGAAAGCGACGCCTAAATTTAACATCCCCCGCTCCCTGACGCCAAAATCCGGGAATGCTCGACGTTCCTGCCTTGCGGCGAAAGCGATGCGTTTTTCCGCCGTGCGTGCATGGGTGGGCAAGCCGTATCCTGTTCAGGGATACGGTCTTTTTGTTTCTCAGGAGGAAGCATGAAAAAACAGCCGATTCCCGGCAGCCTGCGTCTGTGGCAGCAGGTTGTGTTTCTGATCGCGCCGGTTCTGTGCGCGCTCGTGTGCCTTTGCATTGGGCGGATGAACGTCCCCGTGCGAGACCTCGTTTCGCTGCTGCTCGGGCGCGAGGTCGGCGCGCAGGCAAGGGCAGTTCTGTGGTCGATGCGGCTGCCGCGCGTGTTATTGGCGGCGCTGGTCGGCGCAGGGCTGTCCGTCTCGGGCTGCGTGTTCCAGAGCCTCTTTGCCAATCCCCTCGCCACACCCGACACGCTCGGCGTCGCCTCGGGCGCAAGCTTCGGCGCGGCATTGGCGCTGCTTCTGGGGTTCCGGCTGATCGGCGTGCAGCTGACGGCGTTCTTTTTCGGCATGGTAGCCGTGAGTCTGACGTGCCTTTCCGGAAAGGGCAGCGCACGCACGACGATGATTCTCTCGGGCATCATGATGGGGTCTTTATTCTCCGCGCTCGTCTCGCTTGTCAAATTCACGGCGGACACAGAGTCGCAGCTGCCTGCCATCACCTACTGGCTGATGGGAAGCCTGAGCGCGGCGGGCTTCGGCGCCTTAAAGCTCGGCGCACCCGCAATTGCGGTTTCCTGCGGCGTTTTGCTGCTGCTGCGCTGGAAGCTCAATCTGCTGCCGCTTCCCGGCGAGGAAGCGCGCACGTTCGGCACGAACATCCCCCGCCTGCGCGCGGTGTGCATCGTCTGCTGCGCAGCAATGACCGCCTCGTGCGTCGCAATGTGCGGGCAGGTCGGCTGGGTGGGACTGCTGGTGCCGCATGTGTGCAGGCTTCTGTTCGGAAACAGCCACGCAAGGCTGCTTCCGGCGTGCATCAGCTGCGGCGCGTGCTTCCTGATGATTGTAGACACTCTCGCGCGCACGATCAGCGCGGCGGAGATTCCGGTGTCGATTCTGACCGCGATGCTCGGCGCGCCGATTTTCATCACCATCGTCCGGCGGAAGGGAGGTTGGAGTCTGTGACGCTGACGGTCCAAAACGGCAGCTTTTCCTACAAAAAGGGCGCGGCGCTGCTGGAAAACATTTCGCTGGAAGCAGAACGCGGCGATGTGCTCGCCATCCTCGGTCCAAACGGCGCGGGCAAGACGACGCTGCTTCGCTGCATGCTGAATCTTTGCCGCTGGAAGAAGGGTCAGACGCTGCTCGATGGGCGCGATGTGCGCGCGATTCCGGCGCGCACGCTTTGGCAGATGATCTCCTACGTGCCGCAGGCAAAGACTGCCGCCAGCTCCTGCACGGTCGAGCAGATGGTCCTGCTCGGAAGGTCCAGCCACATCGCGGCATTCTCCGCGCCGACGCAAAAAGACCTTCAACAGACGCACGACGCCATGGACCGGCTGGGGCTTTCCTCGTTTACAGACCGGCGCTGCTGCGAATTAAGCGGCGGCGAGCTGCAGATGGTCCTGATTGCAAGAGCGCTTGCCGCCGAGCCGCAGGTGCTGATTCTCGACGAGCCGGAGTCGAACCTCGATTTTAAGAATCAGCTGCTGGTGCTCGATACCATGCAGTCTCTTGCGCGCGCGGGGCTTACCTGCGTTTTTAACACGCACTACCCCGCCCACGCGCTGCGCCGGGCAAACAAAGCGCTGCTGCTCGGGCGAAACGGAAAAAGCCTTTTTGGCAGCACGCAGGACGTCGTCACCGAACAGAACATCTCGGACTATTTCGGCGTGCGCGCCGTCATCGGTTCGATCGAAACGCCGGACGGGGCGTATGCAGACGTGATTCCCGTCTCGGCGGCACAATCGGAGGAAGCACCATGAACGAGATACAGCGCATGATCACAGCCCTGTCTGCGGGCGAGCCGCTCCAGCATGAAGACTGGCTCCGGCTGATTGCGGACGCGAGCGAAGACGACCGCCGGTTTTCCCGCGACCTTGCCTGTAAGCGCGCGCAGGCGCGCTTCGGTCGTCGCGTGTTCTTCCGGGGCATCATTGAATTTACAAACTACTGCAAAAACGACTGCTACTACTGCGGCATCCGCTGCTCGAACCGATGTCTTTCGCGCTACCGGCTGACGGAGGACGAGATCTTAAGCTGCTGCGAAGAGGGCTATCGCCTCGGCTACCGCACGTTCGTCTTGCAGGGCGGCGAAGACGGCTGGTGGACGGATGAAAAAATCGCTGCCCTTGTCCGGCGCATCCGCGCGCAGTATCCCGACTGCGCCATCACGCTTTCGATCGGTGAAAAATCGCGCGAGGCGTATCAGGCGTTTTTCGATGCCGGCGCGGACCGGTATCTGCTGCGCCACGAGACGGCAAATGAAGCGCACTATGCAAAGCTTCATCCCGCGCGCCAGACGCTTTCCAACCGCATCCGCTGTCTGCGCGATTTAAAAGACATCGGCTACCAGACGGGCGCGGGCATGATGATCGGCGCGCCCTATCAGACCGCCGAGACGCTGGCGCAGGACATGGAATTTCTGGCAGACCTTCGCCCCGAGATGGTCGGCATGGGACCGTTTCTTCCGCACAGGGATACGCCCTTTCGCGATTTCCCCCATGGAAGCGCCGAGCTGACGCTCTACCTTCTGAGCCTGGTGCGGCTGCTGCTGCCGGACGCGCTGCTTCCGGCAACGACCGCGCTCGGCACCCTGGACGCAAGCGGGCGGCAGCAGGGCGTTCTGTCCGGGTGCAACGTGGTCATGCCGAACCTGTCTCCGATAGCAGTGCGGCAGAAATATCTGCTCTACGACAACAAGGCGGGCATCGGCGACGACGGAGAAAGCAGCCTTCGCAAGCTGCGCGCGCAGATGCAGGAAATTGGCTACGAGGTCGCGGTCGGACGCGGCGACTATACGGACGGGAGGACGAAGCAATGATCAAAATTGCGGTATACGGCAAGGGCGGCATCGGAAAATCGACGACGGTGTCCAATCTCTCGGCAGCGCTCAGTGAAAAGGGGCTGCGCGTGATGCAGATCGGCTGCGACCCGAAGGCAGACTCGACCGTTCTTCTGACGCACGGCGAAAAAATGCCAACTGCCCTGCAGCTCATGCGCGAACGGAAAAATGATTTTACGCTGTCTGACATGGCGCGCGAGAGCTTCGGCGGCGTGGTGTGCGTCGAGGCGGGCGGTCCGACACCGGGGCTCGGCTGCGCCGGGCGCGGCATTATCGCGGCGCTGGAAAAGCTCGAAGAAAAGGGCGCGTATGAAACCTTCCGCCCGGACGTGGTGTTTTATGACGTACTGGGCGACGTCGTGTGCGGCGGGTTTTCCATGCCGATGCGCGCAGGCTATGCCGACCGGGTCTTCATCGTGACCTCGGGCGAAAACATGGCGCTGCACGCGGCGGCAAACATCGCGATGGCGGTGGAAAACTTCCGCGGACGCGGCTACGCTTCGCTCGGCGGGCTGATTCTGAACCGCCGGAACGTCAAGAACGAGGAAGAAAAGGTTCGGGAGCTGGCGGGCGATATCTCGTCGCAGATTGTGGGCAGCCTGTCTCTGAGCGACACCGTCCATCAGGCGGAGGAACTCTCCCAGACGGTCATCGAGGCTTTCCCGGACAGCCCCATGGCAGCAGAATACCGGGCGCTTGCTGAAAACGTCCTGCGTGCGTGCGAGGTGGGCGTATGTTAAAACGTGTCTCGCCCGTCTCGGAAGACGGCGCCATGGTGCGCATTGCAGACGCCAAAGCGCCCGCGCCCTTCGTCTCGGGTCTGGAATACGGCGCGCCGGCAAGAGGCGTGTGGAACATTGTGCACGTGGGCATGCTCATCCCCGGCGCACACGAAATTTACGTCTGCGCGGGAAACTGCCTGCGCGGCGTGGTGCTGACGGCAGTGGAAATGGGCGCGCAGCGCCGGTTTTCCACCATCACGATCAAGGAAAACAACGTGCTCGACGGCGACATGGAGCGCCTTCTGATTGACGGCGTGACGGATATTTTAACCCGCCTGCCGTCGCTTCCGCCCGCGGTGCTGGTCTATACGAGCTGCATCCACCATTTTCTCGGCTGCGACCTTGCCCTGTGCTACCGCGAACTACGAAGCAGATTCCCGGGCGTCGATTTTACCGACTGCTACATGAACCCCATCCTGCGAAAAAGCGGGCTGACGCCGGATCAGCTGATGCGAAAGCAGCTGTACTCTCTTTTAAAGCCGCGCGCGCAGGACGCAGGCGTCAACATCCTCGGAAACTGCTTTGAAACCGATGAAACCTCCGAGCTTGTCAAAATCATTCGTCTGGCGAAGCGCCCGCTGCGCGATATCACGCAGTGCAGAACCTATGAAGACTATCAACAGATGGCGGCATCCACGCTTCACATCGCCTACAATCCTCCGGCAAAGGCGGGCGGGCAGACGCTTGCAAACCGCCTCGGCGGAACGTTTTTGTATCTGCCCCTGAGCTACACGCCGCAGGTCATCCGCAGAAATCTTCAAACCCTCTGCACGGCGCTCGACGTAACCTATGACCCGGCAGAAGACGAAGCGCGCGCGCAGCAGGCGCTGCGGCACGCAAAAGCGCTTCTGGGGGATACGGAAATTGCCATCGACTACACCGCGACACCCGCTCCGATGAGTCTGGCGCGCTGTCTGATCGAGCACGGTCTGCGCGTTTCGCGCATCTACGCAGACTCGATTGCCGCCGGCGATCTGGACGACTTCCGCTGGCTGCAGGAGCACGCGCCGGATCTTTCGCTGTACGCAACCGTCGAGGTCAAGCTGCGCGTCCTGCCGCGCCGGACGGAGCGCCCCATGCTTGCCATCGGGCAGAAGGCGGCGTATTTTACCGGCACGCGGCACTTTGTGAACATCGTCGAGGGCGGCGGCATGTATGGCTTCGACGGCATCTGCAGGCTCTGCGCGCGAATCGAAGAAGCGTTTTTGACCGCGCGCGACCCGCGCAACTACATTCAGCAAAAGGGATTGGGGTGTGAAAGCTGCCTATGAAACAGACGCAAGCCTTTCTTTCTACCTATACCGCCGATGTCTCCGGCGTCTGCTCGGCGCTTTTTGAGCTCGGCGGCATGACGGTGATGCACGACGCCTCCGGCTGCAACTCGACCTATAACACCCACGATGAGCCGCGCTGGTACGACATGGACGCGCTGGTCTTCATCTCGGGGCTTTCCGAGCTGGAAGCTGTGCTGGGAGACGATGAAAAGCTGATCGAAGACACCGTCCGCGCGGCAAAGGAGCTTTCCCCGCGCTTCATTGCCCTTGCCGGAACGCCGATTCCGATGATCACCGGCTGCGACCTTGCTGCCATTGCCCGGGAAATCGAAAGCCGGTCCGGCGTTCCGTCCTTCTTCGTTCCCTCCAACGGCATCGGCTCGTATGTCTCGGGCGCGGGGCAGGCGCTGCGGCTGTACGCAGAGCGCTTCGTCCTTCCGGCGCATGAAAAAAAGAAAAACGCCGTCAACATCCTCGGCGCGACACCGCTGGACTTTTCCGTGAACGGGCAGATACAGAGCATCGCCCGGCGGCTGACGGAGGGCGGTTTTTCGGTGCAGAGCGTCTGGGCGATGGGCAGCGAGACGGCTGCCATCGACCGCACGGGAGAGGCGGAGGTCAACCTCGTCGTCTCGTCGGTCGGACTGCCGGTTGCGAAATTCCTGCGTGAGCGCTTCGGAACGCCCTATGTCGTCGGTGTACTGTTCGGCGATACGGTTTCCGCGCTGCTGCTCGGCGCACTGCAGAAAAGCATCCACACGGGAGAAAACGAGATCCTTCCCGCCGGAACGCCGGATGCGCCCGATACGGTCATTCTCGGAGAAAGCGTCACCTCCCGCTCGCTTGCAGCGGCGCTGCTGCTGGACTATGGAATCTGCGCCGAGGTAATCTGCCCCGTGGAGCTGCCGCGGGAGCTGGAAGGGTCCTTCTGCCGTCAGATCGAAGACGAGCAGGACCTTCAAGCCGCGCTTTCCGGCGCGCGGCGCGTGATCGCAGACCCCCTGTTCGCCCCCATTGTGCCGCAAGGCGCGCAGTTTTTCCCGCTGCCGCACGAGGCGTATTCCGGCAGAATCTACCGCAAGCAGATTCCGAACCTCGTGACCACCTGGTAAGCCAAGTCCATCCTGACTTGATAGATAACCGGCAAACCCAAAATTTCTTACAGGAAAGGAACTTCTCTATGAAACACGGAAAATCACTTCTCTGCCTGCTGCTGGCGCTGCTGCTTCTGACCGGCTGCGCGCCTGCCGCACAAAGCCCCGCGCCTGCCGAAACGCAGCAAACCGCCGAGCCGCAAGCCGCTGCCGCAGAAGAACCCGCCGCGCCCGAACAGTCTGCCGAGCAGCAGCCGGAGCAATCCGACACCATCACTGTCACCGACCACAATGACAACGTCGTGACCGTTCCGCGCCGGATTGACCGCATCGTCGTCTGCGACATTCTGCCGCTGCCGTCGGTTCTTTCGGTGTTCTTCGATTCGGCAGAAAATCTGGTCGGCATCGCGCCGTCGAGCATGTCTGCCGCGCAGAACAGCCTGCTTTCCCAACTCTACCCCGAAATTCTGAACGCCGAGACCGGCTTCATGAACGGCACGGATGTGAACACCGAGGAGCTGATGAAGCTTGCGCCCGACGTGGTCTTCTACAGCGCGATGAACCCCTCGCTCGGCGAAAAGCTGCAGACCGCGGGCTTCTGCGCCGTTGCCGTGTCGGCGAACAAGTGGGAATACGACTGCATCGAGACGCTCAACAACTGGATTGACCTGCTGTCTTCCATCTTCCCGGAAAATGACCGCGCAGCGCTGTGCCGGCAGTACAGCACGGAAGTGTACGACATGGTGCAGCAGCGCGTGAAGGACATTCCGGACGAAGACCGCGCCAGAGCCTTCTTCCTCTTCCAGTATAACGACAGCACCATCATGACCTCCGGCAAACTGTTTTTCGGTCAGTGGTGGGCAACGGCAATCGGCGCCCGGAACGTTGCCGAGGAGCTGACGCAGGATAACTCCGTGACCGTGAATCTTGAGCAGGTCTACGAATGGAATCCCGGCGTGATTTTCATGACGAACTTCAACACCGCCCAGCCGGAGGACCTTTACAACAACACCGTCGGCACCTACGACTGGAGCGGCATTCAGGCGGTGCAGGACCAGCGGGTCTATAAAATGCCGCTCGGCATGTACCGCAGCTACACCCCCGGCATCGACACGCCGATTACGCTGCTGTGGATGGCAAAGACCGTCTACCCCGCCCTCTTTGAGGACATCGACGTCACCCAGCGCGCCATCGACTACTATCAGGAGGTCTTCGGCGTGACGCTCACGGCCGAGCAGGTCGAGCAGATTTTCGCGCCCATCTCCGCCGCCGGCACCCTCTATTTCTGATACCTACCCAAGGAGGCAGAACCATGAGTCTCAACGATACCCCGTCTGCGAACCGGATTCACATCGGCTTTTTCGGCAGGCGCAACGCCGGAAAATCGAGTCTGGTCAACGCCGTGACCGCGCAGGACCTCGCCGTGGTCTCCGACCGCCCCGGCACCACCACCGACCCCGTGCAGAAGGCGATGGAGCTGCTGCCGCTCGGACCCGTGGTCATGACCGACACGCCGGGCTTTGACGACGACGAGCAGGAGCTCGGCAGCAAGCGCGTGCTGCGCACGAAGCGCGTTTTAAACAAGACCGACATTGCCGTTCTCGTCGTCGACGGCACAAAGGGTATGGACGATTTCGATACGGAGCTTCTGGCGCTGTTCCGCGAAAAGGAGATTCCGCATCTGGTCGTTTTCAACAAGGCAGACCGGATGCCATCGCGCCCCGCGGGCGTCCTGTGCGTCAGCGCGCAGACCGGAGAGGGCATCGAGACGCTCAAAAACCGCCTCGGCGCGCTCGCGCCAAAAGAAGACGGCAGGAAGCTGCTGGCAGACCTCGTCTGCGCGGACGCGCTGGTCGTACTGGTCACGCCGATTGACGAATCTGCGCCGAAGGGGCGCATGATTCTGCCGCAGGTGCAGGCAATCCGCGACACGCTCGACGCAGACGCAGCGTGCATTGTCGTCAAGGAAACGCAGCTATCGGCGCTTTTGACCTCACTTGGAAGAACGCCGGACCTTGTTGTCACCGACAGTCAGGTCTTCGGGCTGGTTTCCAGAATCGTGCCGCCGGAGATTCCGCTCACGTCGTTTTCGATTCTCATGGCGCGCTGCAAGGGCTTTCTGGAGACTGCCGTGCGCGGCGCGGCAAGGCTGAAAACGCTGAAGGACGGCGACCGCGTCCTCATCTCCGAAGGCTGCACGCATCATCGGCAGTGCAACGACATCGGCACCGTAAAGCTGCCCGGCTGGCTCACGCGCTACACCGGCGCGCAGCTCACCTTTGAAACGAGCTCCGGCACGGGCTTCCCGGAGGACTTGAGTGGCTTTGCCGCGATTGTCCACTGCGGCGGCTGCATGCTCTCCGCGCGCGAAATGCGCTACCGCATGAAGTGCGCACTGGACCAGAACATTCCCTTCACCAACTACGGTGTTGCCATCGCCTGCATGAACGGCATTTTACCCCGAAGCCTCGCGCCGTTCCCGGCGCTGCTGCGGCTGCTGGATGAAACGTAAACAAACTCCCCGATTGGGCTGACCAGTCGGGGATGTTTTTTTGGACCTTTTCCCACTTGGCAGGGAGCGTTTTCCCGGGTATACTGGATAGAAAACTGAAAAAGCGGGGAATGGTTTATGAAACAATCGAAATCCGCCCTCTGCGTGCTGCTGGCGGGAACGCTCTGGGGCAGCATGGGGCTTTTTGTGCGCAAGCTCAACGCCGTGGGGCTGTACGCGCTCGACATTGTGCAGCTGCGCATTGCAATCAGCCTGGTCCTTGTGGGGCTCTACCTTCTGATTTTTGCGCGCGACAAGCTGCGCGTGCGGCTGCGCGATCTGTGGTGCTTTGCCGGAACGGGCATTGTGAGCCTGCTGCTGTTCTCCTGGTGCTATTTTTCCGGTATGCAAGAGGCAAGTCTGAGCGTGATGGCGGTGCTGCTGTATACCTCTCCGGCGTTTATCGTGCTGCTGAGTGTGCTTCTGTTCCGCGAGACGCTCACGCGGCAAAAGCTTCTGGCGCTGGTTCTGACGTTTGCCGGCTGCTGTCTGGTCTCCGGGCTCGGAAGCGGCAGCGCGGTGTCGATGAAGGGGCTTCTTCTGGGGCTTGGCTCTGGCTTTTTCTACGCGCTCTATTCGATTTTCAGCCGCTACGCCATCGAGCGCGGCTACGGCTCGTGGACCATCACGTTCTACACCTTCCTGTTCTGCCTGCTCGCCAGCGCCCCGCTTGCGCACTGGGGTCTGATTGCGCAGGCACTGTCAAGCGATGCCTCCGTTCCGGTGTACGCGCTTCTGATGGGACTGCTTACGGGCTTTCTGGCGTATATCTTTTATACGAAGGGGCTTGAGGGCATGGAGTCGAGCCGCGCGGGCATCCTTGCCTCGGTCGAGCCGGTCGTCGGCACGATCATCGGAACGCTCGTTTTCCACGAGCCGCTGCCTGTTCAAAGCGTCCTCGGCATCGCGCTGGTTCTGGGCGGAATTGTCGTTCTGGGCGGCAAAAAAGTCTCCAAAGCGTAAACTTTTTTTAAACACTTCGACGCATTTCTTGTAAACCCGGTAACGAAACAGTATAATGAAGCTAGCAAATGATTTCATATGAAATACAGGAGGCTGTCACATGTTTCAAAAGCTGGGCGATGCGCTGCGGCGGTTCATGTACGGACGCTACGGTGCAGATTCGCTGAATAAATGGCTGCTGATTTTCGCGGTAATTCTGATCCTGCTGGGCTCGCTCGGCAGCCGCTATCTCGCGCCGTGGATGGCTGCGTTCAATACGCTGGCATATGTGCCGCTGATCTGGTCGCTGTTCCGGATGTACTCGCGCAACATCGAAGCGCGCCGCCGGGAAAACGCCGCGTTCCAACGCTTCTTCACCCGCCTGCGCGACCGGCAGAACCGCTACTTCACCTGTCCGCGCTGCCGGCAGGTTGTCCGCGTTCCGCGCGGCAAGGGCAGAATCAATATCCGCTGCCCCAAATGCGGCGAGCAGTTCGTCAGGAAAACCTGAGCAAAACACCCGCAGACGGCTTCTCTGGAAGCTGCCTGCGGGTGTTTGTGTTCCATCCATCTGCATTTGAATGGATTGACAGATTTTGTTTTTTCATGCAACATAGACTTGCCCGTATGGGCAGGAGAGACGATACGATACACGGTAGGCGGTTCGGCTGACACTTCCGAAAGCAGGTGTCAGCCATGCGTATTACGTTACATATTGGTGCTTTTACAGTTACCATTATCGTAAAGAGACGCGAAAACCGCCACTCTGCCAAGTGACGGTTTCCAGGATAAAACTATAACCCCAACTTGAGCCGAACCGCTTATCGGTATCGTCTCTTTCTTTTATGATAGCCGTTGCAGGCGGTTTGTCAAGCGCCTGCCGCCTGCGGCGTTTTCCATGCAGCGGTCTGCTTACGGAAGGCGCGGAAGAAGTAGACCATCTGCCCAATGGCGGTGAGCGCCCAGGAGAAGATGTAAAGCAGATACAAAGACGTCAGCGTGTGGAACATGGCAAAGATCGTATAGACCCAGATCACGCGGAACACGCACGAACCGAGAATCACAATCGCGACCGGCACCGCGCTCTTGCCGAGCCCACGCGAAGCGGCAAGCGAGTTGTCCATGAACGCCGAGAACGCATAGCTCCAGCCCATGATATGAAGCTTTTCCATGCCCGCGGCAATGACCTCGGGGTCCGGCGTGAAAATGCGCAGGAAGCCGCCGCCGAAGAACATGAGCGCCAGCCCCAGCACTGCGCCCACGCCGAACGAATACACCAGACTCACGCGGTAAGCCTTTTGGATGCGCTCTTTGTTGTGCGCGCCATAGTTCTGGCTGATGAAAGTCGAGCATGCCGTATAGGGCGCCGCCATGACCTCATAAACCAGGGAATCGGCATTTGCCGCAGCGGAGTTTCCTTCGACGACCGCGGCGCTGAACGTGTTGACGGCAGACTGGATGAACAGGTTTGCCATCGCAAAAATCGCGTGCTGCAGCCCGGAGGTAATGCCGAGGGCAAGAATGCGCTGCGCCTTTTCCCAGCTGAAGACAAAGTTCTTGAGCTCCAGCCGGTAGTCCTCCTGCGTGCGCAGCAGAACGCGCAGCACCAGCACCGCCGAGGTGTACTGCGAAAGGATCGTCGCCAACGCGACGCCGTCGGCTGCCATCTTGCAGACAATCACAAAAAACAGGTTCAGGCAGATATTGAGCCCGCCCGCGATGGAAAGGAAGATCAACGGGCGCTTCGTGTCGCCCGAGGCGGTCAGCACGGCGCTGCCGAAATTGTAAAGCGCCATTGCCGGAAGCCCGAAGGCATAGATGCGCATGTATAAAATCGCGCCGTCGATCAGCTCCTCCTTCGTGCCGAGCAGCGTCAGAAGCGGGCGCGCCAGACAGAAGCACAGCACAAACAGAATCACGCCCAGCCCCAGGCACACCGCAGACGCCGTATGGACCGTCTGGCGGGTATTTTCCCGCTCGCGCGCGCCGATGAAGCGCGCGGTCAGAACGTTTACGCCCGCGCCCATGCCGATCAGAAAGCCCGAGTAGAGCGCGGCAAGCGTTGCCGTGGAGCCGACGGAGCCGAGCGCGTGAGACCCGGCAAACTGCCCGACGACGGCGATGTCCGACATGTTGAACAGTACCTGCAGCAGGTTCGACGCCATCAGCGGCAGGCTGAAAATCAATATTTGCTTCCAGAGATTCCCGTGCGTCATGTCCCGCGGATCGTAGCGCATGGCGATCAAGCCTCCAAAATCCAATCTGTGCCGGATTTCACGCGGCACCGCCATACTATAGCACCGAAAACCGGTTTTGGCAATGGGATTTTCAGAACTTTTCTGCACAAAAAGCACTGCCCCACCCGGCGCGGCTTTTGCAGCAGAAACACGAAAAATCCGCGCCATTTTCCGCTTCCCGGAAAACATTCCGGACAAACGCGCGAGAAAACCCTTGATTTTGCGTCCGCTTGCTGGTATAATGTTCTGGCAAAGCGCGCACAGCGCCTATGGAGTGGTATCGAAGTGGTTATAACGGCCCTGACTCGAAATCAGGTGTACCGGCAACGGTACCGTGGGTTCGAATCCCACCCACTCCGCCAAAAAGAAGAGACACGCAATCGCGTGTCTCTTCTTTTTGGCGGAGTACAGTCTGCTACGCAGACTGTGTCGCCTGCGGGCGGGAATTGAACGCGCAAGGAACCCCTGATGGGTTTCTTGCACACATTCTTCCTTTCCGAAACCAGGCGTCTCGACATTGCCCCGAATGGGTAAATCCCACTGCTCCGATTTCGTTCTATTGAAAGGTTGTCGGGTTTTCCAGCAAACCTTTCCATGAGATTCCTACCTTTCCGTCTCTCCCGCCCGCAGGGTAATGACCGGGATTTCGGGCTGGTTTGCGATACGGATAGGGATTCTTCGGCTGCCGCCAAGCCCGCGGCTGACGGCAAGGGTCGTTTTTCCCATCGTGTAAAGCCCCGCCGTGTAGTCTGGAAAAAACTCATAGTGCGTGCCGAAGACCGCGCCAAGGAAGGGCAGCCGGACCACGCCGCCGTGCGCATGCCCGCTCAAAACCAGATCTGCGCCCAGGCGCGCGAAGCGCTCCAGCTGATCGTTCCGGTGGCAGAGCACAATCGTATATGCCTGCGGCGCTGCCTCGTGGATTTCCTGCAGCAGCTGCCCCGGCGTCTTTTGGTCTGCCGGTCCGTTCGGGTCGTCGACGCCCGCGAGAACGACGCTGCCGCCTTCGCGCGAAAGCATCACAAAGCTGTTTTCCAGACGGGTGACGCCGCAGGCGCTTAACAGTTCGAACCACTGCTTCCGGTTTTCCATGCGCCACTCGTGATTTCCCGTCACATAATAGCACGGCGCAATCGCCGCCAGGCGCGGCAGCAGGCGGGATAGATCCTGCAAATTGCTTTCTTCGTCCGCAATATCTCCTGCCAGCGCAATGAGATCCGGGTGCGCATTTGTCAGCTGCCCGACCAGCCAGTCGTTGTCGGGTCCGAAGGTTCTGCCGTGCAGGTCCGTAACGAGTGCGATGCGGAAGCCATCGAACACAGCAGGAATCGACACAGACGAAACTGTCATCTCCGTCAGCGAAAGTGTAAAATTTCCAGCCCACAAAAGCCCCGCCGCCAGCGCTGCCACAGGCAGAATCACTCCCGCGCGGCTTCTTTTTTTCGCGTTTTTTTCCATCTGCACGCCTCCGAGCAAAATTTTAACCATTTTACCATGCCGGACCGGCAAAGAAAAGAACTTTTGGGCGCGCCGGTTTGCAATTTTTCCACAATTCTTCCCGTTCCGGGATTTGTTCATCGTTTTTTTATTGTGATATGCGAAGGTTGATGCTATAATGATATGCAGAAAAATAGTGCCCGCCGGCTTTTCCGGCGGGCGGTAATGGATGTGTATCGGATTTGAAGTACGGAACCTGGACAATTTCGTCCTATGAAGAAAGCGCGGCAGGTGCGCTGCGCGCGGCAGGCTGGTCGCCGGTAACGGCGGCTGTTTTGTGCAGCCGGGGCTATGACACGCCGGAAAAGGCGCAGGAATTTCTGTCGGCAGATGTGCCGCTGTCAAGCCCCATGGATCTGCTGGACATGGACAAGGCGGTGCGCCGGGTCAGAAAAGCACTCGAACGGCGCGAGCATATCTGCGTGTTCGGAGACTATGATGTCGACGGCATCACGGCGACGTGTCTGCTCACGGACTTTCTGCGCAAGCGCGGCGCTCATGTGACAAGCTACATTCCCGCCAGACTCGAAGAGGGCTACGGGCTCAACGAGATTGCCGTGCGCGCACTGCGCGCGCAGGATGTGAAGCTGATCATCACGGTCGACTGCGGCATCACGGCAAATCAGGAGGCAGCGTTGTGCAAAGAGCTCGGCATGGAGCTTGTCATCACGGACCACCACGAGTGCAAGTCCGATCTGCCGGAGGCGGTCGCGGTGGTAGACCCCCACAGGAAGGACCAGCCGGAGCCGGTTCTGGAGATGGCAGGCGTGGGCGTGGCGTTCAAGCTTGCCGCCGCGCTCGCGGGCGATCAGGAGGCGCTGCTCGCAGAATACTGTGACCTGCTGTGCCTCGGCACGGTGGCAGATGTGATGCCCCTGACAGGAGAAAACCGCAAAATGGTCTGGCGCGGGCTGCAGGCGCTCTCCAACCCCAAGCGGGTCGGGCTTGCGGCTTTGATGGCAGAGTGCGGCGCGCTGCGCCCGCCCATCACGGCAGGGACCATCGGCTATACCTTAGCCCCCAGAATCAACGCCGCCGGGCGCATGGGACATGTGGAAATTGCAACAGAGCTGTTTCTGACAAACGACGCGGCGCGCGCGGTGGACCTGGCAAGCCAGCTGTGCAAGCTCAACCGCAAGCGGCAGGATGTGGAGAGCGGCATTTACCGGCAGGCGGTTTCAATGCTCCCGGCAGGAAAGGCGCCGAAGGCAATTGTCCTGGCGGATGAAACATGGCACCAGGGCGTGGTCGGCATTGTCGCCTCGCGGCTTGCCGAGGAATACAGCTGTCCGACATTTCTAATCTGCCTCGACGGCGACAAGGGAAAAGCGTCCTCCCGCTCGTATGGCGGGTTCAACCTGTTTTCCTCGCTGGAGCAGGTATCGGATTTGTTGGAGAGCTACGGCGGGCACGAGCTTGCCGCGGGCTTTACCATCCGGCGTGACCGGATTGACCGCTTCCGCGAGCGGATTTATGAGCTGACCGACGCCTTTTCAAAATCTCCCGATTGCAATCCGGCGCTGCAGATCGACTGCGAGATTCCGCCGCAGCTGCTCACGGTGCAGAATGTGCAGCAGCTCGACGAGCTCGAGCCGTGCGGCGCGGGCTGTCCGCGTCCGGTACTTTTCATGCGCAGCCTGACTGTCAGCGATCTGTCTGAGGTCGGCGGCGGCAAGCATCTGCGGCTGCGCCTGTCCGGAAACGGGTATCATTTTAACGCCATCTTCTTCTCTACGACCGCAAAGCTTGCCGCGGTTGCGCTGGGAGATGTGGTCGATATCGCCTACACCCCGCAGATCAATGAATACCGCGGACTTCGCACCGTGCAGCTGAATCTGCTGGATATTCGCCCCGACGAGCAGGCGCGCGCGCGTCTCGGTGCCGGCAAGGCGCTCTACCGCAGGCATCTGCAGGGGCAGGCGCTGAGCGCGCAGGAGCTCGACCGGCTGATCCCCGAGCGGCAGGACTTTGTCGCAGTCTGGCGGTATCTGGCGGCAAACGCACAGAACGGCGTCGTTTGCGAGGAGTTTGGCTGTCTCGTGCGCAAAATCACGCGCTACGCGGGCTGCACCTACAGCGGCAGCAAAATCCGCGTGTGCCTCGACGTTTTTCAGGAGCAGGGACTTTTGCAGATGGAGCAGCGCCCGAAGCTGCTCGTCATCCGCCTGACCAGCGACGGTCATAAGGTCGATCTGGAAAGCAGTCCCACGCTTCTTCATCTCAAAGAGTTAAAGGCAGGAACCTGAATGGAAACCAGAGAAGAACATTACGCTTCGATGATGCAGGCGGTGCAGCGCTATGCGCCGTCGGCAGATCTTGAGGAGATTCAGAAGGCGTATGAATACGCCGACCGCAAGCACAAAAACCAGCTGCGAAAGTCGGGAGAGCCGTATATCATTCACCCGCTGGCAGTGGCAGAAATTGTGGCGGAGATCGGTCTGGACACCGACGCAATTGTCGCCGCGCTGCTGCACGACTGTCTGGAAGACACCGACGCAAGCTTCGACGAAATCTCCCACATGTTCGGGCAGACGGTCGCCGAGCTGGTCGAAGGCGTCACGAAACTCACGCGCGTGCAGTATTCCACGACCGAAGAGCAGCAGATGGAAAACCTGCGCAAGATGTTCATGGCAATGTCCAAAGACATCCGGGTCATCCTGATCAAAATCGCGGACCGGCTGCATAACACGCGGACCCTGCAGTACCAGACGCCTGCCAAACAGATTTCCAAGTCGATGGAGACGATGGAAATTTACGCGCCTCTGGCGCACCGGCTCGGCATGCAGAAGATCAAGTGGGAGCTCGAAGACGTGTCGCTGCAGTACCTCGACCCCGAGGGCTACCAGCAGATCATCGACTATCTGCACGAAAACGAGGCAAGCGCGCAGAACTTCATGAACGCCATCCAGTCGAAAATCACCGACCGGCTTGCCTCCGTCGGCATCCACGGGTCGATTTACGGCAGGGTCAAGCACACGTATTCCATCTACCGCAAGATGCGCGCGCAGAACAAGACAATCGACGAACTGTACGATTTGTATGCTTTCCGCGTGATTGTCGACAACATTGCCGACTGCTACAATGTCCTCGGTCACATTCACGATCTGTTTAACCCGATTCCGGGCAGATTCAAGGACTATATCTCAACCCCGAAGCCCAACATGTATCAGTCGCTCCACACAACCGTCATCGGCTCGCAGGGCATCCCCTTCGAGGTGCAGATCCGCACCTGGGAGATGCACCAGACGGCGGAATACGGCGTCGCGGCGCACTGGAAATACAAGCAGAACGTCGGCGAGGGCTCGGAAAAGGAATTCGAGTGGGTCCGCAGACTTCTGGAAAACCAGCAGGATACCGAAGCAGACGACTATATCCACTCTCTGAAGGTCGACATGTTCGACGACGAGGTCTTCGTCTTCACCCCCAAGGGAAAGGTCATGAGCCTGCCGTCCGGCTCGACGCCGATCGACTTTGCCTATGCGATTCACTCCGCCGTCGGCAACACCATGATCGGCGCGAAGGTCAACAACCGCATCGCAAGCTACGATCAGGTACTGCACAACGGCGACATTGTCGAGGTGCTGACGTCGAAATCGGCAAAGGGACCGAGCCGCGACTGGCTCAACATCTGCCGGTCCAATCAGGCGCGCATCAAGATCAAGCAGTGGTTCAAGCGCGAAAAGCGCGACGAGAATATCATCCGCGGCAAGGCAAGCTTCGAGTCGGAGCTGCGCCGCATCGGCATCAACCCCGAGATCATTCAGTCCGAGGAAGTGCTGCCGCTGGTTCTCAAGAGAGTCAGCTTTGACTGTCTGGACGATATGTATGCTGCCATCGGCTTCGGCGGTCTGACTGCCATCAAGGCGGTCGGCAGAATCCGCGACGAGCTGACGAAGGCGACGAAGGCGGCAACGCCGAAGGAGCTTTTGAACTTAAACAAGCAGCAGCCTGCCGTCAATGCCTCGGGCGTCATTGTCGAGGACATCGGCTCGTGCATGATCAAATTCAGCCGCTGCTGCACGCCGGTGCCGGGTGACGATATCATTGGCTTTATCACCAAGGGCTACGGCGTATCGGTCCACCGCAAGGACTGCCCGAACGCCAAAAGCGCGATGGACCCCTCGCAGTCCGGCAGATGGGTCAAGGTTACCTGGGCAGAGAGCCCGGAGGCGACGTTCACAACCGCGCTGGAGGTCGACTCGGTCGACCGCGACGGCTTGATGCTGGACGTGACAACCATCCTGACGAGCCTGCGGCTTCGCATGAACGAAATATCTGCCCGCTCGGTCGGAAGCGGAAGAGCGCTGGTCAGTCTGGTGTTCCAGGTTCACAATCTGACGGAGCTTCAAAACGTGATGGCGCGCCTGCGCGGCATTTCCGGTGTGAGCGCAGTCCGGCGCGCGGAAGGATAAGGAGTAAAATATGAAAGCAGTTGTCACGCGAGTCAATTCCGCGTCTGTTTCGATTGACGGTTCGGTCTGCGGCAGAATCGGAAAGGGATTTCTGATTCTGCTCGGCGTCGCGCCGGAGGATACCCCCGAAAAGTGCAGAAAGCTTGCCGAGAAAATTCTGGGGCTTCGCGTCTTCCGGGACGAAAACGACAAGATGAACCTGTCGCTTTCCGACGTCGGCGGCGAGGTGCTGGTCGTCAGCCAGTTCACGCTCTACGGCGATGTAAGCCACGGCAGACGCCCGAGCTTCATCGGCGCCGGAAAACCCGACATTGCCATTCCGCTCTACGAGCAGTTTTTGTCCGAATGCGAGCGGCTGGGCTTCCCGCCGCAGCACGGCGAGTTCGGCGCATATATGCAGGTCGCGTCCGAAAACGACGGACCGGTTACCCTGATTGTCGACACAAATGATCTCAAATAAGCGCAGCGGATCTTTTCCGTCGGAAGTGCGTTGCACAGGCTTGACGTACACACAATACGCCTTCGCCCGCGCGCCTTCTTCCGACGAAAAATCTCTCGCTGCTGCACACTTTCCGTTTTTTAATTTTTAAAATCCGAAAGGAACTCCATATGAACATTATCACTTTGCCGCTGGGACCGTTGGAGACCAACTGCTACGTGGTCTTTGAGAACGCACCCGGCGCGTGCGTGCTCGTAGACCCCGGCGCGCAGGCGCAGAGCATTCTCGACTGCCTGAAAGAACGCGGTCTGACGCCGGGCTTGATTCTGCTGACGCACGCGCACTTCGATCACACGGGTGCACTTCGCGAGCTGCATGCGCAGTATCCGGACGTGCCGATTTACGTCAGCGCGCAGGACACCGACGAGACGTTGAACATGAGTCACGGCAACCTCGTCTATACCGACACCTTCCTCGACGGCGACGAAATTTCTCTGCCGCCGCTGCAGTTCCATGCCATCTCCACGCCCGGACACACGAAGGGTTCGAGCTGCTTTGTCTGCGGCAATACGATTTTCTCGGGCGACACGCTCTTTGAGGGCTGCTGCGGCAGGACCGATCTTCCCGGCGGGAGCCAGGCACAGATGATGGCCTCTCTCAAGCGGCTCGGCTCACTTCCGGGTGACTATCGCGTGCTGCCGGGACACGGGGAAGAATCGACGTTGGAACAAGAGCGCAGAACGAACTACTATATGCGCGGGGCTATGCGCGTATGAAGCTTTTCTTGAAAAACCACACCGAGCGGTATCCGGTCGAGCAGCTGCAAATGCAGCTGTTTGCGTCCGAGCCCTCGGAATTTGTGACCGCGCCTTTTGATGGCGACGGGACCGTTTCGTCTCTTTCGCGCGGGAAGCTCTATCTGACCGCGACGGCAAAGGTGCGCTACCGCGGAAAAACGGGCTTTGCCGCCCGCAGGCTTCCTCTGGAGCAGGCGGATGTGCGCCGGACGCGGCGGCTTTTGCAGCAGAGCTATTATCTTGCTGCCATTCAGGTGCTCGATACCGTTCCGCCCTGGGGCGCGCTGTCCGGCGTGCGCCCGACGAAGCTGTCGACCAAATGCATGCTCGAAGGCGGAAGCGAACGTGCGGCAAAAAAGCTTCTGGAGCAGACGTATTTCGTCACGCCGGAACGCAGCCGCCTGTGTGTCGATGCCTCGCGCCACACACTGGAGGCTGTCAGGCTGTCGGAACCCACGGATCTTTCGGTCTACATCGGCATCCCCTTCTGCCCCACGCGCTGCTCATACTGCTCGTTTGTCAGCGAGTCGATTGAGCGCTTCGGCGCGTTCCTGCCGCCGTATCTTGCGGCGCTTCACCGGGAAATCGAATACACGGGAAATCTGCTGCGCGCGTCCGGGTATCACATCCGCTCGTTATACATGGGCGGCGGCACGCCGACGACGCTTTCCAGCGCGCAGATGCAGGCGCTTCTGGCAGCGATCCACGAGAGCTTTGATCTCTCGCGCTGTCTGGAATTTACCGTTGAGGGCGGACGACCGGACACGCTGGACCGCGAAAAGCTGCAGGCCATTAAAAATGGCGGCGCGACGCGCATTTCCATTAACCCACAGACGATGGCAGACGACGTGCTGGAAAATGTGGGGCGGAAGCACACGAGCGCGCAGACTTTAGAGGCGTTTCATCAGGCGCGCGAGGTGGGCTTCGAGGATATCAACATGGACCTCATCGCGGGGCTTCCGGGCGACACGGCGGAGAAATTCGCCGCTTCTCTTTCGCAGGTTCTCGCGCTTCGCCCCAGCAATGTGACGGTTCACACGCTGGCGCTCAAAAAGGGCGCGAATCTGTTCCAGAACCGGACGGCGCTGCCATCGCGCGAGGCGGTCGGGCAGATGCTCCATGACGCGGAGCAGGCGCTGCGCGCGGGCAGTTTCGAGCCATACTATCTCTACCGGCAGAAATACATGTCCGGCAGTTTTGAAAACACAGGCTGGTGCAAGCCGGGATTTACCGGCTGGTATAACATATACATGATGGAAGAGCTTCACACCATTTTGTCCCTCGGCGGCGGCGGTATGAACAAGATCAATCTCCCCGCCGGGCAGCTGGAGCGGTTCCACAACCCAAAATCGCCGCAGGACTACATTGCGCGCATCGATACCATTTTGCAGCAGAAGGACGAGATTTTCGAAATTCTGCATCGGCTCGCGCAGCAGCCGCCTGCACCCATTGAGGAGGAATGCGAATGAATACCCTCTTTTCCCATGTCTGCGTCGTCACGATGGACGAGCGGATGTCGATCTGGACCGACGCCTTTGTCGGCGTGACCGACGGCAAAATCAGCTATCTCAGCAAGCACGCCCCGGAGGAAAAGCCCGCGCAAATCATCGACGCGACCGGTATGGTCCTGATGCCGGGACTGATCAACTGCCACACGCATCTTCCGATGCAGCTGCTGCGCGGGTATGCAGACGATCTGAAGCTGCAGGAATGGCTCAACGACTATATCTTCCCGCGCGAAGACCGGCTCGACGGCAGGTGCGTGCGCGCGGCGACGACGCTGGCGGTCGCGGAATGTTTGAAATTCGGCGTAACGAGCGTGTCCGACATGTATTACTTCTGCGACGATATCTGCGACGTCATTGCAAAATCGGGCATGAAGGCGAATATCTCCCGCGGCACGTCGATGTTCCTGGGAGACGATTTTGACTTTGAGAAATTCCCCGCCTGCCAGGAGCTGGTCGCGCTCAAGAACAAGTGGCACAATTTTGATGGCGGCAGAATCAAGATCGAAGCGTCCATCCACGCCGAGTATACCTCCACCTATCAGCTCTGGGACGCACTCGCCGAGTTTGCCATCAATGAAGGCATCGGCATGCAGGTGCATGTGTCGGAAACCAAACTGGAGCATGAGCAGTGCGTCGAGCGCTATGGGCTGACCCCGGCGCAGGTGCTCGACTGCCACCATGTGTTCGACGTGCCGACGACGGCAGCGCACTGCGTCCACTTAACGCAGGAAGACATGCAGCTTCTTGCCAAGCGGCGCGTGAGCGCGGTACACTGCCCGGTGAGCAATCTGAAGCTTGCCTCCGGCTGCGCGGATGTGATGGGCATGGTCAAGGCGGGTATGAACGTCTGCCTCGGCACCGACTCGGTCGCATCCAACAACAACCTCGACCTCTTCGAGGAAATCAAGGCGTGCACGCTGATGGCAAAGGCAAAAACCGGCGACCCTACCGCCATTCCGGCGGAAGCCGCGCTCATGATGGCAACGGTCTGCGGCGCGAAGGCGCAGGGGCGCGAAAAAGAGTGCGGGCAGATCAAGCTCGGTATGGACGCGGATCTGATTCTGCTGGACTTCACGCAGCCGCACCTGATTCCGTGCCACAACGTTCTTTCGAATCTGGTCTATGCCGCGTCGGGTCACGACGTGGTCCTGACCATGGTGCGCGGGCAGATTCTCTACAACGCCGGCAAGTTCCCGACGTTAGACCTTGCGGGCGCACTCAAGGAGCTGCATGACTACGCGATTCCGAAGGTCTTCTCCGATGACTCTGAGGAGGCTCCCAAATGAACGATCAGCCCATCAAAAAGCAGACGTTTTTGCAGGGCACGGCAGTTCTCGCGATGGCAACGGTGCTGGTCAAGCTCATGGGCTTTTTATTCAAGGTCCCGCTCAACAACATCATTGGCGAAGACGGCTTCGGCTACTTCAACACCGCCTATGACGTCTATAACGTCCTGCTCATGATTTCGACCACGGGTCTTCCCGTTGCCATGAGCCGCATGATTTCGCAGGCGCAGACGCTCGGAAACCACGCGCAGATCAAGCGGATTTACCGGACGTCTTTGTACGTCTTTCTGACCATCGGCATGGTCGGCAGCCTCGGCATGCTGTTTTTCTGCCGCCAGCTGTCGGTCATGGTCACGACGAACGAAAACTCGTGGGCAGCAATTGCCGCGCTTGCGCCGTGCGTGCTGCTGATCTGCCTGGTCTCTGCCTACCGCGGCTTTTTCCAGGGGCAGAGCAACATGACCCCGACCTCCGTCAGCCAGATTTTTGAGGCGGTGACGCGCCTGGTCGTGGGTCTGGGCCTTGCATGGCTTGTGATGAAGCTCACCGGCAAGGCTTATGTGCGCATGCAGGGCATCGTCCTCGCGCCCGGCGAGACGGCGCAGGACTACGGCGACATTACCCTTGCCGCCGGCGGCGCGATTCTGGGTGTGACGCTCGGAAGTCTCATTTCGGTTGTTTACCTGCACCACAAATTCCGCCAGTCGAACCAGATTCTCTCGCTCGGCGGCGGCACGGCGAAGTCGACCCGGAGCACGATGAAGGAGCTTCTTTCCATCGCGGTCCCGATTACGCTCGGCTCGGCAGGTCTGCAGATCATCAATCTGTTCGATACGATGATCTATATGCGGCGGCTCACGGGCGCGCTGCAGTGGACCGAAAAGATGGCGGACTCCGCCAAGGGCGTCTATAATTTCTGCCAGACGGTTTTCGCGCTTCCCTGCTCGTTCATTCCGACGATTACCATCGCAGTCATTCCGGCAATCACCGCATCACTCACCAGAAAAGACCTTGCCGAGGCAAAGGCGACGTCTGAATCGTCCGTGCGGACAATGGCGCTCATTGCCATGCCGTGCGCGGCGGGGCTTTTCGTGATGGCAGAGCCGGTCATCCGGCTGCTTTGCTCGACGTATACGGAGGATAAAATTCAGCTTGCCGCGACGATGCTCGCGATTCTGGGACTCACAGTCATTTTCAATTCCCTCGTTCTGCTGCTCAACGCCATCATGCAGGCGCACGGGGATGTGGTCACGCCGGTCGTCAACATGCTCATCGGCGGCATCATCAAGATCATCGTGAACTATATTCTCGTCGGGCAGCCGAATCTCAACATTGTCGGCGCGCCGATCGGCACGTTCATCTGCTACATCTCGATCACGGCGCTCGACCTGATTGCTATGAAGCGGCACATTTCCGCCCGTCCGGCAATTTTCAAAAACATCATACGGCCCGGTCTTTCCTCTGCAATCATGGGCGCAGCAACATTCATGGTGTACCGCGTTCTGTCGAACGCGATCTCCTCGTGGAAGCTTGCGTGCCTTCTGAGCCTTGCGTTTGCAGTGGTTTTGTACGCGGTTCTGGTGGTCTTCCTGCGGTGTCTGACGTATGAGGACTGCATGCTGCTGCCCAAGGGAGAAAAGATCGCGAAAATCCTGAGAATTCGCAAAAAAAACTAAAAAAAGCCTTGCGAAAGAGGGCAAATTATGATAAATTTTACTAGCAAAGACCGCTATGATTTTGCTGATCTTCAGCGTCTGGTCGAGGTTCTGCGCGCACCGGGCGGCTGCCCGTGGGACGGCGCGCAGACCCATCTTTCCATCCGGCGCAATTTCCTGGAGGAAGCATACGAAGCCTGCGAGGGCTTCGATCTGGACGACGCTTCGCGCATGCGCGAGGAGCTCGGAGATGTGCTGCTTCAGGTGCTGTTTCACACGGACATCGAGCGCGCCGCGGGTCGGTTCGACCTGAACGACGTGTGCGACGCCGAGTGCAAAAAGCTGATTTTCCGGCACCCCGCGCTTTTCGGCGGCGAGGCAAAAAGCTGGGACGAGGTCAAGCAGCAGGAAAAGGGGCAGACCACCGTCACCGAGACGCTTGACGGCGTGGCTCGTTCGCTTCCTGCGACCTGGCGCAGCGAGAAGATTCAGAAAAAAGCCGCGAAGTGCGGCTTTCGCTGGGAATCGGCGGAAGAGTGTCTGGACAAACTAGACGAGGAGTCGGCGGAGCTTCGGCAGGCAATTTCCAACGGTGAAGACCCGGAGGAGGAGCTTGGCGATCTGCTGTTCGCCGCGGTCAATGCCGCAGCCTTTCTGCAAAAGGACCCGGAGCAGACGCTTCACCGGGCATGCGAAAAATTTATCCGCCGTTTCGGCGCAATGGAATCGGCCGCAAGGCAGGCTGGCCGCTCGCTGGACGAGCTGTCCCGCGAGGAGCTTCTTTCTCTCTGGTCCGCGCAGAAGACCGGTCAGACGGAAGGCGCTGTCAAAACTGAAACAACGATTGGAAAAGAGGAACTGTCATGAATAAAACCGAATTGATCGCAGAGGTCGCAAAAAAGTGCGGCATGAGCAAGAAGGACGCCGAGAAGGCTGTCAGCGCAACGTTTGATACCATCACCGAGGTTCTGTGTGCGGGCGACAAGGTCCAGCTGGTCGGCTTCGGCGGCTTCGAGACCAAAGCGCGCGAGGCGCGTATGGGTCGTAACCCCAAGACGAAAGAGCCCATCGAAATTCCCGCGACCACAGTTCCCGTCTTCAAGCCCGGCAAGGCGCTCAAGGACCAGATCAGCAAGTAACACCCCATCGGGAAGGCTGCGAAGCTTTCCCGATTTTCTTTTGATGAATCACAGGAGATGCAAGCTATGCGTTTGGATAAATATCTGAAGGTCTCGCGCCTGATCAAGCGCCGGACCGTAGCAAATGAAGCGTGCGACAACGCGCGCATTTCGGTCAACGGAAAGCCCGCAAAGGCGAGCTACGACGTCAAGGTCGGCGATCAGATCGAGATTGCCTTCGGCGCACGAACGCTGCGCGTGGAGGTTCTTGCCGTTGCCGAGGCGGTGCGCAAGGACGACGCCTCCGCCATGTACAAGGAAATCTGAGTCATACTTCCCGCGTCCTCGCCGTATACTTGATTATCCGGCAAGCGGAGGAGGATGCGACATGACACCGACACAGCCCAATGCGCTCGAAGCGCCGCACCAGCTGCAGCTCGACAGCCGCGCGCGGCTTCATATGACGGGGGTCATCGAGGTGGAAAGCTTCGATGAAAGCACCATCGTTCTGACCACCACGCGCGGAACGCTGATCGTCCGGGGCGAGGGGCTGCATCTGCAGCTGCTGCGGTTGGACGGCGGCGAGGTGCTGGTCGACGGAACGGTCGACGCGCTTACCTATGAGGACAGCCAGCCGGCAGGCAGCTTTCTGGCGCGGCTGTTCGGCTGATGGAGCTGCCGGTCTTCTTTCAGGCGGAGCAGGCAGCGCTCGCGGCATTGCTGGGGGTTCTGCTTGCGGCGCTGTATGATCTGCTGCGCGCGCTGCGAAGGGTCCTGCCCGGCGCTGCGGGTTTTGCGGACGGGCTGTTTGCGCTTGTCTTTTTCCTGTCAATGCTCGCTTTCGCGCTCTATCCGGGACAGGGCGTGTTCCGCCTTGGCTTCTTTTTGGAGATCGCACTGGGCGCGGCAGCGTATTTTCTGACGCTCAGCCGCCTGCTGCTGCAAATTTTTGAGGGCATCCTGCGCGCCATTCGGCAGATTTTGCATACGCTCCTGCAGCCGGTGCGGTTTGGTGCAAAAAAATTTTCAGTTTTTTTGAAAAACCTCTTTGCAAGATGCAAAAAATGGGGTACAATTATCGGTAAGATACCCGGAGACCGGACGGATTCTGAAAGGGGTCAGGCAAAGCATGAAACTCGTCAAGTCTTCCCTTCTGGTGAAGCTGGTTATCCTGATTCTGGTCGTGTACGCGACGGTGACGCTCGTGTCTCTGCGCAAGCAGATCACCGAGAAAAACGAGCAGGAGGCAATTCTCAACAGCTCCATCGCCGCGACGCAGCAGGAAAACAACCGGATTCAGGACTCCATCGACGCGCTGGGCACTGACGCGGGCGTCGAGGCAGTCGCGCGCGATAAGCTCGGCATGGTCGACGAGGGCGATATCGTCTTCTATGACGTGGGCGAATGACGGCAGACCATTCAGACGCGGCGTTTATGCGTCTTGAATAGAATAAAATGGGAGAACAGAACAAACATATGGATCTTACAGTTGGAGCAGTTGTGGAAGGCAAGGTCAAGAGTCTGAGCAAGTTCGGCGCATTCATCACGCTGCCGGATGGTTCCACCGGCATGGTACACATCTCGGAAATCGCCCACGCCTACGTCAATGACATTCGCGACCACCTGACCGAGGGACAGGACGTGAAGGTCATGATCATCAGCCGGGAAAATGGAAAAACCAATCTTTCCATCAAGCGTACCCTTCCGCCGCCCGCAAAGCCGCAGTCCTCGCGTCCGCAAAATCGCAGCTACGGTTCTGCGCCGAGGTCCAGCGCGCCCAACGACCGGTCCGCTGCGCCGCGCCAGACGGCAAGCGCGCCCGCGCAGCCGCAGCAGAAATCGTTCGACGACATGCTCAAGCAGTTTATGACAGAGTCGAGCAGCAAAATGTCTTCCATCAAGCAGTACTCCGAGCATAAGACGAAAACCAGAAGAAGATAACAGAAATCGCCCTTTTCAATCGGAAAGGGCGATTTTTTAAGGAGAACTATATGAATATTCTGATTACCGGCGGCAGCCGGGGCATTGGCGCAGCCGCGGTGCGGCTGTTTTGCGCGCGGGGCGATTCGGTCTGGTTCCTCTATGAGAAGCGCCACGAGCAGGCGCGGGAGCTTTCGCGGCAGACCGGCGCGGCAGCAATCTGCTGCGATGTGGCGGACGAGCAGGCAGTTCTTGCCGCGTTTTCTCAGTTGCCGGCGCTCGATGCGCTGATCTGCAACGCAGGAATCGCGCACTACGGGCTGATTTCGGACATTACGCCAGACGAGTGGCGGCGGATTTTCGCGGTGAACGTGGACGGAATTTTCCACTGCGTGCGCGCGGCGCTGCCGGGGATGCTGCGAAAGCAGGCAGGTGCGATTGTGACGGTGTCTTCCATGTGGGGACAGGTCGGCGCTTCGTGCGAGGCGGCGTATTCGGCGACAAAGGGCGCGGTGATCGCGCTTTCCAAGGCGCTGGCGCAGGAGCTGGGTCCGAGCCACATCCGCGTGAACGCGATCTGCCCGGGCGTGATTCAAACGGACATGTGCGCGAACGTCGCGCCGGAGATTCTGGAGTCGCTTCGCGAGCAGACGCCGATCGAGCGGCTGGGAACGCCGGAGGATATCGCGCAGGCAATGGCGTTTTTGGTCGACGCGCCGTTTATCACCGGGCAGGTTTTGGGCGTTAACGGCGGATTTGTGATCACGTAGCATACTTTCGTGCAACAAAGGTGCATGTTCCTCCTATGGGTAGAAGGGGATGTCCCCAAATACTTTTAGGAGGAATTTTTATGACCAGAACACAAAAGCTCGGTCTTTGCACGTGGCTGCCGGAGGACCCGGTCTGCCTTGCAGAGGTCAACGACAATTTTACGCGGCTGGACGACAGCGGCGGTCGGGCGCTGCGGCTGGCAGAGGCTGGACTGGTGCAGCTCGGCGGCTTGATGGCGGCGCAGGCGCATCAGGGCGGTCACGCGGCATACGCAAATATGCAGGTTGACGCATTCCGCGACAGCGCGCAGATTTCTGCTTACGCCGGTGTGTTTTATCGCGGCAACTGCGTGGAGCTGCTGACCGCCGGTCTAGCGGACGGAACAGTAAAGAGCAGCACCATCGGCGGCAGCGGCGATTTTAACGCAGCGAACATCACGCGCACGGTCAACGTCACGCAAACGTGGGCAAATCTCTTTACGTTCCATCCCGATGCGTTCGGCACGCTCACCAATCTGCATCTGCAAACCGCCAACTCGTCCAGCACGTCGCAGGCCTCGCAGGTTAAGCTGTCGATCTGGGACGCAGAACGCGATGAAATGATTCTCGAAACGCAAATGGGAACCATTTCGCGCGGCAGCGGCGCCGATCAGCCCGTGGATTTCCCGGTCGAGCTGTTGCTCGATCCGAACAAGCGGTATGCGATGAAGCTGTGGGTCGAGTTTACGAAGAGCACCTCGGTTTCGATGTCGAGCCTTGTTTTTTCCGTTACGCCCGTGATTTACAACACCGGCAGCGTCACCATGCAGGAAACACCCATCCCGGCGGAGGCAACGCGCGTTGAGCTGCTGCTGCACAGCGCAGGCACCGCCCCGGAGGCTTCGCTGCGCTTCGATGCCGGCGAATATTCTCTGCTTCACGCAACCCAGATCAAGCCGGATGCGCTTCCCGGCGGCGCAAGCTGCACCCTCCGCCGCTACACCGCAGACATTCCGGCAGGCGCGCAAACAGCGCAGCTCAAGCTGAGCCTGCCCGGAAACAGCTGCAAGGTCTATGATTATGCGCTTGTGATGCTGTAAAATCCTCGCGGCGGAGGGCTTGACTTTTGCCGGTAGGGCGCCTATACTATAGATACAAGGGTGCTACCGGCAAACGGGCTTGCTCCCCCATTGAGTTACAAAGAAGTAACCGCTAGTTTGGAGGCTGGGCGGTTACTTCTTTTTGTTACAGACCTTGACTTTCACCGGAGAGCGGCTTATACTATAGATACAAGGGTGCTACCGGCAAACGAGCAGTTCCCCTAGTGAATACGGTAAAGAAGTAACCGCAATCGTGCTAGGATTGGGCGGTTACTTCTTTTTGTTACAGACCTTGATAACGAGGCTGATAACACTGACCAGAAGAATACAAAACTGGAACAATTCCGAGTATGTAACCATAGCCGTGTCCCCCCTTCCTTTGTGTCAGGGGGCAACAAAAAGAGGTGTAGCCCCCTGCTGACGCGAGGGGAGCCGCCCGCTTGCCGTTTATCGGTAGCACCATGCACACCGTATCACATTTTTCCGCAAAAAGCAACCCCACCTCCCAAATAGAGGTGGGGTTTTCCATAAAAGCAAGATAGCCGCCCCCGACCAAGGTCTACGGCTATCTTACTTTTAAGTTTGATTTCCATTTTCTAAGGTCAAACCGCTGATCGGTAGAACCTCTCTATCTTCATTATACCCACTGGACTGGTTTTGTCAAGAGGCAGGAAAAATCCCCGGGGCTTGCGCCCCGGGGACTTTTTTAGGAGATGTTCAATCTGAACTTAGAAAAGGTTCGGATTAGTCGTCGTCCTTCTCAACAACGTAGAGAGCAAAGACCTGATCCTCGCCGTCGTCGTTCTTGTCGTTCCAATCCATGTAGACGGTGTCGCCTGCATCGATGTAATCCGCAGCGTACTCCAGACCCTTGTCTTCCTTCACGACCTTGTCGCCGTCCTTACGGATGGAGTAGATCACGCAGTCCTTTGCAAGAGCGATGATGGTCTCGCCGTTGTCGTATGCATCGGTAAGCTCAAGAACGCCGTCCTTGTAGGTATCAACAGTGTACGACTTCTTCAGGTTGAAGTCAGCGTCCTTGTTGAGCTTCGCGGTGTTGACCTCGCCAATCTCTCTGTAACGGAACTCCATGAAGCTACCCTTGTTGGTTTCAACAGCCTTCGCATCGTCATCGCTGATATACAGCTCGGTCTTGACGCCGTTGACATAAGCCTCGAGGACGAAGTAGATGTCGCCATCGTCGGAGGTTTCAACCTGCCACATCCGTGCGTTAGCCGGGACGTAAGCCACGAACTTGCCGTCGTTGAAGCCAACGATGTCGTACAGGTAAACAACCTCTGCGTACTCGCCGTCGTCAGACTTTACGATGTCATAACCATGAGCAACCACGGACTTGACATCCGAGCCGGTGTAGCCCTTCCAGGAAACGTAGGAGCCGGTGCCGACGTCGTCGGTACGAACCAGGAACTCAGTGTTAGCAGTGACCTTGATGGAGTCCTCGCCTTCAATCTTGAGGACGGGCTTGCCCTTTACGAAGGTGACATTTGCATCATCGTCGTATGCATAGTCATCATCCGCACGGGACAGCGTGTACTCGCCCTTGGTGTTGGTCTCGAACTTGCCGAGCAGGTCATAGACAAAGTAGTATGCCTTGTAGTTCTGCTCGCTGATATCGGTAATCGCAGAGAGAATGTCCTTAACCGCCAGCTCGTACTTGTTGGCAATCTCATCGGGAGTCGTGGGCTTCACTTCAACAGCCTTGTCATCACCATACTTGATGGTAGCGACAACAACATCCTCAGTGACCTTCGCATCAAGACCAACAATGTTGGCATGGATGGAAGCAACGCCCTTGTTGTACTCAACCCAAACCTTGTCAAGAACGCCGTACTTGGAGGTATCCGCAGCGTCCTTCATGCCGATCACGTTGCCGTAAGCGTCATAGAAGAAGCCCCTGGTGCCGAAGTTCGCAGTGTCCTTGGACTCGTCGTAGCCGAGGTGGAAGTGTGCAGCGTCCTTGACGTACTCGCCGCCAATGCGGGTTTCGGAGGGATCGTCAGCAACGTCCGCATACTTGAAGCCGTTCAGACGGCCTTCCTTTGCGGTGACAACGTCAACGGACTGAACGCCCATGTCTTCGTTGTCATCCTGCTTGAAGGAGTAGGTGAACAGGACATAATCATCCTTTGCAAGACCGGCGGGCTTGTCGTAAGCAATATAGCCTTCGTTGTTGCTGGTATCGCCTGCGAACTCGAACTCGCCGCAATCTTCATGGTTGGCGCTGTTGGTGCAGTACTCGTGGTAGTTGTGCTTGGTGTCCAAGCCGTCATTGCTGACAGTGAACGGAACGATCTGAACCAGATCTTCGCCCTTCTTGTGGTTGTCGTGGGAGGTCGTGGTCTTGGTGACCTTTGCGAGCTTGCCCAGCCAGGTGTCGATGGAGCAGATACGATAGACAGTCTCGTCCTTATCGTTCTTCATCTTGAATACCTGCGTCAGGGTGCCCTGTGCGCCGTACTTCTCATACTCGTCGGTCTTGAGCTTGCACTTGCTTGCAGTGTGCTGCAGCGTGATCTCGTCTTCAGAAACGAGTGCACCGTTGATGTAGTACTCAGCAATGACCTTCTTGGTCTTGGTGTCGTTTTCCTTGACGCCCAGAGCAACGAGGAGTTCGCAAGCGTTGAACTTGGTGGTGAAGGTAGCCTTCGGGCTGTCCATCACTTCAACGGTCTTGTCGTCGTCCTTGTCGTAGACCCACTTGGTGTAGGGACGCATAAAGGCATCTTCGGAGACGTCCTTTGCAAGCTTGAAGTCCTTGTAGAGCTTGTTGCCGGTCTTGACAGCACCAGCAACGGTCAGGTACAGCTTACCGCCGAAGGTCCAGACGCCGTCCTTGTTCTCGGTCGGCTTCCAGTTCGCGGACTTAGCTTCCTGTGCGTACTCGACAGTGTCAGCCTTCAGGGTGTTCAGAAGGATCTGAGCAGCTTCCTGACGGGTGAGGTCAGCTTCGGGCTTCCAGCCGTCAGCCAGACCGTCGATGAGGTCGAGCTTACGAGCCAGAGCCAGAACGTTGACAGCCCAGGACGAGCCGACAAAGCCTTCTGCTTCCTGATCGTAGCCCAGGGTGACCAGAGCCATCTTCAGGAACTGGGTGCCGGTGACGTTCGCGGTGGGAGCGAAGGTGTTGGCGTTCATGCCGGCGATGATGCCAGCGCGATAGCCGTAACCAACATAGGACTCGCCCCAGCGGCCCTTTTCATCGGCAAACGGGTTGATGGAGGTGTAGTAGGTGCTGATGTCGGCGTCCTTGTTGTCAAAGATCGCGATCAGCTTCGCAGCCTCTTCACGGGTGATGGTTGCAGTCGGCCGGAATTCCCCATTGGGGTAGCCCTGCATGGTTTCGATGAGATCAAGAACCTTGACAGCCTCTGTGTAATCGGCAGAGATCTTGTCGGCGTCCTTGTACTCAGTTGCGCTAGCCATGGTTGCCAGACCCAGCAGGGTAGCCAGAACCAGAACCAGCGCAAGAACCTTTTTAAAGTTCTTCATTGAGTTTTCCTCCTGTCTAAATTTGATTGCACGGGAACAAAAGCCCCCGGGCCATCATCTGGCAGTATCATAATCCATCCGCGCCAAAAGGTCAAGAGCCCCGCCGGAGTTGTAATGTTCTTGTAACATAACGCCCGCCCGTGTTACATTCGCCGCCGCCTCCGCTGGCGCGGCAGAAAAAGCGCCGGATTGCCAGCCCTTCTTTTTGCCGTTGCAGACCTTGACATTTTCGCGAAATCGGTTATACTGATGATACAAGGGTGCTACCGGCAAACGAGCAGCTCCCCTAAATAATGGCTAAGAAGTAACCGCTATCTTTGGAGAGATGGGGCGGTTACTTCTTTTTGCTGTTACAAACCTTGACATTCCGCAGATTCCGGTTTATACTTGAGATAAAGGAAGTGCTACCGGCAAACGGGCGCGCTCCCCAACATATGTTACAAGAAGTAACCGCTGGATTGCTAGACCGGGCGGTTACTTCTTTTTGCTGTTACAAACCTTGACAACGAGGCTAATAACTGCGACTATGAGCATGCAAAACTGGAACATGTCCGAGTATGTGACCATAATCCATTGCCCCCCTTTCTTTCTGTCGGAGGGCGCAAAAAGACGTTTTCCCTCCGCGAAACGCGTTGGGGAGCCGCCCGCTTGCCGTTTATCGGTAGCACCATTTTTACAATAGCACAAGATTTCCAAAAATGCAAGAAAAAGCCTCCCAAATCGGGAGGCTTTCGCAGTTCATTGACAAATTCTGCTTTTTATTATACAATAATTCTGCCCTTATGGGCGGGAGAGACGATACGATACACGGTAGGCGGTTCGGCTGACACTTCCGAAAGGAGGTGCATGCCAATGCGAATCACATTACATATTGGACCCTATACGGTCACAATTATTGTAAAGAGACGCGGAAACCGCCACTCGGCAAAGTGACGGTTTCTGAGGTTTATTGAAATCTTGTAACCACATTTGAGCCGAACCGCTTATCGGTATCGTCTCTTTCTTTTATTATAGCCGAATGCCGGAACTTGTCAAGGCTTATTCGTTTTCGAGCGCCATGACCTTGTCGATGCGGCGCTGGTGGCGCTCGGCGTGGGAGAACGCGGTATTCAGCCAGGTGTCGACGATCTCGAGCGCGAGCATTTCGCCCGTGACGCCCGCGCCGATTGCCATCATGTTGGTGTCGTTGTGTTCGCGGGTGAGGCGGGCGGACATCACGTCGGACAGCAGCGCGCAGCGGATGCCTTTGACCTTATTGGCGGTGATGGACACGCCGATGCCGGTCGTGCAGACGACGATGCCGCGGTCGCATTCGCCGGAGGCGACGGCTTTGGCAGCGGGACCGGCAAAGTCGGGATAGTCGCAGCTGGTTTTATCATAGCAGCCGAAGTCCTTGTAGGCAAGCCCCTTTTCGTCCAGATGCTTCATAATGGCATGCTTGAGATCAAATGCGCCGTGGTCACAGGCTAAAGCGATCATTGTTTTTCCTCCTGAGTTGTTTTTTCTTTATAGTAACAGGTTTGCCGGAAAAAGCAAGGGCAGCCCTGCACAAAAAATCGCGGGTCCGAAGACCCGCGATTTTTGGTTTCGATCAGTCGACGTAGTTGACGGTGATGCCTTCGATTTCGGGGTTGACGTTGTCGGAGTTGTTGTCGACAACGATCTCGCCGCTCATCAGCTTGGCATGGACAGCCTCATACTGCTCCATGGTGAAGTTGTTGAATCTCCAGGAGGATTCGGCAGTCGGGATACCGACATAGTCGCCCTCGGACAGGGAGTAGGTGATGAACTTGCCGCCGTAGGTGGTGTCCCACTTACCAGCTTCCAGATCGGCGAGGATGGTCTCGGTGACGTTCTGCAGACCCTTCATTGCGGAAGTGACGATGCAGGCATCGATGTAGCTCTGGTCGACGTCAACGCCAACGACCTTTGCGCCGTGAATGTTGGCCGCTTCCACCGCGGAAGCATAAATACCGCCGCCGCAGGCAAAGACGATCTCAGTGCCATTGCTGTACCAGCCTTCCATCTTTGCGGTGATGGAAGCGTCCGGATTGAACTGACCGGCGTAGGTGTAGTTGCACGCAACTTCCACGCCGAGTTCCTTGGCAGCGTCGCGCGCGCCCTGGAGCCAGCCGTAGCCGTAACGGATAACAGCGGGAACTGCCATGCCGCCGAGGAAGCCGAGCTTGGTGTAGCCGTCCATGACGACAGCGTAGCCAGCCAGATAACCGGCCTGCTCTTCGGCAAACGTTGCGCAGACAACGTTCTTTGCAGGATCATAATAGGTTGCGTAGTCCTCGGTCAGATCGCCTGCGCCAACGTCGACAGCGATGAAGTAGACCTCGGGGTACTTCTCCTGCTCGCGCACGATGGACCCGCCGAACAGATAGCCGGGCATGACGACGACATTCGCGCCTTCCTTGATCGCCTGATCAATGGAGATGCAGCGTGCATCGGTGGAGTCCTCGGTGGGCTGATAGTAGGTGTACTCGATGCCGTTGGCTTCGCAGTACGCCTTGACGCCCTGCCAGGTTGCCTGGTTGAAGGATTCGTCGTCGATGGTGCCGACGTCGGTCACGAGCGCGACCTTCTTGATGACGCCTTCTGCCTCGGTGGGCTGCTCTTCGGTGGCAGCTTCTTCCTTGGCGGGCTCTTCGGTCTTGGTTTCTTCGGTTGTGGTTTCGGCGGCGGGCTCGGTGGTCGTGGTCTCAGCGGGCGCTTCGGTCTTCGATGCGCAGGCAACCATGCCCAGAACCATAACTACCGCCAGAAGCAGAGCAAGGATCTTTTTCATGTTCGTTCCTCCAAATATGTTTTGTGTGTGCGGAATTTCCGCTAGCCTATTATGGCACAGTTTCTCGGTAAAATCAAGGCAAAATCGCAAGAAGTTACCGTTCCACGGGAGCTTTCCGAAATTTTACGGCTCTTTCATATACTCGCTGGCGCGGAAGCCGTAGGGCATGAAGTCCGCGAGCTTTACGGTCTTGTATGTGCCGTCCTGCTTTCCCATGTAGATCTTAAAATCCGGACCGCAGAATTCCAGCATCACCTGCCGGCACACGCCGCAGGGCGGGAAAAAATCTCGCGCAACCCCGTCCTTGCCGCCCACAACGGCGATGGCTTCAAACTCGCGCTTTCCTTCAAACACGGCGGTAAAAATTGCCGTGCGCTCGGCGCAGTTGGAAGGACCGTATGCCGCGTTTTCGATGTTCGCGCCGCACACGACGCTTCCGTCCCTGCACAGCAGCGCCGCGCCGACCTTGTAGCCCGAGTAGGGCGCGTAGGCGCGCTGCATGGCTTCTAACGCCATCGATACCAGTTTTTCAGGGGTCATGAAGCTTCCTCCTTCAAACAAGCATGTTCTTACACAATTTCCTTCGCAAAGCTCCTGCCCGGCGTCTCATAGGGCACGTCCAGAAGCTCCGCGACCGTTGCCGCGATGTCGCAGAAGCCGACGCGCGTGCCGAGATTCACAGGCTTGACGGCTTTTCCGAGCGCGATCATCGGGATATATTCGCGCGTGTGATCGGTGTGCTTGAGATAGCCGGGGTCGCAGCCGTGGTCTGCCGTGACGATGACCAGATCGTCCTGCCCGAGCTTCGACAAAAAGCCCGGCAGCCACTGGTCAAATTCGTGCAGCGCCTGCGCGTAGCCGTCGATGTTCCGGCGGTGTCCGTAGAGCATGTCGAAATCGACGAGGTTCACGAAGCAAAGCCCCGTGAAGTCCTTATCCGCATAGGAAAGCGTTTTGGAAAGACCGTCGGCGTTTCCCGTCGTGTAGGTAAACTCCGTCATGCCGCGTCCGGCAAAGATATCGTGGATCTTGCCGACGGCAATCATGTCCTTGCCCGCCTCGACAATCGCGTCGAGCACCGTCTTTTTGGGCGGCTCGATGGAAAAATCGTGCCGTCTGGGCGTTCTGGTGTAGGGCCACTCGCCGGTAAAGGGCCGGGCGATGACTCGGCCCACGCCGTGCTCGCCCATCAGAAGCTTTCTTGCGATGCGGCAGTATTCATACAGCTGCTCGGGCGGAACCACGTCCTCGTGCGCGGCAATCTGGAAGACGGAGTCGGCAGACGTATAGACAATCAGCGCGCCCGTTTCTACCTGCTCGCGTCCGTAGTCACGGATGACGTCGGTGCCGGAATAGGGAAGGTTGCACAGAACCTTGCGCCCCGTCAGCCGGGAGAATTCGTCGATCACATCCTTCGGAAAGCCGTTCGGGTAGGTCGGCAGCGGGTTTTCCGAGACGACGCCCGCAATCTCCCAGTGACCGATCGTCGTGTCCTTGCCCATCGAGCGCTCCTGTAGTCTTGCCAGCGCTGCCGCCGGTTTTTCACACTTTGGCAGATAGTCGATGCCGTCGAGGTTGCCCAGTCCCATGGAGACGAGATTTGTCATGTCAAACTTCGCAGAGGTCGCGCACCGGCGCAGGGTATCGGAGCCAACGTCCCCAAACTTATCCGCGTCCGGCTCATAGCCTACGCCGCAGGAGTCGAGAACGATCAAAAAAATACGTTTCATTGATTTCATCCTTTCGGGTTTCACATTCGGGTCAAAGAGCGCCGCAAAAACGCGGCGCTCTTCGCTTATTTTTCCAGTTTCACAGCCGTCCTGAGTGCCAGCTCCATCATCTGTGTGAAGCCGTTCTGCCGCTCCTCGGCAGTCGTTGCCTCATGATGAAGGATATGGTCCGAGACGGTGCAGATGGCAAGCGCATGCTTCTTTGCCCGCGCCGCATTCATATAGAGCGCCGCCGCTTCCATCTCCACGGCAAGAACGCCCATCTTCTGCCAGCCGTAATTTGCCTGCCAGCCCTCGGGCATATCGCCGTCGTCGCCGTAGAACCGGTCGGAGGACAGGATGTTGCCGACGTGGTACGCAACGCCCATTTCCTTAGCCGTCTCGACGCAGGTCTCCAGCATGTGGAAGTCTGCAATCGGGGCAAACGTGCCTGCCAGATGGTACTGCGACGCCCAGTTGGAGTCGGTGCAGGCGCCCTGACCGATGACGATGTCGCGCAGCTTGATCGAGTCCTGCAGCGCGCCGGTGGAGCCGATACGCATGATGTTCTCCACGCCGAACACGGTGTAAAGCTCCCAGGAATAGATGCCGATCGACGGCATGCCCATGCCGGATGCCATGACGGAGATTTTCGTGCCGCCGTAGGTTCCGGTGTAGCCCTGAATGCCGCGGACATTGTTGACCAGAACCGCGTCCTGCAGGAAGTTTTCCGCGATGAACTTTGCGCGCAGCGGGTCGCCGGGCATCAGCACCGTCTGACCGAAATCGCCGGGCTTTGCGTCAATGTGCGGGGTCGGATAATTTGCCATGGTGCATTCTCCTTTGTTTTTATGATTCCAATATACTATATATTATAATGTATTCACGCTCAGGCTTCCGCTTCCATCTTCTTGACGATCTTCACGACGCGGCTGGTGCCGAGTCTCGACGCGCCGAGCTCGATGAACTTTTCTGCGTCCTCCAGAGACGAAATGCCGCCTGCTGCCTTGATCTTCACACCTGGCTTGACATGGCTGGCGAACAGCTCCACATCGTGGAACGTTGCGCCGGCGGTTGAAAAACCGGTGGAGGTCTTGATGAAGTCCGCGCCGGAGTTTGATACAATCTCGCACAGTTTGATCTTCTCGTCGTCGGTCAGCAAGCACGTTTCAATGATGACTTTCAGAAGCTTACCGTGGCACGCCGCCTTGACCGCTTTGATTTCTTCCAACAGCGCGTCCCACTTCTTGTCCTTGACCCAGCCGATGTTGATGACCATGTCGACCTCGTCCGCGCCGTTTTCGACCGCATCCGATGCTTCAAAGCACTTTGCCTTCGTTGTGTCGTAGCCGTTCGGAAAGCCGATGACCGTACAGATGGGAAGCTTGTCTCCGACATAGTCCTTCGCCTGCTTGACATAGGATGCGGGGATGCAGACCGACGCGGTATGATACTTCATGCCATCATCACAGATTGCCTGAATTTCCGCCCATGTCGCCGTCTGGCTCAGCAGCGTATGATCGCATTTACGTAAGATCTCTTTCACTTCCATGAAGCAGTTCCACCTTTCTATGCTGCAAAATATAGTCCTGATAACATTTATGGCACATGGCAATGTAGCTGTCATTGCCGCCGAGCAGCACCTGATCGCCCTCGGTCACCACGTAGCCGTCCGCGCCGATTCTCGCGTTGGTCGTCGCCTTGCGCCCGCAGTCACAGATCGTCTTGATCTCGGTGATCGAGTCCGCCAGTTCAAACAGCCGCCGGCTGCCGGGAAAGAGCTTCGTCTGGAAATCCGTCCGCAAGCCGAAGCACAGCACCGGCAAATCCTCCCGGTCCACCAGCTCGCGCAGCTGGTCGATCTGCGCCATGGTCATGAACTGGCATTCGTCGACGATGATTACATCGACCTTCTGCCGCGCATAATAGAGCGTGCGGATGTCGGTTTCCGGTCCGATTGCCTCGCACTCGGAGGACAGACCAATGCGCGATTTGAGCGTAAACTGCCCGTCGCGCGAGTCGGCGGAGGGCTTGATCAACCAGACCTTCATGCCGCGCTCTTCGTAGTTGTATTTCGTAATCAGCGCGGTCGCGGTCTTGCTCGAACCCATCGCGCCGTATTTGAAATAGAGTTTTGCCATGTTTCATCCTCCTGCCCGGAATGGGGGCAAGTTATATTATACCGGATATTTTCCCGAATGGGAAGAGGGTTTTTGTTTTTGCTGCCTGCCGGCAGCGAGGGGCTTTTGGCTGGACCTGTGGTCCGGGGGAGGTTCTGGCAGAGACCTGCCAGCTGGTTCTTTTCGACCCCACGCTTCTTATCTGCGAAAAGAAGCGCGGTGTCGAGCCTCCGCGA